>Ga0210402_10000256_pt1 | contig 60712 bp, 50 predicted proteins | sample IncBWC7MmetaG_FD_161055 | JGI IMG/M metagenome (GOLD analysis project Ga0210402, IMG submission 161055) | Forest soil microbial communities from Barre Woods Harvard Forest LTER site, Petersham, Massachusetts, United States - Inc-BW-C-7-M | ecosystem: Environmental > Terrestrial > Soil >... | reverse complement strand
TGCTCTCCGCCATACCTCAAAGGCGCCCGTTTCAGGGCGCTTTTCTTTTACAGCTCTACCTGCGTGCCGAGCTCGACGACGCGGTTGGTGGGAACATTGAAGAATTCGCTCGCCTTGGTCGCGTTCTTGGACATCGAGACGAACAGGCGCTCGCGCCAGAGCGCCATGCCTGGAGCGACCGTCGCGATCAGCGTCTCGCGCGAGACAAAAAACGACGTGTCCATCATGTCGAACGGAAAACCGCGGCGACCGCACTCTTCAAGAAGCGCCGGAACGTCCGGGTCTTCCTTGAATCCAAAGAACGCCTCGAACTGCTGGAAGCTGCATCCGAGCTCTTCGATCTGCAACCGTTCACGCAAGGGGACTTTCGGAATGTCGCGCGTGGTTACCTTCAACAGCACCACGCGCTCGTGAAGCACTTTGTTGTGCTTGAGGTTGTGCAGCAGCGCATGCGGTACCCGCCCCGGCATATTGGTTAGAAACACCGCCGTGCCCGGAACGCGAACAGGAGGGTGCGACGCAATGCTATCGATGAACACATCCAGCGGCATCGTCTCTTTCGACAGCCGCTCGTGCAGTATCGAACGTCCGCGCTGCCAGGTGGTAAGGAGCGTGAAGACGATGCCGCCGATGACGATGGGGAACCAGCCGCCCTCGGGAATCTTGAGCGCGTTCGAGGCGAGAAACGCTGCGTCTATCGTCACCAGTGGCAACGCGATGACGAGTGCGGCGAAGCGGTTCCAATGCCACAGTCTTGTCATGACGACGAAGATCAGCAGCGAGTCGATCGCCATCGCCAGCGTCACGGCGATGCCGTATGCGGCGGCGAGATTACTCGAGCTCCGAAAGCCGGCGACCAGCAGCATCACCGCGCCAAGCAGCGTCCAGTTGATGAACGGCACGTAGATCTGTCCGATTTCGCGCTCGGACGTGTGCATGATGGTCAGCCGCGGGCAATATCCCATCTGTATGGCTTGCCGCGTCAAGGAAAAAGCGCCCGAGATGACCGCCTGCGAAGCGATGACCGTGGCGCACGTGGCGAGAATGACCATCGGGAGCAGCGCCCACGCCGGAGCGAGCAGATAGAACGGATTCTTGATGGCCCCTGGGTCGTGAATAATCAGAGCGCCCTGCCCGAAGTAATTGAGCACCAGCGCAGGCAGGACAAAGAAGAGCCAGGCGCGCCGGATCGGCCTCGCGCCGAAGTGCCCCATGTCGGCGTAGAGCGCTTCCGTGCCGGTAACCGCCAGCACCACAGCGCCCAGCGACAGAAATGCGGCGATCGGGCTGCCGACAAGAAATCCAATTGCGTAGGCAGGATTGAGCGCTGCCAGCACCGCCGGCGACGTTACGATTTCCATGGCCCCCAGCACCGCAAGTGTAACGAACCACAGGCACATTACCGGCCCGAACAATACGCCGACTCTCGCCGTGCCGTGACGCTGGATCGAAAATAATCCGATCAGTATCACCAGCGTCAGCGGCACGACGTAGGGTGTGAGCACCGGCGCGGTAATTTCGAGTCCTTCGACCGCGGAGAGCACCGAGATCGCCGGCGTGATCATGCCATCGCCGTAAAACATCGCCGCGCCAAAAATGCCGAGTCCGACCAGCCACCACCGCGTGCGGCTGTCTTGGAGACCTCGCGAAGCCAGCGCGGTCAGCGCCATGATGCCGCCCTCTCCGCGATTGTCGGCGCGCATGATCAGCGTCACGTATTTGAGCGTGACGACGATCATGATTGCCCAGAACACGATCGACAGAATCCCGAGCACATTGTCCGGCGTCATCAGCAAGCCGTGCGGGCCGGTGAAACACTCGCGGAGTGTGTAGAGTGGGCTGGTGCCGATGTCTCCGAAGACAACGCCTATCGCTCCGATGACGAGCGGCCCGAGCGGTTTTCGGGCGAGAGGTACCGCACTCGACGCGACTGTGCCGGGTGGGCTCAGCACGCTCCCTCGTCTGAGCGCCTCGAAAAACGGATATTGAGCTGCTTGAGCTTGCGGTAGAGATGCGTCCGCTCGAGACCCGCACGTTCGGCGACGCGGCTCATGTTGCTTTGTTCTTTGCCGAGCAGGTGCTCGAAGTAGATTCTTTCGAAGGCCTCGCGCGCCTCGCGCAGAGGCAACTCGAAGAACCGCGCCGTAACTTCAGGCGAGATCGCCGAAGCCGGCGGCAGCGCAGTCTCGCCGAGCAAGCGGCGCACGTGCTCTGCGGTAATTTCGCTTTCCACCGTGAGTGCGAGATTGGCCATGACGTTGTGCAGATGGTCGAGATTTCCGGGCCAGTACGCAGCCGAAAGCGCCGCCACCGCGGTCGAGTGCAACCTGCCGACCGTTCGCTGACTCGCCGTAATGTCGCGCCACAACCGGTCGATGAGCGTTGGAAGATCCTCGCGCCTCTGCCGCAACGGCGGAAGCATCACGGCTCCGACCGAAAGACTTGCGAGCAGCCCGGCATCGAATCGCCCTTCCGCGGCGAGATTACCCAACTGCTCGCTGCTGGTACAAATAAGGACCGTGTTGTGCTTTTCGAGCTTGGGCAGCAGAAACGCGAGCCCTTTCTGCTCTGCCTTGGTATACCCGCCGATCTCCGCGCAGTAAAGCGTGCCGTCGCGCGCTTCCTCGAGAAGCGGCAGCGGATTCGTCGCCAGGCGGCCACCGGTGACGAGCGTGATAAACGGCGTGTCGGGCGTGTGCATAGCCCGCGCCACGATCTCGTGTCCCGTGCCGGGCTCGCCGACGACCAGCACCGGCCGGTTGGCGCGCAAAAGCTGTTCGATCGCACGCTCGACTTCGATCACGAGAGCGCTTGTGCCAAGAGCCGCGAGAGATATGCGACGCGGAGCCTGGCCGGCCGCGGCCTTGAGCGCGCGGGTCACCGTCGACAAGAGTTTTTGCAGACCAACCGGCTTTTCCAGAAAGTCGAACGCCCCGATCTTAGTTGCTTCAACCGCGGTTTCGATGGTGCCGTGACCGGACATGATGACCACCGGCATCGTCAGCTGTCCGTTCGCCGCCCATTCGCGCAGGAGCGTCACGCCGTCGGTGTCGGGCATCCAGATGTCGAGCAAGACCAGGGACGGCTGCGCTCGCGCGCGATAGTCGCGGGCCTGGCTGGCGTTTTCTGCCACGCTGACCTGGTAGCCCTCGTCTCGCAAAATTTCGGACAGCAAATCACGGATGCCGACTTCGTCGTCGACGATCAGGATTTCTTTCGGCTGCGCTATCAATTCGTGGTTCCTTCAAGCGGGAAATAAAGCGTCACCAGCGCTCCATTTTGCGGGCGGTTCTCGACGGTGACGCGGCCGTGATGCTCTTCGACGATCTTTTTGACAATGGCAAGGCCAAGGCCCGTGCCTTTGGCCTTGGTTGTTACGTAAGGTTCGAACGCCCGCCGAATCATGTCTGCCGGGAACCCGCTGCCGCGATCGCCGATCGAGAGCGCAAGTTCGCTGCCGCGAGTCTCGACCGCGATATCGTACGCGGGAGCAGCGGAGTCTGCCTGAGCATCGATGGCGTTTTGGAGCAAATTATGAAATACCTGACGCAGTCGCGTCGGCTCGCCCTGAATGACCGGATTGTCGTCGACTAGCTTGAGCGAAACGCGGGGACGGAGATTCTCGTACAAGCCGAGCACATCGAGCAAGAGCGCGTTGATGTCGACCGGCTGCATTCGCCCGGGCCGGGGCTGCCGGGCGTAGATGGCGAAATCGTCAACCATGTGCTTCATCGCCGCCACCTGTGTCACGATGGTCTGAGTCCCGCGCAGCAGCGTCTCTTCGTCGGGAGGGTCCAGCTTGCCGCTGAGCTTGACGGCGAGCCGCTCGGCGGAAAGCTGGATCGGCGTCAAGGGATTCTTGATTTCATGAGCAAGTCGTCTCGCGACCTCGGCCCATGCGGCGTCGCGCTGCGCGTCTGCCAGCTCGGTCACATCGTCGAACACCACGACGCGACCCGGCGCCGGCTCGCCCGGAAGCCCGGAGCCGCGCATGAGGAGCGCGCGCGTGTGATTTGACACCGCGAGTTGCGCCTGGCGTTGCCACTGTCCATCGCGACCGGTGCGAAAGCCTTCGGCGATAAGACTCGCAAACGCGTCGAGCGCCGGCACCCGTCGGCCCCAGTCGGCCAGCGGAACGTCGATAAGGTCTGTCAGGGGCTGCTGCAGAATCACCGCCGCGCTTGGATTCGCCGTTCGCAGGCGGAACTCATTGTCGAATGCCAACACTCCCGCCGATAGATTGGCGAGAATGCTTTCGAGGTAGGCTCTCGTCGTTTCGATGGCGCGGTGGCTTTCCTCGCCTTTTCGTTTTGCTTCGGCAAGCTGCGCCGTCATGGTGTTGAACGATTCCGTTAGCACGCCCAGCTCATCGCGACTTTGAACCGGGTGACGGCGGCTGAAGTCGCCTTGCGCGACTGCTCGCGTGCCTTCGGCGAGCAATCCGAGCGGCTGACTGAACTGCTCGGAGAGGACGACCGCGAGGCCAAGCGCCGAGAACAACGCCAACAGCAGCGTCAACGTGAGCGTCATCGCATACAAGCGTTTCAGCGCGACACGGGAGTACGAAATCTCCTGATAATCGCGATAGCCTGCCTGAACCTTCTTGGCATCCTCCTGCAGTTGCTTCGGCACCGGCTCGACCACCTGCAATACACGTAGCGCTCCGTTCGGATCCGAGCTGTTGACCGGCACCACGACCCTGAGCAGTACTTGATCAGGAGACTCCTCGATGACGGCGAACGTCTTCTGCACACGTGCGCGCTGCAGCGCTTGCGGCGGCGGGGGCTCCGGGGTGGCCATCGATCCCGAGATGCCGCCGACAGCGAGCACGCCGCCCGCGGACGAGAACAATGCGGCCTCATAGATGCCCGCTTGCTCGCTTGCGCGATTGAGGCTGGCCGCCAATCCACCACGCTCGCTTTCCTCCAGGGTCAGCGCAAGCTGTGTTGCCTTGTTGGTCGTCTCCTTGAGCAGGTATTCGAGCGCGTTGCGGCCAAGATTGAGACCTCCTTCGAGCGCACGATCGACGCGCACGTCGAACCACGACTCGATGCTCTTACCTAGAAACTGTATCGACACGCCGTATAGCAACGCGCCGGGCAAGACGGCGACGAGTGCGAACAGCAGCACCAGCCGGGCAGCCAGGCGCGACCCGAAGACACCCTCTTTGAGATTCTTGCGCAGCCGCCAGAGCTGGTAGGCAACCAGCGCCATGAGCAGCACCACCAGGGTGCCGTTGAGCACCACGAGCAACGTGTAATTCCCCGCAAACAACGAAGTGTTGGCGCTGGCCGTCGCGAGCAGGAACAGGAACACCGTGCCCAGAACGGCGCAGCCCAGCACGACATATCGGATCAGGCGCGGGGCGAGCACGCTGCTCACGGGACAAAGCTCCAGCGATACCATTCCGATTGCAACGACCAGTCGCGCGAAGCCAGCGCATTGATCTGGAATGGCTTGGGAAGCTGTGACGCGTCGAGACGCAAGCGAACGGCGGCGTCGTAGCGCGCACCCTTGACCAGAGCATCCTTGCGGGCCACGGGGCGGGCGGCGACGCGCGAAAGTTGGCGTTGCACTTCATCGAGAGATTCGAGCTGCTGACCCAAAAGCCCCGTGGTCAGACGGTATTGACGCGTCAAAGGTGAATAGGTCAATCGGTATTGAACCGTCAGTTGCGCGACCTTCTCGTCGAGCCAGTACCAGCGCGGCCTTCCAAGCTCGAATTCCAGAACGAAATAGAGCGACACGCCATTCTGCAGCGCCTCTTCCAGCGTCGGATTGAAGGCGACGTCGAACTGTGCGGTGAGAACGTAATCGTCTTCGTCAGGCACCAACTCGGCCGACTGCACTCCGATCGTGTCGGCGCGAACCGGTGCCACGAGTGGCGGCAGCAGCGACAGGGCCATGCAGAGAAGGCCGAAAACAAGGCGGGACATTGGCGACATGCCGCGAGCGGCGTCGTGCCGCGCACAATCTCTTTCGGAAGCGATCAGATTTTCTGGAGGAGGGCGTAGAAAAACCCGTCGTGATTGTGCGCTGCGCCGGCCCCGGCTGGCAAGAGTTGTCCACCGGCGGCGCCGACTTCGGCGGAGAGCGTACATCGCAACCGCGACGCGTCGCGGTGGCCCAGGACAAATGCGTCGATCTGACCCTTGTTCTCTGCGCCGAAGATCGAGCACGTTGCGTAGAGCAGCTTGCCGCCCGACTTCAAGCAGGGCCAGAGCGCATCAAGCAGGCGCTTCTGCTGTGCGACGAATCCGTCGATATCGCTTATGCGCCGCAGCCATTTGCCATCAGGATGACGGCGTACGACGCCCGATGCGGTGCATGGAGCATCGAGCAAGATGCGATCGAACGCGACTCGGTCCCACCACGCACCGGTGTCGGCTGCGTCGGCGACGCGCAGCTTCGCGGTCAAGCGCAGCCGCGAGAGATTGCGGGCCACTCGCTCGAGCCGCGACTCGTCACTGTCGAGCGCGATCAGTTCGAGTTCGGCAAGCTCCGCGAGATGGGTTGTCTTGCCGCCGGGCGCCGCGCACGCGTCGAGCACTCGCATACCGTCATGCGCATCCAGCAACGGCGCGGCCACCTGCGCTCCGGCGTCCTGAACCGAAAACCAGCCCTCGGCATAGCCGGGCAGATCTTCGACGCGGCGCGGCTCGGAAACGATCACCCCGGACACGCCGACGGGACTGGCGGCAACGTTCGCCAGCCTCAAGGCATCGAGATACTTGTCGCGCGACGTTTCGCGGCAATTCACGCGCAGCGTCAGTGGCGGCCTGGCATTGCCTGCATCGAGAATCTCCGGCGCGCTCGCGGCATACTCCGCGAATACGAGATCGATCCACCATCGTTGATACGAATAGCGCCCTTCCAGGTCGCGGGCGATATCGTCGAGAACGCTTTCGCGGCGACGCAGAAAAGTGCGCAGGATAGCGTTGGTGAGTCCCTTGGCCGACGTGCGCTGCAGTTGACCCGTCGCCCGCACCGCGCTGTCGACCACCACATGGGCCGGCGCTGTCGTGTGGATCAGCTGATAGAAAGCCACCCATAGCAGCGCCTCGATGTTCCGATCCGTGAGCGGGCGCTCCGCGAGCATCCGTACTGCCGAGCGGACCTGCCCCAGAAAGCGAAGCGTACCGTACGCGAGGTCGGTGGCAAGAGCGCGTTCTCCCGATTTCGATGCACCCGCCTCCTCAAGTGCGCCACCCAGCGCGACACCGGCAAGCACCCTGCGCACCGCCTTCGCCGCGATGCGTTGCGCCTGCTCCATCGCGGCAAGGGAACCGTGTCGCTAGCGCACTAGCGCGAGCAGGCGGTGGATACGCTCCTCGGTCGGCGGATGCGTGCTGAAAAGTCCCGCGATGCCGCCGCCGTGCAGCGGATTGATGATCATCATCTGCGCAGTCGCGGGATGTGCTTCGGCTGTTTCCAGGGGCAGACCCTTCGCATAGCGATCGATTTTCGCGAGCGCGTCGGCAAGAGCCCGCGGATCGCCGGAGATTTCCGAGCCGGTCCGATCGGCTTCGTATTCGCGGCCGCGCGAGATCGCAAGCTGAATCAGCAGCGCCGCAATCGGCGCCAGGATCAGCACTAGAATCGCCAGCACCGGATTGCGGTGGTCGTCGTCGCTGCGCCCAAAGAACATGCCGAAGTGCGCCAGCGTCGAGATCGCGCCGGCGATCGATGCCGTAATGGTGGACGTGAGTGTGTCGCGGTTTCGAACGTGCGCGAGCTCATGCGCCAACACGCCGCGCAATTCCCGCGCGGTCAGCAGCTGCAGGATGCCCGTCGTGGCAGCAAGTGCCGCGTGTTCGGGGCTGCGTCCGGTCGCGAACGCATTGGGCTGCGCTTCGTCGATCAGGTAGACCCGCGGCATTGGCAATCCGGCACGCCCGGCAAGATCCTTGACCGTGGTATAGAGCTGCGGTGCCGATGTCGCGTCGACCTCGCGTGCGTTGTAGAGCTTCAGCACCATGGTGTCCGAGAACCAGTATGCCCACAGATTGACGGCCAGTCCGAACGCCAGGGCCAGCAGCATTCCCTGTCCTCCCCCCAGCACCGCACCGACCATGCCGAACAAGGCCATGATCGCGGCCATCAACAAACTCGTTTTGAACCAGTTGCCGAACATCGTCGCCTCCCTACCCGAGCGTGCGGGTCTCGATTCAGTCTCCCACACGTTAGATGGTGGTGGACGGGGAATGATTCAACGGCTCGGATGGTTGCCCAGGCATGCCCCAAGCTGACCTTGGCCGGAACTGGCCCGCGCGCTGGGCTTTCAGTTGGCCGCGCTTGCGCCCGCGCAGCTCCCAGTTTCGATCGGGTTGCCGGACAAGAATTCCGGCGCGCTAAGGCGTCTGCCGCCGGCACGTTGCAATTCGCGTACGGCAAGAGCGCCTTCGCCGCAAGCTAGGAGCAGACCGCCACTGTCCGCCCGGATGACAATGCCCGGGACGCCGAAGCGGCCCGACACCGGTTCTGAAGCCCAGATCTTGATCGGTTTCCCAGCCAGCAAAGTGACGGCTCCGGGGGTCGGGTTCAGAGCCCTCACCTGGCGATCGATGGCGAGCGCGGGAACTCGCCAATCGATGGCCGCGTCGCCGCGGGAGATCTTACGGGCATAGGTCACGCCGGCTTCCTGCTGCGGAAAAGCATCGACACGGCCGTCGCGCTGAAGTCGGATGAGCGTTTCGACAATCGCTTCCCCGCCCATGGCTGCAAGCCTGTCGGTGAGCGTCGCCGCGCTGTCGCGTGGCTCGATGGGCACCGCGTGCGCCAAGATGAGCGCGCCGGTGTCGAGCCCTGCGTCCATCTGCATGATGCTGATTCCCGTTTGCGCGTCGCCCTCGAGCAAGGCACGCTGGATTGGTGCCGCACCTCGCCAGCGCGGCAGGAGCGAGGCGTGGACGTTGATGCAACCGTGTCGTGGAGTCTCAAGGACCGGCTGCGGCAAGATCAACCCGTAAGCCGCAACTATGAGCACATCGAGCGCGGCGCGGGCGAGCGCGGCGCGGGCGGCTTGGTCAGCGAGCGTCACCGGTTGAAGGAGCGCCAATCCTCGTTCGAGCGCGAGCGACGCTACCGCGCTGGGGGTGAGCTTGAGTCCGCGCCCCCGCGGCCGGTCGGGCCGGGTCAGGACCAGGACAACGTGGAATCGGGCGCTAAGAATCGCCGCCAGAGCCGTTGCGGCGAACGGCGGCGTGCCAGCGAACCCGACTCGCAAAGCGGCTGCCACGGTTGGGAACTGAGGTGGGAACTGAGGTGGAAACTGAGCCGGGAACCGAGTCGGGGAACCAAGGTGGTAGAGCGGCCGGCTTTAGCCGGCGAGCCGCTGTTTTTTTCGGAGTCGCGCCGAAAGGCGTGCCCGCTTCAGCGGCGACAGATAGTCGACGAAGACCTTGCCGATCAGATGATCCATCTCATGCTGGATACACACCGCGAGCATGCCGTCGGTGGACAGCTCAAACGCCTCTCCGTGCTCGTTCTGTGCGCGAACCGTGATCTTGGCCGCCCGGACGACCTTGTCGTAATACCCCGGCACCGAGAGGCAGCCCTCTTCGGACTCGGTCTCGCCCTCCGCCGCGACGATCTCCGGATTGATGAAAACGCGCAGCTCGTCGCGCGCTTCGCTGACATCGATCACCAGCACCCGCTTGTGCACGTTGACTTGCGTCGCGGCCAATCCCACGCCTGGCACGCTGTACATGGTCTCGGCCAGGTCGGCGACGAGTTTGCGGATGTCGGCGGTGACGGCAGGGACCGGCGAGGCGACCTTTCTCAGCCGGGAATCGGGGTACTCAAGAATGTCCAGAACCATAAATGCTTGCAAAATGCATACTCGGGATGCAGAATCAGCCTTAAACGCTTATTTTGCGGCGGTTTAGGACGTTTGCAAGTCCACCTGACGCCGCCTTTTTGGGAGAGGCCTCATGCGCCTAAAGTCTATCATAGCGCCGCTGCTGTTTTCGGCCTGCGCGCTGCCGTTTCTGCTCTCGGCGTCTGCTGCCCGGGCGCAGGATCTCCAGCTCCAGGACAACCCTCCCGACCGGTACACGGTGCAAAAGGGCGACACGCTATGGGGCATTTCCGGAAAGTTTCTGAAGCAGCCTTGGCGCTGGCCCGAAATCTGGCGCATGAATCGCGACCAAATCAGGAATCCGCATTTGATCTATCCGGGTGACGTCATCGCGCTGGACAAGGTCAACGGCGAATGGCGTCTCTCCCTTGCACGGGGCGAGGTCGGCCCGCGGCCGGCTGTACGGCTGTCCCCTTCGATACGCGTGGACAGTCTGGAGGGCGAAGCGATTCCCAGCATCCCGCCGGGCGACCTCGCTCCCTTCCTTTCGCTGCCCATCGTCACTGGCGCCGACGGCATTCCAGGCGCGGCCAAGATCATCGCTGCCCGCGACAATCGCGTCGTGCGCGGCGTCGGCGATTTCGTCTACGCGATCAACATCGACGAGAAGTCGGGCACGCAGTGGTACATCTATCGCCCGGGTAAGGTGCTGCATTCTTTCGACAGCGACGAAACGCTGGGCTACGAAATGCGTTATCTGGGGACGGCCCGCGTCGATCGCTTCGGCGAAGTCGCCCGAATGGAGATCACCACCGCGCGCGAGGAAATTCTGCTCAACGATCAGCTCCTGCCCGCTCCGCGGGAGGAGCTGGTGAATTATGTCCCTCACGCGCCGGACAAAATCGTCGACGGCCGCATCATCGCGCTCGGGGGCAATAGCGCCGAAGCCGGGCGCGGATCCGTCATCACGCTCGATCGGGGCACGCGCGACGGTATCGAGGTCGGGCACGTGCTGGCGATCTATCATCCCACGCCGGTCATCGTCGATCCGCGATCCTACGAAGGCCCTGACATCCTTGCCAGGTTTGCCGATCAGACGCGGGTCATCGTCCCGCCGACGCGTTACCTCAACGTTCCGCCCGAACGTTCAGGGCTGCTCTTCGTGTTCCGGACCTTCGACAAAGTGGCGTACGCTCTGGTGCTTAACGCGGCCGAGCCGGTCGTCGTCGGCGACCTCCTGCGCAAGCCCTAAGTCCCAGCGCGTCGGCGAAAAAGCGATCGATGGAGATCGATGCCCGCGCCGAGGCATGGGCGTCGCTGCAGCTTCTGCCGGGCGTGTCGCCCCGCGTGCTGGCGGGTTTGCTCAAAACCCTCGGCGGACCCGAAGAAGTACGAGGCGCCTCTCGCGCCAGTCTCGCCAAACTAGTGCCCGTCGAGGCCGCGTTGGCTATCGAACGGGGTCCCGATCCGGCGCTCCTCGAGCGAACGCTTTCCTGGATTGCCGAGCCGGGGCACGCTCTGGTCGCGTGGGATGATGCCGACTATCCGCGCGCGCTGCTGACGATAAGCGACCCTCCGCCGGCGTTCTACTACAGTGGCCGACACGAGCTTCTTAATCGGCCATCGATTGCGATCGTCGGCAGCCGCAACGCCACGCCGCAGGGTACGGACAATGCGGAGGCGTTTGCCACCACGCTCTCCGGCGCAGGATTCACCATCGTCAGCGGGCTTGCCCTGGGGATCGATACCGCGGCGCATCGAGGCGGCTTGAGCGCCGGCGGAAGCAGCATCGCGGTGATGGGGACGGGCCCGGATCGCATCTATCCGTCGGCAAACCGCGACCTTGGCCAGCGCCTCGCCGCAGAAGGCGGGGTGCTGTCGGAGTTTCCCCTCGGTACACCCCCCTTGCCCGCCAACTTTCCTCGCCGGAACCGTCTGTTGAGTGGCCTTTCCCGCGGAGTTCTCGTCGTCGAGGCGACGCTCGCCAGTGGCTCGCTGATCACCGCGCGGTTTGCCGCTGAGCAGGGCCGCGAGGTATTCGCCATTCCGGGTTCGATTCACTCCCCCTTCTCCAAAGGAAGCCATCGCCTGATCAAAGAGGGTGCCAAGCTGGTCGAGACCGCGCATGACGTGCTCGAGGAGCTCGGCGCCGTGGCGCCCCCAAAAGGCGCTGGAACGCAGGCGCCCGCACCGGACGTGCAAGGCAACGCCGGACGGGTGCTCGAGGCGCTCGGGCACGATCCTGCGGGCGTTGATGCGCTGACCGCTCGCACCAGCCTCGCCGCTGGGGCGATATCCGTCGCGCTGGTCGAGCTGGAGCTTTCCGGACGCGTCACACCGCTTCCGGGTGGAGCATTCCAGCGCGTGCGTTAGGGCGAGGCGTCCCCATCTAGGGCTAGCGTTGCCTTGTCTTCGAGGCGGTCCTTGCTATCATTCGCCCCTCCTTTGCCCGCTGAACCCGTAGCGCCCCGATGGCCAAAAGCCTGATCATCGCCGAGAAGCCTTCCGTTGCCGCGGACATCGCGCGTGCTCTGGGCGGCTTTGCCCGCCATGCCGACTACTTCGAAAGTGATCGCTACGTGCTGTCGTCGGCGATCGGCCATCTCCTCGAGCTCGGCATGCCCGAGGAAGAGGAAGTCAAGCGCGGCAAGTGGACGTTCGCTCACTTACCCGCGATACCGTCGAAATTCGCGCTCAAGCCGATCGAAAAGGCTGAGGCCCGCCTGCGACTGCTGCTGAAGTTGTTGAAGCGCAAGGACGTGACGGCCCTTGTCAACGCCTGCGACGCGGGCCGCGAAGGCGAGTTGATCTTCCGCAATATCGCGCAGTACGCCAAGACCGCAAAGCCGATCAAGCGGCTGTGGTTGCAGTCGATGACTCAGGGCTCGATCCGGGACGCATTCGGTCACTTGCGCGCGGATGAGACGATGCGTCCGCTCGCCGACGCTGCGGTATGCCGGTCTGAATCCGATTGGCTGGTCGGCATCAACGGCACACGGGCCATGACCGCTTTCAATTCGAAGTCAGGCGGCTTCCAGCTCACGACGGTCGGCCGTGTTCAGACACCGACGCTCGCCATCCTGGTCGAGCGCGAGGAGCAAATCCGCGCATTTCGCCCGCGTGGCTACTGGGAGGTGCACGGGACGTTTCGCGCCGCGGGTGGCGAGTACGACGGCCGCTGGTTCGACGAGGCCTTCAAAAAATCCGACGACGATGCCGATGCCCGCGCCGAAAGACTCTGGGACGAGGCGGCCGCCGGTGCTATCGCAGCCAAATGCGAAGGAGAGCAGGGCACCGTCACCGAAGAGACCAAGCCTTCGACGCAGATGTCCCCGCTGCTCTACGACCTGACCAGCCTGCAGCGCGAAGCCAATGGCCGATTCGGCCTGTCCGCGCGCACGACCTTGTCGCTTGCGCAAGCGCTCTACGAGAAACACAAGGTGCTGACTTATCCCCGCACCGACTCGCGCGCGCTGCCGGAAGATTATCTGGGGACCGTCAAGGACACGCTTGAATCGCTGCGCGAATCGAACGCTTACGCTGTCTTCGCCGGCCAGGTGCTGAAGGCAAAATGGGTCAAGCCCAATAAGCGGATCTTCGACAACAGCAAAATCTCCGATCACTTCGCGATCATTCCGACCCTGCAGCGCCCGAAAAGCCTCAACGAGCTCGAGGCCAAGCTCTACGATCTGGTGGTCAAGAGATTCCTGGCGGTGTTCTATCCTCCCGCGGAATATTTGCTCACTACCCGCATTACGCGCGTTGCCGGTGAGCCCTTCAAGACCGAGGGCAAGGTGCTGACCTCGCCTGGCTGGCTGACGGTCTATGGCAAGGAAGCGCAAGTCGACAGCGATGCGACGCTTGCCGCCGTCAAAGCAAACGAAAAGGTCGCGACCGAAGAAGTACGGATCGTAGCCAATCAGACCAAGGCTCCGGCGCGCCTGACCGAAGCGACGCTGCTGTCGGCAATGGAAGGCGCCGGAAAGCTGATCGATGACGACGAACTGCGCGAGGCGATGCGCGAAAAGGGCCTCGGCACGCCGGCAACGCGAGCGCAGATCATCGAAGGACTGATCCTCGAGAAATACGTGCTGCGCGAGGGGCGCGAGCTTCACCCGACAGCGAAGGCGTTTTCCCTGATGACGCTGTTGCACGGCCTTGGCATCCCCGAGCTCTTCTCGCCGGAATTGACTGCGGAATGGGAATTCAAACTCTCGCAGATGGAGCATGGCAAGCTCAAGCGCGAGCAGTTCATGCGCGAAATCGTCAAGATGACCCGGCACCTGGTCGGTCAGGCGAAAAATTACGAAAGCGACACCATCCCGGGGGACTTTGCGACCCTTAGCGTTCGCTGCCCGAAATGCGGCGGTGAAGTGCATGAGAACTACAAGAAGTTTCAGTGCCAGTCGTGCGATTTTGGTTTCTGGAAGATCGTCGCCGGCCGCCAACTCGATGCGGCGGAGGCCGAGGCGCTGCTCACGAAACGCGAAGTGGGCCCGCTGGAAGGCTTCCGAAGCAAGTTGGGCCGTCCGTTTGCGGCAAAGCTGAAGCTCAATGACGCCAACGAAGTTCAATTCGACTTTGGCGACGGTTCGGGCGACGGGAGCGATGCGGTCGCGCCGGATTTCAGCGGCCAGGAATCGCTGGGCCCCTGTCCGAAATGCCGCAATGCGGTTTTCGAGCTACCCGCCGCCTATGTTTGCGAAAAAGCCGTCGGTCCGAATAAGACCTGCGACTTCCGTTCCGGGCGGGTGATACTGCAGCGTCCCGTGGAGCGCGCGCAAATGCAAAAGCTGCTTGCGACCGGCAAGACCGATCTGCTCCAATTCGTGTCCTCGCGAACGCGCCGCCCGTTTGCCGCGTTCCTGGTGAGGCAAGGCGATGGCAAGATCGGGTTCGAGTTTCAGGTCAAGGATGGCGCTAAAGGGCGCGGCGCCCGCGGCGCGCGCACCGGCACCGCGGTACGAGTGCTCGGCGCTCATCCCGAGGACAAGCGACCGGTCGAGTTGCACGCAGGACGCTATGGCCCGTATGTAAAACACGGCGCCGTCAATGCGACCTTGCCAGACAAGGACGGTATGGATGCGCTGACCTTGGCGGACGCCGTCGCGCTGCTTGACGCCAAGTCAGGCAGATCAGCAGGCAAGGCGGCAGGCCCGCGCCGCGGCGCCCGGTCACCGAAGGTGACAATCATCAAGTCACCGCAGCAGCCAACCATCAAGCCACCGAAGCAGACGATCATCAAGCCATCGAAGGTGACAACCGCTTTGTCACCGAAGGCGACAATGAGGAAGAAAGTCGCTGCAAAACCAAAGGCAGCGAAGACGCCGATCCGCAGGCGCCGCGCTTAGTGCCACGGCTTTAAGCTAAATATCCAGGTTGCGCACGCCCAATGCATTGGTTTCTATGAACTCGCGGCGTGGCTCGACTTCCTCGCCCATCAAGGTGGTGAATATTTCGTCCGACGCGATTCCATCCTCGATCTGAATCCGGAGGAGGCGCCGCGCCTTCGGGTCCATCGTGGTCTCCCACAGCTGCTCCGGATTCATCTCGCCCAAGCCTTTGTAGCGTTGAATCGAAACTGCGCCGCGTGCCTCGGCGAGCAGCCAATCCAGCGCCTCCCTGAAGGTGCGCGCGGCTGCGCTCTTTTCGCCCCGACGCACGGTCGCCCCTTCGTGGATCAGGCCTTGAAGTACCTCGCTGGCGGTCTTGATCTGTGCGTAATCGCCGCTGCCCAGAAAGTCAGCGTCGAGTCCCGTCGTGTGCGGCGTGCCGTGCCGTGTACGGACAATCACCAAGCGCTGGAGCTCCGTTTCGCCGTCGTAACGGGCGTGAACCCTGACCTCCGGGTCGGCAATTGCGGCTTGAAGCGCGGCCGCGCTCTGCGCCGCGGCCGCCGGATCCCCGAGCTCGAGCCTCACGCCCGTCAGCAGCGCATGCAGGGCCGCCGGGTCGATCAGGCGTGATACACGGTCGATCACGGCCTCGGCGAGCAGATACTGCCGCGCGACATTCTCGAGCGCCTCGGTGGAAAGTGCCTGTTGGCCGACGCCGGGAACGAGCTCGGCACCCTTCAACGCGACCTTGAGCAGATGCTGCTTCAAGTCGTGATCGTCCTTCAGATACGATTCTTCCTTGCCCTGTTTGACTTTGTACAGCGGCGGTTGCGCAATGTAGATATGCCCGCGCTCGACCAGATCCGTCATTTGGCGATAGAAGAACGTCAGCAAGAGGGTGCGGATGTGCGAGCCGTCAACGTCGGCGTCGGTCATGATGATGATGCGGTGATAACGCAGCTTGTCGACGTTATATTCGTCCTTGCCGAAGCCCGTTCCCAGCGCAGTGATCAAGGTGACGATTTCCTGCGAGCTGATCAGTTTGTCGAACCTGGCGCGCTCGACGTTCAGGATCTTGCCGCGCAGCGGAAGGATCGCCTGGAACTTGCGGTCGCGCCCCTGTTTAGCCGATCCGCCGGCCGAATCGCCCTCGACTAGGTACAACTCGCATAAGGCGGGGTCGCGCTCCTGACAATCGGCGAGCTTGCCCGGCAAGCCCATTCCATCGAGCACCCCTTTGCGGCGCGTGAGCTCGCGCGCCTTGCGCGCGGCCTCGCGGGCCCGTGCCGCGTCGACGATCTTCGCGCAGATAATGCGCGCGTCGGCCGGGTTCTCGAGCAGAAATTCGTGGAGCTTGCTGCTGACCACGTCCTGCACGATGGGCTGCACTTCCGATGAGACGAGCTTGTCCTTGGTCTGCGACGAGAACTTGGGTTCGGGCACCTTGATCGACAGGACGCATGTCAGCCCTTCGCGCATATCGTCACCGGTCGTCTCGACCTTCGCCTTCTTGGCGAGCTCCTCCTTCTCGATATAGCTGTTCAACGTTCGGGTCATCGCCTGACGAAGTCCCGTCAGGTGGGTTCCTCCGTCACGCTGCGGAATGTTGTTGGTGAACACCTGAACCGATTCTGCATACGAATCGTTCCACTGCATCGCGATGTCGACGATCACGCCATCCTTCTCGCCGATGGCGTGAAATATCTTCGAGTGCAGGACGTTCTTGCTGCGGTTCATGTACTCGACGAAGGCCTTGATGCCGCCCGAGAACGCAAAGTTCTCGCTCTTGCCGTCGCGCTGGTCGACGAGCTCGATCTTGACGCCGTTGTTCAGAAAGGACAGTTCACGGATGCGGCGGGCCAGAATGTCGTAGTGGAATTCGACATTCGAGAACGTCGCGGTCGAGGCCATGAAATGCACTTCGGTTCCGCGCCGCTCGGTTGGACCTGTCACCGCCAGCGGCGCGACCGCGACGCCGTCGCGGAATTCCATCTGATGCGCGAGGCGGTTGCGCCAGATCCTGAGCTTGAGCCACTCCGACAACCCGTTGACCACGGACACGCCGACACCGTGCAGCCCGCCGGAAACCTTGTACGAATTCTGATCGAACTTGCCGCCGGCATGCAGCTCGGTCATGACGATCTCGGCCGCAGAGCGCTTCAGCTCGTCGTCCTCCTTGATATCCGTTGGAATTCCGCGCCCGTTGTCGACCACCGAGATCGAATTGTCGGCATGAATGACTACCTTGATGTCGTCGCAATATCCTGCGAGCGCTTCGTCGATGGAGTTGTCCAGGACTTCGAATACCATGTGATGCAGCCCCGTTCCATCGGACGTGTCGCCGATGTACATGCCTGGCCGCTTGCGCACAGCCTCGAGGCCTTTGAGCACCTTGATGCTGTTGGAATCATAGTCGCTGCCGTCGTCGATCGGCTTGGGATTGGGTTCAGTCATGCGCTGATTTCTCTTTCTTTGGGGTCTTTTAAAGCGTCGACGCCGACTCTTAAGTCGGCGCCACAGGCTGGGCTCACGCGTGGATTTATGGTCAGATGCGCATCGGCATCACGACGTACTTGTAGTCGTCTCGATCGGGCATCGTGATCAGCGCGCTGGAATTGGCGTCTCCGAAAGCAAGCAGGACGCGTTCGGTCGCGAGGTTATGCAGAACATCCAACAGATAAGTGATGTTGAATCCGATATCGAGCGCTTCGCCCTTGTATTCGATCTCGAGCTCCTCTTCCGCTTCTTCCTGTTCGCTGTTGGTGCAGATGATCTTGAGCTGATCGGCGCCCAGGACCAGTCTGACGCCGCGAAATTTTTCGTTCGAAAGAATCGCGGCGCGCTGCAGCGCCTGCAGCAGCTCGGTCCGCGAAAGCTCGATCTGTTTCGAGTGTCCCGTCGGGATGACGCGGTTGTAGTCCGGAAACTTTCCGTCTACCACCTTGCTCACCAACTCGATGTTGGCGAAGCGGAACCGTACCTGGTTAGCGAGCAGATCGATGGTCAGCTCGTCGTCGCTTTCTTCCAGAAGCTTGCCGACCTCCAGAACGGTCTTGCGTGGAAGTATCACTTCCTGGCGGTTGTAGCTTCCGGGGACCGAGAGGCTAGCGTACGACAACCGGTGGCCGTCGGTCGCCACAGTCTGCAGCAAGCCCTTGTCCACGACCAGCAACATGCCGTTGAGGTAATAACGGATGTCCTGCTGCGCCATCGCGAACTCGGCAAGCTTGAGCAAACCGCGAAAGTCACGCTGTGGCAGCGTAATAGTCTGCTGTTGTTCCTGCGCAAGACTGATCCGTGGATAATCGCCGGCCGGCAGCGTTTGCAGGTTAAAGCGGGAGCGATTGGCGCGCACGGTCATCTTGCTCGCCGTCGTATCGACCGTTAAGGTTGCATCGTCAGGAAGCGCCCTCAGCAGATCCTGAAGCTTGCGTGCCGCAACCGTTACCGACTGATCTTGTTTTCCAGCGAGCTCACTGTGTGCGGTGATCTGCATTTCGAGATCGGTCGCCGTCATGAACAGACGTCCATCTTTTTGTTCGACGAGAACATTGGCGAGTATAGGCAATGTCTGTCGGCGTTCGACGATGCCGGAAACAGCCTGCAAAGGCTTCAACAATGCATCTCTTGGTATTTGCTTTAATTGCATTATCTAAACCTAAGAACAGCTAATAGGAGATTGCTTGTAACCGGGACAAGTACGGAAATTTCAACATGGTCCGGCACTTGGGACCCGTGCCTCGAACTGTACAAACCGTGTGTTGCCTGTTGACGGATTGGGGACAAGAACTGGGGTGCGCGTTTGAGCCGGTTAATCAACAAATTATAAACTGTTTCGACGCTGATTTATACAGTGCCAGCATCTAGTTTCGAAGGACCTGCAGTAGGAAATTTACGTCATGGCTCATTTCCGGGAGGGAGTCCCGGAGCTTCGCAATCTGGCGGCAGGCATGGAGCACGGTCGTGTGGTCACGACCGCCAAAATTGCTGCCGATTTCGGGAAGCGAAAGCTGCGTGAGTTCCTTGGCCAGCGCCATCGCGACCTGGCGCGGGCGAGCGATGGCACGCGACCTCTTTTTCGAGTGCATGTCGGAGACTCGAATCTTGTAGTAGTCAGCAACGGTTTTTTGAATGTTCTCGATCGAAATCTGCCGATTCTGAACCGCGAGAAGATCGCGCAGAGCGTCTTTGGCGACCGTCAGCGAAATTTCCTGGCCGTGGAAGCTTGAGTATGCCGTGACACGCTTCAGCGCTCCTTCGAGCTCGCGAACGTTGGAACGGATGTGTTTGGCGATGAAGAATGCGACTTGCTCGTCGAGCTTCATTCCTGTCTGTGCGGCCTTGGAAAGAAGAATCGCCACTCGCATCTCGAGCTCGGGTGGCTCGAGCGCCACCGTGAGGCCCCATCCGAATCGCGAGATGAGCCGTTCCTCGATGCCGGCAATTTCCTTGGGATAGGTATCGCAGGTAATCACGACCTGCTTATGGGCCTCGATCAGCGTATTGAAGAGGTAGAAAAACTCCTCCTGTGTGCGGCTCTTGCCGCTGAAAAATTGGATGTCGTCGATGAGCAAAAGGTCGAGCGAACGGTAATAGCGCTTGAAATCGTCGAACGCCTTGTGCTGATAGGCGCGAACGACGTCCGACACGTATGTCTCGGCATGGATGTAGCGTATGCGCGCGTTGGGATTGTTCTCGAGAATGTGATTGCCGATGGCCTGGATCAGGTGGGTCTTTCCAAGCCCGACGCCGCCATACACAAACAGAGGGTTGTACGACGTTGGATGCTCGGCCACCTGAAGCCCACCTGCGCGAGCGAGTTGATTGGCCTTGCCGGACACGAAGGTCTCGAAGGTAAACCCGGGATTAAGGCTCGCCTGCTCGCCGCGGCGAGCCGCCACGGGCTTTGGTTCGGGAGCGTTCGCGACAGTTGCCGCGGTCACCGGCGCAGGACGCACCGCCGCGTCGGCGACGACAAAAGCGAGGCGCAGCGGACGTCCCACCGCGACCGCCGCAAGCTCCTCGATGCGGCCGGCAAAGCGCTCCTTGACCCACTGCAAAACAAAGCGATTGGGCGCAATCAAGCACAAGCCTTCTCCGGCCAACTCGAGCCGAAGCGGACGAATCCAGGTGTTGAACTGCTGCTGCGTCAACTCACGCTGAAACGACTCGAGGCAACTTTGCCAGAATGCGGGGGTCGACATAGATAAGCTGCTCGGGGGCCAAGCTGGAAAAAAGAGCGGGCACCGTGTGGAGCCCGTCGAAGCCATTGTACTCCGCTCGGACCCGAGTTATCCACAGCGCTCTAGACGATGATGTTCCTTGACAGAGCGGTACGCAAAGCGCTCTAATGTAAGGCTTTTTCCATCGAAGGCGGCACCATGAAACGTACCTACCAGCCCTCCGTCGTCCGCCGCAAGCGGACACACGGTTTCCGTGCCCGCATGAAGAGTATTGGCGGGCGCAAGGTTCTGCGCGCTCGCCGGGCGAAGGGCCGTGTTCGGCTTGCCGTCTGAGCGCGGCGCCCGGCGCGACTAGCACCCCTCTGACCGCGACCGTCGCGATAGGCTCGAACCAACGCCACCGACTTCGGGGCGCGCCGGCATTCGCCGATTTGTTCCAGGCAGGTCGGCGTCTCAACGGGGGGCATCTTCAGCTGCTCGCCTCGCCAGCAAAACGCTCGGTTGGGCGCGTCGGATTCGTCATCGGAAAAAAGCAGCTCGCTGGCGCAGTCGAGCGCAACTATCTTCGTAGGCTTCTTCGCGAAGCGGTACGGCAGCGGCGGCCCGCCTTGGACTCGTTCGATATAGTGCTTCGGTTGCGGGTCCCATGTTCGCCGGCGGCGCTGCCCGACCTCTTGCGCGAAGCCTCCGAACTCCTTGGTACTCTGACGGATGCGAGTGATCGATGAAAGCGCTCCTGGTGTTCATGTTGCGGGCCTACCAATATGCGATCCGTCCGTTGATGGGCGCGAACTGCCGATTTTTCCCGAGTTGCTCCGACTACGCACGCGAAGCCGTCGAGCGCCATGGTGCGGCGAAGGGTGCGTGGCTCGCCGCCCGCCGCGTCGCACGGTGTCATCCGTATCATCCGGGCGGGTACGACCCGGTGCCTTGAGCAAGGCTCGAGACCTTTTCACTTTCTGACTGGTTCATGGATACCCAACGTCTGATCCTGTTCGTGATCTTTTCTTTTTCGGCGCTGTTCCTCTGGGAACGCTGGCAGTCCGAGCATCGGCCGCCGGTCGCGCCACCGGCGGCGCAGCAGCCTCTCCCCGCGAGGGGCGTCGATGCGCCTGTGCCCGGAGGCGCCATGCCACCGACCGTGCCTGCCGCGGTGCCTGGAGTCGCCGCCACGAGTGCGCCGAGCGAGAAAGTCGTCATCAAGACCGATCTGTACACCGCCGCAGTCGATACTCTCGGCGCGGTTCTGACCGAGGTCGCCCTCACGGCACACCGCGATACGAACGACGAAAGCAAGCCTTACGTATTGCTGCAGAAAAATGCCGAGCGGACATTTGTCGCGCAGACAGGACTGCTGGGCGAAGGATTTCCGAACCATCGAACGCTTTGGCAACAGTTGCCCGGGCCGCGCGAGTTGGCCCCCGGTGCGAACGAGCTTGTGCTCACGCTTCTGGCAACCGCCGCCAACGGCGACAAGGTCGAACAGAAGCTGACCTTTCATCGCGGCAGCTATGTCATCGACGTCGCATACGACATGACCAACGCCGGCTCCGCGCCGATTGCGCCGTACGCCTATTTTCAGTTCACGCGCGACACCAAGGCGGCGGTGGTCCAGAGCTCGATGGCCCCGTCAGCGTATACCGGTCCGGTGCTCTATAACGAGACCGACAAATTCAAGAAACTCGAATTCTCCGAACTCGACAAGCTTGCGGCCGATCCGAGTCGGAAGCTCCCGTACACAAAAAACGCGGACAACGGATGGATCGGCATGGTCGAGCATTATTTCGTCGCCGCGTGGCTGCCTCCCGACGTTCCGAAAACGCCGCGCGAGTTCTACGCCAAGAAGCTCGACAACGGGCTGTATGCCGACGGCGTCATTATTCAGGCCGCGCCGATTCCGCCCGGGGCAACCGGGGAAATCAAGGTGCCGCTATATGTCGGTCCGCAGGAACAGGACACGCTGAAGAGCCTCGCGCCCGGACTCGATCTTGTCGTCGACTACGGCATCTTCACCGTGCTTGCGGCACCTTTGTTCTGGCTCTTGAAATGGCTCCATGGCCTGGTCCACAACTGGGGCTGGGCGATCGTCTTGTTGACCATCATCATCAAGAGCGTCTTCTATCCGCTCAATCACGCCAGCGCGCGTTCGATGGCGAAGATGAAAGTCATCGCGCCCAAGCTCAAGGCTTTGCAGGCGCAGTACGCCAACGACAAGCAGCAGCTGCAGATGAAGATGATGGAAATGTACAAGACCGAGAAGATCAATCCGCTCGGCGGCTGCCTTCCCATACTGGTCCAGATTCCGGTGTTCATCGCACTGTACTGGGTGTTGCTTTCCGCGGTGGAGCTCCGCCACGCACCGTGGATCGGCTGGATTCACGATCTCTCCGCGCCCGATCCCTATTTCGTGTTGCCTGCCGTCTACGCGATCACCGCCTACCTGCAGGTAAAGCTGTCGCCGACGCCGATCCAGGACCCGGTCCAGGCCAAGGTGATGCAGATCATGCCGGTCGCGTTCTCGGTCATGTTCCTTTTCTTTCCTTCGGGCTTGGTGCTCTACTGGCTGATCAACAACTCGCTGCAGATTTTCCAGCAGTGGCACATGAATCGCGTGCTCGAACGCGAGGCGGCTGTGCTCGCCGCCAAGCGACGGTAAGGGTAGCGTAGTGATGGCGGTTATGAGGACGATCGTAGGAACACAAGCGGGGACGCCGGTGAGTGCGCGACCGATATCGCTGATGCAGTGAACCGAAGCATCGGCCGCCTCGGGCGTGATCCTTCGCGTGTCCAAAGCAGCTAACACCGACGTCATCGCCGCGATCGCGACACCCCCCGGGCGCGGCGGTATCGGCATCGTTCGGGTTTCGGGGCCCGATCTCACCCGTATCGTCAAAGGCATTATCGGCCGCCCGCTGGCGCCTCGCGTAGCGACGAGCACGGCATTCCGCGGTGCGCAGGGTGACACGCTCGATCGGGGCATCGCGTTGTTCTTTCCCGCGCCGGCGTCGTACACCGGAGAAAACGTTCTCGAGCTGCAAGGACACGGCGGACCGGCGGTTCTTGCGCTGGTCCTGCGGCGCTGCCTCGACCTCGGCGCCCGTCTTGCCGAGCCGGGTGAGTTCACCAAGCGCGCATTTCTCAACGACAAAATCGACCTCGCTCAGGCGGAAGCGGTGGCTGATCTTATCAGCGCCACCACAGCCGCCGGCGTTCGCGCGGCAACGCGCAGCCTGGTCGGCGAATTCTCTCGCGAGGTCGACGCACTCCTCGACGGATTGGTGGAGCTCCGGGTGTTTATCGAAGCGACGCTCGATTTTCCGGAGGAGGACGTCGACTTCGTCCGTGCTGCGGATGTCGCCGGAAAAATCCAGCGGTTGCGGCAGACGCTCGAGGGCCTGCTCGGACGTTCCCGCCAGGGACGGTTGTTGCTCGAGGGCCTCGAAGTCGTCTTGATCGGACAGCCCAATGTCGGCAAGTCGAGCCTCCTCAATCAGCTCGTCGGGGAGGATCGTGCGATCGTGACCCCAGTTGCCGGAACGACGCGCGATGCGATTCGAAGCAGCGTCGAGGTCGATGGCATTCCGCTGCACGTCATCGATACCGCGGGTCTGCGCGAGACGAGCGACGCCGTCGAGCAAGTCGGCGTGGCGCGGGCGTGGGTGGAAATCGAGCGGGCCGATCTGGCGCTGGTTATCACCGACGCGCGCGCGCCGCACCATTCCGGAGATGCGGCGATTGTCGCCAGGCTTCGTCCGAGCTTGCCGAGAGTGGTCGTGCGCAACAAGATCGACCTGGCGGGAGTTGAAGCGCGCCGCAGCGCCATCGATGGTGTCGCCGAAGTCTGGTTGTCGGCGAAAACCGGCAGCGGAGTCGATCTACTGCGCCAGGCGGTTCTGGAAGTTGTCGGCGCGGAGGAAAACACCCACGATGCCTTTCTCGCACGTGAGCGCCATGTGCGAGCGCTCGGCGCGGCTCGAGAGCATCTCGCGCTCGCGGCGACGCATCTTTCACCCACGTCCGCCCCCGCGCTCGAGCTCTGCGCTGAGGAACTGCGCCAGGCACATGACGCGCTCGGCGAGATCACCGGAGCGCACACTGCGGATGATTTGCTGGGTGCGATCTTCGGTCGTTTCTGCATCGGAAAATGATCGGTCGGTGGCTGTTGTGGTCAGTCGGCCGGTGGCGCATGCGGTAGACTTCCCCGCGTTCGACGAATACCGGAACGGAGCGCGCCGATGCCCGAGTTCGGAACAGGGAGAACCGGGTTGTCGATTTATGCGCTGAAGCCGAAATTCCAGGCGCTGCTGCGGCCCTTGACTGCAGCGTTGGCGCGAAGCGGCGTCACGGCTAACCAAGTGACGCTTGCCACGGCCGTCGTGTCGGTGGCCGTCGGTGTGTTCATTGCCTGGCGCGCTCCCGAGCGCTGGTCGTTTCTCCTCCTGCCCTTGTGGATGTTCCTGCGCATGGCTCTGAATGCGATCGACGGCATGCTCGCGCGCGAGTTCGGTCAGAAAAGCCGCCTCGGGGCGTATCTCAATGAGCTGACGGACGTCGTGTCCGATTCGGCCTTGTATCTGCCGTTCGCATTCCTGCCGCCCTTTTCACCGCTCTCTACCGGCATCGTGATCGTGCTGGCGGTGCTTTCGGAATTCGCCGGCGTCCTGGGCCCGGTGGTTGGCGCGTCGCGCCGGTACGACGGGCCGATGGGCAAGAGCGATCGCGCATTCGTGTTCGGCGCCCTCGGTCTCTGGGTCGGGCTCGGCTATGCCGTGCCGGAGTGGGTCGCCTGGGTCATGCCGCTGCTTGCGCTGCTGATCGGAGTCACCATCGTCAACCGTGTTCGCCGCGGATTAAAGGAAGGACACTAAAGATGCGGCGCGCGCCGATGCGCATCGGCATCAACCGGCAACGCGGCGCGAAAATCGCGACGGCGGCGGCGAAACCATGATTCTGGACACGCTTGGCGCCCGCACCCTGTGTGGCTTCACCAGGGCGCTCACCGGCGCGCGCATCCTCTGGCTCGGCTGTGCGCCGGACGCAACGCAGCGCGTCTACTTCGGCAACCACGGCAGCCACGGCGACTTTGCGCTCATCTGGGCATGCCTGCCGCTTGAGCTGCGCAATCGAACGCGTCCGGTCGCGGGCGCCGACTATTGGTGCAGCGGCGTGCTCCGGAAGTATGTTGCGGAGCATCTGATCAACGCGGTATTGATCGATCGAAACCCCGCGACGCGGACCTTAGACCCGATTCGCCAGATGGCCGGCGCGATCGAGGGCGGCGATTCGCTGATCGTATTTCCCGAAGGCACGCGCAACACGACCGATGCGATGCTGCTGCCGTTCAAGAGCGGGATCTATCATCTTGCACACGCTTGCCCGGACGTGGAATTCGTTCCGGTCTGGATCGAGAATTCGCGACGTGTCATGCCCAAGGGCAAGCTGCTGCCGGTCCCGTTGCTTTGCACGTTGTCGGTCGGCGCGCCGATCAAGCTCCGAGCGGACGAGGACAAGGACGCCTTCATCGAGCGCACGCGCAGGGCGCTCCTCGATTTGATGCCGGCCGAATCATGACCATGCGGCAACAAACGATGGCGCTCTTCGCCGGCATCGGCGCGGTCCTCGTCATTGCGTCGCTCGTCGGCTACGCGCTGAAGACGTTCGTGGCGAAGGGTCAGCCGCACGCCGTGATCGACAACCTCAACGCGCGCATCAAGGCGTGGTGGGTGATGGTGCTGGTGATCAGCGGGGCATTTCTGTTCGGGAAGGACGGCGTGATCGTATTGTTCCTGTTCATCTCCTTCGTCGCCTTGCGCGAGTTCATGACCCTGACTTACACCCGCAGCGGCGATCACAACGCCCTCGCCGCGAGCTTTTTCATCGTCTTGCCCGCGCAGTATTTTTTCATCTACATCGAGTGGTACGGCCTGTATTCGATTTTCATTCCCGTTTACGCATTCCTGATCCTGCCGATCCTGGAAGTGACGGCAGGCGACACCACGCGCTTTCTCGAGCGTGCGGCCAAGCTGCAATGGGGCCTCATGGTCTGCGTTTTCTGCATCTCGCACGTGCCGGCGCTGCTCACACTCGCGATTCCCGGTTACCAAGGCCGCGACATCCTGCTCATCGTTTTCCTGGTGCTGGTGGTGCAGTCGAGCGATGTGCTGCAATACGTCTGGGGCAAGCTTTTCGGCAAGCACAGGATCGCCCCCGACGTCTCGCCGTCGAAAACGCTCGAGGGTCTGGTCGGCGGTGTCTTAAGCGCGACAGCGCTCGGCGCCGCGCTATGGTGGATCACGCCCTTCACGGTGTGGCAGGCCGCCTTGATGGCGTTCGCCATCAACGTGATGGGCTTCCTCGGCGGCCTGGTGATGTCGGCGATCAAGCGCGATCGCGGCGTCAAGGATTGGGGTCACATGATCGAGGGACACGGCGGCATGCTCGATCGGCTCGACTCGGTGGTGTTCGCCGCGCCGGTCTTCTTTCATGCGACGCGTTACTGGTGGACCTGACCGTCGCCCGCGCCGATGCGTTGCGCCCCGATCGAAGGTCGCTAGGCCGCCCAATCGAGAATGATCTTGCCGCTCTGACCCGAGAGCATGGTCGCAAACGCGGCTTCGAATTCCTCGGCGGCATAGTGGTGGGTGATGATCGGCGACAAGTCGAGGCCGCTCTGAATCATCGCCACCATCTTGTACCAGGTCTCGAACATCTCGCGCCCGTAGACGCCCTTGATCTCGAGACCCTTGAAAATGATCTGGTTCCAGTCGACAGCCATCCGCGCTGGCGGAATGCCAAGCATGGCGACCTTGCCGCCGTGGTTCATGTGCAGGAGGAGGCTTTCGAACGCCTGCGGCACACCGGACATTTCCATCCCGACGTCGAAGCCTTCGGTCATGCCCAGCTCGTCCATGACGTCGCGCAACTTCTCGCGCTCGACGTTGACCGCGCGGGTCGCGCCCATGCGTCGGGCGAGATCGAGCCGGTAGTCGTTGACGTCGGTGATCACCACATACCGTGCGCCGACGTGGCGCGCGATCGCCCCCGCCATGATGCCGATCGGACCGGCGCCGGTGATCAGCACATCCTCGCCGACCAGATTGAACGACAGCGCCGTGTGCGTTGCGTTGCCGAAGGGATCGAAGATCGACGCCAGATCGTCGGAAATATCGTCCGGAATCTTGAATGCATTAAAGGCGGGGATCACCAGATACTCGGCGAAGGCACCCTCGCGGTTGACGCCGACGCCGATCGTGTTGCGACACAGGTGCCGCCGTCCCGCGCGGCAATTGCGGCAGAAACCGCAGGTGATGTGCCCTTCGCCGGAGACGCGGTCGCCGATCTTGAATCCGCGGACCTCCTGTCCCATCGCGACGATTCGTCCGACGTATTCGTGGCCGACATGCATCGGTACCGGAATCGTCTTCTGTGCCCACTCGTCCCATTTCCAGATGTGCACGTCGGTGCCGCAGATGGCGGTCTTGCGTACGCGAATCAGGACGTCGTTGTGGCCCACTTCGGGCTTGTTCACCTGGACCAGCTTCAACCCGGGTCCGGGTGTCAGTTTGGCGAGCGCCTTCATCGTGTCTTCCATGGCGATGGATCTGCTAGCGAATGGCGCCGAGCGCTTTGCCAACCTTGGCAAATGCGGTTACCGCGCGTTCTATCTGTGCCGGATCGTGCGCGGCGCTCATCTGGGTTCGCAGGCGCGCCTTGCCCTTGGGTACGACGGGGTACGAAAAGCCGATCACGTAAACGCCTTCTTCAAGGAGCGCGTCCGCAGCGCGCGTCGCGAGCCCGGCGTCACCGAGCATGACGGGAATGATAGGGTGGTGCCCCGGTACCAGATCGAAGCCCAGCCTGGTCAGCCCCTCGCGAAAGTGCTCCGCGTTCCGATGCACGCGCTCTCTCATCGTGCGACCTTCCTCGCCACCCAGAAGTTCGAGCGTTTTGAGTGTCGCCGCGGCGATGCTCGGCGGCACGGCGTTGGAAAAAAGATAGGGGCGCGAGCGCTGACGCAGCAACTCGATGATTTCCTTCCGGCCCGCAGTATAGCCTCCCGCCGCGCCGCCCAGCGCCTTGCCAAGCGTGCCGGTGACAATGTCCACGCGGGCTTCGACACCGCAATATTCAGGCGTGCCGCGGCCGCCGTCTCCCACGAAACCCACTGCGTGCGAGTCGTCGACCATCACCAGCGCGCCGTACCTGTCCGCAAGCGCGCAAATCGAACGCAGATCGGCGATGATGCCATCCATGGAAAAAACGCCGTCGGTGGCGATCAGCTTGAAGCGCGCACCCGCCGCGTCGGCCTCCTGTATCCTGGCCTCGAGATCGCGCATGTCGTTGTTGCGGTAGCGAAAACGTTTCGCCTTGCAAAGCCGGATGCCGTCGACGATGCTCGCGTGGTTTAATTCATCACTGATGACCGCGTCTTCCTCGGAGAGCAGCGTCTCGAAGAGCCCGCCGTTGGCGTCGAAGCAGCTCGAATAGAGAATGCTGTCATCGACACGCAAGAACTCGCTCAACGCCGCCTCGAGCTCTTTATGCACGGTTTGGGTCCCGCAGATGAAGCGCACCGAGGCCATCCCGAAGCCCCACCGTTCCAACGCCTGTTGTGCCGCCTTCACCAGGCGTGGATCGTCGGCGAGCCCCAGATAATTATTGGCGCAGAGATTGAGCACGCCGTCGGTCCCGTTGACTCGAATTTCCGGCGACTGCGGACTCTCGATGACGCGTTCCGCCTTGTAGAAACCGGCATCGCGGACCTGATCTACGATTTGACGCAGGTGCGACAAGTAAGCTTCGCGCATGATCGCGGCCTGTTACCTTTGTTTTCGGAACGTGTCCCGGCGACGGCGTCGCCGATGGGTCGTCCTTTTGTGATCGCGCGGCGTAAGTCCGGAAGTGCCGATGGTAGCGCCGAACCGGGCCGTACAGAACTCGACCTGTGTTGCCGGAAAAAGTTTGCGGCGAGACGCTTCGCTATGTACCTTGGCTGCCGAGTGCCACGAAAGAGGCACGCGGTCCGGATCCGAACGTGCAGCGCCACGCCAGGCCGTTCGGCATTCGAACCCGAAGACGCATGGCCTTTGGCGCCATGAGGGCGATCGGGCGAGCATTCGTCCCAGCGGCTGGCGGCCTCGCGGTGGCGCTGGCCGCGGCATTGGCCTGCGCCGCCTTGCATGCGCCTCTGCCGTGGATGATCGGGCCCCTGCTTGCGGTTGCGGGTACGCGCGTGGCAGGCTGGCCGGTCGCCGCCGCGCCGGGCGGACGGCAGGTAGGCCAATGGATCGTAGGCACCGCTCTGGGTTTGTACTTCTCTCCGCTGGTTGCGCAGCGCGTCAGCAGTTTCATCTGGCTGCTCCTCCTCGGCGCCATATTTGCGATCGCGGTGGGTTACCTTTGCGGCTACATTTTGTCGATCCTCGGAGGAACGGATCGGACGACCGCGGTGTTCGCGAGCGTTCCCGGAGGCGCGGCGGAAATGGCGGTGCTGGGCGAGCGCTTCGGCGCGCGAGTGGATCAAGTCGCGGCGGCGCAGTCGTTTCGGCTCCTGCTCGTGGTCGTAACCATTCCGGCGGTGTTCGCGGCGCTGGGCTTGCACGGAGCCGATCCTTTTCTGGTCGCGGGCAGTGACGTTCGCTGGCCTGCGCTGGCGGCGCTGCTGTCGGTAACGGCAGCTGCGGGACTGCTGCTGACGCGACTGAACGTTCCCAATGCCTTCGTACTGGGCGCGCTCGTGGTCACGATTCCCCTGACGATCGCGGGCGTGAGCATTTCGGCGATGCCGCGGGTATTGATCAACGGCGCCCAATTGTTGCTCGGTTGCGCACTGGGTTCCCGATTCAATCGCAGCTTCCTTGCGCGAGCGCCGCGTTTTATCGCCGCCGTCGTGGTGACGGTAGCAGTGGCGATGGGCGTTTCCGTCCTATTTGCACTGTTCATGGCGCGCCTCACCGGAATACACCCGGCGACGCTGGTGCTTGCGACCGCTCCCGGCGGGATCGCCGAGATGGCGGTTACCGCCCAGGTCCTCGAACTGGGAGTGCCGATGGTGACGTCGTTTCACGTCACGCGGGTGATGCTCCTGCTCACGTGCACCGGGCCGCTGTTTACGTGGCTGCGGGAACGCGAACGCCACCGCCGACGCAACCGACGTTCGCGCGGCCCAGTGGCCTGACCGATTCGACGCCGCGGTAGTGGCCTACAAACCACTACGTCGGTGCACACTTAACGCGGCCTTGCTCCGCGTGCTACAGTTGCTGCCCTTCCCACGATAGCGACCGACCGGCGTTGGCGCGACAGTGCGCGCGTAACGCGTCGGATTTCCCGGCGTTCCTCATGAATCACCCCGATCCGATTCCCGCAATTGCGGTTTCCGCAGGTCCTGTCACTAACGCGCCATCGTATGTCCGGCACGAGCGGCTTCTCAACTGGGTTCGCGACTTCGCGCGGCGCACCTCTCCTGCAAACGTTGTCTGGTGCGACGGCTCAGAAGTCGAATACGACCGCTTGTGCGCCGCCATGGTCAGCAACGGGACGCTGATAAGACTGAATGCAGAAAAGCGCCCGAACAGTTATCTCGCGCGATCGGACCCGTCGGACGTGGCCCGCGTCGAGGATCGAACGTTTATCTGCAGCAGCCGTGAAGAGGACGCCGGACCCACGAACAACTGGATCGCACCCGCGGAGATGCGCAAGACGCTCGAGCGGCTTTTTGAAGGAAGCATGCGCGGCCGGACCCTTTATGTGATTCCATTCTCGATGGGTCCGCTCGGCAGCCCGATCGCGCATATCGGGGTGCAATTGACCGACAGCCCATACGTCGTTGCCAGCATGAAGTTGATGACGCGCATGGGACGTGCGGTCTACGACGTGCTTGGAACCGACGGCGTGTTCGTGCCATGCGTGCACTCGGTCGGCGCTCCGCTGGCCGAAGGAGAAAAGAACGTTGCGTGGCCGTGCAGCTCCGAGCACAAGTACATCGTGCATTTTCCGGAAACGCGCGAGATATGGAGCTATGGCTCGGGTTATGGCGGCAACGCATTGCTGGGCAAGAAATGCTTCGCGCTGCGCATCGCCTCGGTGATGGGACGCGACGAAGGCTGGCTCGCCGAGCACATGCTCATCCTCGGTGTTACGTCGCCGGAAGGACGCAAGACCTATGTCACGGCAGCATTTCCGAGCGCGTGCGGCAAGACCAACTTTGCGATGCTCATTCCGCCGCAAGGTCTCGACGGCTGGAAGGTGACGACCATCGGCGACGATATTGCGTGGATCAAGCCGCATGCGGACGGGCGTTTTCACGCCATCAATCCGGAAGCAGGATATTTCGGTGTTGCACCGGGAACCTCGTACGAATCGAATCCGAACGCGATGGAGACGCTCAAGCGCAACGTCATCTTTACCAACGTTGCGCTCACCGACGATGGCGATGTGTGGTGGGAAGGGATGACCCGCGAGCCTCCCGCGCATCTCATCGACTGGCGCGGAGAGTCGTGGACGCCGGCGCTTGCGCGCGAAACCGGGCGCAAGGCCGCGCATCCCAACGCGCGTTTCACCGTTTCCGCGAAGCAGTGCCCCTCGCTCGATCCCGAGTGGGACAGCCCCGCGGGCGTGCCGATTTCCGCGTTCATCTTCGGCGCGAGACGGAGCGACACCGTGCCGCTGGTGGTCGAGGCCGCGAATTGGGAGGACGGCGTGTACAAGGCGGCGACGATGGGATCCGAGACCACCGCCGCCGCCACCGGCAAGGTGGGCGAGGTTCGCCGCGATCCCTTCGCCATGCTGCCGTTTTGCGGCTATCACATCGGCGATTATTTCGCGCATTGGCTCGCGATGGTGAAGACGGTCAAATATCCGCCGCGAATATTCAACGTCAACTGGTTTCGCACCGACCAGAACGGAAAGTTTGCGTGGCCCGGCTTCGGTCAGAACATGCGCGTGCTCAAATGGATCGTCGAGCGTTGCCAGGGCAAGGCACACGCAGTGCAGACTCCCCTCGGACTGCAACCTGAATACGTCGATCTGGATTGGCGCGGCCTCGAATTCGGGCCGGAGCGATTTGCGACGGTCATGCGCCTCGACGACGCGCGCTGGCAAAGCGAGCTCGCCGCGCACGACGAGCTTTTCGCCAAGCTCGGCGCGAAGCAACCAGCGGTGTTTGCGGCGCAACGCCGCCAGCTCGGGGCGCGGTTCGCCGCTTAAACCGCCGTCGTTCTGAAGTCGCAGGTGTTGCCGCTTCCTGCGGCGCCGCAAGATCGCTACGAGGCTTAAGGCGCCTTCGCGCGGTAAGGTAAGCCCTGACTCCAAACGAACGCGGCGCGACCAAGGCAATTCCAGTCTCGTCAGGGCCCGCTTGCATATGACCCAGCGAGGCTTTATGCTGGGGACGAATGTAAACGCTTGCTGTAAGCGTTTGCAAGCATTCGTGCGCTACCCGAGACAGTTCTCGGGCTCGATAGGGATTACTCGCTGCGTCAAAGCGTTGGCGCAACGTTTCGGTAAAGGATCCAGCTTGGCGCCCATGGTGACCAACATTGGTAAGCGTCGACGGAGGCCTCGCTGGGCCCAAGCGACGCTGACCGATGTGGCGCGGGCCGCGGCAGTGTCGACCGCATCCGCGTCCCGGGCGCTGACACGACCAGAGGCGGTCAGCGACCAGATCAGGATAAGGGTGTCCGAGTCCGCCAAGGCGCTCGGATACGTCCCGAACAGCGCGGCGCGAGCACTGGCTTGCCGCCGTTCGGGACTGGTTGGCGTCGTTACTGGAGATCTCGAGGAGCCGGGGATGGCGCCCGCGCTCGCCGCGCTCGATGCACGGCTCAGCGACGCCGGGCGGGCTGTACTGCTCTGCAGTGGCGGGAAAGACAGAACGCCGTTGGACGGCGCTCGAGCGCTGGTGACCCGCGACGTCGAGGCGCTCGTTTTTCTGGGGGTCGACCTGCCGACCGATCTCCGCGAGGTGCGGGGCATTCAGCACCTGCCATGTGTCAGCGCGGGTCGAACGGATCGCACCGGTTTCATTGTAAGCGCTGGTCTTGACCTCGGCCGCGCGGGCAAGCTGATCGCCGCCTACCTGGGGCAGCTCGGTCATCGATGTATGGGTGTCGTCGCCAAGGCGCATTCGGTCTTGGGCGCTCAAGTGGTCGAGGCCCTCCGAAATAACGCTTTGGAAGGATCCTCGCTGGAAGTCCTGAATGTTGGCGATGAGCCCGTCGCTGAAGGGATCTTGCGCTGGCGGACGCTGCCGAATTCCCCGACCGCGGCTATCTGCCTTAGCGACGCCACTGCGCTGGCGGTGATGCACGCATGCGCCTGTCACGGCATCGACGTCCCCGGACGGCTTTCGGTCATCGGTTTCGGCGATACGCCCTTGGCCCGTTGCGTCTCGCCCACGCTGACCAGCGTGCGCATTCCGGCGCGCGCGGCTGGAATTGCGGCTGCGGAATATCTGCTTGCCCGCTTCGCAGGCCGCGTTTCGGAGCTCGCCGAATTGCCCGTCAAGCTGGCCATTCGAGGGTCGACTGGTCCACCGACCCGGTCGCGCTAGGGATGTGTGAGCCTGCTTCTTGTTCCACGTGAAACCCGTGGCGCCGCAGGTTTCACGTGGAACAAGCGCCTCGACCGGCCGCTTTCGCGGGATCGAGCTTTGGATTATCATGGTAGCGCTCGTTTGTTCCTAAATTATCGTTTAAAAACATGCTGTTTCCAGAGCGCTTCGAGGTAATTGTGGTGGGCGGCGGCCACGCCGGGACCGAGGCTGCGCTCGCGGCTGCACGGATGGGCAGGCGCACCCTGCTTCTGACGCATAGCATCGAAACCCTGGGCCAGATGTCATGCAACCCATCCATCGGCGGCATCGGCAAGGGGCACTTGGTCAAGGAAGTCGATGCGTTGGGCGGCGCCATGGCCCTGGCCACCGACATGGCTGGGATCCAGTTTCGGATACTCAACGCCAGCAAAGGACCGGCGGTCCGCGCGACACGCGCCCAGGCGGACCGCGTCCTGTATCGCCGAGCGATCCGCTCGATGCTCGAGAGAGAGCCCAATCTGACGCTGTTTCAGCAGCCGGTGGACGACGTCCTGGTCAGCACCGGAAGCGTGACCGGCGTGGTGACAGAAGCTGGCATCCGCTTTGATGCTCAAGCGGTGGTGCTGACCACCGGAACCTTTCTCTCCGGGTTGATCCACGTTGGCCTCCAGCACCACGAGGCTGGACGCGCCGGCGAACCGCCATCAAACACCCTAGCCGCCCGCCTGCGTGAGCTCGCGTTGCCCGTCGGCAGGCTGAAAACCGGGACACCGCCGCGGCTTGACGGGCGGACCATCGACTTCAGCTCGCTCACGGTTCAGCCCGGCGACGACCCGGTGCCGGTATTTTCGACGCTCGGATCGCGGGAGATGCATCCGCGCCAATTGCCGTGCTGGATTACCCACACCAATCCGCAAACCCACGAGATTATCCGCGGCGGACTCGATCGCTCGCCGATGTTCACCGGCGTAATCGCAGGCGTGGGGCCGCGCTACTGCCCTTCGATCGAAGACAAGGTCACGCGCTTTGCCGACCGGGTGAGTCACCAGGTTTTCCTGGAGCCGGAGGGCTTGGAAACGAACGAAATCTACCCCAACGGTATTTCGACCAGCCTGCCGTTTGACGTCCAACTGGCCATGGTGCGTTCCATCAAGGGGCTGAATCGCGCCCACCTGCTACGCCCGGGTTACGCTATCGAATACGATTTTTTCGATCCCAGGGCGCTTAAAGCCACGCTTGAAACCAAGGCGATACGCGGGCTTTTTTTCGCGGGCCAGATCAACGGCACGACCGGCTACGAGGAGGCCGCCGCGCAGGGAATACTTGCCGGCATCAACGCCGGCAGGTTCGCGATCGGCGAAGATGGATGGTGTCCGCGCCGCGACCAGGCCTATCTCGGCGTTCTGGTCGACGACCTCGTCACGCGCGGGGTCACCGAGCCGTACCGCATGTTTACCAGCCGCGCCGAGTACCGGCTCCAGTTGCGCGAGGACAATGCCGACCTGCGTCTGACCGAAGCGGGCCGCGCACTCGGCGTCATCGATGACCGGCGGTGGGACGCGTTTTGCCGCCACCGGGACGCGGTCGCCAAGGAACTCGAACGCGTCAAATCCTGCTGGGTGAACCCGAAACTGGTGAGCAGCGCTGAAGCCCTGCGCGTTCTGGGTCAAGCGTTGGAGCGAGAGTGCTCGCTGGTGGAGCTTCTGCGCAGGCCGGGGGTGAGCTACGCCGGGCTCATGACCCTTCCGGGCGCGGGAGGGGCGGTAGCAGACTCCCGCGTCGCGGAGCAGGTCGAGATCGCGACCAAGTACGCCGGCTACATCGAGCGTCAACACGACGAGATTGCGCGCAGCGCGTCGCAGGAGGCGCAAAAACTGCCCGGGGACCTCGATTACCGCACCGTGCGTGGGCTGTCGTCCGAAGTTCAACAGAAGCTCAACCAGCATCGGCCGGAAACGATCGGTCAGGCAAGCCGCATCTCGGGTATCACCCCCGCCGCGATCAGCTTGCTGCTGGTCCACCTCAGGCGCGGCTTTAGGCCGCAGGCGCAAGACGCCCGAAGACTTTCAGCATGACGGCGGCCTTGGTCGCAGGGCTTTCCGCGCTCGAACTGGACGCGGATATTGCGGCGCGGGGAAAGCTCTCGCAATACATTGCCTTGCTCCACAAATGGAATCGCACGCACAACCTCACCGCGATCCGCGATCCGGAGCAAATGGTCACCCACCATTTACTCGACTCCCTGGCGGTGGTCGGGCACCTGCCCAAACAAGCGCGCTTGCGCGTGCTCGACATCGGCAGCGGTGGCGGCCTGCCCGGCATTCCGCTGGCCATCGCCAGGCAGGATTGGCGCGTGGTGTTGCTCGACAGCAACCAAAAGAAAGCGGCGTTCCTGCGGCAGGCGGCGATTGAGCTCGAGCTCGTCAATGTCGAGGTGTGCGCCGTGCGCGTGCAGGACTACGTCGCTGAGCTTTTGTTCGATGTCGTTATCTCGCGCGCCTTTTCCGATCTGGCGACGTTCGCGACGGTCGCGCGACGCCTGGTGGTCCGCGGTGGTCGCCTCGTTGCCATGAAAGGCCTTTTCCCACACGAGGAACTGCAGCAGCTGCCGCCGGACATCCTTGTCGCGGAAGTGCCAGCCATCCGCGTTCCGGGACTCGATGTGCAGCGGCATCTGGTGATCATGGAGCCGCGCCTGCCGTGACCAAGATTATCGCGGTTGCCAATCAGAAGGGCGGCGTCGGCAAGACGACGACCAGCGTCAACCTCGCCGCGAGCCTGGTGGCGATGAAACGCCGTGTGCTGCTGGTCGATCTCGACCCTCAAGGCAACGCCACCATGGGTGCCGGAATTAATAAGCGAGCACTTACTTACACGGTATATCAGGTGTTATTGGGGGAGAAAAACATTTCCGATGTCCGGCTGCGGTCTCCGTCGGGCGGCTTCGATCTGGTGCCTTCCAATCGAGAGCTTGCCGGCGCGGAGATTGAACTGGTCGATTTGCCGGAGCGCGAGATGAGGCTCAAGGGCGCGCTCGCGGAGGCGCTTTCGCAGATGCGAGCCGCGATTTCAGCGGTCATCGACGATTACGATTTCATCCTGCTCGACTGCCCGCCCTCGCTTTCGCTGTTGACCTTGAACGGCTTGTGCGCGGCCGACAGCGTGCTCATCCCGATGCAGTGTGAGTACTACGCGCTCGAAGGGCTATCCGATCTGGTGCAAACAATACGCAAGGTCCGCGCGCACCTCAATCCGCGACTTGAAATCGAGGGCTTGCTACGAACCATGTACGACCCGCGCAACACGCTTGCGCTTAACGTTTCCGCAGATTTGCAAAAACACTTTGGCGAGAAACTTTATCGTACCGTGATCCCGCGCAACATTCGACTCGCCGAAGCGCCAAGCCACGGTATCCCTGCACTGCAGCTCGACAAGACGTCGAAAGGAGCGCAGGCATATCTCGCGCTGGCTGGAGAAATGCTGCGGCGGGACGAGAGTGTCGCATCTTCCGCCGAGAGGTCAATGCATGGCTAAGTTGAAGGGGCTCGGTCGCGGACTCGACGCACTGCTTGCCGGCTCCGACGAAATCGCCGGCGGCGAATCGCTGCAGTCACTCCCGGTCGACCGCATCGGCGTCGGAAAGTATCAGCCGCGCACGCGCATGGACGAGCACTCCCTCGCCGAGCTCGCCCTGTCGATCAAGGCACAAGGGGTCATGCAGCCGATACTCGTGCGGCCCGTCGATGGCGGCCGCTACGAACTTATCGCCGGTGAACGACGCTGGCGCGCGGCGCAGCTCGCGGGATTGAGAGAAGTGCCCGCGCTGGTGCGCAGCGTTCCGGATCAGGCCGCGCTGGCCTTGGCGCTGATTGAAAATATCCAGCGCGAAGATCTCAATCCGCTCGAGGAGGCACAAGGAATCGCGCGCCTGATCACGGAGTTTCGACTGACCCATGACGCGGCGGCGGCCGCGGTGGGCCGCTCGCGCAGCGCGGTGAGCAATTTGCTTCGCCTGACACAGCTTCCCAAGCAGGTGCAGGGATATTTGCTCGCGGGAAAGCTCGACATGGGCCACGCACGGGCACTGCTGGCATTGTCCGGTGCACAGCAGGTGAGCGCCGCGGCCAAGGTCGTTGCCGAACAAATGTCAGTGCGCGAAACCGAGCGGCTGGTGCGCGGCATATTATCGCCACCGCCGCGCCGCAAGGCGCGCGACGCGACTGCCGGCCGCGATGCGGACCTGGTGCGGCTCCAGGAAGAGCTCGCCGAGATCCTCGGTGCAAGGGTTCGCATCGACGCGGGGAACAAAGGCGCCGGCCGGCTGGTAATCGAGTATGCGAGCCTGGAGCAGCTCGACGGTATTCTCGTCCGGCTGGGTCGCAAATGAAGAGCCCCGGGAACAGACGCTAAGCAAACCGCGGCGTTGCGGCGCCGAAGCACCGTGGATCACGACGAGGGCGGGATCACTGCAACTTCGAGTACGTGCGTTTAACCCAGCTGCTTGAGAATGGTCTCTGCACCGGAGACCTCGAATTTGCCGGGCGCTTCGATGTTCAGCGCCTTGACCACTCCGTCATCGACCAGCGCCGAAAAACGCTGGCAGCGAACGCCCATTCCTCTTGCGGTCAGGTCGAGCTCGAGGCCCAGCGCTTTGGTGTAGGTGGCGCTGCCGTCGCCCATCATGCGCACCTTGCCTGCGGCATGCTGGTCTTTGGCCCACGCGCCCATCACAAACGCGTCGTTGACCGACAGGCAGAGAATGTCGTCGACACCCTTGGCTTTGAGTTCGTCGCGGTGCTTGATGTAGCTTGGCACGTGCTGCGCCGAGCAGGTCGGTGTGAAGGCGCCGGGCAAACCAAATAGCACGACTTTCTTGCCTTTGATGAGGTCGTCGACCTGAAACTGGTTGGGCCCAATCTTGCAGCCTTCCGTTTCGACGTCGACGTATTCACTCAAGGTTCCGGCGGGCAGCCGGTCGCCTACTTTGATGGTCATGGCTCTTCTCCGGAACAATGGCACGAACGCGCCGTGGCGTGGCAACGGCGGAAGGCGATTGTAACGGATATATCTGCTTGTCCGCGAATCAGCGCCCGCCCACCGACCGCAACGCTTCACCTTCCGTGGCGGCGCAAGGAGGATGATATCTCGCAATGGTGTCTTGTCGGAAACGAGGCGAAGGCGTAATTTCGGCGGTCGGGAAATGCGAAGGACCAACATGGCGAAGCTCGACATCGCGCGGGGGCGCCGCGCAACGCTGCTCATTGCCACGCGCAAGGGCCTGTGGCAGTTGGGTGCCGATACGACGCGCCGCAAGTGGCGCCTTACCGGTCCACATTTTCTTGGCCACGTGGTTCATCATTGCGTCGCGGACCCGCGCGGCAGCAAGACGCTGCTTGCCGCGGCACGCACGGGCCATCTCGGACCCACCATCTTCCGTTCCGCCGATCGCGGTCGTACGTGGCACGAAGCGCAGCGTCCGCCGGCATTTCGTGAAGGCAGCGGGCGCGCGGTCGACCACACCTTCTGGCTCGCGCCGGGACACGCGTCCGAGCCCCGGACTTGGTATGCCGGCACCTCCCCGCAGGGACTGTTTCGCTCCGAAGATGGCGGCGCCACTTGGGACGGCGTCGATGGCTTCAACGAGCATCCCATGCGCACGACGTGGTGCGGCGACGGCAAGGACGGAACGCCCGACGGCCCGAAATTGCATTCGATCCTGATCGACCCACGCGATCGCGATCACATGTACATCGGCATGTCGAGCGGAGGCGTATTCGAATCGGCCAACGGCGGTGCGGATTGGCGGCCGCTGAACGCCGGAGTCAAGGCGGATTTCCTACCGGAGCCGACGCCGGAATTCGGTCACGATCCGCATTGCGTACGAATGCACCCTGGCTTGCCGGACCGGCTTTACCAGCAAAATCATTGCGGAATCTATCGGCTCGACCGGCCCGCGGAGCGCTGGCAGGACATCGGCACGAGCATGCCCAAGAGTGTCGGTGCGATCGGTTTTCCGATGGTCGTTCATCCACGCGACCCGGATACGGTGTGGGTGTTTCCGATGGATGGGACCAAGGTCTGGCCGCGAACGTCCCCGGCAGGCAAGCCGGCGGTTTATCGCTCGGTCAACGGCGGCAAGTCCTGGCAGCGTCAAGCGGCGGGTTTGCCGAAAACCCAGACGTGGCTGACCGTCAAGCGGCAGGCGATGACAGCCGATCATGGAACCCCCGTTGGCGTTTACTTTGGCACTACCAGCGGAGAGATTTGGGGGAGTCGCGATGAAGGACGCACGTGGAAATGTCTCGCCGCGCATCTGCCGCACGTTTACGCCGTCGAAGTCGTCTGAAGATGGGCGCATCGCGACTCACGCCGCCGGCGAATACGCGGCGCTGATCGCCGATGCGCGTTCTCATTCCCGGTCCGCTGCGGGATTACACCGCGAACGCTGCGGCGGTCAGTGCTGACGGACTCACTCTCGGGGGTCTGCTCGCTGACCTCGATCGACGGTTTCCGGGGCTGCGCTTTCGAATCATCGACGAGCAGGGACGCATTCGCCGGCACATCAAATTCTTCGTCGACGGTGTGCAGGCAAACGACTTGAATCCGGCGCTGGACAGTGCGACCGAAGTGATGATCGTGTGCGCACTTTCCGGAGGATAAAAGCAGGTGCTGAGACACCTCGAGGGCTGCTTATGCGCACCGCAGGATTCGTTGACGCGCCGCCGCAAAAAACCCTATACTCCAAAAGTTTGCTTGAGCCTGCGGTGCCCGATTCTGTTTCCGGCCGTTCGCCATTTCGTTATCCCCTGCGACGGGTCGCAGGCTGGCAGCTCATCGCCACGGGGATAATCGCCGCGGCGGGAAGTCTTGGGTGGGGATGGCATGGCGCGCTCTCCGGCCTGCTCGGGGGAATCACCAATTTGTCGGCGGGCGCTGCCTACGCAGTTGTGGTGGGGCTCGCAAATCCGGCCTCGGCGGCAGGAACGCTGGTAACTGCGTTCCGCGCCGAGGCCATCAAGATCGTGTTGATCGTTGTCCAGCTCTGGCTGGTTCTCACGATGTACCCGGACGTGGTCCATGCAGTTTTTTTTGCTGCGTTTGTCGTCACGGTGCTGGTAACACAGGCGGCGATCCTGATCCGCGATTGACGATCGGTGGTGCAGATGGCGAGCCGCATCGGAAAAAAAGTGCCGCGGAAAGATTTGCAAACACAAACAAGAAGGCGCTGGCAAGAACCGCACTTAGAAAATCGCACACAGCAAACTTAAAATGGCCGAAGAACACGCACTCGACCCGACGTCGTACATTCAGCATCACCTGACGTTTCTCGCGCAGCCGGTCCGGGAATCGGGCGGGTTCTGGACCCTTCATTACGACACCATCATCACCTCGCTGATTCTTGGCGTCGTAGTCTTCGGCTTTCTCTGGCTGATAACGCGCAAGGCAAGCTCGGGCGTACCGTCGAAAACCCAGGCCTTCGTCGAGCTTTCGGTGCAATTCGTCAACGACCAGGTGAAGAGCCTCTTCCACCAGGATGCCCGGGTTGTCGCGCCGATTGCGCTCACCGTTTTCGTCTGGGTGCTGTTCATGAACGCGATGGACTTCCTGCCCGTCGACATCATGTCTTGGATCTACCAGCACATCTTTCGCCAGGAAGAATGGCGCGCGGTTCCGACCGCCGATGTCAACACCACGTTCGCATTGTCGCTCTCCGTATTCGGCCTGATGATCTACTACAGCATCAAGAACAAGGGCCTCTTCGGCTGGATCAAGGAATTGGTCAGCACGCCGTTCGGCATCAGGCCGTTGTGGGCGTCGCCGCTCCTCATCGCTTTCAATGTGTTGTTCAATATCATCGAGTATGTATCCAAGCCGCTGTCGCATTCGCTGCGGCTGTACGGGAACATGTACGCGGGTGAGATCATTTTTCTACTGCTTGGGCTCTTCGCGGCGAGCGCCGCGAGCTACGGCTGGTTTGGGGCCGGCTTGGCCTTGTTCTTTTCCGCTTTCCTAAATTTGTTGTGGTCGATTTTTCACATCCTGATCGTGGTGTTGCAGGCTTACATTTTCATGATGCTGACGGTCGTCTACATTGCCATGGCGCACGAACATCACTGATCCGTTGTTAGAACCAATTCAATCGTCCAACCTCCGTTCAGAAAGGAAAGCAAATGGACAAGCTGCAACTGGTCGCACAGATCCAGGCATACACGGGTATCGGCATCGGGCTCATGATCGGCCTGGGTGCGCTCGGTGCCTGCGTCGGCGTCGGAATCATGTGCTCGCGTTTCCTCGAAGGTGCCGCGCGGCAGCCGGAAATGATTCCGGCGCTGCAGGCGAAAGTGTTCCTGCTGCTCGGTCTGATCGACGCGTCGTTCATCATCGGACTGGGTATCGCGATGCTGTTCGCGTTCGGCAATCCGCTCATTCCGGCGGGCTTGAAGTAATCGGGCGCGAAACCGATAGCGCGATCAAGGACGACACAGGGGACGAGTCATGAACATCAACCTGACATTGTTGATGCAAGCGGTCGCGTTTTTCGCGTTCATCCTGTTCACGGCCAAATTCATCTGGCCGCCGCTGATGCGCGCGATCGAGACCCGGCAAAAGCAGATCGCTGACGGACTGGCGGCCGGCGAAGAAGGGCGGCACAGCCTTATCAACGCCGAAAAGCGTATCGCCGATATGATGGTCGACGCCAAGACCCGGGCGTCGGACATCGTCGCGCAGGGCGAAAAGCTGAAAAGCGAAGCGGTCGAGCAGGCACGCACCGACGCCAAGACCGAGGCGGATCGGATTCTGGCCGCGGCCAAGGCGGAGATCGAGCAGGAGGTGAATCGCGCCAAGGAATCGCTGCGCGCGCAGGTGTCCGAGCTTGCCGTCGCCGGCGCGGAAAAGATCCTCAAGCGCGAAGTCGACGCCAAGGCGCACGCCGAGCTGTTGAGAGCGCTGGAAAAGCAGCTCTAGGCAGAAATCATGTCTGAGCAGGTCACCATCGCCCGCCCGTATGCCGAAGCCGCGTTTTCGCTGGCTCGCGAGCAAAATGCGCTACCTCGGTGGGCGGAGATGCTCAAGGTCGCGAGCAATGTTGCGAGCGATCCCACGGTGCGCGCCGCGCTCGACAATCCCAAGCTGGACAACGCGGCCAAGGAATCGCTGCTGCTCTCCCTTTGCGGCGACGCCCTCAGCGCGGAAGGAAAAAGCTTCCTTCGCGTGCTGCTGGAAGCCGATCGCATCGCCGTGTTGCCGGACATCCGGCGCTTGTTCGACAGCCTCAAGGACGGCGCCGACGGCGTGGCTCGGGCACACATCGTCAGCGCGTTCCCGGTCGACGATGCGCAGCTCGGCGCGCTGACGGCGGCGCTGGAAAAGCGCTTCGGCAAGAAGATCGAAGCGTCGGTAAGCGTCGATCCACGGCTGATCGGCGGAGCACGGGTCACAGTCGGCGACACGGTCATCGACGCGTCGGTTCGCGGCGAGCTCCAGGCTATGAGCAGCCAGCTGCGGATGTGATCCAAACGTGACCCGCGAACTTGATCCAGAACATAACGCGACCCTTATGGGAAGGCGCAAGGAAAAATCATGCAGTTGAATCCATCGGAAATCAGCGAGCTCATCAGGACCAAAATCCAGAACCTCGACGTCGGCGCGCAGGTGCGGACGCAAGGCACGGTCGTGTCCCTTACCGACGGCATCTGCCGTGTCCACGGATTGTCCGACGCGATGCAGGGCGAGATGCTCGAGTTTCCGGACAACACTTTCGGCCTGGCGCTGAATCTGGAACGCGACTCCGTGGGCGTGGTGATCCTCGGCAAGTACGAACACATTTCGGAGGGCGATACGGTGAAATGCACCGGCCGCATTCTCGAAGTGCCGGTCGGGCCCGAACTGATCGGCCGCGTCGTCGACGCGCTCGGTCAGCCGATCGACGGCAAGGGACCGATCAACGCCAAGGAGAAGGATGTTATCGAAAAGGTCGCCCCCGGCGTGATGTGGCGCCAGAGCGTGGCGCAGCCGGTGCAGACGGGACTGAAGGCGATCGACGCGATGGTGCCCATCGGACGCGGCCAGCGCGAGCTGATCATCGGCGACCGGCAAACCGGCAAGACCGCGGTGGCCGTCGACACTATCATCAATCAGAAGGGCAAGGACCTCTTCTGCGTCTACGTCGCGATCGGTCAGAAGGCGTCGTCGATCATGAACGTGGTGAGAAAGCTCGAGGAGCACGGCGCGATGGCCTACACCATCGTCGTCGCCGCGTCGGCGTCGGACTCGGCCGCGATGCAATACATCGCGCCGTACTCCGGTTGCACCATGGGCGAATACTTTCGCGATCGCGGACAGGACGCACTGATCATTTACGACGACCTGACCAAGCAGGCTTGGGCATACCGCCAGATCTCGCTTCTGCTCCGCCGCCCTCCTGGACGCGAGGCGTACCCCGGCGACGTTTTTTATCTGCACTCGCGTTTGCTGGAGCGCGCAGCTCGCTGCAATCCGGAGTGGGTGGAGCGCTTCACCAAGGGCGCGGTGAAAGGCAAGACGGGTTCGCTGACCGCGCTTCCCATCATCGAGACGCAGGCGGGCGACGTGACCGCGTTCGTCCCGACCAACGTGATCTCGATCACCGACGGACAGATTTTTCTCGAAACCGATCTTTTCAACGCGGGCATCCGGCCGGCGATCAACGCCGGCATTTCGGTATCGCGCGTCGGGGGTGCGGCTCAGACCAAGGTGATCAAGAAGCTGGGCGGAGGCGTGCGTCTATCGCTGGCGCAGTATCGCGAGCTCGCGGCGTTTGCCCAGTTCGCGTCCGATCTCGATGAAGCGACACGCAGGCAGCTCGATCGCGGCCGGCTCGTGACCGAGCTGATGAAGCAGCCGCAATATTCGCCGCTGTCGGTTTCCGAGGAGGCGTTGACGCTCTTTTCGGTGACCAAGGGCTATTACGACGACGTTCCGGTGGAGAAAGCTCTCGCGTTCGAGGTGAGCTTGCGGCAGTTCATGAAGAGCAAATACGCAGCGCTGATGGACAAGCTCGAGCAGACGAAGGACATGGACGCCGAAGGCGAGAAGGCCTTCTCCGCGGCCATCGAAGACTTCAAGAAGAACGGGACCTTCTAGGACAGGCAATGGCAGGCTCCAAGGAAATCCGCACCAAGATCAAGAGCGTGCAAAACACGCGCAAGATCACCAAGGCCATGGAAATGGTTGCGGCCTCGAAAATGAAAAAGACACAGGAGCGCATGCGCGCTTCGCGTCCCTATGTCAGTCGCATGCTCGCGATCGCGCGCCATCTGGCGCATGCCAACCCGGAATACCGCCATCCCTTTCTCGTCAGCCGGGGCGAGCCGAAGAACGTCGGGCTCATCGTCATCACCTCGGACAAAGGTCTGTGCGGCGGGCTCAACACCAACGCCCTGCGGCTCGCGCTGTCGAAGATCAAGGCGTGGCAGGCGAAGGGCGTCGGCGTGCAGGTGAGCGCCATCGGCAACAAGGGCTTCGGCTTCATGAACCGGTTGAAGGCCAACGTCGTGTCGCATGTCATCGGGCTCGGTGACCGCCCGCATCTCGACCAGCTGATCGGGCCGGTCAAGGTTCAGCTCGACGCATACATCGCCGGGCAGATCGATGAATTGCATCTGGTCTTTACCCGATTCGAAAACACCATGAAGCAGACCCCGGTCGGGAGACAGATCCTTCCCATCGCCGACCTCGAAGGCGAGGTCGAAAAGCGCGCGTTTCCGTGGGATTACATTTACGAGCCGGATGCCAAGACGGTGCTCGAGGAACTCCTCACGCGCTACATCGAATCGATCATCTACCAGGCCGCCAACGAGAACATCGCCTCGGAGCTGAGCGCGCGCATGGTGGCGATGAAGGCTGCTACGGACAACGCCGGAACGATCATCGATGAGCTGCAGCTCATCTACAACAAGACGCGGCAGGCGGCGATCACCAAGGAGATCTCGGAGATCGTCGCGGGGGCGGCGGCGGTTTGAGCCGCCGGCGAGGATCGGGCGAGGCTCACGTGAGCGAAGCGAACGTTACGACGAGACCAGATCCGCGAGGGGCGGCGGCAGTATGAACATGATCCTTGAATCGGGGAAGGCAACATGAACGAAGGAACCACCGTCCAGAAAGAAGGAACCATCGTCCAATGCATCGGCGCGGTGGTCGACGTGGAATTTTCACGCGAGCATCTGCCCAAGATCTACGACGCGCTGACGCTCGAAGACGCCGGGCTAACGCTCGAGGTGCAGCAGCAGCTGGGCGATGGCGTCGTGCGGACCATCTGCCTGGGATCTTCCGACGGACTGCGGCGCGGCATGAAGGTGCAGAATTCAGGCGCGCCGATCATGGTCCCGGTCGGGCCGAAGACGATCGGCCGGATCATGGACGTTCTGGGCCGTCCAATCGACGAGGCGGGTCCGGTCGGCGCCGAGAAGACCATGTCGATCCATCGCGATGCGCCGGCGTTCGAGGAGCTTTCGCCCTCGACCGAGCTGCTGGAAACGGGGATCAAGGTGATCGACCTGGTCTGCCCGTTCGCCAAGGGCGGCAAGGTGGGACTGTTCGGCGGCGCGGGCGTGGGCAAGACCGTGGCCATGCTGGAGCTCATCCGCAATATCGCTATCGAGCACAGCGGCTTTTCGGTTTTCGCTGGCGTCGGCGAGCGCACGCGCGAAGGCAACGACTTCTACCACGAGATGAAGGAGTCCAACGTCCTCGACAAAGTCGCGATGGTTTACGGACAGATGAACGAGCCGCCGGGAAACCGCCTGCGGGTTGCGCTTACAGGGCTCACCATGGCGGAATATTTTCGCGACGAAGGTCGCGACGTTCTCTTCTTCGTCGACAACATCTATCGCTACACGCTTGCCGGAACTGAAGTCTCGGCGCTCCTCGGCCGCATGCCGTCTGCGGTGGGCTATCAGCCGACGCTCGCCGCGGAAATGGGCGCGCTGCAGGAACGCATTACGTCGACCAAGACCGGCTCGATCACCTCGGTGCAGGCGATCTATGTGCCGGCCGACGACCTGACCGATCCCTCGCCGGCAACCACCTTCGGCCACCTCGACTCGACGGTGGTGCTGTCGCGCGACATCGCCTCGCTCGGCATCTACCCTGCCGTCGACCCGCTGGATTCGACCTCGCGCCAGCTCGATCCCAACGTCGTCGGCGAGGAGCATTACACGACCGCCCGTCGCGTGCAGCAGACGCTGCAGCGCTACAAGGAGCTGCGCGACATCATTGCGATTCTCGGCATGGACGAGCTCTCTCCCGAAGACAAGCTCGCGGTCGCGCGAGCGCGGAAGATTCAGCGCTTTCTGTCGCAGCCGTTTTTCGTCGCCGAGGTCTTCACCGGCTCGCCCGGGAAATTCGTCTCGCTCAAGGACACGATCCGCGGCTTCAAGGCCATCGTCGACGGCGAGTTCGATCATCTGCCCGAGCAGGCGTTTTACATGATCGGCGGCATCGAAGAGGCCGTCGAAAAGGCGAAGACGCTGCAATAGCGTTTTTCTCACCGGGGAAACCCAATGGCCAACACCATTCACGTCGATGTCGTCAGCGCTGAGGAGTCGATCTATTCCGGCGAGGCGGAATTCGTCGTGCTTCCGGGCGTGATGGGCGAGCTCGGCATTTATCCCCGGCACGCGCCGCTCATCACCCAGATCAAGCCCGGGGTCGTTCGCATCAAGGTGCCCGGACAAGCGGAAGAACAGATCGTCTACGTCCAGGGCGGATTTCTGGAAGTTCAGCCCCACGTGGTGACGGTGCTCTCCGACACGGCGATCCGCGCCCACGATCTGGACGAGGCCAAAGCGCTCGAGGCGAAGCGGCTCGCGGAAGAGGCGATGCAAAACAGGACCTCCAAGGCGGACATCGCGATGGCCGAAGGCGAGCTTGCCAGTGCAGTGGCCCAGTTGGCGGCGATCCGTCGGTTGCGCCGGCGAAGCTAGCACTAACTTAGCCTGCGGGTGGCGCGGCTGCCCCTTTTCATGCCTGCTACCTTGGCGCCAAGTGCCCGTTGCTGGCCTCAATCCCGTCCCAAGCGCATAATTGCTGCATTGCAACATCCGGGCAGGAACCAATGGCGAACTTGAACAAAACGATCGACCGAGCGGCAGGTATCTCCCGCGACGTGGCAACGCGCCTGGAGCGGCGCATGCGCAAGGCGTTCGCGATCTACGGCCAGCGTACCCAAGAGGCGCGCGCCAGACATGTCGAGCAGGCGAGCCGCGCGTGGACGCCGTGGGACCTGTGGCGAGAGGGCGCCGAGTACGCGGTCGATTTCGCGCAGCGGTCCGCGCTCTTCTGGGACACGCTGCGCCAGCGCGGCAACGGTTACATCGAGCACGAGCGAGCCGGCAAGCCGCCGTTGCTTGCGTACGAGTACGAGATGCTGTCCGACGGGCGCAAATTCGAACATCCGGTGAATTACGCGCTGGTACGGATCGTCGCGCCCGCCAGCATCAGGACCGACGAGGCGCTGCGGCCATTCATCATCGTCGATCCGCGCGCCGGGCACGGTCCGGGCATTGGCGGCTTCAAGGCGGACTCCGAGGTCGGTGTCGCGCTGCTCGCGGGTCACCCGGTGTATTTCGTCATTTTCTTTCCCGAGCCGGAAGAAGGGCAGACGCTCGCCGATGTCGTTGATGCCGAGGCGGAGTTCGTGCGCATCGTCGGCGAGCGGCATCCGAAAAGCGCCAAGCCGGTGCTGGTCGGGAACTGTCAGGCCGGCTGGGCCGTGATGCTTCTCGCGGCCAGCCGGCCTGAGCTCGTGGGGGCGATCGTGCTCAACGGTGCGCCGATGTCGTACTGGTCGGGCAACGACGGCGAGAATCCCATGCGATATGCCGGCGGCCTCATGGGCGGGGCGTGGTCATCCTTGCTTGCGAGCGATCTCGGCGCTGGCAAGTTCGACGGCGCGCATCTGGTGCAAAACTTCGAGAATCTGAATCCTGCCAACGCGCTCTGGGGAAAGTACTACCACCTGTGGGAAAACATCGACACCGAGCCCGAGCGATTCCTCGATTTCGAGCGCTGGTGGGGTGGCTATTACCTGCTGAACGACGAGGAGATCCGGTGGATCGTCAACAATCTGTTCGTGGGTAACAAGCTGGCCGCCGGCGAGGCCAAGCTCGGTCCCGGACGGTACTTCGATCTCAAGTCGATCAAGTCGCCGATCATCATCTTCGCCTCGATGGGCGACAACATCACGCCGCCTCAACAGGCGTTCAACTGGATTGCGGACGTCTATCGAAACAGCGACGAGATCAAGGCCAACGGCCAGACCATCGTCGGGCTGGTCCACGAAGACATCGGCCATCTGGGTATATTCGTTTCGGGCGCGGTCGCAAAAAAAGAACACGCGCAGATCATCGAGGTGCTCAAGTACATCCAGCAGCTGCCACCCGGACTTTATGGCATGGATATTCACGAGGCCGTCGGCCTCGACGGGACGACCGCGTACGAAGTATCGCTTGCGGAACGCAAGGTAGAGGACGTTCGACAGCTGCAGAAGGGCGATCGCATGGACGAAAAACCCTTCGAAGCGGTCGCCGCAGTCTCCGAGCTTACCGAGCGCGCCTACGAGCTGCTGGTCCGCCCGATGCTGCGGGAAATGGTTCCTGAATGGGCGGCGAAGGCGGCGCGCGAGTTTCATCCGCTGCGTGTGCAACGCTGGATGTTCTCCGACAAGAACCCGATGCTCGCGGGATTGCCGTATCTTGCGTTCTCGGCCAAATCGGGTCGCAAGGCCGCAAGCGAATCGAACGCGATGCGACGGCAGGAAAAGCTGGCGTCCGATCTGCTTACGGCGTCGCTGGATCTATATCGTGATCTGCGCGATGCGGCCCGCGAAGCGGCGTTCTATCAGATTTATGGGAGTCTCATGTCGCTGCAGGTGGCCGACCAGCGCGCGGAGATCCGACGCGACGCCAAGTTCGATCCGCGACAGGTTTCCGCCGTGCGCCAGGTGCTCGAAACGCTCGAGGACGGCGATTTGCAGGAAGGCTTGACCCGGATGGCGTTGCTGCTGGCCAAGGAAGGCGGGGGGACCCGCGAGCTTTCGCAGATGGCTCGCGCGCGGGAGATCCTTGCGCCGGCGCTCGGCATCAAGCCGATGTCCGAAGACGAGGTCCGGCGACTGCTGCACGAGGAAACCATCGTCACCGAATTCGAGCCAGAGCGCGCGCGTCGCTCGCTGCCGCGGCTCATCCGTACGCGGGAGGAGCGCAGGATAGCGCGCGCCTATCTCGACCGGGTCGAATCGGGGATGCCGCTCAACGACCGGCAGCGCACATTGCTGCGTGATTTGCGCGAGCGGCTGCCGGCGCCTGCCAAAGCGCGAGCGGCGATCAGAAAAGTCCGACAACCGACCCGGCACGCGGCGCGTCGCTAAGCTCGCGCGGCTCTTTGTACGTCACTCGTAAAATGAAGTGTCTTGTGTCACCGACGGGCGCCGATTCGCGGGCGCTCGCACCCCATTCGCTTCGCGAACGGGACCTGGCTCGCTGCTCACTGAGCGACTGAGCCAGTTGCGCCGAACGGAGGCAGACACGATGGCCGAGCCCGTTCTTGTTCTGAACGCGGGCTCGTCGAGCGTCAAGTTCTCGCTCTATGCCGACGCACTCGGTGAAGCGCGGCCTCAGCTGCGCGGTCAGATCGAAGGTCTGCAAGGCTTGCCCAGGTTCGTCGCAAGGGACGCGGACGATCAGGTCGTGCACGAGCAGCAATGGAGCGACGCCATCACAATGAGCCACGGCGACGCGACGACTCACCTGCTCGAATTTCTGAATAGCGCGCTCGGAGCCACTCGGCTTGGCGCGGTCGGCCACCGCGTGGTCCACGGCGGACGCGATTTCACCATGCCGGTGAAGGTCGACTCACGCGTTTTGACCGCGCTCGAGCGGCTGATCCCGCTGGCACCCTTGCATCAACCGCACAACATCGCGCCGATGCGCGTCATTGCCGCGCACGCACCATCATTGCCCCAGGTCGCGTGCTTCGATACGGCGTTCCATCGCACTCAGCCGCCCGTCGCTCAGGCGTTTGCGCTGCCCCGCGCGATCTCCGAGCGCGGCGTGCAGCGTTACGGATTTCACGGGCTGTCCTACGAATACATTGCATTGGCGTTGGCGGATTTCGACCCGGTGGCCGCGCGCGGCCGCGTCGTCGCGGCTCACTTGGGAAACGGCGCAAGCATGTGTGCGATGAAGGGGGGCGTGAGCGTTGCCAGCTCCATGGGATTGACCGCGCTCGACGGCCTCATGATGGGAACGCGGTGCGGGAGCCTCGATCCGGGCGTGATCCTGTACCTGATCGATGAGCTCGGCATGGACGCCCGCGCGCTGGAAACGCTGCTCTACAAAGAGTCCGGCTTGCTCGGCGTCTCCGGAATTTCGAGCGACATGCGCATCCTGCTGGCGAGCGATCTCCCCCACGCTCGAGCGGCCATCGATCTCTTCGTCTACCGGTTCCGCCGCGAGCTGGGTTCGATGGTTGCCGCGCTCGATGGCCTGGACGCGCTCGTTTTCACCGGCGGAATCGGCGAACATGCGGTGTCGATCCGCGAACGCGTATGCCGCGATGCTGCCTGGGTCGGCGTGGAACTCGATTCAGGGGCGAATGCGGCGGGCGGTCCGCGCATCAACGTTGAGAAGGCACGCGTCTCCGCGTGGGTCATTCCTGCCGATGAGGAACGGATGATCGCTCGTCACACCCGCGAGCTGCTCGGGCTCCGCTGATCCGCGACGCTCGGCCGCCAGCGTTGACGGGCTAGGAACCCTTTAGAGCAACACCGGCGCGCAACTGCTGCTCCGCCAGCGTCACCCAGTAGCTTGCGCCTATCGCCAGGGCGCCATCATCGAAGTCGTAGTGCGGGCTGTGAATGTTCGGCGTGTCGGGACCCCGGCCCGCTCCAAGCCAGACATAGCAGCCTGGCTTCTCCTGGAGCATGAACGCGAAATCCTCGCTGCCCATCTCCGGCATCGGGTCGGTGTCGACGTTCTCCGCTCCGACGATCGCCGTCGCCGCTGCGACGGCGTGCTGTGTTTCAGCCGCCGCATTGACCAGCGCGGGATAGCGGCGCTCGTAGCGCAACGTCGCGGACATCTCGAACGTTGCCGCGACGCCGGACACGATCGAGCGCATACGCTGCTCGATGGTGTCCTGCACGTCGCGCTTGAACGTGCGCACGGTTCCGCGCAACACGACCTCCTGGGGAATCACGTTCCAGGTATCGCCTCCATGTACCTGCGTTACACTGACCACGCCCGCGTCGAGAGGATGCAGATTGCGTGCGACGATCGTTTGCAAGGCATTGATGACGTGCGCGACGAAGAGCATCGGATCCTTGCCGGTGTAAGCCATGGCCGCATGCGCGCCTTTGCCGGTCACAACGATCTCGAAGATGTCGTAAGCGCCCATCAGCGGTCCCACGCGCATGGCGAAAGAGCCCAGCGGCTTGCGCGGCCAGTTGTGCATGCCGTAGATCGCGCGCATGGGAAATTTGTCGAAGAGGCCTTCCTCGACCATCACCCTGCCTCCACCTTCATTTTCCTCGGCGGGCTGAAAGATGAAGTAGACCGTGCCGTCGCAGCATTTTTTGGCGGCGAGGGCTTTGGCCGCGCCGAGCAGCATCGTCGTGTGGCCATCGTGACCGCAGGCGTGCATCTTGCCTTCGTTGCGCGAGGCATAAGGCACGCCCGAGCGCTCAAGCACGTGCAGCGCGTCCAGATCGGCGCGAAGTCCGATAGCGCTGTCACTGCCTCCGCTGCCATTGCCGTGCAGCACGCCGACGACGCCGGTTTTGGCCATTCCGGTGTGCACCTCGAGTCCGAACGCGCGCAACTTTTCGGCGACAAATGCGCTGGTCTCGGTTTCTTCGAAGGCTGTCTCAGGATGCGCGTGGATATGATGCCGCCACTGTTTCATTTCGGGAACGAGCGCGTCGATCTCAGGCAGGGTTTTCATGGAGGCGCTAGCGCGAGACGAGGAAAAGAAGGTGCAATGTTAGCGTAAACGGCTCGCCTCGTCCGCTACGGTAATATGCGCGCTTGGCAAGCGAGCGCTATCGATGTCACTTCCTTTTCGAGCCATGTACGATCTCGCCATTGTCGGTGGCGGCATCAACGGCGCAGGTATTGCCCGTGATGCGGCGGGACGCGGCCTCACGACACTGCTGGTCGAAAAAGACGATCTTGCCTCGCATACTTCGTCGTCGAGCACGAAGCTGATCCACGGCGGGTTGCGCTATCTCGAGTACTATGAGTTCCGGCTAGTGGCCGAAGCGCTTGCCGAGCGCGAAGTGCTTCTTCGCGCCGCGCCGCATATCATCGCGCCGCTGCAGTTCGTGCTGCCGCACGAACCGCATTTGAGGCCCGCGTGGATGATACGCGCAGGATTGTTTCTCTATGACCATCTCGGCGGCCGTAAAAGCCTGCCGTCGTCCTTCGGCGTCGAGCTCTCCACCAGCAAATGGGGCGCGGGCTTGAAGAACACGTTCCACCGCGGCTTTGTCTACGCCGATGCGCGCGTAGACGACTCACGCCTGGTCGTGCTCAACGCCATCTCCGCCCGTGAAAAAGGCTCGGACATACGCACTCACACCAGGCTGATCGCGGGCCATCGCGAAGACGGTCATTGGCGCATGATCCTGCAGGGAGTGAACGGCGAAACGCAAGAGGTCGGCGCGCGGGCGCTCGTCAACGCTGCGGGACCGTGGGTGAAGCAACTACAGGACGAAGTGAGCGCCGAACCGGCCCAGGCGCGTGTGCGACACGTGAAGGGAAGCCACATCGTCGTTCCTCGCATCCATCAGGAAGCGCATGCGTACATTCTGCAGAATTCCGATCACCGGATCGTTTTCGTGATCCCGTACCAGAATGAATTCTCGCTGATTGGTACCACCGATATTCCGGTCGAGGAGTACGAGCATCCCGAAATATCGAGTGAAGAAATCGCGTATCTGTGCGGTATCGCCAGCGCGTATCTGGCCAAGCCGATCGCCCCTGCCGAAGTTGTATGGACCTACAGCGGCGTGCGGCCGCTTTACGATGACGGCTCCGCCGATCCCGCCGCGGTGACGCGCGACTATGTGTTGAAGCTCGACGCCGACGACGGCGTCGCCCCGCTCCTGTCCATCTTCGGCGGCAAGATCACCACCTATCGCCGCCTTGCCGAACAGGCGCTCTCCGAGCTCGCTCCTTTCTTCCCCGAGATGAAACGGCCGTGGACCAAGACCGAGCCCTTGCCCGGGGGGGACATGGCGCGCGGCAATCTCGCCGCGTACCAGCGCGAGCTCAACGCGCGATACGCTACGCTCGATCCGCGGCTGCTTGCGGCGCTCGTTCGCCGGTACGGAACGCGTACGCCGCGCATCCTGGGCAGCGCCAGCTCGGTCGCGGACCTGGGCCGGCATTTGGGCGATACCTTGTACGCAGCCGAGATCGACTACCTGATCGCGCAGGAGTGGGCGACGAGCGCCGAAGATGTCCTCTGGCGGCGCACCAAGTGCGGGCTGCACATGAGCGCGGGCGAGCGCGAAGCGGTGGCTCTTTACTTACGCGAACGATCGGGCGTACCTGCGCCGGCGCCATGAAGCCGCTAACCATGCTTCCTGACGTCGCACGTCAAAACATCCGCTGTGTACTCACCGACATCGACGATACGCTGTCGACGCGGGGGCGGATCACGGCCGAAGCATATGCGGCAATGGAAGCGCTACACGCCGCCGGATATCTGGTCATTCCGGTCACTGGACGGCCGGCGGGCTGGTGCGACCACATCGCGCGCATGTGGCCGGTCGACGCGGTCGTCGGCGAGAACGGCGCGCTGTACATGAGGCACGATGACGCCGCGCGAGTCTTTAAAAAGCGCTTTGTCGCGGGAGAGGCCGAAAGAAAGCGCGATCGGGAACGGCTGGCCGCGATCGGCCAGAAAATCCTGCGCGAGATTCCCGGTTGCGCGCTCGCGTCGGACCAGCAATATCGCGAAACCGACATCGCCATAGACTATTGTGAAGACGTCGTGCCGCTTTCGCGCGAGGACGTCGAGCGCATTGTTGCGATGATGCGATCGGAAGGGATGAGCGCCAAGGTGTCTTCGATTCACGTCAACGGATGGCTCGGCAGCTATGACAAGCTGACGATGACGCGCACGCTGCTCGATGAGGAGTTCGGCATCGTTCTCGACGCGGAACAGGGGCGATGCGTCTTTATCGGCGACTCGCCGAACGACGCGCCAATGTTCGACTTTTTCATTTATTCGATCGGCGTCGCGAACGTGCATGCGTTCAGCGACGCAATCGCCACGCCGCCGAAGTATGTGACGACGGCTGAGGCAGGGGCGGGATTCGCGGAGCTGGCGGCGTTTCTGCTTGGCTGAGGCAACTGCGTCGGGCAATGTCCTATTTCGCCGCCGTCATAATCGCCAGCTTCGACATGTCGAGCTCCTTGAGGGCACCGGTAAGGACGCCGGCGTCCACGCCTGAGCCGTTGACGGTGACGCTAAAGCGATTGTTGAGGATGACGCTGACTTCGCCGCTTCGGGCGCGGCGATCGTAGCGTTCGTGGACGAGCTGGCCGTTGATCTTGATCGTACGCTCATAGCCGGTATCGGTTTCTTTCTCCATGCTCGGATCGAATCTCGCCGCGAGTCCGGCGAGGCCCGACAAGGACCCCAGATCGGTGATCTCGACCTGAACGCTGGCGTTCCCACCGTCACCGTAGCGTGCGGCCGCACTCGAGCCCTTGATGCCCATGGCTTCGCCGCTCTGTCCGGATGCCTCGGTGCGCCTCAGCCCGCCGATTGTTTCGGGCAGCATGTCCTTGAGACGATGAAAATCGACCGGCTGAACGTCCTTGCCGCCGGTCATGATCTGGCCGACCGCATTGAGCGCGGTATTCATGTCGACCGCCGAGCTGGCTGCGGCGCGCGGATCTGTGGCACCGGATGCCCGCGCCGCTTTTTCCGCGCGTTCCGCTTCTTCGCCCATACGCCCGAGCTTACCGAGCGCGTCGCTTACGCGCGCGCGATCGGCGTCTGATTTGCCGCCGAACATGTTCGATAGCGCGCCGGCGGCGATGGTCGTGTCGGCGACGCTGTCGCCGTGAGAGCTGAACTTGCCCAATGCGCCGAAGCCGAGCATGCCCAAGCCACCGATCGCGCAGGCGCTCAGCACGCCGATCACGACGAACATGACGAATGCGCATAGCGCGAACACGATGGTGTAGCCGACCGACTTGTCCTTCGGACAGTGCATCAGCACCGGCAGCCCTAGGTAGAGCAGATAGAATCCATACAGACCAACGATGAAGGCGAGAATACCGAGCATTGGAACGAGGTTGAAGACGCTGGCTATCCATAAGGGCGTATAGCTATACGCAATTACCTTTAGCGCTCGCAACGAATCGCGCTGACCGCCGAACGTTGGCGCTAGAACGTCTAGCAGCCACGAGAGGAGCCAGACTGCGACAAAAGAGAGAACAAATTTGATTACTGCGCCAAACACGCCGATGAAAATTCCAATCCCGACGCCGCCTATCATCGTGACGAGGAGAAGGCTGCCGAGAAACGTCGCCACGACGCCGATCGCCACCAGCGGCAACACGTACCCCATGTAGATCGCGCCGGCGGTTGTCGGCTCCGCGGCGATCAGCGGCCATTCGGTCGAGGGTGACAGCAGTATTCCCTTGATCCTTGCGAATATCCCGTGCGCCATGGCCGCATCAAAGCGCGGCAGCGGATCGGCGGGCCCGCCCGTTTGGCTAGGCGGCGGCATACTTCCCATCGAGGCAGCCGGCTGGACCGAGGCCCGCGGCACGCCTGCGTCGGAGATTGCGTGGTCGACCGCGGGCGACGGCGCGCTGGTTGCGATCGGCGCTGTGGGCTCGACTACTGGGCGCGGCGGAGGCGCAATCGGCGGCGTGGGTTCGACCGCCGCGCGCTGCGGAGGCGGAACGGGCAGGGCGGGTTCGACCGGCGACGGGCTTGCGGCTGCGGGCGCTGGCACCGCCGCTCCGCAGTGGGAACAGAACTTGGCGCCGTCGGCGATACGTTGGCCGCATTGTGCACAAAACATGGAGACCCTCCGCAGGAATTGCTGGAGATGTGGGCAGGCGCGATTGTGCGCCGGTCCGGCTGACGATACAACGGAAGATCAACGATTCAACGCGGGCGCCGCAGCGCGGCCGCCCCGGCGTAACGCGCGCCTGACGCCTCCTCGATACGCAGTCCCTCGTTCCATTTCGCCGTTCGCTCGCCGCGTGCGACCGACCCGACCTTGAGCTGACCGGCGTTCCACCCCACGGCAAGATGGACGATGGCAACGTCTTCGGTCTCGCCGGATCTCGCCGAGACAATGGTGCCAAAGCCCGCTCGGATGGCGGCCTCCAGCGCGGCCAGTGTCTCGCTCAGCGTGCCTGCCTGATTGGGCTTGAGCAACACTGCATTGCACGCCAGATCGGCAGCCGCCGCGTCGACACGCGCCGCGTTCGTGGTCAGATAGTCGTCACCGATGATCTGCACGCGCTGGCCGGCGGCGCTCGCAAATCGGATCCATGCATTGCGGTCTTGCTCGGCGAAAGGATCCTCGATCGACACCACCGGGTAACGATCAAGCCAGCCAAGCAGGACTTCCGCGAGGCCGTCGCTATCGAAATCGCGGCCATCGAGATCAAAACGATAGCGCCCGTCACGAACAAGCTCTGACGCCGCGATGTCCAGTGAGATGGCGACCTCGTCTCCGGGCGAGTAGCCAGCCCTCTCGATCGCGCGCACGAGCATGGTCAGCGCATCTTCGTTGCTGGCAAACGCCGGCCAATAGCCGCCCTCGTCGGCAACGCCGCAATGCGTGCCTGCCTCGTGCATCAGGGCCCCGGCCGCGCGATACACTTCGGCGCCGACGCAAAGCGCTTCGCTAAAGGACGCCGCCGACATCGGAACCACCATCAAGTCCTGCAGATCGATGCGCCCGCCGGCGTGAGCGCCGCCGCCGAAGATCTGGATCTCGGGTACCGGCAGTGAGACGGGTCCCTTGCCTGCCAGATAGCGCCACAATGCAAGGCCTCCGGACGCGGCGGCAGCCTGCGCGACGGCAAGCGACACCGCAACCATGGCGTTGCCACCGAGCCGCGCCTTGTCCGGCGTGCCGTCGAGCGCAATGAGCGTGGCGTCGACGGCGGCTTGATCATGCGCATCGAAACCGGTGAGCGCGTCCGAGATTTCGCCGTTGACGTTCCCGACGGCGTGCGTGACGTCGTTGCCGCCGAGATGCACTCCGCCGTCGCGGAGGTCGGTGGCCTCGCGCGAGCCGCGTGATGCGCCTGCAGGCGCGATCGCGCGCCCGATTGCACCGGTCGCGAGCCGGACTTCCGCCTCGACCGTCGGGCGGCCGCGAGAATCCCAGACTCGCCGGCCGTGGACCGAGACGATCTCGCCGCCCATATCAGGATCGGTCCTCTTCCGCCCAGCGGTTCGATTCCGCCCAGCGTTGGCCGACGCTTTCGAGTCCCTTCAGAGGAAAGACCAGGAGTGCGCTTGCGAACGCGCGCACATGCTCCTTGATTGCGGGCTCGGTGACGTATTCCACGGGCGACTTGCCGTCGATGCGCGCCAGCATCAGCGCGGGTAGCAACGCCGCCACTCGCGCCTCCAGCCGATCGGAGGGTTCCCACGTTGCATGCGAAAGGTAGGCGCCGCAAAGCGCCTGGTACGCGCCGACGTATCGCATCTTCCACTGTGGGTGCCATGCGCCTTTGAGGAGCAGGTGATTCAACACGAACGCCAGATCGAACGCAGGATCGCCGAACCACGCACACTCGGCATCGACGATCACCGGTCCGGCGGGTCCGCACAAGATATTCTTTGGGCTGAAGTCGCCGTGAACCAGAGTGCGCTTGGTCTGCCGAGTGGTCTCGACCAGCTCTCCCAGCCGTGCCGCCAACTGCGGGTGTGCCCGTCCTGTCGCGACCAGATAGGGCTCGAGCCGGATGTCGTAAAAGATGTCGTCGGTCGCGAAGCGCGCGGCGACATCGCTGCGATCGGCGGTGGCCGCGTGGATGCGGCCCAACGTGTCGCCGACCCGGGCGGCGTCCCCCGTGGCTACGGTCCCGGCCGCGAGCAGCGCCTTCCACGTCGGATAGCGGTCGGGCGGAAAATACTCCATGGCGAAACAACCCGCGTCGCGGTCCTCGCCCAGGACCCGCGGGACCGCCGTCGGCGCGATCGCGCCGGCAACTCGCAGCCACTCGGCTTCCCATCGATTGCGGCTCACCGGCGCCAGCCAATCCGCCGCGACCTTGAGCTTGGGAAGCGCCCGTTTGACGCAAACCGTGACGCCGGAGGGCAGGTCGGCGCGATAGATGTCCGACGAGACGCCGCCCGTGAGTGCGGTAATACAAATTTGCAAGTGTGTGCTTACTAGCCCCATTTTGGCCAGCGCGGCGTGAAGCCACTCTTGCCCGGGCTCGAGCACTTGCTCCGGCGGTTCGGCGCCCAGCGTGTTCATTGATCCCAGGGACATCGGCGGAACGATAATTGCGTTCCCAATTTAGGCTACTATCGCAACCCGAGCCGGCAAGCCCTGATACCGTAACAAAGGCGCACCAACATACGGGTTGAGCGAATGCTCAAGACCGGGAGGGAACCGTGATGACCCGCTTCGGCTTTAACATCAAAACGCGCAGCGGCCAGCGCGTCGACAACATCTGCATCATGGCCGCCAACCGGCAGGATGCGGAGCGTCGGCTGCGCCAGATGTACCATCATTGCGAGATCATCGCCTGCAACTCGGAAGTCGTTCGCCGCAGCGACCCGCTCGACCTCGAAGCCGTTATCGGCATGATCAGCAACGATCCTGCCACCGTGACTGGGGTCACGCGGTCGACCTTACGCAACAAATCCGGCATCCACTAGCTCTTCCACCAGCGCCAGGTAATCGCGTGCGCCAGCGCTCTGCGGCGCATGTCGGAACACGTCGAGCTGGCGCGCGGGGCTCTCCGCCAGGCTCACATTCTCGGCGATTCGTGTCGCGCAGATTTCATCGGCGCGAAACGCCATCGCCATCAGGTCCGCCACTTCCGAGCTCATTTTGCGACGCGCGTCGAAGCGGGTGAGCAGGTATCGCCGCGGCAGGCGCCGCTTGAACACCGGCTCCAGCGCGTTGAGGCTTCGTTCGACCTGCTGCGCACCCTGCAAGGCGAGGTAGTCGGCAGAGACCGGGATGATGATCAGGTCGCAGGCGAAGATGGCGTTGAGCGAGAGGATACCGAGCAGCGGGCAGCAATCGATCACCACCGAGCCCGGAGCGACATCGGGCGTCTTGAGCGCGGCGCGCAAGCGGGTGATGACATTCACGCCTTTGCCGAGCAAGGTGTCGAGCTTGGTCAGCTCCAGATGCCCGGGGCAGAGGATAACGCCGCTGTCCGTGATTTGGGACACGTCGCCGAGCGGGCGCTGGCGCATGAAGAACGAATAGATCGACTCGTCGGCCAATCGCGGACGGATGCCGAAGATGCCGGACAGATGTGCTTGCGGATCCAGGTCGATGCCCAGCGGGCGCTGTTTGCGCTGCGCGATACCGGCCAGAAGGTTCAGTGAGGTTGTCGTTTTCCCGACACCGCCTTTTTGGTTGAAGACCGCGATAACCGTCATGGGCGGATTTTAGAGGATTCGACGCCGTACGAACGTGACCACAATTTCGGCCAGGATCACCACGACGAAAATCGCCAGAAGTATCGTCGCCACACGGGTCCATTGAAACAGATTCAACGCCGAGTCGAGGATCATGCCGATGCCGCCCGCGCCCACCAGTCCAAGGACTGCCGACTCGCGGACATTGATGTCCCAGCGAAAG
>Ga0210402_10000255_pt1 | contig 60770 bp, 51 predicted proteins | sample IncBWC7MmetaG_FD_161055 | JGI IMG/M metagenome (GOLD analysis project Ga0210402, IMG submission 161055) | Forest soil microbial communities from Barre Woods Harvard Forest LTER site, Petersham, Massachusetts, United States - Inc-BW-C-7-M | ecosystem: Environmental > Terrestrial > Soil >... | reverse complement strand
CGGATCACGCGCCGCGCCTCCTCCGGCAAATAACCCATCGCCGCGAGCACGTGCGACGGGCCTTCTTTCGCCGTGGCGCAGGCCGATCCGGTCGAAACCTGAAAGCCGCGCTTGTCGAGCCGCGCGATCCAGCGGGTATTTTCACCATGCGGCAGGATGAGCGACACCGTGTTCCAAAGCCGTTCCGCGCTCGCGCCCACCACGCGCACACCGGGCAGCGCAGCCGACATCGCCCGCTCGAACGTTTCGCGCCAGCGCAGCCGCTCCGTTTCGAGCAAAACTTTTTTCGTCTCCGCCTCGACCAGCGCCGCCACCATTGCCGCCACGCCGGGAAAGTTTTCCGTGCCGGCGCGATGCCCGTGTTCCTGTCCGCCGCCATGCTGCGCGCGAAAATCCTGCGCCCCCTCCGCGGCCAAGACAAAGCCGACGCCCTTCGGCCCGCCGAACTTGTGCGCCGAGCCGATCACCCATTCCGCCTCTCCCAGGCCCGCCGCCGGCAGCTTGCCGAGCCACTGCGATGCGTCGCAGAAAAAGGCCGCGTGGTGCCGCCGGCACAACCGCGCCAGCTCGCGCCACGGTTGCAGCACCCCCGTCTCGTTGTTCGCCGCCATCACGACCACCGCGCCGACGGCCTTGGATGCCAATAATTTTTCGAGCTGCCCGACCGACACCACGCCATAGCGGTCGACTTCGAGCCAGACGACCCGATCGCCGAGAAAAAACTTTGCCGCTTCGAGCACGCAGGGATGCTCCGTCCGGTTGACCGCCACGAGCATGCCCGCCGACAGCGTCCGGGCCAGATGCGCACAGACGGCGTTCGCGCCCTCGGTCGCGCCCGAAGTGAAGACCACGCGCTCCATCGCGCAACCGAGCAACGGCGCGAGCTGTTCTCGCGCCGCCTCGAGCCGCACCTTCACGCGCGCACCGGCGCCGTAAAGGCCGGATGGATTCTGCCACGCTTCATCCTGCGCACGCAGCCACGCCTCACGCGCAGCCGGCGCGAGCGGCGTCGTGGCATTGTGGTCGAAATAGGGCACGGGTTGAATTTCACCGCAGATAGCTGCCGAGGCAAGCCGGTCATGTTTAACCGCGAATAAACGCGAATGGACGCAAATAAAGTCATGAGTGCAGGCTTACCCGCCACATGTCGGGGCATAAAGCCCCTCGCTCAAACAAAAGGATCTACCTAGATGAAAACATGCAGTCGCCAGTAGACTTCTGAGCTATTCGCGTGAATTCGCGTCCATTCGCGGTTAAAAAAAGATCGTCGCAATTCGCGGGAGCTTCGATTGATTCGCGGTTGATGACTTTCGACGCCCAACTCGCCGAAACCCTGAAAACTTTCCAGTCGCTCTCGGGCATCCGCCCGCAGATCGACCGCGCCGGACAAATGATCCTGTCCACGCTGCGCGCCGGCAAAAAACTTCTTCTCTGCGGCAATGGCGGCAGCGCGGCCGAGGCGCAGCATTTCGCCACCGAGCTCGTGGGCCGCTATGCCAAGTCCCGCCGCGCACTGCCCGCCATCGCCCTCAACGCCGACGGCCCGCTGCTCACCTGCATCGCCAACGATTTCGGCTATGACGATGTTTTTGCGCGCCAGCTCCCCGCGTTCGCGCAGCCGGGCGATCTTCTCGTCGTCCTCACCTCGAGCGGCAACTCCGCCAACATCCTCGCCGCGCTCGCCGCGGCGAAAAGCCTCGGCCTCGAAAGCCTCGCCTTCCTCGGCCGCGGCGGCGGCAAGGCCAAGGGCCTCGCGAACTGCGAACTCATCGTGCCCGGCGCCAGCGGCTCCGCCGCACAGGAAGCGCATTTATTTTTGATCCATCACTTCTGCGAACTGATCGACGCGGCGTTTCCAGCCTAGCGTCGCAGACGCGACGCGTAGTTAGTAGTTTGTAATTGGTAGTTGGTAACGGAATAGCGTGCCCACGCGGCACAGCAACGACCGTCGAATCCTGGACGGACTGGGACGAAGCTATACCAACTACCAAATACTAAATACCAATTACTCGCGCACGTGCTAAACTTGTTCCTTGCGGAAGAGTGCAAACCACCCTTGGTTTATTTTTCACCACCATGAGCACTCCCGCACCTGTCCAGGAAAACGCCATCATCACGACCAGCTACGGCGATTTGACCCTCGCCTTCTGGCCCGACGTCGCGCCCAAGACCGTCGAAAATTTCAAGAAACTCGCCAAGGCCGGCTTTTATGACGGCACCGCGTTTCACCGCATCATCAAAGGCTTCATGATCCAGGGCGGCTGCCCGAACACCAAGGCCGGCGCGCGCGGCATGCCCGGCACCGGCGACCCCGGCTACAAGCTCAACGCCGAATTCAACAGCAAGCCGCACGTGCGCGGCGTCATCTCCATGGCCCGCTCGTCGCATCCGGATTCCGCCGGCTGCCAGTTTTTTATCGTGCACGGCGATGCCCGCTTTCTCGACAAGCAATACACCGCCTTTGGCCAGCTCGTCGCCGGCGACGACGTGTTGGAACGCATCGCGACGGTGCCGGTGGGCGGCTCGGGCGGAGAAAAAAGCCAGCCCATCGAACGCATCGAAGTGAAAAGCGTGCGCATTGTTCAGGCTTGAGGAAACTGGCTTGAGGTGGAGCGCGTCGTCCCGACGCGCTCCACCATCAAAAGCCTTCGTTTCAAAAAGAATTTTCCTGTTCGCTTTTTTATGGCCGAGCCGCGTGGGCTTTGGCCACGCCAGTATATTTTTCCGCCCAGCCGCGCAATTTGGCCTGCTCCACGGGCGCGAGCAGGCGGGTGATTTTCGCCGGCGAACCGTAAACGAGCGAGCCGGGCGGCACGACCATGCCCTGCGGCACGAGAGAATTCGCCCCGATCATGCTGCGGGCACCGATGCTCGCACCGTCGAGGATGGTCGCGCCCATGCCGATGAGGCATTCGTCCCCGACCGTGCAGGCATGGATGATGGCCGCGTGGCCGATGGTGCACCACGCACCGATGTACGTGCCGAAATCATCGGCCAGATGCACCACGGCATTGTCCTGGATGTTCGTGCCCTCGCCCACCCGGATTTCGTTGATGTCGCCCCGCAGCACGGCGCCATACCACACGCTGCCCTGCGGGCCGAGGACGACGTCGCCCAGCACCGTCGCGTTGGGCGCGACAAAAAGCGCCCGCGCCGTGTCGGGAGTTTTCCCGAGGAATTTTTTCAGCCGCTCGTCGAGGGTCATGACTGAAAAAAGCTGAATAACTGAAGGGCTGAAAGGCTGAAATTGATTCAGTCCTTCAGTTTTTCAGCCCTTCAGCCTTTTTCTGATACCACGTTCCGTCCGGTGCCTGCAGCCAGATGCCGGGCTTGGATTTTTCCGCAACTTTTTTGGCGCGAAGGCGCCCCACTTGCTCAGGCGCGATGTTATATTTCCGCGCGTAAAGCATATAGACCACCGCGCGATCATGGTTTTCATCGGCGACCAGGTTGGCCGCGTCATCGCCGCCATTGCCGCGAACTTCGACAAATCCCTGGTTGTTCTCGCCGACCACGCCGCTGGTTTTCAGCCCATCGAGTGCCGGCAGGCGCTTCTCCTGGTTTTTACGCAAAACCGAAAGCGGAATGGGGCCAGCCGGCGCCTGGGCCTGCGCAGGGCCAACCGCGGCAAGCGCAACCCATGCAGCAAACAAAAACCTAAAAACCAAGGCCGGCTTCATGGCGTGGCGGGTGCAGGCGCCGGTGCTGGCTTGGCGGCGGGAGCAATCGTGGTGGATTTCTCGTCGATATCGTCGAAATAATTTTCGAGAGACTTGTCCACCTTCACGTTCACGTTCACATCGACGGTGACGTGGATGGGTTTGACCTCGATGGGCTTGACGTTCACGCAGCCGGCCAGCGGCAAGGCGACGGCGCAAAAAAAGAGGCGGCATGTCATGTCCTTAAAAATAGGGCGCTCGATTTCGCAAGACAACCCGCTTTTCATTGCTGCAGCTGGCGACGCATGGCGTAGGCCCCGTGAAGCAGTTGCTGCACGGGGCCGTGGACGCTAATATCAATGACGACAGGCGCCGCATATTTTGGATCCGTCGATCCGCCCTCCAGTTGAATCAAAATCGTGCGGCCGCCCTGCTCGCCGTCAGGATAAAACCTGATGCGAAAGGTCTTCATCACCAGCGGCATTTTGCCGAGCTCGATTTGGGCGAAACCCGGATAGGCCGCGCGAACTCTTTTGTTGTGATAGAGAACACGGGTAAATAATCCCGGCGAAGGTTGGAGAACAACCTGAGCCATCTCACCTTTGCTCAAAACCAGGGCGCTCGGCCCGATCGTCAGGTTTCCATGGTCAAGGTGCACCGTGAGTTTGCCGCTCACGCGCCCGGCGGCCTTATTTATTCTCAGCTGGCCGGGATCCACCACGTCCCGGAGTTGAGCCAAGTCAATTCTTCTGGCCTGGGCGACCCAGGTGATCGAAGGTTGCTTCAGCGCAAAGACAAAAGGCACGGCGGAAAATTTTCCGCCGAGGCCGGTGCTCTCGAGGGAGCCGACGTGGACCTGGCCGTCAGGCGTCAAGCCAAAGGAGATTTTAGTATCGTGCAGCTCGACGCCTCCGAATTGGGCCGTGCGCACCGAAAGCACCTGGGCCGGCTCCGTGCACAAGGGCTGCAAGCCTGCCAGGGTGATGCGCAACGCCAACCCATCGCATGAGCTCTTTTTCTTGGCGTTATCCATCCCGCCGTCGGCCAGCTCCAGCGTGGCCGTCCCTTCGAAGGCGCCCTGCTTGATCGTGCCGCGGCCCTCTACGGCGAGCGTGCCGTGAAACTGCCAGTTGGCCAGTGATGGGATGTTTTCCGTCAATGTCGCGGACCACGAAGCCAGATTCAAGCGGCATTGCGCAATCTGCCAGGTGCCTTCGCCAGTCGCCGGATCCAGGCTCGCCCGCGCATCCAAATGCGCGTCCTGGCCTTCGATCGAAAACTCCAAATTAACCACGCCGGCGTTCGCCGGCCGGAGTGTCATGCGCCAGGCCAGCACCGGAGCGGAAGGATCGAGGTGCCAGACGCCTGACAACGTGCCGTTCATCAGCGGCAACGGCGGGAGGGCGGCGCGGGCAGTCATCACCGGCCACACGCCAAGCAAGGCCAGGGACAGAACAATACTTCTCACGCTGAAACGTTCTAAAGTTTCAGGCTTAATGGCCAGTTTTCTGATAGGAATTAAATTTTGTAATTGGTTTTTGTCGTTTGGTGGTTCGATGTTGGATGCTAGTCATCATGTTGTATTGGATCAGCAAATCGATTCACCAAGTCCGCCGGCTCAATCGCCGGACGCTGATATTCCTGGCGGCGCTGGGACCGGGCATCATCACGATGATCGCCGACAACGACGCCGGAGGCATCTCCACCTACACGCAGACCGGCGCCCGGACCGGGTTCAATCTGCTCTGGGCCATGGCCATCCTGCTCCCGATGGCTTATTACGTGCAGGAAATGACCGTGCGGCTGGGCGCCGTCACCAAGCGCGGCCACGCGGAGGCCATCTTCGACGGGTTTGGAAAGTTCTGGGGCTGGTTCTCCATCTTCGACCTCGCCGTGATCAACTGGCTGACGCTGGTCACCGAATACATCGGCATGACCCAGGCGATGAGCCTCTTCAACATCCCGCCGTGGATCACGTTCTTTGCCGTGACCGCCTTGCTCACCGGAATTGTTATTTCCGGCCGCTACTGGACGTTCGAAAAAATCACCCTTTTCTTCTGCCTGTTCAACCTCGTCTATATTCCCGCCGCGATCTGGGCCATGCACACCGGAAACGTGAAGGAGGGCTGGACCGCGGTCGGACGGGGGTTTTATCATCCGGATTTGGGCTTGGGCATGTCGGGCGCGGCCATGCTAACCCTCATCATGGCGAACATCGGCACGACGATCACGCCGTGGCAGATTTTTTTCCAGCAATCCGCCGTGGTGGACAAGGGCACGGATATCAAGGAAATGAAGTATGGGAAAATTGACACTTTCGTCGGCTCGTTCCTGACCTGCGTGGTGGCAGCGTTCATCATCATCGCCGCCGCCGGGGTTTTTTACTACAATCCCCACAATCCCAGTCCGGCGGCGATGGCCGCCCATCAGCCCACGCCCGGATCCTGGACAAAGGTGGATCCGTCTTTTCAATCCTGGCAGGACATGGATTCCGCGGCCAAGACCGCCGCCGCCATGCCCATGGTCATGCCCAACGCGCACTGGGGCCAATGGGCCAAGTTGCTCTTCTCCATCGGCCTTTTCGATGCCGGGCTGCTCGGCGCGCTCTGCATTTCGCTGGCCACGAGCTGGGCGCTGGGCGAAGTCTTCGGCTGGGCGCACTCGCTCAACCGCGGCGTCCGCCAGGCGCCGTGGTTCTATGTGGCCTACGTGCTGATGCTGATGTCAGCGGGCGTCATCTCGCTGGTGGCCAGCGTGGACGTGCAGAACATCATCACCATTTTTGTGCAGGTGGTGGCGGTGACGTTGATGCCGGCGGCGCTCATGTTCCTCATCCTGCTGCTGAACGACAAGCCGCTCATGGGCGAACACGTCAACACCCGCTGGCAGAATATCGCCAACTGGAGCATCACCCTTTTCGTCATCGTCATGTCCACGGCCTATGGTGTTTCCATCCTGTTTCCGGAGTGGTTTGGCGCGGCGAAATAAACAGGCTCTTGAAAAAGATCCCCCATGAACAACGCCAACGATAACCATCCCACGGTGCCGGCAGGATTTGAATCGTTTCAACTGCTGTATTTTTCCAAACTGCTTGGCTGCCGGATTCGCCAGGACAAAACCAACCGAAAAAACGGACGCCTGACCGACCTCGTCTTCCGGCTTTCCGAACCGTATCCCGAGGCGGTCGGGATTTATATCGAGCATGGCAAGGGCTATCCGTCGGAACTGATACCCTGGGAAAAGGTGGCCCGCATCGAAAAAGATGCCATTTTTATCACCCCGACTGAAGGCGGGGCGCCCTATCCGCCGTTCGTGGATCAGAAAGGCTGGATCCTCGTCAACGAGCACCTGATGGGCCAGACGATCCTCGACACCGAAGGCCGGCGCACCGAAATCGTCAATGACGTCCACTTGCTCTACTCCAAGGGCCGCATGATTCTCGTTCATGTAGATATTTCCTTCAATGGCTTTCTCCGCAAATGGCATTTGGAGCGCTTCGGGCTGGGCAAGGATCAATTGATTTCCTGGCGCTACGTTCAGCCGCTGTCGGTGGAAGACCGCAGCAAGGACGTTGTCACGCTCTCGGTCGCGCGCGAGCAGGCGTTGGAATTGCCCGGTGAGGACCTGGCCGATGCGCTTGAGGTGCTGTCCGGCGACGAGCAGCAGGCGATGTTCGCGGCGCTGGACCCGGACAAGGCCGCCGAGGTGCTGGTTGAAGCGGAGCCGCGCGCGAAGCGCCAGCTCATCGCCTTTCTGCGCGAGGAACGCGCGCGAGCGGTGCTCACCAAAATGTCCGTGCCGCAGATCGCCGATTTGTTCTCCCACCTGCCCCATGAGAAAGCCACGGAGATGATGAAATGCCTTCCGCCGGAGCGGGCCGCGCGCGTCCACGTCGTGATGACCCATCCGGATGTGCTGGCGTCCTCGCTGATGAGCGACCGGTTCCTGGCCTTCGCCAAGGAAGCCAAGGTGGGCGAAGTCCTGACCGCGCTGCGCACAACCCCATGCGACCGTCGGAACATCTCCTATATCTATCTGGTGGCCGATCGGGACAGGGCGCTCGTGGGCCTGGTTGACCTGCGCGACCTGGTGACCGCCCAGCCCGAAACCAGCCTCGGCGAACTGATGATCGCGCCGGTCGTCACCGCGGACCGCGATGCCCTGCGCGAGGACCTGGCGGAGTCGTTTATCAAATACCGGTTTCGCATGCTTCCGGTGGTGGATACGCACGACCATCTCCTGGGGATTGTGCGCTACAAGGACCTCATGAAGGACGCAAAAATCGAACTCCCAACATAACCACGAATGTTTTTTAACCGCGGATGAACACGGATAAACGCGGATAAGAAAGAACCTCAACGACCCACAGTTTTAACCACTTATGATCACTTATGTACACTTAAGGAACCCGGCATTTTTCGTCTACGATGGTTCGTATCCGCGTTCATCTGCGTTCATCCGCGGTTAGAACTTAACTTATCTGAGACTAAAACCCATCCGAGGTTTCATTTAATATGCCACGCATCAAAATGACACGCACCGTCCGGGTCGCCCTGTGGGCCCTGCGCATTTACCTGTTGGTCCTGCTCGCGCTGATCGGGCTGAAGTTTGTTCGCACCTTCGCCAGTCCGGGCAACGCGAATCCGCCCGCGGCTTCGACCCCGGCACCCAAATCCGCGCCGTAGCCGCCACACTTTTGCACCGTGAATAAATTTCAATCTGTGCATCGCTTATTTTTGACTTTGCTTTTTCTCGCGACCCTTGGTCTCGCACCGGCGCACGCGACCATCGTGGGGCTCAACCAGATCGTCACGCCGGATATCCAGCCCACGGGTGTGCTCGGGCTCAGCGCCCAGTTGGAGCATCCTGCCATCGGCAACAGCCAGGAAATCCAGTTCGAGCTTGGCCTCACCCCGCGGTTTGAAGTGGCGTGGTTCCAGGGCCTGAAACCCAACGAAGGGTTCTTCAGCACGGAACTCAACCTGGTGCAAAAAGGGCCGCACCTGCTGACCGCCGGCCTCATCAACTGGTCCACGCGGGGAGGCGACGCCCAGCCCGTGCTGGAATACGGTTATTACACCGACAAGGACCGCTTTGTGGCCGGCGCCATCTATGCCAATCGCGAAACGGAGCTGTTGCTCGGTTATAAACGCCTGCTCTCGGAAAAGATCGCATTAGCCGCCGATTTCCAATCGGGTTCGGCCAACTCTCTGACGTTTGGCGCAGTTTATAATTTCACCCCCGACCTTTCGATCAACCCGGCCATTTACTGGACGAATTCGCATCCGCATCATTTTTTTGGCTACGTCGTGCTATCGTGGAACATCACCGTCTGGAAGTAAGCGCACCCAGCGATGAACGTGGGCGATGCTACACGAAATGGCTCAGACCGCGGACAACGAGGAAACTTCCCAGCGCCAGCAGCACCGCGAGCGAAAGATAGGGCGCCAGGCGCGCAAATTTTCCAAATCCTGAGAACCGGCGGCTGGCCTGATTCACGCTCCACGCCGCCACGACGCCGACGGTCACCAAAGTCAGTGCCAGGCCGAGGCTGAAGGCGATCACCAGGGAAAAGCCGAGGGCGAATTTTTTGAGCTGCAGGCAAAGCACCAGGACGGAAAACGCCGCCGGGCACGGCATCAGTCCGCCGGTGAGCCCGAAAAGCACGATCTGTGGCGTGGTGACGGTGCGGTTCGCAAACCGGCGGGCGATGTCCGCCGCATGTTCGCGACTGTGGGCGTCGTCGTCCTCGGCATGCGCGTGGCCGTGGCCCTCGTTAAATTCAACCTTCACCGTGTTCATTTGTACAGCGCCCACCAAATGGATCTCCGCGCGAAACTCATGCGGTTCCGGGATGGGCTCGACCGATTCCCAAACGTCGCCATTGCGACCCAGGCGGAACAGCTGCCGTTGCCCGTCGGGGCGGATGGTTTCCACGCTCGCCGCGGACAGGACTTCAGTTTCGGCCAGCTCCAGCCTGAACTGCGGAGGCACGCCGTCCTCAATCACCCGCAGGCAGCCGGTGCCCAGTTCACACTGGACTTCCTTGGCCTCGTCGTGGTGGTGATGGGTGTGCCCGCATTGGTCGCGCTTCATCCGCCAAAAAGTCCAGCCGGCCATCGCCATCACGAGAATTCCGCCGACCATCTGGAAATAAGGCTCGGTCGTCTCGGCATTCCATTGCTGGCCGAAACCCAAGGCCATCGCCGCAATCGCCCAGATGACCAGCGAGTGGGAAATGGCGGCGGACAGCCCGAGCAACGCCGCTTGCAGGACCGTGCCGCGAACCGCCACGATGAAGGCGGCCATCATCGTCTTGGAGTGGCCCGGCTCCAGGCCGTGCAAGGCGCCGATCAGGACGGCGGTGGGAAAGAACACCCACGCCGAGCCGTGTTGCAACAATTCCGGGAAAGAAGTCATGCATAGACCATACCCCTACCCCCTATGTGATGTAAAATCCAAAATTTGATGGCGTTCGCGGCCTCGCCGGCTTATTTTGCCCTATCGTGTCCCACCATCCTGAAAATCCGGAGGCTGACCGCCGGGCCCTGAAACTGCGGCTCCACCGCGTCATCGGCCAGCTCAAGGCCGTCGATGGGCAGCTCGACCGCGACTACGACTGCTCGGAAATACTGCATCAGCTCATCGCGGCCCGCCGGGCGTTGAAATCGCTGTCGGAAAAAATCATCAACGACCATCTTCAACACTGCGTCATGGAACTGGGGCACGAGGACGACGCCCGGCGGAACTTGCGCGAGATGGCCACCGTGCTGAAACGTTACATCGAGTAATGTGACAAAAAAGCGCCTTTGTGGTTCGGCGTTTCCGGCCAAGCAGAGCCGCCCGCCCTTTTTCCTGTTGTTATTTGCGGATTTAAAGTTCACGGATGTGCCTCCTTCGCCAAGGCTACGAAGCCCAAGTTGGAACTACCGGCCAAAGCGTTGGTCTGCCATGACATGATGAAAGCGATCCATTGCCTCATTCCCTCCCCTCAAGTGTTGCTCGCCAGCACCACGCTGGTCGCGCTGGGCTTGTTTTCCGGCTGCACCACCGTGCAGCTGAACGACGACGGCTCGGTCATCGGCGAATACAAACTGGGCTATCTCTATGCAAAGCCCGGCCAATCGCTCGAAAGAGTGCACACCGCAGTGAAAAAAGCCTTCAAGGACCTGGGCTATCTGCAGGTCGGCGACAAGGAAACGCCGGGCGAAATCGAGCTAAGCGCCCGCGATTCCCACGACACGCTGACCAGTGTGGAACTGAAAGATTTCACCACCTACACGAGTGTGAAGATCCGCTGCGGCCTGTCCGGAGGCCTGGCGCAGGAACAACAGGTTTACCATGCCATCGCCGGGCATTTCTGATCAGAGCTGGACTTTAACGCAAGGACGCGAAGGCGCCAAGCGTGGGTGAAACTCATGCTTGGTATATTTTTCATCGCGGAAACGCGGAAGGACGGAAGCGTGATATTCCGGTCTAGAACGGTTTAAAAATTAGTGTAGCCACGAAGGATCACATCCGCCTTCGCCAAGGCTTTGGCGGACAAGTGTCGGGGATAAACCCCGACCTACAATTGAGCGTGTCGGGACGACGCGCTCCACCTTAAGACAAATTTCGCCCCTATACTCTTAGCGTTCTTTCGTGGCAAAAAATCCGGTTGACCGCTTACCAAGCGTCCGAGCGGAGGGAACGACATCCTCGCCATGGTCCAGGCGATATGGTTACAATTTTATTTTAATTGCCCTATTCGTGGCGCAACGCCGCGATCGGGTCGAGCGAGGCCGCTTTCCAGGCCGGGTACAGCCCGAAGCCGACGCCTATGGCGGTGCAGACGAGCACACCCGCAGAGGCCCACCCGAGGGGGAAAATCGCATCCGCTTTCAATCGCGCGGCCACCAAGTCCCCCACCACCACGCCCAGGAGGATGCCGGCACCGCCACCCACGAGCGAAAGCACGACCGATTCCAGCAAAAACTGCGTGAGAATACTGCCTTTCTTCGCGCCGATGCTCTTGCGGATGCCAATCTCCTTGGTCCGCTCCGTCACGCTGACCAGCATGATGTTCATGATCCCCACGCCGGCCACCAGCAGGGCGATGCCACTGATGACGAAGGCGCCTGCGCCCACGATGTCCGCCACCTTGGCAAAGGCCGAGATGAGCGAATCGTTTGAGTAGATATCGAAATCATTCCCCTGCTCGGGCCGCAAGCCGCGCACGATGCGCAGGGCCTCGATCGCCTTGTCGAGCGTGGCGTTGTAGAGCTCATGCGACGGCGCCTCCGTGGCGATGTTGATCGTGCGGTGCTCCCAGCCGTTGTCCTGCAGGTAGCGCGTGATGGGCACAATGACGATACTGTCCTGCGTGTCACCGAAGGAGGTGCCCTTTTCCGCCATGACACCGATGATGGTATAGTTGTGCGAATTAACCCGGAAGGTCTTGCCGAGCGGGTTCTCCTGCGGGAAAAGTTTTTTCTCGATGTCCTTGCCGACCACGGCCACGGGACGCGCCAAAGCGACATCCTCGGCCGAAAGATTCCGTCCATAGTCGATGTCGTATTGCTGGGCCACGAGAAAATTTTCATCCGTGCCGCCATATTTGTTGTTGGGATTGGTCTGACGGCCGCCATAGGCGACCCGTGCGCCGTTATCGAAACACTTGAGACAAACGGAAGAGGCCGTTTCCGCCATCAGGGCGGCGTAGCGCTGCGCCTGCGTGAGCGTGATATCGCGGCGATTGGAGTATCGGAATTGAATGTGGCCACCCAGGCCGAGGCTCACCGGGTATTTTCCGAATTGGAAATTGTTCGCGCCGAGCACACTCAGCCCCGACTCGATGGAGCCGCGCAGCGCCGACACCGCCGTCATGACACCGATGACGGAAAATACGCCAATGGTGATGCCGAGCATGGTGAGGATCGAGCGGAGCCGGTTGACCCCGAGCGCGGCAAAGGCCAGGCGAAGAATTTCGGCGAGCGACATGAGATTTTATACCGTGTTACCCAATAGCACACCAATTGGCACTAATACTTCAAAGCAGACAGAAGACCTACTTAACCACTGATGTACACCTATTGGCACTGATATATATGAAGTTAGGGTCGAACTCATTTTTTATCTGTTTTTTCCGGACCAGTGATCATCCGTGTGCATCAGTGGTGGTTAAAATGCTCTAATTTTGAGGTCGGTTCTATTCATAGCGCAGCGCCACCACCGGATCGAGGCGCGACGCACCCAGCGCAGGAGCGAAGCCGGAAACGATGCCCGTCAGCACCGACACCATGATTCCCACCAGCACCAGCCCGGGCGAGAACTCGACGGGCAGCTGCGGCTTCCATTGCGCGATGCCCACAAATAACCCGTAAGCCACCGAGAGGCCGGCCACGCCGCCGACCAGGCAGATCGACACGGCCTCGATCAGGAACTGCAGCAGAATCGTCCGCCGCCGCGCGCCCAGCGCCTTGCGCGTGCCGATTTCGCGCGTGCGCTCCTTCACGCTGACAAACGTGATGTTCATGATGCCAATGGCGCCGACGAAGAGCGAAAGGCCGGTGATGAACAGCCCCGCCATCGCAATGCCATTGCGCACCGGATCGATCTGCGCCTTGAAGGCCTGCTGCTCGTTGATCGAAAAATTGTCCCGCTCGCCCGGCCGCAGGCCGCGCACCCGCCGCATGGCGCCAGTCAGCTCGGCCTCGGCCGCGGCCAGCCGCGTTTTGTCCATCACCTTCACCCGGATTTCGGAGTTTTGATTGGCCGAAAAGTATTTTTCGTAGGCCGTGAGCGGGACGATGGCTTGTGAATCGAAACTGAAAATGCCCAGGAAGCTGCCCTGCCTGGCCAGTACGCCGATGACCTTGAAGGGCTGGTCGTGAATGATCACAGCCTGGCCGAGGGCGGAGCGGTTGGGAAAAAGCGCGTCGGCCACGTCGTAGCCAAGCACGCAGACCTGGCGCGCATTGCCGGCCTCCATTTCACCGAAAAACCGCCCTTCCGAAAAATCGGGCACCAGGATGCGCGAATAGTCGTAATTTGTACCCATCGTCCAGACGTTGTTGACTTGGTTGTCGCCGGCCTTGATGGCCCGCATCGAGGCGGCGGCGGGCACGGCCACGGCCAGCAGCGAGTTTGGCGTGGCTGCGATGATGCGGTTGAGCCGCACGGCATAGTCGGGGCGGATGTCCGGGCGGTTGCGGTAAATCCACCAGTCCCCATGTTCGACCCACGGCCATTTCCCCACATAGACAATGTCATCGCCCAGCATCGAGAGGCTGCGGTTGAAACCGGTGTCGATCCCGCGGATGGCCGTGCCCATCAGCGTGACCGCGACAATGCCGATGATGACGCCGAGCGCGGTCAGGACCGAGCGCAGCTTGTTGGCGCGCAATTGCGCAAACGCGATGCGGAAGGACTCGTTGAACTCGGAAAAAAGACGCTGCATGGCGAGGAAAAATCACTCCACCGGCTCGTCGGTGGCGACGAGCCCGTCGTGCAGGCGGACAATGCGGCGGGCGTGGCGGGCAATGTCCTCCTCATGCGTGACGACGATGAGCGTGTGGCCGAGGGCGTAAAGCTGCTCGAAAAGCGCCATGATTTCCCCGCCGGTCTTGGAGTCGAGATTGCCGGTGGGCTCGTCGGCGAGGATGATGGAGGGATGGTTGACGAGGGCGCGCGCGATGGCCACGCGCTGGCACTGGCCGCCGGAGAGTTCGCTGGGCTTGTGGTGGAGCCGGTGGCCCAGGCCGACACCTTCGAGGGCACGCACGGCCCGCTCCCGGCGCTCCGGCCGCGGCAGGCCGGCGTAAATGAGCGGCAGCTCGACGTTGTGCAACGCATCCGAACGCGGCAGGAGGTTGAAGGTCTGAAAGACGAACCCGATCTCGCGGTTGCGGATCCCGGCCAGCTCGTCATCCCCCATGGCCGCGACATCCTTCCCGTTGAATTCATAGCGGCCGGCCGTCGGCGTGTCGAGGCAGCCGAGCAGGTTCATCAGCGTGCTCTTGCCGCTGCCCGACGGGCCCATGATGGCGAGGTATTCGTTCCGGCGAATCTGCAGCGTGACACCGCGCAGCGCATGGATCATCTCCGCGCCCATTTTGTAGAGCTTGGTCACGCCGGCGATCTCGATCACCAGCGACCCGGGTGGACGCGTGAGGCGCGGGCCTTGGGCGGCGGCGGTAGCGGCAGAGGCAAGCATGGGGAAATTGGCCGAAGGGATGACACACCGCCGGCGGTTATGACTGCTTGTCCTTCACCGGCTTTTCGAGGCGCACTTTCATGGCATCCTTGAGCGTCCGGCTGATGGCGGTGTAGCTGCCGGAGACAATTTCATCGCCGGGCTTCACTCCGCTTTTAACTTCCGTGTAAGTGTCGTCGGAAATGCCGATCTCAACTTTCTGCATGCGAACGCGGCCGCCTTCCTTGATAAATACAACATAGGGCAGGTGTTGGCGGCTGGCGTGGGCCTGCTCGAGGAGGTTGGTGACGCTGGCCTGGTTGTCTCCGTTGTCTGGCGGGAGCTGGCCGGCCGGCTTGCCGCTGGCAAGATCGCGCACGGTCACGCTTTGGATGGGCACGACGGTGGCGTTTGCCACCGTCTGCGTTTCGATATCGGCCGTCGCGCTCATGCCAGGACGCAATTCGACGTCATGGTCCGTGACGCGGATCTTGACCTGGAAGTTGGTGACTTCCAACTGGGTGCCGGCGCCGGTGGTGGTGCCGGTGGAGGCGATCTCCTTGACCGTGCCGTTGATTTTCCGTCCGGGATAAGCGTCGATGGAAATGAAGCCATGGTCGCCGACCTTGACATTGACAATGTCGTTCTCGTCCACGTCGACGCGCGCCTCCATGCTGCTGAGGTCGGCCACGCGCATGATTTCCGTGCCGCTGAACTGGCCGGTGGCGACGACCCGCTCGCCCACTTCGCAGGAGCGGGAACTGACCGAGCCATCCATCGGTGAATAAATGATGGTCTTGGAAAGCTGGTCGCGGGCCTGGTTGAGCAAACTTTCGACTTCCTGCACGTTGGCCAGGGCGGAGGCGTAGGCCGCCTGGGCACCGTCGTGGTTGGTCTTGGAGGTCATATAGTCGGAGTCGGATGCGAGTTTCCGGCGATAGAGATCCTGGTACTGCGCCCAATCCTGGTCGGCCTTCTCGAGCTTGGCCTGGCTGAGCACGGCGGCGCTGCGGGCCGCGTTAAGCGCCGCTTCTTGCTGCTCGACCTGGGCCTGATAGTAGTCGGGTTTGATCTTTACGAGCAGGTCGCCCTTTTTCACGGCATCGCCATCGCGAAAAGGCAGCGCCACAATCTCGCCAAAAACCGAGTCCGGGGATATTTTCACCTCGATCTCCGGATAGATCTTTCCCGTGGCTGTCACGAGCTGTGTGATGGTCTTGACGATGGCCTTCTCCGTGGTCACCGGTGTGCTTTCACCAGCCCCGCGCCGGAGAATAACCGCCGATGCCATCAGCACCACGACCAAGGCGCTGCCGGCCAGCCACCACGCTGCCAGCGTTTTTTTGCGCGGAGCGTCCGCGGCGGAACCGGATGCGGTCGGGTTCGGTGTCATCTGGGGTGAAGAAAGTAGGGCCATGGCTATTCCGATGCGATCATTGTCAGCATGCCAGCAAACATTTTGCAATTGGAAGTAATTTCAAATCTGCGATGGGCGCCGCCACGTCACTCCAGCTGGGCTTCGTCAGGCAGCACGCAGCGATAGCCGGCGCGGTCGATTTCACGCAGGACGATTTCCAGCGCCGCCAGGCTGGTGTTTTCGCCCCGGCGGTTGCGGCATTCCGGATGCAGCATGAAAATCGCTCCCGGTCGCAGGTGGCGCAGCAAACGCCCGGCGACCCGCGAGGGACGATGGTCTCCGTAATCGAGGCCGCGGGCCGTCCAGCCGACCGGTTGCAGCCCGCGCCGGTATAAAACCTGGTAAAGCAACGGCGGGTGCCAGCCGACCGGCCCGCGAAAAAGCCGCGGTGGCGCGCCCGCGGCCGCAGACAGGACTTCGGCGCAGCGATCGATCTCCCGCGCAAAGCGGGAAGGCGGATACGCCCAAAAAAGCACCGCCTGGTGCGTGTACGTATGGTTGGCGATGGTGTGGCCGGCGGCCAGGATGTCGCGCACGAGCCCGGGATTTCTTTCCGCGGCGCGCCCGATGAGGAAAAAGGTTGCGCGCGCCCGGTGCTGCGCGAGCAGTGCCAGCACCCGCGGCGTCTCCTGCGGATCGGGGCCGTCATCGAACGTCAGCCACACCGCGCGCTCGCGGGTGGCGAAACCCGTGGCGACCGGCACGCAAAGGCGCGAATTGGGGCAGAGCGAGGCGAAGAAAAAAAAGAGATGCGTCCCAACCACGATGACCAGCGCCAGCGGCAACGACCCGCGCGCAATCGCGATGCCGGGGATGAACACGGCAAGCGAACTCCAGAGAATCGCCCGGCGTGCAAAATCCTGCCGGCGCGAGGCCCGGCACGTGAGCGGTGGGGAGCTTTCAGCCATCAGCGGCATGGCGGTTCAGTTTGCACATATTTCCAACAATGCAAAGCCGCACCGTGGGTAGAGCGCGTTGTCCCCAACGCGCTGGATCGTCTCAAGTGATGGACAAGCGCATTGGGGACAATGCGCTCCACCTATTTTGCAGCGTCACACCGGCACCGGGGGAAGATTCCAGATGTCGCGCGCATATTCGCGGATGGTGCGGTCGCTGGAAAATTTGCCGACGCGGGCGGTGTTGAGGATGGCCATGCGCGCCCACGCGGCCTGGTTGCCATAGGCCGCATCGACGCGGGCCTGGCAGTCGCAGTAGGCGCGGAAGTCGGCGAGCACCATGAAGGGATCGCCACCGCGCAGCAGGCTGTCGTGCAAGAGGGCAAAGGCCCGGTCTTCCTGCGGCGCAAAGAAATTGGAGCCAATCCAGTCAACCACGGCGCGCAATTCCTCGTCGCGGTTGTAAACATCATAGGGATTGTAGCCGCGGGCCCGCAGGGCTTCGACTTCCTCCACCTTAAGGCCGAAGATAAAAATGTTCTCGTCGCCGACTTCATCGCGGATTTCGACGTTGGCGCCGTCGAGGGTGCCGATGGTGAGGGCGCCGTTGAGGGCGAGCTTCATGTTGCCGGTGCCGGAGGCTTCCTTGCCGGCGGTGGAGATTTGTTCGGAGAGGTCGGCGGCCGGGATGATTTTTTCGGCGAGGGAAACGCGGTAGTTGGGCAGGAAGGCGACTTTCAATTTTCCCCCGATGCGTTCGTCGGAGTTTATAATCATGCCGACCAGGTTGATGGCGCGGATGATGTTTTTGGCGAGGTCGTAGCCGGGTGCGGCCTTGGCGGCAAAAATGAAAACGCGGGGGGTGATGGCGAGGGCCGGGTTTTGCAGGAGGCGGCGGTAGAGCGCAAGGATATGGAGCAGGTTGAGATGCTGGCGCTTGTATTCGTGCAGGCGTTTGATTTGCACGTCGAAGAGCGCATCCGGCGAGATCGTGAGGTTGCACTCCTGCTGGATGACCGCGGCGAGATCGACCTTGTTGGCGCGCTTGGCCGCCATGAATTCCTGCTGGAAGCCGGCGTCATCGGCAAACTTTTCGAGCTGGCGAAGCCGGTCCAGGTCGCGCGGCCAGCCCCCGCCGATTTTTTGGGTGATGAGGCCGGCGAGCCGCGGATTGCTCTTCAGGAGCCAGCGGCGCGGGGTGATGCCGTTGGTTTTGTTCTGGAATTTCCCCGGATAGAGTTCGTTGAACTCGGGGAAGAGGCGGGTCTTGAGCAGTTCGGTGTGGAGCGCAGCGACACCGTTGACGGCATGCGAGCCGACGACGGCCAGCTGGGCCATGCGCACCTTCTTGGCCCCGTCTTCCTCGATGAGCGAGCAGGCGCGTTTTTTTCCGCCAGCGTCGCCCGGCCACTTGAGCTCGATCTGCCTGAGCAGCCGGGAGTTGATCTCGTAGATGATCTGGAGATGGCGCGGGAGCACGCGTTCGAAAAGCGCCACGCTCCACTTCTCGAGCGCCTCGGGCAGGAGGGTGTGGTTGGTGTAGGCAAAAATTTTCGTGACGATGATCCACGCGGCATTCCACTCCATGTTTTCCTCGTCCATCAGGATGCGCATGAGCTCGACGATCGCGATCGTGGGATGCGTGTCATTGAGCTGCACCGCGACCTTGTCCTCGAGATTGGCCCAGGAGTTGGCCGGGTTGCGCAGATGGCGGCGGATGATGTCGCGCAGGGAGCACGCCACAAAAAAGTACTGCTGGACGAGGCGCAGCTCCTTGCCGCTTTCGGTGCTGTCGTTCGGATAGAGAACCTTCGAAATGGTTTCCCCGACGGCCTTTTCATGCACCGCTTCGACATAGCCCCCGCGGTTGAAGATGGTGAGGTCAAATTCCTCGGTGGACTTCGAGGCCCAGAGGCGCAGCAGGTTGACCGTTTTGGTGCCGAAGCCCGCAATGGGAATGTCATGGGGCACGCCGAGGATTTTTTTGGTGTCGACCCAGCGCGGGCGATAAGTGCCGCGGTCGTCGAAGATGTTTTCGACCCGGCCATAAAGGTTGACCTCCTGGGCATATTCCGGGCGGACAACTTCCCATGGGTCGCCGAAGATGATCCAGTTGTCGGGATGCTCGACCTGGTAACCGTTGGCAAATTCCTGCTTGAAAAGCCCAAACTCGTAGTGGATGCCGTAGCCGAGCGCGGGAAAATCGAGCGTCGCGAGTGAATCGAGGAAGCAAGCGGCGAGGCGGCCGAGGCCGCCGTTGCCCAGGCCCATGTCCACCTCCGCATCGCGAATACCGTCAAAATCCTGCCCGAGGCTGGTCAGGGCGTCGCGCGCGGACTCGAACAGCCCGGTGGCGAAGAGATTGTTGCCGAAAAGCCGGCCCATGAGGTATTCGAGGGAAAAGTAGTAAATCCGGCGGACGTTCTGCCCATTGTGCACGCCCTGGGTCTCAATCATGCGCTCGTGGATGTGGTCGCGCACCGCCAGCGCCGTGGCCACCCACCAGTCGCGGGGTGTGGCGGTGTTGGTGTCGCGCGCGAGCGTGGAAATAAGATGGCGCAGGATGAGCGAGCGCAGGATTTCGGTGGGCGAATCGGTGTGCGGGCGTCCCGTCAACACCACCGGCGCTGGGTCAGCCCCCGTTTTTGTCGCGGAACTGGATTTCTTCGGTTTTTCAGGGGAGGCGGATGGCATGTGGTAAAAAGGATTGAATAAAAATTTTGCCGATGAGCGAGCCGCGGCCGCAGTTATTTTTGGAACCGGCGGGCCAGCTCGCCGTGGTTGAGTTCGACATAAGTGGGCCGGCCGGCCGGGCTGGTGAGCGGCGCGCGGGTGGCGAAGAGTTGCGCGACGAGGGCGAGCGACTCGGTTTCGTTCGCGACCGCCGGCAGCCGGATGGCGCGCGCGACGGCGAGGCGGGCAAATTCGTCGCGGGCGAGATCGGGATTTTTCTCCGGCAGGCGGCCGTCGCGCAGCGCGCCGAGCAGGTCGCGCAAAAACGGTTCCGCATCGGCCGGCTCGAGCCAGTCAGGCACGGCCTCGATGCGGAAAAAATTGCGGCCGAACGCGGCGATCTCGAAACCGTGGCGGTTAAGGAATTCCAGACGGTCGAGGAGCAGCGCCGTGGCAATGGGGTCGAGTTCGACCGGCACGGGCAGGAGCAGCCGCTGGCTCGCGATCGAGCCGTGGCGAAACTGCGCCTGCAGGCGCTCGAACCACACGCGTTCATGCGCCGCGCGGCGGTCGAGCAAAACGAGGCCGGCCGCCGTTTCAAAAAGGGCGTAGGCGCCATGGGCCAGGCCGAGGAAGCGCCACGGGACATTCTCGATTTTTGGCTGGGGGCTTTCCACCGGCGGCGCCGGCAAAACCCGGGCCGCGGCCGGCGGGAAAGAGGGCGCGAGGAGAATTTCACGGCGCGGCAGGGCCGAAATAGCCGCCATCGACGGGGCCCCTGCCCGGTTCGCGAGGCCGGTTGCCGCCGGAATGATCTCCGGCGCAGGGCCCCGGTGGTCGGCCACGGGCGCGCTGGCCACGCCCAAATCGCGCAAGTGTTGCAGCACGGCGCGGATGACAAAACCGCGCACGGCCGTATCGCTCCGGAAACGCACCTCGCGCTTCGCCGGGTGGACGTTGACATCGACCGCCGCGGGGTCGCATTCGAAGAAAACAAACGCGAGGGGATAGCGGCCCTTGGGCAGAGACTCGTGATAGCTCTCGATCAGCGCATAGTTGAGCGTGCGGCTGTCCACCGGGCGCGCGTTGACGAACGTGATCATCTCATGGCGTGTAGCACGACCAATGCCGGGCCGGCCAATCAATCCATGTAATCGCATGCCCTCTTCGTTGGCGGCCAGCGGCAGCAGCCCTTCCGCGATTTGCCGGCCAAAAATTTCCGCCACGCGCTCGGCCAGCGTCGCACACTCGGGGGAACGGAAAATCACGCGGCCGTCCTCGGTCAGCGTGAACGACACGCGCGGGCTGGCCAGCGCGTAGAGCCGCACGCATTGGATGATGTGGGCGGACTCGGTGGCGTCGGTCTTGAGGAATTTCCGGCGGGCGGGCACGGAGTTGAAGAGTTGCGCGACCTCGATGCGCGTGCCGGCCGGCCGGCCGCATTCGCGCACGTGGACGAACTTGCCGCCGTTAACGAGGATTTCGGTGCCGGCATGGTCGGCCGCCGGGCGGGTCTGCAGCGTAAAGCGCGAAACACTGGCGATGGACGGCAGCGCTTCGCCGCGAAAGCCGTACGTGCCGAGGCGGTCGAGATCGGCCGCCTCGGCGATTTTGCTGGTCGCATGGCGTTCGAGGGAAAGCAGGGCGTCGTCGCGGATCATGCCATGGCCGTTGTCCTCGACGGAAATCAGCGCGCGGCCGCCGGCGCGAAACTCGACCTCGATGCGCGTGGCGCCGGCATCGAGCGCATTTTCGACGAGCTCCTTCACCACCGCGGCCGGGCGCTCGATGACCTCGCCAGCGGCGATCTGGTTGGCCACGCGGTCGGGAAGAATGCGGATAGGCATCGGAAAAACCGCTGAGGGAGAAGAGTTTTTTTAACCGCGGATGAACGCGGATGGACGCAGATTATTTTTTGTCACGGAAGTATCTGGCATTTTACTTCGTCACTTTCGATTTAAACAACCTGTATCCGCGTTCATCCGCGTCCATCTGCGGTTAAAGAAAAATCTGCGGTTCACTTCAGGATTTTCTGCCATCGTGCGCATTGTTTCTTGAGCTGCGCGGGGCCGGGCATGCCGGTGCCGGCGCGGCGGGCCATGGCCCGGCCGAGGTCAAAGACTTCGACCCAGTCCCGGCCAAAAGCCGGATGCACCGCGCGCACTTCGTCAAGCGTCAGCCGGTCGATCCGCACCGCACTGTGCTCGGCCACGCGCACGATCGCGCCGACGGCGTGGTGCGCTTCGCGGAACGGCACGCCTTTGCGCACCAGGTAATCGGCCAGGTCGGTGGCCAGCAGCGCGGGGTCGGCCACGGCGGCGGCACAGCGGTCGCGATGCACGGTGAGGCCGGCCACGGTGCCGGCGAGCACGTCGGCGCAGAGGGCGGCCTGGTCGAAACTGTCGAAGATGGGCGGCTTGTCCTCCTGCAGGTCGCGGTTGTAGGTAAGCGGCAGGCCTTTCACGAGGACGAGCAACGTGTGAAGGTTGCCCTGCAAGCGCGCGGATTTGCCGCGGACCAGTTCGAGCGAATCGGGATTCTTTTTCTGCGGCATGAGCGAGGAGCCGGTGCAAAAGGTGTCGGGAAGTTCGATGAACTTGAACTCTGTGCTGCTCCAGAGGATGAAGTCCTCGGCCAGGCGCGAGAAATGCACCCCGGCGAGTGCGCAGGCGGCGGCGAACTCGACAAAAACGTCGCGATCGCTGACCGCGTCCATGGAATTCTGCGTGACCTGCGGCCGGCCGCGCGCATCGACAAAGCCGAGCTCCTTCGCGACGAACTCGCGGTCGATAGGCAGCGTGGTGCCGGCGATGGCGCCGGAGCCGAGCGGGCAGAAATTGGCGTGCACCGCCACGCCAGCCAGGCGATCGCGATCGCGCTGGAACATTTCCAGGTAGGCAAAGAGATGGTGCGCGAAATAAACCGGCTGTGCACGCTGGAGGTGCGTGTAGCCGGGAATGAGCACATCGCGCTCGCGCTCGGCGACGGCGAGGAGCGCGCCTTGGACGGAACGGAGTTTTTCGCCCAGCACGGCACAGGCGTGCTTGAAGAAGAGGCGCATGTCGGTCGCGACCTGGTCGTTGCGGCTGCGTGCGGTATGAAGCTTGGCGGCGGCGGGCACGCTTTTCGCGAGGGCCTGCTCGATGTTCATGTGCACGTCCTCAAGCTTGATATCCCAGGCAAACCGGCCGGCTTCGATTTCGCGCAGGATTTTGTCGAGGCCGGCATGGATGGCATCGCGCTCGGCGGCCGTGAGGAGACCGACGTGCGCGAGCATGGCGGCGTGGGCCTTGCTGCCGGCGACGTCGAAGGGCGCGAGGCGGTAGTCAAAGGACACGGACTCGCTGAAACGCAGCATGAGTTCGGCGGGGCCCGCGGTAAAGCGGCCGCCCCAGGTGGCTTGAACTTTCTTGGCCATGGGTTAGGGAGTGATTACAAATTCGACGCGAACGGCGATGCTTTCCAATTTGTAATCACTCCCCCAGCATCGACACGGCAGCGCGCGGGGCAACGCGAAAGATGGTGCGACCACAAAGGCGGATTTAACCACTGATGAACACTTATAGGCGCTTATTAATCTCGAACACGGATTCGATCCGTTTTTAACCGCAGATGGACGCGGATAGGTTGCTGGAAAACTGTACCGCTACCGGCGTCCTACATGCGTTTTCCGCAGCCAATTCATATCCGGGTCAGTCCGCGGCATCCGATTAGCGTTCATTAGCGTCCATCTGCGGTTAAGAAATCCGGGCCCTCGGTGGTTCTGAATGTATGGATCCAAATCCGCGATCATCCGTGCAATCCGCGGGGTTCAACTGCCGTTTTCAGGTTCATCGCGTCTTGCCTGCGGCGGCGGCGGGCACACAGTTGGCATCCTATGTTGCCACGTTCCCTGAGGGCGGTGCTTTTCCCGGCCGTTTTGGCCGCGGCGCTGCACGGCCAAACGCCGCCAAATGCGCTTTACAATAAAGCCGAGGTTGAGCCGGTCAAAACGTCGATTTACATCGGTTACGTGAAGCTGACCGCGCCCGTGTTCACGCGCACACCCGCCGGTTATGTGTCGGCCTACGATGCTTCCGTGTTCCCGTTTTTTTTCATGGGCGAGCACGGGCAAATGACCATCGAGGCAAGCGACGATGACCTGCGGCGGCTGGCGCTCGGCGAGACCGTGCAGTTCAAAGGCCAGGCGGAAAGCTCCGATGGTGCGACCAGACATGTCGAGGGCCGCGCCGTGCCGCAGGATGCAACTCGGGGGAAACTGAAGGTGCGCGTGTTTGTGTCCAAAAGGATCCAGCTGATCTTTAACACGACGTATCACTTTGTCGGCGGGCCGTAGCCCACCCCGGCCCGGCCGATGCAGGGCGTCAGTTGCCGGCGGTGAAGAAGCGGTTGACCGCGGTCAGGACTTCCGAGACGGCAAAAGGTTTCTGCAGGTAACCGCGCGCACCGGACTTGATGATTTCCGCCTGGAGGTTTTCCTCGAGGTGGCCGCTCATGAAAATGGCGTCAACCGACGGCACGAGATCGCGCATTTTCATAAACGCCTCCCAGCCGCTCATGCGCGGCAGGCCAAGGTCGCAAAGGACGAGCCCGATTTCCGCATGACGCTGGCGGAACACTTCGACCGCCTCGATGCCATCGCGCGCCTTGAGCACGCGGCAGCCATTGCGCTCGAGGACATGGCTGAGGGCGTGCAGGAGCGTCTCCTCGTCATCCACCAGCAGGATGACGCGTTCTGCGCGCGGGGCCGCGGGCGCCGTCGTCGTCGCCGGCACGGCTGGTTCGGGCGCGAGCTCGGGTGAAACAGGGAAATAAAGCGAAAAGACGAGCTCGCCGGGGAATGCGGTGACATCGAGCCATCCGCGGTGGACACTCATGATGCTGTGCACGGCGAGGATGGAGAGGTCGCGCACGCGCTCCGTCAGGCCCAGCGCCGCGGAATTGAAGGTTTCAAGCACATCCTCGCTGGTCTTTTCCGGCGGAGTCAGGCGGATGCACAGGAAATTATATTTGGGTTCGCGGGCGTCGGGAAATTTTTTGCCCAGCTCTGCGCCAGCCACCGCCGAAACAGAAAACTCAAGTCGTCCGCCGGGGCCGGCGAGATCGCGCGCTTTCTGGCACAGGTTCAGCAAAAGGTGGTTGATTTGATAAACATCAATCGCAACCGGAGGGAGCTCGGGCTCGGTGGAGCGAACCAGGGTGAGCTGCTTGCCATAGCTGTCGCCAATCATCTGGCAGAAATTTTCCACCAGCTGGCCCAGGTGGGCGCGCTGGAACATGGGCTCGATCTTGCGCGATAGGTAGAGCGTCTGCTTGATCAGGTTGGCCGCGCGGGCGACGGCTTTCTCGATGCCATCGATGGCCGTGGCCGCGCGGGCGGAATCGACCCCCGGATCCTGCAAAAATGTGGTGTAGCCAAGGATGATGGAAAGAAGGTTGTTGAAATCGTTGCCCACCTCGGAGGCCATCGCGGCAAAACTCTCGGCGCGCTGGAGCTGGCGGAGCTGGGGTTCAGTCTGCGCTTCACGCGCGAGGTCGATCAGCGAGAACAAGCGGTAAACGCGGCCCGCCAGCGGCAGCCGGGCATCGGTGGTATGGGCAAAAAGCGCCCGGCCGCTTCGGTGAATGATTGCGCCAAAAGTCTTGAGCGCGGAATTGTCGCCGGCCAGGAACGCCGCGTGGGCCGCCAGGGCTTGCACCGAGGCCTCGGGCGGAAAAAGCATGGTGAACATGGCGCCCACAAGCTCGGACCGCGCGTAACCGAGCAGGTCGGCAAACGCAGGATTGACCGTAACAATGGCGCCGCGCTCATCGACCAGGCAGAGGCCAAAGGGAAGCTTTTCCCAAGCGGCGGGAAATAATTCCGCAGAAATGCCATCCAGTGCACTCGATACACTAGATACTGGAGAAGTCCCGAAGGGAGAGTTTGTCATGCTGGCCAATGAAAAATAACCGGTTTTTCAACCGAGGAGTTAAGACTCTGGTGCACAGGACAAACATGTGCAGCCTGCTCTAGCAAGCCGACAGACGCGGCGCTGGTGGAAAATGGCATCCATAGATGCGTGGTCAGGCGGACGATGCGACGCGGGGCCTCCGTGGACATCTCCTTCGTCACCTCAAACTTCAAACCGCTCAGTTCGAGGCCGTGTCGGCGGGCAACGAGCGCCATGGTGGTGGCCATGCATGTGCCGAGCGCGGTGGCCACCAAGTCGGTGGGAGAAAAAGCCTCGCCGCGGCCCTGGTTGTCGCGCGGGGCATCGGTCGTGAGGCTGCTGCCAGAAGGACCATGGTTGGCGACACAATGAAGATCGCCTTGGTATTCGCCGGTGATTTTGACCATAGGGGGAATGGCCTTTCTGGCCATTTTGCGGCGCGAAGCAACGACACAAACGTCAAAAATCAAGAAAAGGTGAAAGAAACTCTATAGATAGAAACCCCTAGCAGGCTGTCAGGCTTCGTCTCTCCAGCCTGCTAAAGGAAAATGGCTGCGCCCTTTTCCGGGGGGGTAAAAAGGATGATAACCACGGGGCCGAGCGCTCGCTCAATCCCGCATCCATCAAAAAAGATGGGTCAGGCCACGGCCCGCGTGGCCTTGAGGCCGAGCATCTCCGTCACCGATTCGCAAAGGCCGACAAACGTTTCCTCCGCCAGCGCGAGCCGCCGGCCTTTCAGGTAAGCCACGCTCCAGCGACGGCGCAGTTTGCGCGGGCCGAGCGGCACCGACACGAGCGAGCCTTTTTCCAGCTCGGCCCGCGCGATCCACGCGGCGAGCACGCCGACACCAATGCCGATCTTCGCCAGCTCCTTGATGGCTTCCATGCTGCCGAGTTCGATGAAGTTGCTGAGCAGGATTTTCTCTTCGCGAAAATAATCGTTCATCAGGCGGAAGGTGAAGCTCGTCTTGCTGTAGAGAATAAGGGTTTCGCTCCCGATGCTTTCGCGCGGCGCCCGGCCAAGCTTGGCCCACGGATGCAGCGGCGCGACAAAGAAGCGCAGCTCGTCGTAAAACAACGGCACAAACACGAACTCATCCTGCAGGGTGGTGGTCGGCTCGAGGATCAGCGCAAGGTCGACTTGCCCGGTGCGGAGCAACTCGAGCTGGCGGTTGTGGTCGCCTGGTTCAATCTTGATGACGCACCGCGGAAAACTCTGCCGGAACTCGCGCAGCACCGTCGGCAGGATATGCTGGCACGCCGTGGTGCTCGCGCCCACGCGCAGGCGCCCGTGGCCCCACTTCGAAAGGTTGTCGAGCCCCGCGCGCGCTGTTTCCATCTCGCGAAGGATTTTTTCCGTGTGCCGAAGGAACTGCTCGCCCGCCTGCGTCAGCAGCACGCGTTTGCCCACACGGTCGACCAGGCGGCAGCTGAGATTGGTCTCCAACGCCTTGATGGCGTGGCTGACCGCCGACTGGGTGAGAAACAAGTCTTTTGCGGCGAGCGTGAAGCTACCGCGGCGCGCGAGTGCGGCAAATGCATGCAATTGTCGGCTGTCGAGAGTCGGTTTCATGGATGAGCGCGATTCATTCTTTGGATGAAATCTTTGAGAAGCATTAATTGAGCCAATCGGACCGGATGGCACATCGGCGGCTAAAGAGAAAGCAACTCACGATGTCGATAAAATTGCCAAAATCCACGCCGGCCGCCACTCGCGCCCGCCCGCTGCGTGTCGGTTTTTTGCCGCTGACCGATGCCGCACCGCTCATCGTGGCCGAGCGCCACGGATTTTTTGCCAGGCACGGTTTGCAGGTGGAGCTGCATCGCGAAGTCGGCTGGGCGACCATCCGGGAAAAAATCATCTACGGGGAGCTCGATGCCACGCAGGCGCCCGCGCCCATGCTCTGGGCCACGCAACTTGGCCTGGGCTGCGCCCCCTGCCCTGTCCTCACCGCCCTCGTGCTCAACCTCCACGGCAACGCCATCACGCTCTCCCGCGCGCTTTGGGAAGCCGGCGTGCGCCACGCCGCCGGCTTGCGCGATCTTATCCGGACCCGGCCGGCCGGCCAGTTGCTGACGTTTGGCGTCGTTTCTTTATTTTCCTCCCACTATCTCCTGCTGCGCGACTGGCTGCGCGGCGCCGGCCTCAATCTCGAGGGCGACGTGCGCATCGTCGTCGTGCCGCCAGCGCAAATGTTTCGGAATCTCGCCGCCGGCACGATCGACGGCTACTGCGCAGGCGAGCCGTGGAACACCCTGGCCGTGCGCGAGGGCGCCGGCTGGTGCCCCACGTGGAGCGCGGCCCAACAACCCGGCCAGCTGGAAAAAGTGCTCATGGTCACAAAGCACTTCGCCGAGAAGCGGCCCGGCGAACACGCCGCACTCGTGGCCGCGCTCACCGAGGCCTGCGCGTGGTGCGACGAGCCGCAACACCGCGAACCGCTCGCGCAACTGCTGGCCGAGGCCGACTATCTCAACCTGGCCGCCCGCGTCATCGCGCCCGCGCTCACCGGCCGCTTCGACTGCGGCAACGGCCACATGGAAAGCACGCCGGATTTTCACATTTTCCACCACGGAGACGCCAACGTGCCCGCGGCCGCCAAGGCCACCGAGCTGCAGTCCGCCCTCATCGGTGCGGGTCTGCTCACCGCGGCCGCCGCTCCTTCCGAGCTACCAGAACATCTCTTTCGCGAAGACCTCTATCGCGACGCTCTCAAAACCAACCAAACACATGAAGTCATCTCCTGAACCGACTCCACTTGCCCGCCCGGCCGCTACGATCAACCGCCGGCAATTCCTCACCCGCAGCGCCGCTCTCGCCGGCAGCGCCGCCCTTTTTGCCGCCCTCGGCCGCAAAAGCTGGGCCGCCACCGCCGATTCCGTCTCCGACGCGCCGGAAACGACCGATATCAATTTTGGCATGATCGCGCTGACCGACTGCTCGCCCATCGTCATCGCCCACGAAAAAGGTTTCTTCAAAAAATACGGCATCAATTCCACGGTTACCAAGGGCGCCAACTGGGCCGCCATCCGCGACAATCTTTCGACCGGCTCGATCCAGGCCACGCACATGCTCATCGGCATGCCGCTCGCCTCGACCATGGGCCTGCTCGGCTCGCCGAAAAAACCGATGGTCATCCCATGGCTGATGAACCGCAACGGCCAGGCCATCACCCTGAAAACCGACTGGAAGGGACAGGTCGCCGCCGACCCGAAGGCCTTGAAGCCGTTCGTCGACCAGGCGAACAACCTCGGCGAGCCGCTCACATTCGCGATGACATTTCCGCCCGGCACGCACGCCATGTGGATGCGCTACTATCTCGCGGCCGGCGGCATCAATCCCGACAAGGACGTCAGCCTCATCGTCGTGCCTCCCGCGCAGATGGTTTCCAACATGAAGATCGGCAAGATGGACGGCTTCTGCGTCGGCGAGCCGTGGGGCGCCCGCTCCATCAACGATGGCATCGGCTACACCTCGGTCTCCACCCAGGACATGTGGAAGGACCACCCGGAAAAAGTCTGCGCCTTCACCGAGGAGTTCGCGGAACAAAATCCCAAGACGGTCAAGGCCATCCTCAAGGCGTTGCACGAGGCCAGCGTGTGGCTCGACGTCATGGACAACCGTCCCGAGCAGTGCGACATCGTCTCGCAGGCCACTTATATTCACTGCGAGGCCAAGACCATCCTCGGCCGCCTGCAGGGCCATTACGATTACGGCGACGGCCGCAAAAAAGAGGACGATTACTACATGATCTTCAGCAAGCGGAACTGCAATTATCCACAGCCGAAATACGCGAAGTGGTTCCTCTCGCAATACCGCCGCTGGGGCATGGTGCATGGCGCGCCCGACTACGACGGCGTCGCCAAGCGCGTCATGCGCACCGACCTCTACGAGGAGGCCATGAAGGAAATCGGCTACGCGCACGGCGGCCTCAACAACGACAAGGAGACGCTCTTCGACGGCGCCGTGTTCGATCCGGCCAATCCCGAGGCCTACGCCAAGGGCTTCGCCGTGAATAATCTCAAGGGTTGAACCATGTCTCACGCAACGGACGCCATGTGCGCCAAGAATTTTAAAGACTGGCCATGGCGGCCATTGCGTGAGGCCAGTCAGCGCGGTTCGCACTCCAACAATCTATCATGAAAAAATTCAAGTTCGACTGGCTGATCCTGCCCGTCCTGGGCTTCGGGTGCGTTCTCGTTTTCTGGACGATCCTCAGTGTCACCGTCGCAAAAAATCTGCCCTCGCCGGTCAAAACCTGGGAGGCGAGCAAGCTCTACATCCTCGAGCCGTTCGCCAAGCGCGGCGAAATGGACCAGGGCATCCTGCGTTTCACCTGGTATTCGCTCGAGCTTGTCGCCAAAGGGTACGCCCTCGCGATCGTCATTGGCACGCCGATCGGCTTTTGCCTCGGGCTCTCGAAGGCATTCGCGAAGACCTTTGATCCGATCATCCAGGTCTTGCGGCCCGTGTCCCCGCTCGCGTGGCTGCCGCTCGGGCTGGTGCTCTTCCTCGATGCGGGCAAGGACGCCGGCACGCTCGGTGCGCTCTTCACCATCGCCATCTGCTCGATGTGGCCGACCGTGCTCAACACCGCCGTCGGCGTGCGCGCCGTGCCGCAGGATTATCTCAACGTCGGCCGGGTGTTGAAACTCTCGCGCTGGAAGACGCTCACGAAAATCCTCATCCCGGCGACGCTACCGTACATGTTCACCGGCTTCCGCCTGAGCCTCGGCATCGCGTGGCTTGTGATCGTCGCGGCGGAAATGCTCACCGGCCGGCCCGGTGTGGGCGGATTCCTCTGGCAGGAATACAACAGCCTCGTTTACGAGCACATCATCCTCTCGATCCTCACCATCGGCTTCGTCGGCTTCGCGCTCGACCGCCTGATGAGCCTGCTGGAGCGGAGATTCAAAACCGTATGAAACTTATGACTGATGATTTAAGATTTATGACTGAGCGTAGTGGTCCGCGTGGCGTTGAAGATTTTGGTCAATTCAACCGCCTCGGCTTGCAGTTTCGCCACCCGTCTCGCCGGGATCAACTCGCAGCGTTTGGCGATTTCAATCCACAAATCGGTTTCGTCGGCTTCCTCCAGGACAATGGTGATCTTGTTGACAAAGTCCGCGCGCGATTTGCCGCGCAACGCCGCACGATAGTTCGCCGCCACCGATCCTCCACTGCGAGCAACTTGATGGGCAATGGCCTTTCCCGACGCTGTCCGGGGCAAAGAATCCGCAAACTTCATTACCCGGACCGCAAACTGAAGGGTTCTTTCCTTGAGCTCTTCGTTAGTCATGGCGCCAGCCTTTTCTCAAAGCGCGGCTGGCCGTTCAAGTCATCAATCATCAATCATCAATCATAAATCTCCGTGCCTTTTCTCGAGCTCAACCACGTCACCAAAAGCTTCGGCACCCATTGCGTGCTGCAGGACGTGAATCTGTCCATCGAGCGCGGCGAGTTCGTCGCCATCGTCGGCTACTCCGGCTCGGGCAAGACCACGCTCGTCTCCCTCATGGCCGGGCTGTTCAAACCTGACGCCGGCACGATCAAGCTCAACGATCTCGAAATCACCGCACCCGGACCCGACCGCGGCATCGTGTTTCAAAATTACAGCCTGCTGCCCTGGCTCACCGTATATGAGAACATCGCCCTTGCGGTGGACCAGGTCTTCCCGAACTACTCGCCGGAAAAAAAGCGCCAGCACATCGGGAAATACATCGAGATGGTCAATCTCACGCCCGCGCGTGACAAGAAGCCCGCGCAACTTTCCGGCGGCATGCGCCAGCGCGTGTCCGTCGCGCGCGCCCTCGCGATCGACCCACAGGTGCTCCTGCTCGACGAGCCGCTCTCCGCGCTCGACGCGCTCACCCGTGCCACTTTGCAGGACGAAATCGAACGCATCTGGGAAGCCGACAAAAAAACCGTCGTCCTCATCACGAACGACGTGGACGAGGCCCTGCTCCTCGCCGACCGCATCATCCCGCTCACGCCCGGCCCTGGTGCGACACTCGGCGATCCCGTCGCCGTCGCCCTCACCCGCCCGCGAAACCGCAAGGCGCTCAACCACGATCCCGAGTTCAAGCGCCTGCGCGCACTCGTGATCAACCAGCTGCTCGGTTACAACGCGCGCCGCCGCACCACGGTCACTAAAAAACTCATCCTGCCCGACATCCTCCCGGAAAACCTCGACGCGCCGCGCACCAGCCGCCGCCGGCCCCTCCGCCCGCACGAGATCAAAAAGGAAGAAATCGAAGTAGTGAGCAGCGAGTAGCGAGCATCCTCACCACGCATTCAACGCCGCATGTAAACACCTACTCACTACCCGCTACTCACTACTTCCCTTAAATGTCCTCCTTTCTCGAAATCTCCCGGCTCGGCAAAGTTTACCCGACCCCAAAAGGATCGGCGGTCATCGTCGAGAATTTTGACCTGCATATTCGCAAAGGCGAATTCATCACCCTCATCGGCCACTCCGGTTGCGGCAAGTCCACCGTGCTATCGATCGTCGCCGGCCTCACCGAGGCCACGACCGGCGGCGTCATCCTCACCGGCAAGGAAGTGGTGGGCGCCGGCCCCGACCGCGGCGTCGTCTTCCAATCGCCGTGCCTCCTGCCGTGGCTTACCGCGTTTGAAAACGTGATGCTCGGCGTGAACCAGGTTTATTACACGGCCGATGACGAGGAACGCCGGCAGATCGCGGAGTATTACCTCTCGGTCGTCGGCCTCGCGGAATCGATGCACAAAAAACCCGCCGAGCTTTCGCAGGGCATGCGCCAGCGCTGCGGCATCGCGCGCGCCTTCGCCCTCTCGCCCAAGGTCCTGCTGCTCGACGAGCCGTTCGGCATGCTCGACTCGCTCACGCGCGCCGAGTTGCAGGAAGTGTTGATCGAGCTGTGGCAGAAGGACCAGAAAACCGCGATCATGGTCACGCACGACGTGGACGAGGCGCTGTTCCTTTCCGATCGCGTCGTGATGATGACCAACGGTCCCGCCGCCACTGTCGGCGAAATCCTCGAGGTAAAATTTCCCCGCCCGCGCTCGCGCAAGCAGCTCCTGGAAGACCCGGAGTTTTACCGGCTGCGCGAGGAGCTCATCGGATTCCTCGAGGAACGCTCGCATCACCGCCCGGCCTCCTCCCTGGCTGCCCCCGTCAAAGCGCCGCCATCCCGCCTCAACCGCCTGCTCAATGCGCTCACCCCGGCCTGATTCCTTTCCGTCCTCCGCCCACCACCAGCTCCCCGGTGATCATTCCGTTGAACCATCCAAACCATGAGCCTTGATACCAAAACTAAAGCCCTGAACGCATCGCCTGACTGGATGGAGCTCGTGCGCCAAAAGGTCGAGTCGCTGGACTTCGGTGTCGTGCAACTGGTCGTCCACGACGGCCGCGTCACCCAAATCGAGCGCACCGAAAAAACCCGCCTACCCGTAAGCCGCGACGACATTGTTTCCTATTAAAATTTCTGCCGATCGGCACACACCGAAGGCATTTGTCCAAGCCAACCACATCGCACTGACCAGACCACTGGAGGTTCCCATGACCAAACACCAAACACACCAGTGAACCACAACCATATCTTTCGTTTCGTGTCAGTGCTTCTCGCGCTGTTCACCGCCGCAGCATGCCTCCGCGCCCAATACACGCCGTCCGTGCCGGCGGCGCCGTTTCCGGGGTACATCAACAACTATCTCCGCAACTCCAACCCCTACCTGAATGCATGGGACATCGGCGTTAATGCCCGCGGCCGCTTCGAGGATAAGGACGGCGCTGGCTTCGACTACTCCGGATCCAACGCCGATTTTCGCCAGAACGGCAACGGCCTCACCAACAATAATAACAACAAATATTACCTCACCCGGATCATGCCGCGGGTCGGCTACACGGCGAAATGGTTTAACTTCCTCGTCGAAGGCCGCAACAGCGCCTCTTACGGCGACAACCGCGGGGCCCTAAACGTCCCCGCCGACTCCACCAAGCCCGGCCGCGCCCTCACGGAAAAGGACTCCGATCTCAACGTCCACCAGGCCTATCTCATGATTGGCAATCACAAGGAATTCCCCCTCTCGTTGAAGATCGGCCGCCAGGAGCTCGTCTATGGCGACCAGCGCCTGCTGGGTCATTTCCGCTGGAACAACAATGCCCGCACTTTCGATGCGGCCAAAATCCGCTGGCAGAACAAATTTTTCGGGGTCGATGTGTTCTCCGGCGGCCTGGTTTATAACGATGATCATAATTTTAACCGCTCGCATATCAATGACGACCACTTTTCCGGCGCCTATTTTAATTTTCCCACGATTTCCCACAACAACATCACCGAGGCCTATTTTTACTCCCGCAACGTGACCGTCGGCAGCGCCCTGGTGAACGTGGATTCGAACAAAAATCCCTACGCCGGCGTCGCCGCGCCCTTCCGCAATCCGCCCAAGCAGGACCTTTACACCGCCGGTCTGCGCTTCAAATCCAAGCCCCTCGCTTACGGCCCGTGGGACTACTGCATGGAGCTCATGCATCAGTTCGGCGACCTCGCCACCACCGGCCCGACGGCCTTGTCCGCCGCCGTGGCCTCCGCGCCGCGCTTGCGGGAGCGGGCTTATGCCGCCATCATTCAAGGCGGCTACACTTGGACCGAGTCCGCCTGGCAGCCTCGCCTCGGCCTGGTTTATAGCTATGGCTCCGGAAGCAAGAACCAGAAAAGTGGCACCAGCCAGACCTTCCAAAACATGTTTGCCACCACCCACCTGCACTACGGGTACATGGACTTGAACAGTCTCCAGAACATCGACGACATCCGCATGGCCGCCACCTGCAAACCCACCACCACCACGAGCGTCGCCCTCGAAGGCCACGTTCAATATCTCGATCGCAAATCTGACAGTTGGTATAATGTCGCCGGTGTCGCACGCAGCGGCGGCACTCCCAATGCCGGCAATGGTTATGCCATCAGCCCGGGCTATAGCCGGAACCTGGGCGAGGAAGTCGACTTCGTTGCGAGCTGGAATTTCCTCCCCTCCGCCCAGATTGAATTCGACGTCAGCCACTATTACCGCGGCAACTACATCAAGCAGTCGCTCCGCACCCTCGGCTCCAAGGACGCAAGCTATTGCTACGTGCAGCTTACACTGACCCTCTGAGCCGCCTCATCAGCGCGGTTTAAAAAAATGGCATATCCGCTGCGGGTAGGGCCCATTGCCCTCAACGGGCCGAAACCAACGGGCGGCGACAAGTGCGACTTGTCCGCCATAGCTTCAGCGACGGCGGAAGCCTTGTCGGGCTGAGGGCAGCCGCCCCTACCTTGACCGCATCGGCAATTAATCATGACCAGCGTCTACACCAGATGAGATGCCGGGCATTCATACATGAACAAAATTCATTGTTTCAATTAAAACCTTGAGCGGATTTTGTGGAGCCCGTCCGACCAGATGGCACGGCGTGGGCTAAAAGAGGGTAACTTCATTCCACCCGTCCCGCCGTGATGACTGCACCTCTGCCCACTGACGAGTCCTCTGCCGGTTTTACCCCCGAGCAAAAGCAATACCTTGAGGGATTTTTCGCCGCGCTCGCCGCGCAGGTGCCTTTCGTCGGCCACACCGCGTCGGGGCAGATCACGGCTGATCCGAACAGCGCCCCGGGCAATCTCGCCGAGCCGCCGGCGGAAGACACCGTTTTTGGCACGCCGCTGGGCGAACTCTCCAAGCCTGAACGCTGGAAATACGACGAAAACCCGCTCGATATCTGGGAAAAACTCGTCGCCCATGCCGCGGACGACAAATTCCCCGACGAGGCCGACACCTTCCGCTTCAAATACCACGGCCTCTTCTATGTCTCGCCGGCCCAGGAGAGCTTCATGCTTCGCGTGCGCGTGCCCGGCGGCGAGATCACCGCGCAGCAACTCCACGGCCTCGCCGACATGGCCGCCGAATGGGGCGGCGGCTACGCGCACATCACCACGCGCGCCAACTTCCAGATTCGCGAGATCCATCCCCGCTACACCATCAAGGTGCTCACGCGCCTGCAGGAGCTCGGCCTCACCTCGCGCGGCGCCGGCGCCGACAATATCCGCAACATCACCAGCACGCCCACCAGCGGCTTCGATTCCCTCGAGCTCATCGACGTCCAGCCCTTCGCCAAAGCCCTCCACTATTACATCCTCAACCACCGCGATCTCTACGGCCTGCCCCGCAAATTCAACATCGCCTTCGACAGCGGCGGCTCCATCTGCGCCGCCGCCGACACCAACGACATCGGCTTCTTCGCCCGCCGTGTCACGGAAAAATCACTTTCAACTTTCAACCCCGCCCTGAGCCCGCCGAACGGGTCTCAACTTTCAACTGCCCGGCCCGAGCCGGGCATATACTTCCGGGTTCAATTGGGCGGCATCACCGGCCACGGCGATTTTGCGCGCGACACCGGCTTGCTCGTCAAGCCATCGGAATGCGTTGCCGTCGCCGCCGCGATGCTCCGCGTGTTCAACGAAAACGGCGACCGCACCAACCGGAAAAAAGCCCGCCTCAAATACCTGCTCGAAAAATGGGGCGTGGAAAAATTCCTCGCCGAGACCCAGAAGAAACTCGCCTTCCCGCTCGGCCGCCTGCCGCTCGAGGCCTGCGAGCCGCGCCGGCCGCTGCTCAAGCACGGCTGGGTCGGCGTGTACCGGCAAACCCAGCCCAAGCTGAACTACGTCGGTCTCGGCGTGCCCGTCGGCCGGCTCACCCCGAAGCAGATGCACCACCTGGCCGACCTCGCCGCGAATTACGGCAAGGGCGAGCTGCGCCTGACCGTCTGGCAAAGCATCATCCTGCCGCACATTCCCGACGCCTTTGTGGAAACCGTGAAGCGAGGCCTGCATCGCGTGGGCTTTCATGTCGAGGCCTCCAGCACGATCAGCGGCATCATCGCCTGCACCGGCAACAAGGGCTGCAAATATTCCTCGACCGACACCAAGGGCCACGCCGTCGCGCTGGCCAGGGCGCTCACCGACCGCCGCGTCACCATCGAACAACCGGTCAACCTCCACTTCACCGGCTGCCCGCACAGTTGCGCGCAACACTACTGCGGCGACATCGGCTTCCTCGGCGCGAAACTCGCCGGCGGCGCCGAAGGGTACCATGTCGTCCTCGGCGGCGGCATGGGCAACGAACAAGGCATTGCCCGGGAAATTTTCCGCGGCGTACCCGCCAAGGAAATCCCCGGCCTGGTCGAAAAAATCCTGCGGACTTACGAGCAGGACAAACAATTGGGCGAGACTTTCGTCGAATGGAGCCGCCGCCGCACCGTCGGCCAGTTGCAGGAAATGCTCTCAAACTGAAATTATTGAGATGAAACATCAATGGCAACCAGCCGAAGTTAACAGCGGGTGGAGCGCGTTGTCCCCAACGCGCTCGTCAGTCCCCCCTGTCCAATCCAGCGCGTTGAGGACAACGCGCTCCACCTAAATGCCAACCGTTCCCGTCATTCCCGAGACCGCGCCGTTCACACCGGAGCAACGCGCATGGCTCAACGGCTTTGTCGCCGGCCTGTTTTCACGCGGCGCGGTCGATCCCGCCGCGCGCGCCGCCACCCCCGCGAAGGAAGCGCTCCGGCCGCTGACCATTCTTTTCGGCTCGCAGACCGGCACGGCCGAAAGCCTCGCAAAACAGGCCGCCAAGGAAGCCGGCCAGCACGGCTTCGCCGCCATCGTCATGGACATGGTGAAGTTTTCCACGGCCAAACTCGCGCAGGAAAAAAACGTGCTCATCATCACCAGCACGTACGGCGACGGCGACCCGCCCGACAACGCCAAGGCGTTGCACACCGCGTTGCACGCGCCCGACGCGCCGCGCCTCGCCGGCCTGCGCTACAGCGTCTGCGGCCTGGGCGACACCAACTACATCCAGTTTTGCCAGTGCGCAAAAAATTTCGACGCGCAGCTCGAGAAACTGGGCGCCACGCGCGCCAGCGCCCGGGTCGACTGCGACCTCGATTACGAGGCCAAGTTCGCCACCTGGCTCAAGGCCGCGCTCGCCGCGCTGGGCGCAACCAATCCCGCCGCCGGGGTCGCCGAGACCCCATCTGAAATCTTAAATCTCAAATCTGAAATTGCCGCAACTGCGGCGGGGTTCAGCCGGAAAAATCCTTTGTCGGCCCCGCTGCTCTGCTCACGCGTGCTCAATGCCAGCGGCTCGGCCAAGGAAGTGCGCCACGTCGAGTTTGCGCTCGAAGGCTCGGGCCTCGTTTACGAAACCGGCGATGCGCTCGGGGTGTTTCCGCAGAACAGCCCCGAACTCGTCGCCGAGCTGTTGGCCGCACTCGGCTGCGACGGCGAGGAAGCCGTGCCCGTGCCCAATGGCAGCACAACCTCGCTGCGCCACGCACTGACGGCCCACTACGACCTCGGCAAACCCTCGCCCGAACTTGTCTCCCGCTTTGCCGCGCCCACTTCCGGCGGCGGCGCGGCCACGGCCACCGTCGTGCTGCACCTCATCGACGTCGTGCTCGCGCGTCCCGAAACCCGGCTCGCGCCGGTTGATTTCGTGCGCCTGCTGCGGCCGCTCCAACCGCGGCTCTATTCCATTTCGTCGAGCCTGCGCGCGCACCCCGGCCAGGTCCATCTCACGGTCGGCGCCGTGCGCTACGAGGCCCACGGCCGCGCGCGCCACGGCGTTTGCTCGACGTTCCTCGCCGACCGCTGCGCGCCGGGCACCGCGGTCCCGGTTTACGTGCACGGCAACAAGGCCTTCAAGCTGCCCGCCGATCTCGCCGCGCCCATCATCATGGTCGGCCCGGGCACGGGCATTGCGCCGTTCCGTGCCTTCCTGCAGGAACGCCGCGCCACCGGCGCGAAAGGCACAAACTGGCTCTTCTTCGGCGACCAGCGGGAAAGCACCGATTTTCTCTACCGCGACGAGCTCCTCGCCTGGTCGCGCGACGGCCATCTCGCGCGTCTCGACCTCGCCTGGTCGCGCGACCAGGCGGAAAAAATTTATGTGCAAAACCGCATGCTCGAGCAGGCCGCCGAGCTCTATGCCTGGCTCGAAGCCGGCGCGTATTTTTACGTGTGCGGCGATGCCAGCCGCATGGCGAAGGACGTGGACGCCGCGCTGCACAAGATCATCGAGCGCGCCGGCGGTAAGTCGGCCGCGCAGGCCGCCGATTACGTCCAGTCGCTCCAGGCCGCCAAGCGTTATGCCCGCGATGTGTATTAATATTTTTTCCGCACACCGCGACTGCAAAGCGGGCCAAGGATCGTTTGCCCCAGTGATCCTTGCAGTCGCGGCATGAGGAAAAAATTATGGTCGCGCCGCAGAAAAATTTCTCGCTGATCGACGAGCTCCTCGCCGGTCAGCAACAGCTGCAGACGCCGGCGGCGCGTTTTGCCGGCGCGCATTCGGCTTTGCCGCAGAACGGTGACACCGCCCAGCTCTCGGCGCTCAGCGTCCAGCTCATTCCGCTGACCGCGCCCGGCCCCGGTGAACAATACGCCTTCGAGGTCGACCTCGACAGCTGCACCGGTTGCAAGGCCTGCGTCGCCGCCTGCCATTCGCTCAACGGCCTCGACGAGCACGAGACCTGGCGCGACACCGGACTGCTGGTCAGCCCCGAGCCGGAGCATCCGTTCCTCCAGACGATCACGACCGCGTGCCATCACTGCGCCGATCCCGCCTGCCTCAACGGCTGCCCCGTGCTCGCCTATGAAAAAGACCCTCTCACCGGCATCGTGCTGCATCTCGATGACCAGTGCATCGGCTGCAATTATTGCGTGCTGATGTGCCCCTACGACGTGCCAAAATACAACCCGGCGCGCGGCATCGTGCGCAAATGCGACATGTGCCACGACCGCCTCGGGCACGGCGAAGCGCCCGCCTGCGTGCAGGCCTGCCCCACCCACGCCATCAGCATCGTCACCGTGTCCACGCACGTCGGCCCTCAACTTTCAACCCTCAATCCTCAACTTACCAGCGCCTTTCTCGCCGCCGCGCCCGACCCGGCCCACACGCAGCCCACCACGCGCTACGTCTCGAAACGCGCACTGTCGCAAAATCTCGTCGCGGCCGACGCCGCCGTGCTCCAGCCGCAGCCACCGCACTGGCCGCTCGTCGTCCTGCTCACGCTCATGCCCATGGCCGTCGGCTGCAGCATCGCGGACAAACTTCTCTCGCTCCCCACACCCGCGCTCACGATATCCGGCTGGCTCGCCGGTGCCGCCGGACTCTCGCTCAGCGTCCTGCACCTCGGCCAGCCGCGGCGCGCCTGGCGCGTGTTTCTCGGGCTGCGCAAAAGCTGGCTCAGCCGCGAAGCCGTCATCTTCGGCGCGTGGTTTCCGTTCGCCACCCTCTACGCGGCCATCCGGCTCGGCTGGATCCCACTCGCTCCAGACCCGTTGCGTTCAACGCTCGCCCTAACCACGGCGACGCTCGGCCTCGCCGGCCTGTTCTGCTCCGTGATGATTTACGTCGATACCCGCCGCGAATTCTGGCGCTTTGCCAGCACCGCCCCGCGCTTTTTTGGCAGCGCCCTCGTGCTTGGCCTCGCCGGTGTGCTCGCCACACCCGGCGCGCCTCAAACCATTGGATTCGTGCTCATCGCAACCACCCTGCTTAAATTCGCCTTTGAATTAGCCGCCTTGAACCCGTTGCACGATGCAAATGACCACTCTCCCCTCACTCCGGCATTGAAGACCGCGCGCTTGCTCGCCGGACCGCTGCGCCGGGAGTTCATCCTGCGCATCGTGTGCGGTGCGTTGGGCGGCGTGATCCTGCCTTTGGCCATTGCGACCGGCGCAGCCCCGGCGGCCACGGCCTGGCCCGCACTCGGGCTTGTCATCCTCGGCGAGCTGGCCGAGCGTTATCTTTTCTTCCGTGCCGTCGTCGCGCCGAAAATGCCCGGCGTCGGCCACGCATGAATGAAACACGCACTCAAAAATCTCCTCCGCGCCCGCCAGGGGCCCATGACCAGGGAACTGGTGCTGCATCCCGGCGACTTCGGCCTCGGCCGCGTGCCCGCGCGTCTCAAGCCCAAGGGCACGGTCGTTTCGACGTGCGGATTTTGCAGCACGGGATGCTCGCTCAAGGTCCACGTCGATGCGCGCGGTGAAGCGATCAACCTCAGCGCCGATCCGAAATACCCCGTCAACCTCGGCATGGCCTGCCCGAAAGGCTGGGAGGCGCTCGCACCGCTGGCCGCGCCCGACCGCGCGACCACGCCGCTTTTGCGCAACGGCCGCGGCCAGCTCAAGCCGGTCGATTGGGAGCGCGCGCTGCTCATCTTCTGCGGCAAGTTCAAGGAAATCCAGGCGCGCCACGGCGCCGCGTCCGTCGCCTTCATCAGCACGGGGCAGATCGTCACCGAGGAAATGGCGCTGCTCGGCGCCGTCGCAAAATTTGGGATGGGCCTGCTACATGGCGACGGCAACACGCGCCAGTGCATGGCCACCGCCGCCACCGCCTACAAACAGTCCTTCGGCTTCGACGCGCCGCCGTTCACCTATGCCGATTTCGAGGAGAGCGATGTCATCGTGCTCTGGGGATCCAACCTCTGCATCGCGCATCCCATCATGTGGCAGCGCGTGATGCGCAACCGCCACCAGCCGGAAATCATCGTGGTCGATCCGCGCCGCACCGAAACCGCCCAGGCCGCCACCCGGCACGTCGCGCTGCGCCCCAAGAGCGACCTCACGCTGCTCTACGGGCTCGCCCACCTGCTCATCGCCCGCGGCGCGGTCAGGCAGGAATTCATCGGGGCCAACACCAGTGGTTACGAAAAATTTGCGCGCTTCGCGGAGGATTTTTCAGCGGAACGGGTCTGCGCCGAGACCGGGCTGTCGCCGGAACAATTGGAAAAATTTGCGGCCGCCATTGCGCGCGGAAAGCGCGTGTCGTTCTGGTGGACGATGGGCGTGAACCAGGGGCATGAGGCCACGCGCACCGCCCAGGCCATCATCAACCTTGCGCTGATGACCGGCAACATCGGCCGGCCCGGCACCGGCGCCAACTCCATCACCGGCCAGTGCAACGCCATGGGCTCGCGGCTGTATTCCAACACCACCGGCCTGATGGGCGGATACAACTTCACGAGCGCCGCCGACCGCGCCAAAGTCGCGGATGCGCTCGGTCTCCGCAAAGAATGCATTCCCCAGGAGAACAGCCTCGCCTACGACCAGATTCTCGACGGCATCGCCACCGGGAAAATCCGCGGCCTGTGGGTCATTGCGACCAATCCCGCGCACTCGTGGATTCACCAGGGCCGGGCGCGTGAGCTGCTCGACCAGCTCGATTTCCTCGTCGTGCAGGACATGTACACGACGACCGAGACCGCGCAGGCCGCGCACCTCGTGCTGCCCGCCGCCGGATGGGGCGAAAAGGAAGGCACGTTCATCAACTCCGAGCGCCGCTTCGGGCTCACCCGGAAAGTCGCGCGCGCGCCGGGCCAGGCGCTGAGCGATTTCGCCATCTTCAAACTCATCGCGCACTACTGGGGCTGCGGCGAAATGTTCGCCCAATGGTCCTCGCCCGAGGCCGTGTTTCAATTGCTGAAGAAGCTCTCCCGCGGCCAGCCGTGCGACATCACCGGCATCCGCGATTACGCCCATCTCGAGGAGTGCGGCGGCATCCAGTGGCCGCATCGGGAGGGCCCGCCCGGAAAGCCCAAGGCCGAACGCCGGCTTTTCGCCGATGGAAAATTTTTCACCGACGACGGCCGCGCACGTTTTATTTTCGATCCACCCCGCCCGCCACCCGAGCCGACCGACCGGGACTTTCCCTTCATGCTGCTCACCGGCCGCGGCACGTCATCGCAATGGCACACGCAGACGCGCACCGCGAAGTCCGACGTGTTGCGCAAGCTCTACCCGGAAAAAATCTACGTCGAGATTCATCCCGACGATGCTGCGCGCCTCGGCGTCGCCGGCGGCGGGGCGGTCGAGATCCGCTCGCGGCGGGGCGCGCTGACCGCGGCGGCCCTCATCACGGCGACCGTGCATCCCGGCGAAATCTTTATTCCGATGCACTATGTCGAGGCCAACCGGCTCACCCACTGGAGCGTCGATCCCCATTCGCGCCAGCCCGCCTACAAAGCCTGCGCCGTTGCGCTCGTGGGCGTGCGCCCACGGCCGGGAAAAGCCCGCCAGCCATCGAAAACGTGAGCCCAATTCCTGGCGCATTTGCCTGATATTCCGTGCTCCGCAAAATTTTATTTGGACAAACCGGCCTTTCTTCCTTTTTCCTGAGCCCATGGCTAATTCCGAACAAAAGCACGTCACCCGCGGCAGCCTCATGGTTGACGCTGTGTTGCTGGTGGCCTTCTTCATTTTTTTCTTCAATATCCTGAAGTCGCACGTGCCTGCGACGACGCCACTGTGGCTTAACCTCGGTTCGGCTTATGCCGCGTCCTGCATGACCGGCGTCTTCTGGCTCGCGCTGCAGATGTTTCGCGTCGTCCTGCGCTTTCATCGCGAGTCGAAGAAGTGACGGAGTGGTCATTGGTTATTTATCAGTCATTGGTCATTCGTCGGTCAGTAGTTGGTCGTTGGTCTTTAGCGTTGGCCGTGCCCTCCGTAGCCCGCCCGACTGGCTCGGGGCCTTGAGTCCCTCGACAATGCTCGGAACCCTGAGCTTGCCGAAACGGCTCGCAGAGCGAAGGAGGGACGTTCGCGGCGATGCCCTCCTCGCCGCTGTTGACACCGCCCGCGGCGGGCTGTTTGCCTTGGCCTTTGCTGCGCATCCCTGCGCTCCTATTTTTTCAACCACCAACACCCATCAGATCCATGGCCAAGACCTCCGCGAAGAAATCCCTCACCACCAAGAAGCCCGCCAAAGCGCACAAATACGTTTACTCGTGGGGCGCCGGCAAAGCCGACGGCAACGGCTCGATGAAAGCCCTCCTCGGCGGCAAAGGCGCCAATCTCGCCGAGATGAGCCGCATCGGTCTCCCTGTGCCCGCGGGCTTCACCGTCAGCACCGAGGTCTGCACTTACTACTACGCCAACAAGCGCACCTACCCCGCCGCCCTCCAGGCGCAGATCGCCGACGGCATCGCCAGGATCGAGAAGATCATGGGCTACAAGTTCGGCGACGCCACCGGCTTCCCGCTCCTCGTTGCCGTCCGCTCCGGCGCGCGCGACTCGATGCCGGGCATGATGGACACCATCCTCAACCTCGGCCTCAATGACGACACCGTCCTCGCCCTCGTCCGCGCCACCGGCAACGAGCGTTTCGCGTGGGATTGCTACCGCCGCTTCATCCAGATGTACGGCGACGTCGTCCTCGGCGTGCAAAAACGCCCCGGTGAAGACCACGAGCCGTTCGAGACGATCATCGAAACCCTCAAGCAAGAGCGTTACGACAACCACAATATCGAGGACACCAAGCTCACGGTCACCGATCTCAAGGATCTCATCGCGCGCTTCAAGTCCCTCGTGAAGGAACGCACCAACCACGACTTCCCCGCCAACCCGTGGGAACAGCTCAAGGGCGCCATCGGCGCCGTCTTCGGCTCGTGGATGAACGACCGCGCCATCGTTTACCGCCGCAAGTACAACATCCCCACCGAGTGGGGCACCGCCGTCAACGTGCAGGCCATGGTCTTCGGCAACACCGGCGAACAGTCCGGCTCCGGCGTCGCCTTCACCCGCGATCCCGCCACCGGCGAAAAGGTTTTCTACGGCGAGTTCCTCATGAACGCGCAGGGTGAGGACGTCGTCGCCGGCGTCCGCACGCCCGACCCCGTCGCCCTGCTCGCGAAAAAAGAGCCCGCCGCTCTCCGCGAGCTCGAGCGCATCCGCAAGGTTCTCGAGACCCACTTCAAGGACATGCAGGATTTCGAGTTCACGATCCAGGACGGCAAGGTCTACATGCTCCAGACGCGCAACGGCAAACGCACCGGCGTTGCCGCCGTCCGCATCGCCGTCGAGATGGTGAAGGAAAAACTCATCGACTGGCAGACCGCCATCACCCGCGTGCCGGCCGACCAGCTCGACCAGATCCTGGCCCCGATCTTCGACCGCGCCGCCATCAAGGCCGCCACGGTCATCGCCACCGGCCTTCCCGCCGGTCCCGGTGCCGCCACCGGCAAGATTTATTTCAACGCCGAGCGCGCGGTCGAGGCCGCGGCGAGGGATGAAAAAGTCCTCCTCGTCCGCATCGAGACTTCGCCCGAGGATCTCCGCGGCATGATTGCCGCCGAGGGCATTCTCACGGCGCGCGGTGGCGTGTCCTCCCACGCCGCGCTCGTCGCCCGCCAGATGGGCAAGGTCTGCGTGTGCGGCGCCGCCGCGCTCCACGTGGACTACGACAAATGCACGCTCACCGTGGGCAGCCACACGTTCAACGAGGGCGATTACCTCTCGATCGACGGCACCGCCGGCACGGTTTACGCCGGCGAGGTCAAGACCGCCGCCTCCGAGGTCATCCAGGGCTTCATCGAAGGCAGTGCCACCGCGAAAAAGGGCCGCACCTATCAGAATTTTGCGCAGCTCATGGCCTGGTGCGCCAAGGTCACGAAGCTTTCCGTCCGCACCAATGCCGACACCCCCGAGCAGGCGCGCAACGCCGTGGCCTTCGGCGCGGTTGGCATCGGCCTCACCCGCACCGAGCACATGTTCTTCGAGGGCGACCGCATCGACGCCATGCGCGAGATGATCCTCGCCGACAACTTGGCCGACCGCGAAATGGCGCTCGCCAAACTGCTCCCCTACCAGCGCGCCGATTTCTTCGGCATCTTCAAGGAATTGAAGGGTTTCCCGGCCACGATCCGCTTCCTCGATCCGCCGCTGCACGAATTCCTCCCGCACGCCAAGGAACAGCAGGTCGATCTCGCGCAGAAACTCGGCATCAACGTGGACAAGATCATGCACCGCGTGCACGAGCTGCACGAGTTCAACCCCATGCTCGGCTTCCGCGGCTGCCGCCTCGGCATCAAGTATCCCGAGATCACCGCCATGCAGGCCCGCGCCGTGTTCGAGGCCGCCGCCGACGCCCAGAAAAAAGGCCTCAAGGCCCGGCCCGAGATCATGATCCCGCTCGTCGGCTTCAAGCGCGAACTCGACCTGCAGGTCGCGCTCGTCCACGAAGTCGCCAAGGCCGTGCAGGCCGAGAGGAAAATTAAATTGACCTACTCCGTCGGCACCATGATCGAAATCCCGCGCGGCGCGCTCACCGCCGACGAGATCGCGCAGACCGCCGAGTTTTTCAGCTTCGGCACCAATGACCTCACACAAACCTGCCTCGGCATGTCGCGCGACGACTCCGGCTCGTTCCTCGGCGCCTACCAGGAATCCGAGATCATCAAGAAAAACCCGTTCGCCTCGATCGATCAGACCGGCGTCGGCCAATTGATGAAGATCGCCATTGAAAAAGGCTCGAAGACCCGCCCCGGCATCAAGCTCGGCATCTGCGGCGAGCACGGCGGCGATCCCGACTCGGTGAAGTTCTGCCACAAGCTCGGACTGACTTACGTGAGCTGCTCGCCCTATCGCGTGCCCGTCGCGCGCCTAGCCGCAGCCCAAGCCGCGGTCGCCGACCTCATGGCCGCAAAGAAAAGCTAAGATGGCTGTTTTCCGCGGATTACGCGGATGATCGCGGATTAAAATTAATTTATCCGTGTTCATCCGCCAATCAGCGGCAAAATTTATCCTCCGTGCTTTTGCAGGAATCCTGGCTTCTGAATTAAATCATCTGGCTTTCAGCCCCGCGTCGCCCGACGCGGGGCTTTTTGTTTAGAGGCCCGAAAAAATAAAGCCGCGCCGCCTTTCAGCAGCGCGGCCGGCGCGAAGGGTCAGCAAATGCATTCTTCGCGCACATATTTTTCGATTTCATCACGGCTCTCGCCGGTCTTCCGTTGAATCTGGTCGATCATTTCGTTCTCTTTGCCCAGAACAAAGGCGAGGTCGTTGTCGGTAAGATTGGCGTATTTTTGTTTCAGCTTCTCCTTAAAAACACTCCAATTGTCCTTCAATGTGATATGATTCATGCCTGTGCCTTGGTTGATTTTTCGGACGTGCCAAAAATGGCATGCCGTCACTCAACAAACAGCAAAAAGCCCCCATTGTTCCGCCCCAAATCGATTCGGAGCCTTCTCTTCTTCGTGGCGAATGCTTTTGCGATATCATGTGACAATCAGCCTGCCCGTCGTAGCTCGAAAGCGAAGTCGGGTGTCCATCAGTGGTTAAAACTTGGATCGATCCCCGGACCCGGGTTGAAATAAATTCTGTTTTCCGCGGATAGCGCGGATTCGGATCCCTGCCTTTTAACCACTGATGCACGCTTATGACGAATCCACCGTCCTCCCTGCATAAGCGTCTCTGCTAGGGCCCGGTCGGATCGTTGACAGCAACCGCTTTGCCCCACAAATTACTTGGCTCCATGGTTGGTTCCAATTCCCCTATGGCTGGCGCGGAAACCCCCGGTGCCAGCACTGTTCAAACTGTCCCTGACGCGGTCATCCGCCTCGCGGGCAACTCGCAGGATGGCATCCAAACCATCGGCGGTTTCCTCGCGCGCCTCGCCGGCCGCAGCGACCAGGACGTCATGACTTACATGACGATCCCGTCCACCATCTCGGGCGGCCCGTCGATTTTCCAAGTGCGCATGGGTACGGGTGAAATCCTTTCCGCCGGCGATCACGCGGACTTCTTGGTGGCGTTTTACCAGCACAGCTACGATGCGCACCTCCATTCCCTGCGCCCGGGCGGCGTGCTCGTTTATGACAGCGACCACGTGAAGCCCGACCCGGAGGACAAGCGCTTCACCGCGGTCGGCATTCCCATCACCAGTCTCACGGTCGAGGCCGTGGGCGGTGCATCCAAGGACAAGGGCAAAAACATTTTCGTGCTCGGGCTGATCGCGCGCGCCTTCAATCTCGACGTGGAAAAACTCCGCACCCTCGTCACCGAGCGCTTCGGCGGCCGCGCCGAGGACATCGTGCGCAATGCCATGCTGGCCTTCGACGCCGGCTATGCGATGCCCGTGGAAAATCTCCTCGGCCACTGCTATCGCTTCGACCACAAACCTCGCGTCACCGGCCAGCGTGCGCAGGTCACGATGGACGGCAACACCGCGCTCACCTACGGCCTGCTCGCCGCGGGCGTGCGCCACGGCTCGGGTTATCCCATCACGCCGTGGTCCTCCATCATGGAAATGCTCCGCACCGAGCTGCCGAAATACGGCGGTGTCTTCGTGCAGGCGGAGGACGAACTCTCCGCGGTGTCGCAGGCGCTTGGTTTTTCCTACTCCGGCCACCTCGCTGTCACCGGCAGTTCCGGCCCCGGCCTTTCGCTCAAAATGGAGGCTCTCGGCTGGGCCGTCATGGCCGAGATGCCGCTCATCGTCGTCAACGTCCAGCGCGGCGGCCCCAGCACCGGCCTGCCGACCAACGTCGAGCAAAGCGATCTTCTCCAGGCCATCTACGGCAGCCACGGCGATGCGCCCCGCGTCGTGCTTGCGCCGCGCGACGTCGAGGACTGTTTCTATGTCGCGATCGAGGCCGGCCGCATCGCCCGCGAGTACAGCACCCCCGTCCTCATCCTCTCCGACTTCGCACTAGCCACGCGCATCGAGGCGTTCGAGGAGCCCGACTTGGAGAAACTCATGGCCGACCCGAAACCCGACCTTTCCGGTCGCGGCGCCGACTACAAACCTTATCCACTCGAACGCATCACCCGCCACGCGCCGCCGGGCTCGCGCATGGAAAGCGGCACCTATCCCGTGGTCACCGGCCTGGAGCACGACGAGATGGGCCACCCGACGGGCAGTCCCGAGCTGCACACCAGGATGACCGCGAAACGCCGCGAGAAAATCAAACGTCTCGCCGCCACGCTGCCGGTGCCGGAAATTTACGGCGATGCCAAAGGCGACGTCCTCGTGGTCGGCTGGGGCTCGACCTTCGGCCCGATCCGCGACGCCGTGAAAACCCTGCGCGCCGCCGGCGAAAAGACCGGCCAGGTCCACCTGCGCCACGTGCACCCGCTGCCGCCGGGACTGGAGGAAGTTTTCCGCGGTTACCGGCACATCTGCGTCGTCGAGATGAACGACGAGGGCCTTTACGGCCACGGCCAGCTCGCCACCCTCCTGCGCGCCCGCTACGCCAACCCCGCCATCCGCAGCATCGCCAAAACCGACGGGCTCACCTTCAAGGTCCGCGAAATCGTGGACGGCATCAAGCGCCTGCAGGCCGCCGCCGGTTCAAACGGAAAAAACCACGCCTGAGCGCCTGAATTCCAAATCCCATGTCCACCGCCGTTCCCACCCCATCCACTGAAGCCCTGCCTGCCCTGAGCTTGTCGAATAGGGCGCCAACGGGCGCCCCGCGCGTCCCCGTCACGAAAAAGGCCCTCACCGCCGACCACCCGACCTGGTGCCCCGGCTGCGGTGATTTCGCCGTGCTCGCCGCGTTCTACCGCGTCTTGGAAAAACTCCAGTATCCACACGAAAACATCGTCACTTTCGCCGGCATCGGCTGCTCGTCGCGTTTCCCCTATTTCGTCAACACCCACGGCGGGCACTTCATCCACGGCCGCTCGCTGCCGTTCGCCGCAGGCATCAGCCTCGGCCGCGACGACCTCCACGTCTTCGTCTTCGGTGGCGACGGCGACGGCTTTTCCATCGGCGGCAACCACCTCGTCCACACCGCGCGCAAAAACGTCCGCCTCACCTACGTCATCATGGACAACTTCGTCTATGGCCTGACGAAGAAGCAGACCTCGCCCACCTCGCCCATCGGCTTCAAATCGAAAACCGACCCCACCGGCGCGATGGACCAGCCGATCAATCCGATGCGCACGCTCGTCAACAGCGGCGCCACCTTCATCGCGCGCAGCCACGCCACGCAGGTGAACCACATGATCGACATGATGACGCGCGCCGCGCAGCACGACGGTTTCTCCGTCGTCGAAATCCTCTCCGAGTGCGTGGAATTTTATGCGGGAGCGTTCGACGCCGCCAACCCGCGCAAAGGCGGCGCGTTCCGCAGCATCGAATTGAAGAAACACGACGGCACGCCCGAGGATGCGTCGCGCCACGATCCCACCGATGAACTCGCCGCCTACAAATTGGCGACGGAACCGTGGCCGGGCTCGTTCGGAATTTTCTACGAGGTGAAACGCCCGACGAAAAACCGCCTCGAGGCGGATCTCATCGCCCGGGCCCGCGAACGCACCAAAGGCGCCGCCGATCTCGACCTGCTCCAGGCTAGTTTTGCGCGTCTGCGCTGACGGGCTCCGACCCGGGATAATTGGGCGACTTCACGCCAAAATCGCCTTAACAGCCGTCAGGGCTATTTTTCGCGAATGCCCTATTGTCTGGATCAGGCGAATACATGGCGTTACCACAAGAACATGTACGCAGGCATGTCCTGCTTTTCATATTATCAGGCGTTGATAAACAACATCCAATAAGATGTTTATAGCTATATGATAACTTCTACTAGACATGATTTTTTCGCCAGAAAAATATCGACATCAAATAGGGTTCGAACCTCATATTGTGTTGGTTTATAAACCTCATGTCTGTCCCCGATGACATAATTTCCCTGCTCCGCGATGAGGCCTATCTTACCCTCTGCCGCAAGACCATTGACGAGTCCCTGGAGAAGGTACGCGCGCAAAAACGAGAAGTGGCCAACTCCCGCCCACCCTTCGGCATTCTGGCCATGCCCAGCAGTCGCAAGACTTATGAGCATTCGATGCGCACGGTGCTCGACACGGAGAGCTCGCTGCAAAACCGCTTATCAAAAATCAACCCACTTGGGGACTGGTTGAAAACGGCGCTGCCCGCCAAGCTGGACGATTATCTGTGCAAGGCATCGAATGATTATAGTTTCGGCGCGCATGTGCTTTCTGTCATAAATGGGTGGGAGCAAGGGATTAATCCTTACAGCGATCACTTGCTGGCCTTTGCTCGCGAGTTGAAAAACTCCGCCCGGGTCATTGGTGGAGCGAAGGAAAATCCCCAGACGATGTTCAGTTTACGAACCAGCGCGTTGGCCGGGCTGCGCCTTGCCGCCGCGGGCGTTGACCACGCAGCGTGGCAATTGGATTTGGCCGCCGACAAACTCCGCCTGACCACCGTTAACACCCTGTACAATAAAGTAAGCCTGGTCGCGGCACCGGTCAACCGTGTCGCAGAGTGGGTAGACCATCTGGTGCCGCTCTCAAATGCCGAATCTCTCGACAAAATGCAGTCCACGGAGGCAAAAGTGCGCGCGATGCTCGCAGACAAACTACTAGCCCTCCATACCCAAGCCGCGACTGCCCGCGAAATAGTGAACGAGGCCAAACGCAATTATCTCCAAAATCATTGGAGTCAACTTCGCGACCATGCGTTAATCCACTACGTGAAAGATCGCGATGTAGATGAGGTGCTTGATGAGCTGGCCGAGCATCACGTTGCTGCCACCTGGCAACGCAGCCAGCAGCTCTTGCAAGGCAAGCCCAATCCCTTTGCCCATGAGCGCTGAGTGTTCCGTCTGCAGGCACAGTTCAAACCATTAATTTTGCGCGGCGGCGCTGACGGGCTCCGACCCTGGGTAATTGAGTGAATGCAGGTCCGATGCACCCGGAAACACCCGGTGAACAGCCCACCGCAGCTGCGGCATATTTAAGACCGTCAGGTTCTGAAAAATGAACCGATAGGTGCCGCGCTCGGGAAAATAGACGCAGACCTGTCCGTTGAAAATAAACGCAGTGGCCGCACTCTGCTGCTTCGCACCGCTGCCATCGCCGTAGGAAAACTGTACGACGTTGACCGGCCGGTGCGCGCCCAGCCGTGCGCCCGCCAGGGTCGCTTCGCGAATCGCCGGCACCTCGTTGGTGGCGAGGACTTCCGGAAGATGCGCCTCCGGCTGCTGCGAGGAATCCTGGCCATACATCGGAAAATACGGCTCGATGTCCGGATATCTCGCCACGATCGGCGCCATGACCAGCGCAATGTTTTCCTTGGACTCCGGCGGCACATCCAGCGGCATGAACCCGTAATTGATGTCCCACGACCAGAGTTGCCCCTGCAGCTCGAAAACCGCGACCGCATGGCCGCTCACCACGGCATCGTTTTCCTTCGCGCCCCATTGCAGCACGCGCACCCACGGATCCGCGCCAAAGACTTCCTTAAAGTGGTCGTAGAAAAACACCGACTCGACCACGCAGTCGTTGCCCGCACCGAGCGTCTCGTGCGCAAAGGGCGGCTTCACCGCCTGGGGCCGCCTCACCATCGCGGGGACGGAAGGAGACACCACCCCGCGGTCCGCGATTGTGCCGGATAGGGCCATTGCCGCCGCCCGCGCCTTGGCGAGCTGCGGTTGCAATTCCTCCGGGAAAAGTTTGTAGGGCACTTGGACAATGCCGTCGTCGTCCCGGACGAACACACTGTCTGAGTTGAACGCCTTGAGCCGTGCATTTTCGAGCACGCGCGCATCCGTGAGCTTCAACTCGGGAAACGGCTGGTTGATTGATTGCACCGCAAACGCAAACCCGCTGGCTTCACAAAACAGAACAAGGCTCAAAAGAATGATTTTCATCGGGGGTTGAACGGCAGCCATCCAATCGGGAAAATAATTTGGAATAAGGACTGGGTGGATAGGCAAGGGCAAACCTCCCATCGGCCTTGCGCATCGGGCTCATGGATTCGGTCGGCATGGCAGGGTACCCTCACCCCGCCTGCACCAACCCGGATCGCACCGAACGTCGTTTGACTCCGTCCACGTGCACGGTATAGGGTTGGTTCCCGCCAAGAACTCGTGATCGAACCCGTCGAAACCAAATCCCGCCTCGAACGCGCATTCCTCGTGGGCGTGCAGACGCCCCAGATGCCGCCCGGCGAAGGCCAGGAGCTGCTCGACGAGTTGCGCGAACTGGTCGAGACCATGGGCATCGCCGTCGTGCGTTCGACGCTCGTTGCGCTGCGCGCGCCCACGCCCGCGCTTCTCATCGGCAGCGGGAAGGCCGACAGCCTCGTCGAACTCGCCCGGGCGGACAACGCCGACCTGATCGTGTTTGATGAAAATCTTTCCCCCGCCCAGCAGCGCAACTGGGAGGAACTCGCCGGGCTCGCCGTCATCGACCGCCAGGAAGTCATCCTCGAGGTCTTCGCCGACCGCGCCCACACCCGCGAAGCCATCCTGCAAGTCGCCCTCGCCCGCCAGGAATATTCCCTGCCGCGCCTGAAGCGCGCGTGGACCCATCTTTCCCGCCAGCGCGGCGGCGGCACCGGCGCGCGCGGCCAGGGTGAAACCCAGCTCGAGGAAGACCGGCGCATCGTGCGCGACCGCATCGCCCACCTTAAGGAACAGCTCGTCGAGGTCGTGAGGCAGCGCGGCGTACAGCGCTCGCGCCGCCTCCGCGTCCCCCTGCCCACCTCCGCCATTGTCGGCTACACCAACGCCGGCAAGTCCTCCCTGCTGAACCGCCTCACCGGCGCGTCCGTCTTCGTCGAGGACAAGCTCTTCGCCACGCTCGATCCCACCACCCGCCAGCTCCTGCTCGCCAACAACCAGAAGCTCCTCGTCACCGACACCGTTGGTTTCATCCGCCGCCTGCCGCACGGCCTGGTCGAGGCGTTCAAGGCCACGCTCGAGGAAGTCGTCGTCGCCGATTTTCTCATCCACGTGCTCGACGTCACCAACCCCAACTTCGAGAAGCACCACGCGACCACCCTCGGCGTCCTCTCCGAACTCGGCGTCAACGACCGGCCCACGCTCACCGTCTTCAACAAAACCGACCGCGCCGACCCGGCCATGCTCGCGCACGCCCGCGCCCTCGCGCCCGACGGGCTCTTCATCTCCGCCAAAACCGGCGCCGGCCTCGATACGCTGATTGGCCGCTGCGCCGGGCTTATTTCGGGTGAATTCGGCGCCACCGATCTCCTCGTGCCGCACGACCGCTACGACGTCATCGCCCGCCTCCACGAGTCCGGCCACATTCATGCCCAGGAGCACCGCGACGACGGCGTGTTCATCCAAGGCCGCTTTCCGCCCGCGCAATCCGCTTTCTTTGCACCCTTCGTCCTCAACGGCACGCATTGAAGTCGGAAGTTCGGTTTTTTAAGAAGGAAACCAGGAAACCATGAATCAAGCATTCCGCTTCTCCTGGCTTCCGGGCTTCCTCCTAAAATAAATCGGCCTCACTTCGGACCAAAAACCCGGTAGTAAATCAGCCCGTAAGTTTCGCGGAGGGCCGACTCCGTTGTAGCCAGCGCGTCGGCGTGCGGCAAAAAATCCAGCAATGTCCGCGGCCGGCGCGGGTCGCGTTGGAACCCGACCGGGAACGGCGTGAAATCGACCCCGGCGTGTTTAAAAAGCCAGGCGGCGCGCGGCATGTGCCACCCCGAGGTCACCAGCACCACATGCTTCCAGCCGTGCTCGCGGCACAGCGCCGCTGCCGCAAGGGCTTCATCCGCGGTATCGGCCAGCAGCGGCGTGAGGACGATTTTTCCCGCCGGCACGCCCGCCGCGATGGCTTGCACCCGCAGCACGTCTCCCTCCGTGACATGGTTTTTTTCCCATGGATAGCCCCCTCGTGAAAAAACGATGGCCCCGGCCTTGCCCGCGCGCATGAGCGCCACGCCCACCGTGAAGCGATTCACCCCATCGCTCCAGGAAGGGAAATCCACCCCGGCATGGTTGTAACCCAGGATGCCGCCCAGCACGATCACCGCATCGGCCGGGGCGCAGCCAGCGATGGTTTGCTGCGGATAGTGGTCCTCGAGCCGGCCGATCAGCGCCTCGCTCACGACCGGCATGCTCGCAACGTAAAGCAGCCCCAAGGCCGCCACGAGAAGCCGCCCGCGCTGCTTTTTCCAAAAAAATGCCAGCAGCAGCAGCACGCAGACAAAGCCCGCCGGCAGCACGAAAATCGGCAGCAGCTTGTGAAGAAACAGCATCATATTAGCCGAAGGATGAGTTTAATCTGTTTAACAAAACAACGGTTTCTTTTCTGTCATTCTGAGCAAAGCGAAGAATCCACCTAGATATGGCAAGCAATGTCGCACTGGATTCTTCGCTTTGCTCAGAATGACAGGCCGGTTTTATTCGATGCCCTGGCAAGTTTTGAGCAAAAAATCACGAATCAGCCAAAACAGCTTGCCCCGTCCGCCCGCCCGGGAGCATGACAAAGCCGTGCCTGCTCATTCCGCCGATTTCCGCCTGTTGTTCGCCTCGCGCATGCTGCGGCTGTTCGCCTGCGGTTTCCTCGCCGTGGTGCTGGCGCTGTATCTCTCGGCGCTGGGCTTCAACGAAACCCGCATCGGGTTGCTGCTCACGCTGACCTTCCTCGGGGACGCCGCCATTTCGCTGGGGCTGAGCACGCGCGCCGATCGCTGGGGCCGGCGCCGCACGTTGTTGATGGGCGCGGCGCTCGTCGTGCTGGGCGGCGCGGGCATGGCCTGGACCGACAACTTTCTTTTGCTCGCGATAGCCACGACCATCGGCGTGATCAGCCCGACGGGCGCCGAGGTCGGGCCGTTCCTTGCGGTGGAACAGGCCTGTCTCGCCCATGTGATCGACGACCGCGAGCGCACGCGAATTTTTGCGTGGTACCACGTGGCGGGTTTCACCGCGAGCGCGTTCGGGGCGGCGGGCGGCGGCGCGCTGGCCTCCGCACTGCAGCACGCCGGCTGGAGCGTGGTGGCCAGCTACCGGGCGCTGTTCTGGCTTTATGCCGCGGTGGGTGTGGCGCTCGCGCTGTTAAGCCGGCGCCTGGGCCCGGCCGTGGAAGTCCACGCGCCCGGCGAACGCACCGGGCCGGTCGTGAACCTGCTCGGGCTGCACGCATCGCGCAGCCTCGTGTTCCGGCTGAGCGGGCTGTTCGCGGTGGACGCCTTTGCCGGCGGTTTTATTGTGCAGAGCTTCCTCGCCTATTGGTTTCACAAGAAATTTGGCGCCGATATCGCCTCGCTCGGCGCAATTTTTTTCGGTGCCAACCTGCTCTCCGGCCTCTCGGCGCTCGCCGCCGCGCCGCTCGCCCGGCGCTTTGGGCTGGTCAACACCATGGTCTGGACGCACCTGCCGTCGAACGTCCTGCTCACGCTGGTGCCGCTCATGCCCACGTTGGGCGGGGCCATCACGGTGCTGCTCGCCCGGCAGACCATCTCGCAAATGGACGTGCCCACGCGCCAGTCTTATGTAAATGCCGTCGTGCCCGCCGCCGAACGCTCCGCGGCCAACGGCGTGACCGGCACCGCACGCCAGCTTGGCGCCGCTTTCGCGCCGCTGCTGGCCGGGCCCTTGCTCGGTTCAGCGGGACTGGCCAGCATGCCATTCTTTATCTCCGGCAGCTTAAAGATTTTGTACGATCTCGCGTTATGGAAAAACTTTCGCGCCATCAAGCCGCCGGAAGAAAAATGATGCGGCCGCATGGGAGGGACGCGGTATTCCCTCCTTGACCCATGCCGGGGAGAACGCAGCTTACTGACCCTTCACTGCCTGGTGGTGTAATGGTAGCACAGGTGACTTTGACTCACCTAGTCATGGTTCGAATCCATGCCGGGCAGCCATTCGGTGCGGACCGGGCGCTTCTATTTTTCGAGAAGATAGATTTCCAGTTCAACCAAAGTGCCCCGGCCGGTCTTGCTTGGTTGCGTTTCAATCCTGTCGACGATCACCAGCCATTCGCGGGAGTTGGACACGAGCCTGGCTTTCATGTCCCCGGGAGGGAGTCGGAGTTTTCCGCGGGCTCCCGCTTCTGCGATTGAGGTCAACCGGGCCTCCAGCGCAGAAACATCGATGCGCTTCCCCGCAAAGGTGATCACAGGTGCATCATTCGCAGGAAAGTTCAGCGATAGATCACCCATCGACCGCGCCGGACTTCCCGGGCAGACACACGCATGATAAAGCTTACGGTAACCTGCGACCGGCAAACCGCCTGACATTTCAAGATCAACATTGACCGTGGGAATATTTTGATGGCTCGAGGACGTTGTTTCGGGGGTAATTTTATTACCCCTTAGGTAGGAAATAATGGCTTCGGAATCCTGGTAGCTGCTGTGTCCGCTCAAGCTGAGCGGTTTTGGCCCATTTTTCGGGGCGTTCGGAAGCAATACTGGCAGGCTGTCGCCTCCATAAGTGGATATCCAGTGGTATAAAATTGATCTCACGGATTCTTCGTTCTTCATGGACAGAGCTTGTTTGGCAGGAACCAATGTTCCATTTTCAATCGCACCAACGGATTCCAGGATCGCGAGCAACCGGTGCTTCTGGCTCGCCACTGAGACCGAAAATGCACTCCAAGGCCCGGCCACGGACAAAAAACAGATCAAAGCCAGCGATGCAGGAATCAAGCGGGTCGATCCGCCAGGCCGGAAAGCGAAACAAGCCGAAATAACGAAGAGCCAGCCGCCCACCACCAAACCGAAGTAACGCCATTCGGTAATGCCATAGGCCGAAATCCGCTGTTGCAGCGACAGGATGAGCAAAAGGGAGAGCGGCCAGAGCGCCTTGAAAAAATATTTCCAGTACCACTTCCCCCAGGGTTCGCTGTCCATCGACCGGGTTGGCTGCAGAAGCAGGGCCGCCAAAATGCCCACCACCGCAAGGCAACAGACCGGCAAGGCAACCCACCCATGAGGCCACGTCCAGGTCCGGATGATTTTGAATGAGTAGAGATAAAGGATCGCGACGAAGACGATCACCAGCGGGGCCAGGGCGAACTGGGCGAAGGCCCGGAGACCTTTGGGGTAACTTTCGTCCCTGGCCAATTCGTCCAAGTTGCCGGGCACGCCTCCCAGGAAAAACAACGTGTTAAAGATTCCCACCATCACCACCCAAAGTTCGCTATAGCATTTCCCATCGATGCGGAGAGAGAAAAGCTTGTCCGCACTGGAAATCGCGAGCGTTAAGCCCAGATAGAGAACAGCCGAATACAAAACAGAAAGGGCAAATCGCTGAAAAAGTCTCCGGTTGAACTGCCAGAACGCCGCTTCCTGCGTCGCGCGCAGGCATGGGATAAACGCCACGGCAAAATGCAGGCTGAGATCCAACACGAAAAAACGGATCCAAATGAGTCCTGTCGCCCGGTCGACATCCATGGGCAGGCTGCGGGCATACCAAGCCAGAACGAGAATTCCGGCGACTTCGAGCAATAGGCCGTAAACCGAACTCGATATCCAGCGCTCACGAAAGAGTCGCAAGACAAGCATCAACGGTACGCCCAAGGCACAGGCCATGAGAACGTTTGGCAAAAAATCCCCCGAGACCTCGATTCCGACGATCGCAACGGCCGTCCCGACAACCGCAGCAAGAACCACAAACGGAAAGCGCGCCAGGACCCGGCCTGCATCCGTCAACACCGTTTGCACGGTCGGAAAAGACAATTTCATGGGGCAGGTGATTCTTTAGTTCGAACCAAGTTCCAACACCAATCTTATTTGCGCCGTCATCTCAGGCATTGACGAGCCGTTTGCCTGTCCGTTACCTGTCGGCCATGCACGACACGAGAACCGTGGATCCACGGGCCAAATACAAGCGCATCGTCCTCAAACTCTCCGGAGAGGTCCTCCGCGGCGGCAAGTCCGGCGATCCCATCGACGCCGACACACTCGAAGATATCTGCACCCAGGTTAAGGAAATCCACGACTTGGGCGTGCAGATCTGCCTCGTCATCGGCGGCGGCAACATCTTCCGCGGCCTCGCCGGGGAAAAACGCGGGGTGGACCGCACCACCGGCGATTACATGGGCATGCTCGCCACCGTCGTCAACGCCCTCGCGCTGATGGATTGCCTCGAAAAAATGGATGTCACCACCCGCGTGCAAAGTGCCATCCCGATGAACCAGATTGCCGAACCCTTCATCCTGCGGCGCGCCGTGCGCCACCTCGAAAAAGGCCGCGTCGTCATTTTCGCCGCCGGCACCGGCAATCCCTACTTTTCCACCGACACCACCGCCGCCCTGCGCGCCAGCGAGATCCACGCCGACATCATCATCAAGGCCACCAAGGTGGACGGCATCTATGACAAGGATCCCAAAAAACACGCCGACGCCGTCAAATACGACGACATCACCTTCCTCGATGCGCTCAAACAGCGCCTCAACGTGATGGACTCGACCGCATTTTCCCTCTGCCTCGACAACAACGTGCCCATCCTCGTCTTCAACCTCAGCGACAAACACGCCATCCGCCGCGCCATCTTCGGTGAAAAAGTCGGCACGCTGGTGCACAACTGATGACAGATAGTTGAAAGCTGGAAGTTGAAAGGCCCGTTTTGCCCAAACCTTTTTCGACTTTCAACTTTCACCTTTAAACTTTCAACTTTGCCTTAACCCACCACCACCATGTCCCATCCCATCATCAACGACATGCAGGCCAAGATGAAAAAGGCCTTCGAACACACGCTGCACGAGTTCAGCACCATCCACACCGGCAAGGCCTCGCCGGCCATGGTCGAAAGCGTCACGGTAGAAGCCTACGGCTCGCACATGCGCCTCAAGGAATGCGCCGCCATCTCCACGCCCGACGCACGCCTCATCCAGATCCAGCCGTGGGACAAATCCCTCCTCAAGGCCATCGAGAAAGCCATCCAACAGGCCAATCTCGGCTTCAATCCCATCGTCGATGGCGCAACCGTGCGCATCCCCCTCCCCGACATGAGCCGCGAGCGCCGCTTGGAATTTGTCAAGACCGCCAACAAACTCGCCGAGGACGGCCGCGTGCATGTCCGCAATGTCCGCCGCGAATCGCTCGAAGCCCTCAAAAAAGCCGCCCTGCCCGAGGACGACATGAAACGCTGCGAAAAGGAAGTGCAGACCCTCACCGACAAATTTACCAAGGACATCAACGACCACCTCGGCCACAAAGAAAAAGAACTGCTGGCCGTTTGAGCGCAGCTCAAACGGAAGGTCTGAGGCTTCAGGCGCCAGGGCTAGAGGCCTTTCCGTATATGTCTTCACCTAACGCCTCTCGCCTCTCGCCTCTTGCCTCCGCGCGCCCACGGCGCGTGGTCATCAAGCTCGGCACCGGCGTGCTCACCCACGGCGTCGGCCAGCTTGACGAGCCGCGCATCGCATCGGTCTGCGCCCAAATTGCCGCGCTCCGCGAACGCGGTGCCGAGGTGCTTGTCGTTTCCTCCGGTGCCGTCGGCCTCGGCATGGGCGCGCTCGGCCTGGCCAAGCGCCCCGGCGAGCTCTCCCGCAAGCAAGCCTGCGCCGCCGTCGGCCAGTCGCTGCTCATGCAGACCTGGCAGCGCGGCTTCGCCCCGCTCGGCCTCACCGTCGCACAAGTCCTCCTCACCCACGAGGACCTCCGCGCCCGCGAGCGCCACCTCGGCGTCAAGGCCACCCTCCGCCAGCTGCTCGATTACGGCGTCGTGCCCGTCATCAATGAAAACGACACGGTCAGCGCCGCCGAAATCAAATTCGGCGACAACGACACTCTCTCCGCGCTCGTCGCCGGGCTGATCGAGGCCGACCACCTCGTCATCCTCTCCACCGCGCCCGGCCTCATCGACCTGCGCGGCACCAAGCAAATCGTGCCCGTCGTCGAGAAAATCACGGCCGAGATCGAGGCCATGGCCGGCGGCACCACGAGCGAAACCGCCACCGGCGGCATGATTTCAAAAATTTCCGCCGCCAAGCTCGCGACGAAATCCGGCTGCGGCGTCTTCATCGCCAGCGGCGCGGAACCCGATATTCTGGAGAAACTTTTTTCCGGCCGCGGTCCGGGCACGTTCTTCGTGCCCAGCGGGCTGCCGCTCAATGCGAAAAAGCGCTGGCTCGCCTGGTACCAGCGCCCCGCCGGCACATTGCATGTCAATGCCGGCGCCGCCGCCGCGCTGCGCGAACGCGGCACGAGCCTCCTCGCCGCCGGCATCACCAGTGCAAGCGGCGAATTCGCCGCCGGCGACGTCGTCAACATCGCCGCGCCCGATGGCATCGTGATCGCCCGCGGCACGAGTGCGTTTTCCAGCAGCGAGACCGTCCACCTCGCCGGAAAAAAAGGCGACGAAATGCACGTGCTTTATCCCACCCGCAAGCACCTCGAAGTCGTCCACCGCGACGACCTCGTATTGTTGTGACGGCCACCACCGACATGAAATGCCTTAGAATTTTCGCCTGGTTTGCCGGTTC
>Ga0210402_10000254_pt1 | contig 60931 bp, 45 predicted proteins | sample IncBWC7MmetaG_FD_161055 | JGI IMG/M metagenome (GOLD analysis project Ga0210402, IMG submission 161055) | Forest soil microbial communities from Barre Woods Harvard Forest LTER site, Petersham, Massachusetts, United States - Inc-BW-C-7-M | ecosystem: Environmental > Terrestrial > Soil >... | reverse complement strand
CTGCGTCGTAGCGCTACCACCCAGATAGGTGGCGTTGACTAATGCGGTTCCAGTAGAGTTCAGCATCGCAATGAACCCACTGGCGCCGCCATTGCTCGAAGGGTAGTCTGGCTGGAATGAGTTCGGCGTTGTAGGAAAGCCCGCAAATGCCGCTCCGGCCAGGATCGCCTCCTGTGCCGCGTCCACTCTTACAGAAATTGGAGATATCCCAAAGGTTCCCTGATAACCGTTGGAGTTCCCCCCGATCAGTGTTGAGTATGCTAATTTGCCAGTTCGACTAAACTGCGCCAAAAAAATGTCATTGCCATTGCCATTATCCCCTGGTACAGGACCGATCTGGTGGCCCGGTGTTACCGGAAAATTTGGCGAGTCGGTGTAGCCAGCGACGTACACCTTGCCGGTAGCATCGACGGAAATTCCGGTAGATGCGTCACTGTTTGTGCCACCCAGGTACGTCGAAAAATTTAGACCACTCCCGGTTGGAGTAAGCGAGAAAGCGAACCCATGGTTACTGTAATTACTGAGTATTACCGTCGTAGCGTTCTTGAGGGGAAAATCGGACGACCACGTCAGACCCGCGACAGCCGCATTCCCCTTGCTATCGACAGCAATGGCCGACCCCTGGTCAGCGTTGGTTCCTCCGACAAAAGTGGAATAGATGAGTCCAGTTCCGGCAGGGTTCAACTTTGTAACAAAAACGTCCGGAGCGCCACAAAAATTACTGCATGCGGCTTGTTCCGGATTTTTGACTGGGAAATCACTGGAAAAAGTATAACCCGTAACGTAGGCGCTCCCTTTTGAATCTACGGCAATGGCAGCGGGCACATCCGAACTACTTCCGGCAAGATACGTCGAATAATTCAAGACCGGGTCGATGATCAGGGGCAGATGCTTGTCATATTGTCCTACTCGAAATTGCACTTCATCCTTCGCGGTAACGACATACCCACCTGGGATTGTGACTCGTCGTCCGCCGGAAACCTGATATATAGTTGGTGCACTCAGGAGAAAGTTTCCCTGTTCCGTGTGCACCTTAAGCATTCCGTCCTGCGAATCTTTTTGCAGACTTGCAACGCCCTCCAAGTGAATGCGAATTACCCGGTAGTCTGCATGCGCAGCGATACGAAAATCCTGTTCCAGATACTGACCATTTCCGTAATAAACAAGATCGATTCCAGGATACAGGTTGGAATATTCCACTTGGGCAAAGGTAGGGATTCCGGTATGCCACTGCGCCGGGTCACCGACAAGGTAGTTGCTGATGCCTTCCTGACGCGAGACGGCTCTTGGCAAGGTCGCTAAATTAGAACCCAAAAAACTAAAACCGATCACCACCGGGTTAGCCCGACCGGAATCGGAGTCCGCGGCCACCATGGTGGTTTCATGGTCCCGCAAAAATATCGAAATACCGCGAGCATGGCTGACATAGCGCACGCCAGGCGCCGCTTGCCCGCGATTCGGCTCAAACGCAAGAGGAATTTTTCCGTACTGTAGTGCGGCTTTGGAGGTCGTCTCGGCGGCGGAATGAGTCGCCGCACGCGCATCGATTGCGGCAGACGACACTGAGAAAAACAAACAACCTACGATCAGAAACGAGTGAAGGGCATAGCGACTCAGGGCAAAACCATTAGACGGTGGCATACATCTCCTGTGGCTCTACTTATAAAGCTCATAGCACGGCAAATATCACCCGGCCAAAGTATGCCATGCGTTATTTAGTTCTATAAGGAGGAACAAAAGGGAAATACGCCTCCCCGTTGCGCAACAAAACTACCCACTTCTTTGCACTGTGTCAACCACAAAGTCTATTGGTATGTGAATGGACAGTTAACAGAAAAGCATGATCGGATGCGTAAATGAGGCCTCTCCCGGACGCCATTGCGCTTCCAGACTTTCCGCTGGACCGGCCTTCTTGATTTCGAAGCAGACCAATCCCGGGTTTCAATTTCAAACAAATAAGGCCGCCTCGCGGCGGCCTTATTACTTTGGGCGTAACTCGTAGACAGCAACTGCAACCTTAGTCGCCTGCCACCGGCTCTCCCACTTGCTCGGCACTCTTCGCCGCACCATTGCCGTTGCTGGCACTGGCCGGAGCGATCGCACCCAGCGGAATGAATCCGCCTTCGTCTGAAGTTGCCGGCTTTTCTTTCAGGACCACTTCCCGATAGAGTGCGGCCATGCGTGCATCGTAAGCCGCGTCGTTCTTGGCATTGCCGCGTGCCGCAGCCTGCTTGGCGTCGCGTGCGCGAACTTTTTCTTCACGCGCTGTCTTCGCGATGCCCAACTTGTCGAGATCGTGCTGGATTTCCTGGGTCACAATCCCTTCTCGCAACTGCAAGGTGTGCGCGGCGTCTTCCATGCTGACTTTCTTGCCGCCCGCGAAGATCTCATGACGCCCGTGCTCTTCGTACCACTTGGTGAGCGTTGCCGTCATGTGCATCTTCTCGATAATGTTCCGCCAGCCCACGCCCGTGTTGTAAGCGCAGAAACTGATCTCGCCTTCCTGCGTAGCGTAAGGAATGATGCACTGTTCCGTCCGCCGGAAGTCGTAGTTGAACAAATCCTGGAACCACATCCCCGCAACAAACAGAAAATTCCAGCGATCCTGACGACGCTTCATGACATCATCAATCGTCCGGTCCGGACCAACCTTGCCATAATTCTTTCCGGTAGCGTTAAAGTTCTTATCGAACTTCCGCAACAGGTCCAGCATCTTGAAGTGCGTCGGCGACTTGAACGAGTCGTAATTCTTCATCAGGCACAACGCCATCCCAAAAATCGTCCAGAACTTGGACCGAGCCGCATCATTGACCTTGGCAATATCCTTAGCCAACTGATCGCCCTTCAAGAAAGCAGTAACCGGCACCGCCTCCTTAGTCTCCTTATCAATCATGATAGCCATCCCAGTTCCACAATTCGGATGACATCCGCAGGAGAGTTGGCCCCAGTCGTTGTTGGGTTCACCGGCGTGCATTACGTCGGCCCAGTCGCTGAAGGTGGACATGAAGCTGATCGGATACCAGTCGCGGGCGGGTTCGCCGAGGCCGGTCTGATTTTTTACGTCGTGCGCTAGGTGGGCTAGTGTGTAGCGTTGCGCCTGACGGCGTTCGTCGGTAATGGCTTCGTCGCGTCCGGTGAAGCTTACGGGCTGGAACGACAGGAAGCCGATTTTCTTCGGGTTGTCTAACGCGAACTGGATGATGCGTCCGACTTGTTCGTTGTTGATGCCGTTGACGATCGTCACTACGGGCACGATTTCTACGCCGGCGCGATGCAGGTTGTCGATGGCTTTCAACTTCACGTCGAACAGATTGCCTACCGCGCGATGCGCGTTGGCGGCGTTGCCGATGCCGTCGAATTGCAAGTACGCGTAGCGCATGCCGGCTTCGGCGGCTTGCTGCGCGAATTCGAAACTCTTGGCGAATTCGATTCCGTTGGTTGCGGCCTGCACGCTGTTGTATCCAACTTTGCGCGCGTAGCGGACAGCGTCCAGGAAGTAGGGCGACAACGTCGGCTCGCCGCCCGAGAACTGCACGGACATCTGGCGGCGCGGCTTGATGGTGATCGCGTTATCGAGAACGGTCTTGATTTCTTCCCACGTCAGTTCGTGGACGAAGCCGACCTGGTTCGCGTCCATGAAGCAGGGATCGCACATCATGTTGCAGCGGTTGGTCAGGTCGACGGTGAGCACGGAGCCGCGGCCGTATTTCACGGTCGAGGATCCATGGTGATGGAGTTTCTCGTCGTTGTGGGCCTTGATGTCGCGGCCGGGGAAAACCTGTTCGAGGTGATTCGAGAATTCGGTGTCGATCGACATCAGGTCTTCGAAGTGTCCGTGGGTCGGGCAGTCCTTGACCATCCAGATCTTGCCATCTTTCTCAATGATCTGCGCCTTGATCTCGCCGGCTTTTTCGTTCATCAGCACATCGACGGGGAGTTTGCCGTCGAGAATCTGCTGGCGGATTTCCGGGACACACTTCGGACAGAGCGAGTCCGTGGTACGCGGCCAGCCGAGGGGCGGCTTGGACTTTTCATAGGACTTGAGCAGCGGCTTGTCGGACCACTTCGGGGTCGGCGACGGATTGGGAGCAACTCGGTTCAACCGCGAAAAGATGGCCCACGCGCCAGTCGCGGCGACGGTCACGGCCTTCTCAACATATTTAATCGGCTTATGCATTCTGCTCTCGCTTTCCTGAGTGCTGCAAAATTTTAGAACTCTCCCTCGCCCTCGTCGGGGCGTGGTGAAAACAGCTTTTCCACGGATGAAACCCGGGAGTTCCGATACGTGGAGTTCGTCAGGTTGATGTTATTGAAGGATATCGGGTTGCGCATCAAGAAGGCAACGAAAGGGGGGAAATGGAGGTTAAATGGTAACTGGTGGCATTGGGCTGGTCTAAGTTGTTGAAAGGAAAAGGGCAGGTGTCGGCTCGCAGGCCCTCAGATCTCAGCTGCCAGTTCTTAGCTGTCAGGTCTCGATTGCGCGTCACGGTAGGGTCTGCCACTTGATCAGTCGCGCGGCGATAGGACTGGGGGGAACTCGGCGAATCAACTCATTACAGTGAAGAGGGTATGGTACGGACCGTCAATATCTGGCAAATGTATCAAAGTGCGCTCTTTAGGTACTGAAAACCAGGGTACGCAAACCCAGGGTACGGGAAACCCTCCAGCGTGTCGGTACAGAAGGCACGTCGTTCGATCAGCGTGTAGCGAGGTGCGAGGGATGCCGATTCGCATATTGGTGGTGGACGACGATTCCACGATACGAATGCTGTTGCGAAGAGTGCTGGAGGGTCGCCCGGAATGGCAAGTATGCGAAGCGGTGAACGGCCGCGATGCGATTGAATTCATTGCGGAAGCAGCACCTGACCTCGTTATTCTGGACCTTTCGATGCCCGTGATGAGCGGCATTCAGGCCGCTCACGAGATATCCCAAAGCCAGCCATCGCTTCCCCTGCTGCTCATTACTGTGCAACAGGTTTCGGATCAACTCGCCGATCTTGCCCGCAAGTCCGGCTTCCGAGGGGCGATTACCAAGAACAACGGTCGCGAAGTGGTGTGCGCGGTTGAGGCTCTGCTTCGAAACGAAGTGTTCTTTCAGCAGGAAGCATCGTGAGTACAGCGTGGTCGGCGAGTGGCTCTACTGGATATTGGGTAGAAACTATTTGCTTTGCCACCTCCCATAATTTCCCCTCTTCTCTTCTTCATCTTCGTCCTGCGACCGTATCCATCTCGAAACAATCGCCCGCAGGATGGCAACAGTTGTGCTTCATGAAGACCAAGTGTGCTCCGTCAAGACCAAACGATACCGAACATTACGGGACAAACGGGAGAACCCTATGCTTAACCTGCAAGTCGAGAAAATTGGCGATGTCGCTGTGATTCGCTGTGAAGGCAGGATTGTGCAGAGTGACGCTGCATTCCGGTTGCGCGATGCTGTCACCCGTCAAAGAGACGCTCGCGTTGTCCTGCTCGACCTCTCGGGAGTCGGGGCACTGGAAGGCGGCGGTCTGGGTATGTTGGTCTTTTTACAAATGTGGACTCGCGACCGTGGCATTCAGTTCAAAGTGTTCGATCCGCCTGCCGGTGTGCGGCAGAGCCTGGTGCGCGCCCGCTCCGCCGCTGAGGTTGAAATCGCGGGTATGGGCGATGTGCTTTCACTGCTGGGCTGGGGACCCGAAGAATTGTGGAATGACTCCCGCACAGCGGCGTGACGGAAATCCCACTCATCGCAAAAAAATGCGATGAGTAAGGCACCCGGACACCCTCCGTTGCTTCGCAAGAGTTTTTCTTACTGCGCCGCTAGCTTCAACACGCTGCCGCCGAGGTCGACGACGTACACTTCGCCAGCAGCGTCCTGTCCAAACGAACTGATTGTCCGCCCGGTCGAGAGCAGCAGCGTGCGCGTCCAAGTGTTGGCCGGCGCCTCGGTCAGACTCCAGATTTTGCCAGTAAGGTCGGCGAAGATGTAAGCGTTAGCCAGTCCGGAGATTGTCCCTTTGTAAACGTATCCGCCGATGATGGCGATGCCTTCGCTGTGGCTGTACTCGGCGATGGGAGCGATTTTGCCCGACGTGTCGCATCCGGTGGATGGATTGAAGCAGTGGTTGCCTTCCATCACGTTCCATCCAAAGTTGCCACCCTTGGTAATGAGGTCGACTTCTTCCCACTTGTCCTGTCCAACGTCGCCGGCGAAGAGGCGAGTGCCGCCGCGTTCGAATGAAAATCGCCACGGATTGCGGAGACCATATGCCCAGATTTCGGGTGATCCTCCGCCGCTGGAAAATGGATTGTCTGTCGGGATGGCGTACTGCAACCCGCCAGTAAATGGGGGATCGACGCCGATGCGCAGAATCTTGCCGAGCAGCACATTGACGTTCTGCCCATTACCGAGCGGATCGCCTCCGCTGCCGCCGTCGCCCAGGCCGAGATAGAGAAAATGATCGGGGCCGAAGGCGAGCTGGCCTCCTTTGTGGTTCGAGAACGGCTGGGCCACAGTCAGGAGAATGCGCTGGCTCGACGGGTCGGCCTGATTTGGATTCCCCGCCAGCGTCTGAAATTCGGCGATGACCGTGTGGAGTCCACCGCTGCTGCTGGTGTAGTTCACGTAGAAGAGCCGGTTCGTGCTGTAATTCGGATGAAACGCCAGACCGAGCAGTCCTTGTTCCGCGCCGTCGAAGTTCGTCAGGCTCTCGATGTCGAGAAAGTTTCCAGCCAGTAGCGCTCCGTTTTCGATAATCCGAATGGTGCCGCGCTGCTCCACGACAAAGAAACGATTGTCGCCGGGCGGACGTTCGAGATCCAGCGGACCGCTGAGGCCGCTCACGACCGTCGTCAACGTGAGAGTCGGAGGGGGTGGCGGTGGGGGCGGCGGAGTCGAGTTGCTACTGCCTCCGCAGGCGGCCAGGAAAAGGGTCAGGGAGATGAGGGCGGTTAGCGGGAACGGGGTACGGCGGGACATTGGGGTTAGGTTAGCGCAAAGGGCGAGGGTGGAACTAGTGAAGAAGTGGGAACAGGAGTGATATCAAACCGATACGTTTACGGCACGACTAAAGTCGTGCCCTCCCGTTGTGGTTGGCTTTCGCGACCCTTGGAGTTCCAAGTCACACCCCTTGCTGTGTTTCGCGTGAGAACGGGAGGGCATGGCTTTCAGCCATGCCGCAAGAGGCCCGCTGAAATCTGGGGCTTTAGCCACTGCGGGCATGGGTCGCGCTCGAAGGAACTGCGGGCGGACGAATGCGGATATTCGTCTTCGGCGCTTGCCAAATGCGCTTTGATTGGATTCTGGCGGATGTATTTCACGTGGCGATCGTAGTCTTCGAGATCGCGGATGCGATGATCGACGTATCCTCGCTCCCAAATTTCCAGATTCGATCCCAGTTCTTTCTTGACTCGAAATGAAAATCCACCCTTTATGAACTGTATCGCGCGCTCGAGCGGGATTCCCGTGGGCGTGAGAAGAAGGTGGAGATGGTTGGGCATCGCTACGAATTCATGAAGAAGGAATTTTTGTTGGAGGCGGTATTGAAAGAGGGTGTCGAGGAGCAGTAGAGCCATGCGGTCGGATTGGAATATGGTGCGGCTTTGCCAGGTGGTGGCGGTGATGAAGTATGTGTTGTATCCGAAAGATGTGAGATCGCGTGGAGGCTTGGACATGGTTGACCTCAGGGGCTAAAGCCCCTCTTCAAAATTGGGACGATTACGGCACGGCTGAAGCCGTGCCCTCCCGTTCCTGGCCGGATCGAAGAAACTCGGTTTTCTGTTTCTTGCCGTTCGACGAAATGTACCTGGTCCTTTGCCAAAATAAAGAGTGCTAGTGTTTCGTTCGTTTATCGAGATTCGGATCAGGAATGTCTGTGATGTGCGTACATGCAATTTGGTCGGATTTCCTAGGACGGCTGGAGCGAAGGGTGCCTACCGGTCTTATTTCTTGGGGAAGTAGAGGTTGTTTACACGCTTCGCCCAGTCGGTCATCATGCGGAAAGCGCGAGTACTTCGGTGAGAGCTGCCGCAATATTCCGCAGTCGAGACATTCTGATTCGATGAGTGCCGGGAGCTGGATTCACTTCTGAAGAGTAGCAAAGAGGAGGCGGCGGCATGCCGCTTGGGCTGCGCCGGCTGGGCCGGTTCGGGTACAATCCTTGCTCGAATGAATCGCGAACATCACAAGAATTACAGCCACGAGTTGCAGCGGGATATGGAGTCGCTTGTCTTCGGACATGCGGGCGCGCCGCTGCTTGTCTTTCCGAGTTCGATGGGGCGTTTTTTTGAGTACGAAGACGCGGGGATGATCCGGACTCTGGCGCCGAGGATTGATGCAGGCGAGTTGCAGGTGTTTTGCGTGGACAGCGTGGACAGCGAGAGTTGGTACAACAAGGGCGTGCATCCTGGGTCGCGGATTTGGCGGCACGTCCAGTATGAGAAGTATGTGATCAACGAGTTTGTTCCGTTTCTGAAGTGGAAGAATTGGGCTCCACAGATTGGCGTCACGGGATGCAGTTTCGGCGGATATCATGCGCTGAATTTTTCTCTGCGGCATCCGGATCTGGTGTCGGCGTGCGTGTGCATGAGTGGGTCGTATGAGATCAAGAGTTTTCTCGATGGCTACTACGACGACAATGTGTATTTCAATAATCCTCCGGACTATTTGCAGGGGATGAATGATGACGTGGCGCTATCGCGCATTCGGGCGACGAAGATCGTGCTGGGAACGTCGGATTGGGATATGTGTCTGGATGCGAATGTGAAGATGGCCGGACTGATGCACTCGAAGGGGATTCCGCACTGGCTGGATATCTGGGGCGACAACAGCAAACATGACTGGCCGTTGTGGCAGAGGATGGTCGGGAAATACTTCTATTAGTTTTTTGTGGAGAGTTTTGTGAAGAAAATTGGGCTTCTTTTTGGGATGGAGAATACGTTTCCGCCGGCGCTGGTGGAGAAGATCAATTCCATGAAGGCGGGAGTTGAGGCGGAGTTTGTGAAGATCGGCGGGATCCGTATGGATGAGCCGAAGAAGTATGCGGTGATCCTGGACCGGATTTCGCAGGATATTCCGTTCTATCGCGCTTATCTGAAGAACGCGATGCTGCAGGGGACGATTGTCGTGAACAATCCGTTCTGGTGGACGGCGGATGACAAGTTTTTTAATTACGCGATGGCGCACAAGATGGGCGTGGCGATTCCGCCTACGGTGATTTTGCCGCACCACAAGCATCCGCCGGATACTACCGACCAGTCGATGCGGAACCTGATCTATCCGCTCAACTGGGAGGAAGTGTTTGAGTATGTGGGCTTCCCTGCTTTCCTGAAGCCCTATGCGGGCGGCGGGTGGAAGCATGTCTACAAGGTCGATTCGCCGGACGAATTTTTTGCCGCTTACAACCAGACGGGCGATCTCTGCATGACGCTGCAGCATGGCGTAGTGTTTGACGATTATTTCCGGTGCTATGTGGTCGGTCAGGAAAAAGTACACATCATGCGCTATGACCCGAAGGCTCCGCATCATGAGCGCTACGTGAAGGGGAATCCGGCGCCAACTACGGCAATGAAGGAACGAGTTGAAAAAGACGCGCTCGCGCTTTGCCGGGCGCTCGGATACGACTTGAATACGGTGGAGTTTGCGGTTGAGGATGGCGTGCCCTACGCGATCGATTTCATGAATCCGGCGCCGGATGCGGAGATTACTTCGGTTGGTCCGGAGAATTTTGAGTGGGCGGTGAACAACATCGCGGAGATGCTGGTCAAGAAGGCCCTGAGCGACGAGAAGCCTTATGAAGAGATGCGGTGGGCTTCGTTCTTGACCGGGCCGAAGTGGGTTGACCTGAAAACTCCTAAGCCGCGGAAGAAGGTTTCGGGGCAGGAGTAGGGCATTTCACCACAGAGGCACAGAGACACGGAGAAAAAGCTAAGCAATCTCAAACACCTTGACCAGCCCGTCATCGAACGTGAAAACGTGTTTCACCATCTGATCGACGATCAGGGTTCCGTCCAGGGCGCGTACTACCTGGTGGACATCCACCCTTACTTTACTGCCTTCGTCCTCAAAATTCTTGGGCTCAACGCGAGGGCTCACGAGTCTCCACTGCCTCGTCCAATAGTCCCGAACGCCTTCGTGGCCGTGGACGTTACCGCCTTCCATGCCATTTGCCCAGATCACATCGGGCTGCATGCCGGACAGACAGCGATCGATGTCGCGCGCATTGAAGGCTGCGTAGAGGTCAGTTAAGAGTTTGTGTTCAGGGGACATGGGCATCTTCCTGTCGCTGGCAAACGGTTGGGCTCCTACTGGCTTTTCGCGGGCGTAGGCGCCCGCGCCACATTTTTACATCCGCAGCGCCTTTCAGGCTACTGCACATACACTACGCTATAATGTTAGGACTTCGGCCAGTTATCCTCCATCTGGCTGTGTGCCGCTATGAAACCTTCGTTCACGCTGGGCATTGAAGAGGAGTATCAGACAGTCGATCCTGACACCCGGGATCTGCGGTCGCACATTCATGCCGAGATCATCGAGAAGGGCAAGCTCATCCTGCAAGAGCGGGTGAAGGCTGAGATGCACCAGTCGGTGGTCGAAGTGGGGACATCGGTCTGCAACAACATTAAGGACGCCAAGGAAGAACTGAAGAAGCTGCGGCGCGACATGATCCGGTTGTCGAGAGAGAACGGGCTGCGGCTGGCTTCGGCGGCTACGCATCCGTTTGCGGACTGGCGGATGCAGGAAGTGACTCCCGACGAACGCTACAAGAATATTGTGGAAGACCTGCAGCTCGTCGCGCGGGCGAATCTGATTTTCGGGTTGCACGTGCACGTCGGTGTGGAAGATCGCGAGACGGCGATCCACCTGATGAATCATGCGCGCTATTTTGTGCCGCATCTGCTGGCCTTGTCTTCCAACTCACCGTTTTGGCTCGGGATGGATACGGGGCTGAAATCATATCGCTGCAAGGTGTTCGATAAGTTTCCTCGCACAAACATGCCTGACTATTTTCCGAGTTGGGGCGAGTACGACAGCTACGTCAAGCTGCTTGTGAAGACGAACTGTATCGATAACGCGAAAAAAATCTGGTGGGACATCCGGCCGCATCCATTCTTTAATACGCTGGAGTTCCGGGTGTGCGACATCCCGATGCGGCTGGACGAAACCATTGCTCTCGCGGCACTGATTCAGGCGACGGTCGCGAAATTGTATCGTCTCTATTCGGCAAATACGGGATTCCGCCTGTACCGCCGGTCGCTGTTGATGGAAAATAAGTGGAGAGCAGCGCGCTACGGCCTGGACGGAAAGCTGGTCGACTTCGGAAAGCAAACGGAAGTTCCGGAACGCGAACTGATTGAAGAGTATCTGGAGTTCGTGGACGACGTGGTCGACGAACTGGGCTCGCGCAAGGAAGTGGAGTACGTGCGCGAGATCATGAAAATGGGCACGGGAGCGGATCGTCAACTGGAAGTATTTCGCAAGACCGGCGACATGAAGGCCGTAGTGGATTACATCATTGAGGAGACTGAGGTTGGCCTGAGCGAAGCAGTGAGCGATCTCCCCGCCGCTCGGGCCGTTTGATTCGTAGATGAAGATTGCAGACACACAACCTACACGACAACTGAATCAACTGCCATTTGATCCGGAACTGACGCAGGGCGCGCGCAATGCCGTACAGGTGTGCCTGCGCATCCAACCTTCCGAAAAAGTTACGGTTATCACAGACGAAGTCACGCTGGAGATCGCGGCGGCTCTGGTGCATGAACTGGAAGCTGTCGGCTGCCAGTACAACTCATGGGTGCTGGAAGACTGGGCTACGCGCCCTCTAACCGATTTGCCGGCGCCGGTTCTCGAAGACCTGGAGACGAGCCAGGTCAGTATTTTTGCCGTGCAGGCGCAGATGAACGAATTGAAGTCGCGCATGCAGATGACGGAAGTGGTGAACCGGCAAAAAATCCGACATGCGCACATGGTCAACATCAACAAACAGATCATGCTGGAAGGAATGCGCGCGGATTTTTTGAAAGTGGACCGGTTAAGCGCGAAAGTTGTAGAGCGCGTGCGCGTCGCAAAGCAGATTCGAGCGACTACTCCCGCGGGAACGGATCTGACGGCGGATTTGAATCCGAACTACCATTGGCTCAAGACGAGCGGAATTATCAGCCGCGACAAGTGGGGGAACCTGCCGGGCGGCGAGATTTTTACTACGCCGGGTGAGGTGAATGGAACGTTCGTGATTGACGGCGTGGTGGGCGATTATCTCTGCGCCAAGTTTGGCGACTTGAAAGCGAATCCTTTGACGATTGAGGTCAAGGGGAATCGCGTTGTTTCAGCCTCTTCTTCGAATCGCGAATTGCAGGATGATTTCTGGGCTTACACGCATACCGATGAGAACAGCGATCGTGTAGGTGAATTCGCCATTGGCACGAACATCGAGTTGAAGGATGTCATCGGGCAGATTTTGCAGGACGAGAAGTATCCCGGAGTTCACATTGCGTTTGGGAATCCGTATGGCGCGCACACGGGCGCGGACTGGGATTCGACTACGCATATTGATGTAGTCGGGCGAAAATTTAATATCTGGGTGGACGGCGAACAGATTATGCAGGGCGGGCAGTTTTTGATAGAAGCGTAAACGCGGTTCACCGCAGAGACGCAGAGAACGCCGAGTAAATTTGGGGAACATTGCCGATGAAGCCTTTGCGACGAGCCGCGCGGATTTCGTTGCTCCTTGCGCCGCTTTTCCTCGGCGCTGCATTGCTTCTTTCCTCAAGGCTGGGAAACACCCTGGTGTTGACCGACAAAGGCTACTGCATCACGATGCGCACGAATCCGTCGACTAGGCAATTGGAAGAGGTACCAAAATCAGTGGACGCGGCTTTTATGACGAGCCTTTTCGGTGCATTTGTCGCGCCGCCGGTTCTCTGGTTTACGGTCTTGATTTCCAGGTGGACCACCTTCAGACCTAGTAGGCCCTAATCTAGCGACTCGAAAAAGTCGGTATGATCCTTCGCCATCGCCAGCGATTCAATTCGAATTTCACTCCAGAAAAATACAAGACCTTCCGAAGCGAGCTGGCTTCGCGATGTGGGATGGAAGTGCCGTTTCAGGTTTCGGAGACGCCTTGCTTCTTTCCTGCTTCTCTCGTTTCGCGGCTGGGGGAGGATGGAAAGGCTTTGATCCGGCAACTGGTGGATAGTCCGGAATATTTCGCTCTTTCGGAGAAGACGATTCCTGTAGCGTTTCACGCGCCGAATGAGGCTCCGCATCCTCTGTTTATTCAGGTGGATTTTGGGCTGGTGCGGGATGCATCCGGCGAATTGCATCCAAAGCTCGTCGAGTTGCAGGCCTTCCCTTCTCTTTATGCCTATCAGCCGGTGCTGTCGCAGACTTACATGGATGTGTTCGGACTCGATGCAGGCTTGCAGTATCACCTCAGCGGACTGAACGGCGATTCCTATACCAAGCTACTTCGGGACGCGATTGTCGCGGGGCACGATCCGGAGAATGTCGTGCTGATGGAAGTGCATCCAGAGGAGCAGAAGACTTTGCCGGATTTTCTGCTGACGGAAAAGTTGCTGGGAGTGCCGACAGTTTGCATCACCAAGATCAAGAAAGAAGGACGCCGGCTATTTTACGAACGCGATGGCCGGCGGATTCCGATCCACCGAATCTATAACCGCACAATCGTCGATGAACTGGAGCGTAAACGGGTCGCGCTCCCGTTTGATTTTCGCGACGATCTGGATGTCGAGTGGGCGGGGCACCCGAACTGGTATTTTCGGATCAGTAAGTACTCGATTCCCTATTTAAAACATTCTTCGGTGCCTCGGACGTGGTTTCTGGATCAGATGCCCGCCGTGCCCACCGACCTGGAAAACTTTGTTCTCAAGCCTCTTTATTCTTTTGCCGGGCTGGGCGTGGTGATTGCGCCTTCGCGAAACGACATCGACGCGATCCCCGCGAGTAAGTGTAGTGAATACATTCTGCAGGAACGCATCAGCTTCAGTCCGGTGATCGAGACGCCGCACGGGCCGACCAAGGCCGAATTGCGGATGATGTACATCTGGTTGAAGGAGCTCACCCCGGTATTGATTATCGTCCGGATGGGACGCGGGTTGATGATGGGCGTGGATCACAACAAGAATATGGACTGGGTTGGGTCGTCGGCGGGACTCGTTGGATAGAGGGCCAACAACCACCGGGGAACATCCAAGACACCGAAATGAGACATGAGTTGAGACAAAGTGTTAGCGATCTCTTAGACAATGAGATTTCGGAAGAGGAATTCCTTCGAAGAGCTGGCGTTTCCCGAGCAGACGCTGGCAATTGGTCGTTGGATCTTCTCGAGGACGCGTACCGTACGCTAGATTCTGATGGCGTTATGTCGGGACTGTTCGTGGGATTTCGGTTCGGTTTCTTGCCCAATCATCTCGATGTTCTTTGTCGACTGTCCGAAGCAGAATGGCATTTCAGCCACGAAAACGTGGTGTCGGCCCTCGACAACCTGCGAGATCAGCGTGCTGTGGATGTACTCTATCGCGCGTCTCTAAAACTGCATCCGTATCTAGCGTATGACGACTGTCGAGCATTGGCGGTGAAAGCAATCTGGGCATTGGGCAACCTCCGCGACGAAACGGCCGATGAAAAACTGCGAATGCTAGCTCAACGGGACGAGAAGATTCTGCGGGAAGCTGCATTGAACCAATTGCGGCGTCGGCTGGAAAACCAAACCGCACCCGGTTGACCGCCAACTCAATGGGCCGCTACGCGTCACGCCTTCGCGGGCGAGGGCGCCCGCGCTACACGGCCGATTGCGGCTGAGCGGGATTGAAACAATTCCTGCGCCTGTAGAACAACGTCGGCGGCGAAGAGTGCGAAGACGTTACACACCCAGACTACAGTTTCAACCACGGCAGGATTGTGCAGGGTGTCCAGGCCGGTCACGCCCAGGACTACGCGCACTTCAAGAAATACAAGAGCCACGGAAAAACTGCGCGTCATCCAGCGGCGATGCTGGTCGACCTTGCCATTCAGGATGAAGGCGAGTGCGATGAGAGTGGTCAGGATCCAGGTTGTGGCCTGGACCGATGCGGCGATGCTGAACGAGCGGGACTCTCCGGACCGTTCCTGAAAATATTGAACATAAAATCCCATCGGGGCCGCAATCAGGACACCGCCGACATAAATTCTTCCGATAACGCGATGAAAGACAGCGTAACGGCGCCGCAAACGGTCTGAAAACTGAAGCGGCGCCAACAGCAGCGCGCAGGCGCCTGCCAGTCCATGAGGCAACAAGTACCAGCGAAATGGATGAATGTGCTGCCAGTGAGGATCGCTCGGGTTAATGAGGAAGCTCTCGTTATGGACGAGAAGGTAGGCGAACAAGAGCCCAAGAGAGGCGGCCAGCATGTATTTTGGACGGAACCAGGAATTGGCTGGCACAGAGACGGTGACGGTGGACAGAAATTCCTCCGGACGGCGAGTCGCGGAACTATACACCAGTCTGCCGATGTTTTCTGAAAAATTCGCCGGGGTGTATGGATGACCAGCGGTTCGGTTGACCCGAACCGACGCGACCACCTAACATTACGGCTTCGCGGGCCGGGGCGCCTGCGGAACACGGGAACCTGTGCGTTCCACGTAGAATCTAACACCAACGGCGGCGGACATGAGTGTCCGCCCTACACAACCTGACTATGGACATGCTCGGACAGACAATTTCTCACTACCGCATTCTGTCGAAGCTGGGCGGCGGCGGGATGGGGATTGTTTACGAAGCAGAAGATCTGCGGCTCGGTCGTCACGTTGCGCTGAAGTTTATTCCTGATCATCTTTCCAACGACAAGCGGGCGCTGGAGCGGTTTACGCGCGAGGCGCGGGCGGCGTCGCAGCTGAATCATCCGAATATCTGCACGATTCATGACATTGAGGACAACGACGGGCATCCGTTCATAGTGATGGAGAAGCTGGAGGGCGAAAGCCTGAAGGCGCGCATCAAGGGCAAGCCGATGGACCTGGAGCATCTGCTCGACATTGCGATCCAGGTCGGGGACGCGCTCGCGGCTTCGCATGCCAAGGGGATCGTGCATCGCGATATCAAGCCCGCCAATATTTTTCTCACTCCCGGCGGGCAGGTCAAGATTCTCGATTTCGGACTCGCCAAGCTGGCCAAGGTAGGCGAGGTTGGGACGACCACTGACAGTTCGCTGGAAGAGTCACTGACGCAAGTGGGCGTGATTCCGGGGACGGCGGTGTATATGTCTCCCGAGCAGGCGCGCTCGGAGACTTTGGATGCGCGCAGCGATATTTTTTCGTTCGGCGTTGTGTTGTACGAGATGGCTACGGGCAAGAAGCCGTTTACCGGGACGAACGTAGTCACGACTTTGCACGCGGTGATGAACCAGAAACCGGCTTCGCCGTCGGAAGTGAATCCGGCGGTGCCGAAAGAACTGGAAAGCATCATCGGCAAGGCGATGGAGAAGGATCGCGACAAACGCTATCAGAATGTCGCGGAGATGAAGGCTGCACTGCAACACCTGAGGAAAGAGACGGAATCGGGAGTGACGCGCAGCAAACACTCCGCGTTGCCGAAGGTTGCGACCAGCACATTTCAAAAAAGCAGTTCCAGGCAGATGTGGGTCGCGCTGGCGTTGGGCGCGGTGCTGCTCACTGTTTTGATCGCGGTGGGCGCCTGGTGGTTCAAGAGTCGAGCGGTGGCGGTAAAGGCGAGCAGTCGAACGGTTGCCGTGCTGCCGTTGCAGAACATCAACAACGATCCGCAAAACGAATTTTTACGCTTCGCGATGGCAGATGAGATCGCCAACACGCTGACCTATGCGCGGACGCTCGAGATCCGGCCGTCGTCATCGACCCGGAAGTACGCCAACGCGGAGACTGATGCTCAGAAAATCGGTAAGGAGCTACAGGTTGCGACGGTTGTGACCGGACACTTTCTGACGGAAAACAACAAGATCATGGTCACGCTGGAAGCGGTGGAGGTGAAGGACAACAAACTCATCTGGACGAGCACGCTGACATCTCCGGCGGACAATATCATCACATTGCAGAATCAACTGGAGAAGAGAGTGCGGCAAGAGTTGCTGCCGGCCCTCGGAGTGGCCCGGACTGCGGTCGAAACCAGCACCACGCCGGCGAACAGCGAAGGCTATTCCTGGTACATGCGCAGCCTTTCCATGGCCCACGAGTCCGAGCCGAACAAGGAAGCAATCAAGTTGCTGGAGAAGGCTGTCGCGCTCGATCCCAAGTACGCACCTGCCTGGGAGGCGCTCGGACGACGCTATTACTTTGACGCAACCTACGCGAATGGTGGACCGGCTCAGTATGAGCGATCCAACAGCGCTTATCAGAAGGCGCTGAGCCTGGAGCCAGGACGGGTTGGGGCCGCGGGCTTCCTGGCGGCGAACGAAGTCGAGATGGGAGAACTGGACAAGGCGTATCGGAGCGCGCGCGACCTGGTGGCGCGGCGTCCGGACAACGCGTTTGCGCACTATTCGCTTGCTTACGTGTTGCGCTATGCCGGGATGTTGGATCAGGCGCAGAGGGAATGTGACGCGGCGGTGGCCATCGATCCGGGAAATTACAACTGGCGGTCGTGTTCGTTCGCGTTTTTCGAAGTAGGGAAAACGGCGTTCGCGAAACAGTATCTTGATAAAGATACGGGATCGGAATGGTCGGGCGCGGTGATGGTGTCGGTGCTGATGCGCGAGGGCCGGATGAAAGAGGCGCGCGAAGCGGCGGAGAAGATGTCGACCAATCCCACATGGATGCGCGAATTTCTGCTGGGCTGCCTTAACAAGGCGCCGGATGAAACCATTCACAGCCTGGCGCAGCGGGCACAGGACGATCTGCTGTGGGAGCAGGATTCGGAACTTAAATATTATCAGGGCTCGCTGCTGGCACAGTGCGGCGAGAAGAAGATCGCGTATTCGTTCCTGCGCAAGGCCGTGGAACAGAAATATTGCGCCGCGCAGGCACTACAGGCCGATCCTCTGCTAGTGGGGGTGCAGGGGGATTCCGATTTTCGCGATATCGTGAAATCGGCGCAGGCGTGTCAGAAGAAATTCGTTGAAGAGAGTGGGGCGCGCTGAAGTGTTTTGTTGAACCACTCGGCCGCGGAGCGGTAATCAGGTCAAAGGGCTCGCACACCCGTCGCTTGCAACCGAATATACTTGATCCTTTCATTGAGGAACTCCATCACATGGAAATGTCTGATTTTGGGGTGTACAGGTTTGCAGCCTCAAGGCCTGTGAAACGCGCCTCTGCGGCGGTGCTGTCGCTTATGCTCCTCTTGCCCGCAACGATTTTCTCGGCTGAGCCACCTTCGGCCAAGACCAGCGACGATCGCTATTACGAGCCATTACCGCAGGAAACGGGAACAAATGGTCTGAACCTGATGCTGCGGAAGTTGCAGACGACTGGCCGGCTGATGCAGGTGGATGCTCATCCTGATGATGAAGATGGCGGCATGCTCACGCTCGAAGCGCGCGGAAAGGGAGTTTCCACGCTATTGCTAACGCTTACGCGCGGCGAAGGTGGACAAAATCAGCTTGGCAGCAATCTGTTCGATGTCCTGGGCGTAGTCCGAACTCTGGAAGTATTAGCATCGGGTCGCTACTACGGTATCGAGCAGCGGTTTTCGCGCGTTGCCGATTTTGGATATTCGAAGACTCCTGAAGAAACGTTTCAAAAATGGCAAGGGCATGATGTTGCGTTGGGTGACATTGTGCGTGTGGTTCGAACATTCCGGCCCGACGTGCTGATCGCACGTTTTTCAGGCACAGAGCGCGACGGGCATGGCCATCACCAGGTATCGGCGATCCTAACGAAAGAGGCGTTTCGCGCCGCAGCGGACCCGAACCGGTTTCCCGAACAGATCAAAGAAGGCTTGCAGCCGTGGCAACCCAAAAAGCTCTACATAGGAAACGTGTGTGGGTTCGGATCGTCAAGCTGTGACGCCGCGAATTACACCGTGAAACTGAACACTGGAAAAGAAGATCCACTGTTGGGAATGTCCTATGTGCAGTTTGCTGTCGAGGGCTTGCGGCACCAGCAATCGCAGGGTTTGGGTGACATCAGTGTTCCGAAAGGAGATCGGTTCGCTTTTTATAAATTGGTGGATTCGGTAGTCGATTCGCCGAAAGATAAAGACGGACACGAGCAGGATTTCTTTGACGGGATTGATACTACGCTGCCAGGGTTGGCATCACGACTGGGTGAAGAAGGGAAGAAGGCGCCGTGGCTGCGTGATGAACTGTCTCATATTGAGCAACTACTCTCCGAAACGGGGAATACTGACAACGACTCGGCAAAGAGTGCGCTGGCTCTACTGAGGGGCCGTAAGGCAACCGACGAACTCCTGCAACGTACTCAGCAATCATCTCTTTCAGACAGCGCCAAAAAGTTGCTGACGATCGATCTAGAGGCCAAGCGCGCTCAGTTCCAACGTGCAGCGAACATTGCGCTTGGAGTCAAGCTGACAGCCACGTTTGATGCCCCGCCCGCGGCTTCGCCGGAGTCGGCAGCGATGGCGGTTCCGGGAGAACGTATTGCCCTAAAGTCATTGGGAATTGTAAGTGGAGGGAGACCGCTGTCGGCAAATTTGATATTGAACGCCCCGGGTTGCGAACAAAGCGTTCCGGGAGAAATGTCGGCCGACAAACTTTCTACAGCTTGGTTCGACTTCCATACAACACCGTGTGTCACTGCCGGATATACCCGCCCCTATTGGCACCGTCACGATCCAGAACGCGATGCACTCAATACGATTGACGAACCGATGTTTCAGACGCTTCCCTTCCCACCGGCACCGTTTCACGTGCGAATGGAGTACCAATTCCAGGGGTTGAATGGCGAAATAGAGGTTCCAGTGATGGTGCGCTTCAGGTGGCCGGATGGAACGGAGAGTGAGCACCCTTTGGCAATTGGGCCAGGGTTTTCTGTATCGGTGACGCCTTCCAGCGCAGCGGTTCCCACCGATCTGCGCGAAAGCATGAGTGTAGGAACAACCGTCCGCGACCAGGGCAACGGCTCGGATGCACAAATCGGGTTGAAGGTTCCCGATGGTTGGCGGATAGAGCCACCACGAGAATCGCTGAAGATCACGAAAAACGAGTCGCAGGACGCGAAGTTTCAAGTGCAGCCGAAGGACCTGAAAGAAGGATACACGCACATCTGGACTGACTTGACCAGTGGCAACCACAAGTATGACGAGGGCTTCACGGTGGTTACCCGCGAAGACCTCGGGACGTTCTACTACTATCAACCCGCGGTTCAGCGCGTCAGCATTGTCGATGTGAAGGTCCCGAAGGACCTAAAGATCGGATACGTCATGGGCGCGGGGGATAACGTTCCAACCGTGCTTGCGCAGATCGGGATGAATGTCACGATGATTCCGGCGGAGAAACTGAGAGCCGAAGACCTGAGCAAATATCGAACGATCGTGCTCGGTATTCGGGTTTACGACACCCAGAAGGACGTTGCCGCCAACAACAAGCGATTGCTCGAGTATGTGGAGAACGGCGGGCGGTTGGTTGTCCAGTACAACACTTTGGGATCGTTTGGCGTACCGATCGATTTCAATGCGGGCAAATACACGCCGTATCCCGCGACGCTCAGCCGCGCGCGAGTATCGGTAGAAGAAGCGGCCGTGAAGATCCTGGAACCTGCGAATCCGATCTTTCATTTTCCAAACGAGATCACGCAAAAAGATTTCGACGGTTGGGTGCAGGAGCGAGGCCTATATTTCATGAGCCAGTGGGACGCGAAATACACGCCGCTGCTGGAGACACATGACCCGGGAGAAAGCGAACAGAAAGGCGGGTTGCTGGTCGCTCGTTATGGTAAAGGGACTTACATCTACACGGGACTCGCGTTCTTCCGGCAATTGCCGGCGGGAGTGCCGGGAGCGGTCAGGCTGTTTGTGAATATCGTGAGTGGGGAATAAAAGCAGCGGTTAGTGATTAGTGGTTAGTCAGGGACTCTCGGGATGACAAATCCCTCGATAAGAATTCGTCGTGATGGACATCCCCATTTCTGCCGATAGCAAGTCAGGGAATGGGACCCCGCTGGTCCGCGGGATTGGGCTTGGGTCGGCGACTGCGCTCAACATGATCGACATGATCGGCGTGGGGCCGTTTATTACGATCCCTCTGATTGTCACCGCGATGGGCGGTCCCCAGGCGATGGTGGGATGGATTCTGGGTGCAGGGCTGGCGATCTGCGATGGATTGGTCTGGGCTGAGCTAGGCGCGGCGATGCCGGGATCGGGCGGGTCATATCGTTATCTGAAGGAAATCTACGGTCCGCAGAAACTCGGACGCCTGATTTCGTTTTTGTTCATCTGGCAGATTTCGTTCAGCGCTCCGCTTTCGATTGCAACCGGTTGTCTGGGGCTGTCGCAGTATGCGGCATTTTTCTGGCCGGGACTCGAACACGTGTGGGCGGCTCGAACGCTGAGCCTTGATCTGCCGCTGCTGGGGAAATTCCAGCTAAGCTGGGTCGCGATGCCGGCGACAATGGTTGCGATCGGCGCGTGTTTTTTTACGGCATTTCTGCTGTATCGCCGCATCACAGTGATTGGCCGACTCTCGAAGGTGCTGTGGCTCGGGGTCATCGGGACGATCGGCTGGATCATTTTCGTCGGCCTCACTCATTTCAATGCACGCCAGGCATTCGATTTCCCGCCGGGAGCGTTTACGCTCTCGCGGGATTTCTTCCACGGCCTCGGAGGAGCAATGCTGATCGCGGCCTACGATTACTGGGGCTACTACAACGTATGTTTTTTGGGAGATGAAATCAAAGATCCCGGACGAAACATTCCGCGGGCGTTGTTGCTATCCATTGTGGCGGTGGCGTGTCTATATGTAGTGATGAACATCTCGATCCTGGGCGTGGTGCCCTGGCGGGAAATGGCGCAGGCGGGGGCGTCTAATAGCAAGCTCTACGTGGTTTCGACCTTCATGCAGCGGACCATTGGGCAGCGAGCGGGAGCGGTGGTGTCGGTGTTGATCATGTGGACGGCTTTTGCCTCGGTGTTCTCGCTGATGCTCGGATATTCGCGTGTGCCGTATGCAGCGGCGGCGGACGGAAGTTACTTCAAGGCGTTTGCAAGGGTGCATCCTGAGCACAAGTTTCCGTATGTTTCGTTGCTGGCTTTGGCTGGAGTCGCGGCGCTGTTTTGTTTCCTGCGGCTGGCGGATTTGATTGCGGCACTGGTGGTGATACGCATACTCCTGCAGTTCCTGGTGCAGAGTATTGGCGTCATTGTTTTGCGTATCCGGCGTCCAGATATGCCGCGGCCGTTTCGGATGTGGCTTTATCCGGTGCCGGCGCTGGTGGCGGCTGGCAGCTTTATTTTTATCCTTTTTTCGCGCAAGGATTTTGGTCGCGAGCTTCGGTACGCTGGAGTCATTCTCGTGTTAGGGCTGATTATTTTTTGTCTGCGGGCCTGGCGGCGGGGCGAGTGGCCGTTTGCGGCTGAATTGGTTAGCGGTTAGTGCCGGAAATTCGCAATCCTATTTTCATGGCTGAGATGATCAAGATGCCGATGGCGGAACCGGTGGCAGCACACGGTCGCGCCGTTTCTGCGTGGGCTCCGCTCGGCGAAACGCTTTTCCGGTCGCTGTGGATTGCCTCGGTTGTCTCGTACACCGGCACGTGGATGCAAAATGTGGGCGCGGGCTGGTTGATGACGCAGATGACCATGAATCCGTTCATGGTCGCGATGGTGCAGGCGGCGGGCGCGCTGCCGGTCTTCCTCGTAATTTTGCCGGCTGGAGCGCTGGCGGATATGGTGGATCGGCGAAAATTCCTGCTGGTCACGCAGGGATGGATGGTGCTGGCCTCCGGGACGCTCGGCATTCTGACTTTGACGAGTTGCGTAAAGCCCTGGGTACTGCTGTTGTTCACGTTCTTACTGGGACTGGGGTCGGTGATGAACGATCCGGCGTGGCAGTCGATCACGCCTGAACTTGTGCCGCCGGAGCAGCATGCGTCAGCAGTGGCGTTGAATTCGGCGGGCTTCAATGTAGCGCGGGCGGTGGGTCCGGCGCTGGGCGGTCTGGTAGTAGGAGCAATCGGTTCCGGCACGACTTTTCTTCTGAACGCTGCGTCTTTCGTCGGCGTAATTCTTTTTCTGTATCGTTGGCAACGTCCTTTGGGGAAATCGACGGCGCCTCTTAGAGTGCGGGCGGCGATCATCGATGGATTTGCTTACGTGCGTCAAAGCTCGCTGGCTAAGTCCGTTCTGCTACGCACGGGCACGTTCAGTATCGCCGCGGCGGCGATGCTGGCGCTGCTTCCCATTATTGCGCGGCCGTTTGGCGCGCGCGGTTATGGCCTGTTGCTGGGCTGCTTCGGATTGGGAGCCTTGATTGGCGCAGCGGGACTGCCGCGGATGCGGGAAAAATTGTCGGTGGATGGCGTGGTTGTGGTCGCCATCATCTTGTTTGCCGGGATGACATTCGCCTCGGGAAGAACGCAGACTTTTCCATTGCTCTGTATCATCATGCTGATCGCAGGCGTGGCGTGGATCGGGATTCTCGCGTGCCTGAATGTTGCGGCGCAGACTATGTGTCCGGCATGCTTGCGGGCGCGGGCGCTGTCGATGTATTTGCTGGTACTGCAAGGGGGAATGGCGATTGGGGCGACTTTGTGGGGCGCGGTGGCGAGGCAGTTTGGAGTCGCCAACGCACTGGCGGGAGCGGCAGTGGTGCTGGCGTGCGGCGTGATGGCGCTCCGCGGCCATCGGATTACCTCGAATGAACTGGAAATGACGCCCGCCGTCGTAAGAGACTAAGCGGCCAGCTCATGGAACCGCTTCGCGATTTCAAGGTTTTAGGGTGTACAAATTGCTCGGGAGGACACATGAAAAAGAGTGCTTTGATGTTGGCAGTCGTACTGGCGTGGTGCAGTCTCGGATCGGCACAAGCGTCCGACGCAAAAAAGACCATCATGGGTGAGCTGGATGGCAGCGTCAAGATGATCGAGGGCGAACTGGTTCCGGCAGTGGAAGCAATGCCGGAAGACAAATTTGTATTCGCGCCAACCGGCGGCGAGTTCAAGGGTGTACGTACATTCGCACAACAGGCGAAGCACGTTGCGGCTGTCAACTACATCATTGCGTCCGCCATTCTGGGCGAGAAGCCTCCGGTGGATACGGGCGGCGAAAAGGGGCCCGACAGCATCACCTCGAAGGCGGACGTCGTAAAGTTCCTGAAGGACTCTTATGCCTACGCGCACAAAGCCGTGGCATCAATCACAGATGGCAACGCGGTTGCGTCGGTCCCGAGTCCGTTCGGCGGTACAACGACGCGCTTGGGGCTTGGAACCGCATTCGCGTGGCACGGTTTCGATCACTACGGACAGATGGTCGAGTACCTGCGCATGAACGGGATCGTCCCGCCGGCGAGCCGGTAGGAACTCAGCACTTAGCACTTAGCACCTAGCGAGTAGCAAGAACGAGGGACCGGGATGCCGGTCCCTTTTTCATTGTCCGTGCTTCTTCTTCCAATCCAGGCCGTCGCGGCCGCCGTGGGTGGCGATCTGGGTGAGGAGCAGTTCGGCTGGAAGGCGGCGTTTTGCCAGGTGGGCTGCGATTCGCTGCTTGACTCGTTTTGGATTCGCTTTCGCATCCAGAAATACCAGCACCGACGGGCCCGCTCCGCTCAGGGATGCGCCCAATATTCCGGATTCTCCGGTCAATTCCTTGATCGCAGGCAACAGCGGACACAACGGAGCGCGGTACGGTTGGTGGATGCGGTCTTCGAGCGCGGCCGGAAGCAGGTCGGGACGATCATAGAAGAACGACGCGAGCAGCAGCATCGAGTTCTGAATGTTAGTGACGGCATCGGCCCGTGAATATTGAAATGGCAGAACCCTGCGCGCCTGCTCTGTCGAGAGGGGAGCGTCTGGAACGGCGAGCAGCAGTGGCCACTTCCCTTTGGGTTTCACTTCGACCACCTGGGCCTGAACCTGGTTGGCCATGCGGGCGACCGTTATGCCGCCCATCCAGCATGCGGACGCGTTGTCGGGATGATGCTCGCGCATGGAGGCTTCGCCGATGATGCGGTCGGCCTTCCAGCGAAGATGTCCGTAATGCACAGCGAGGGCGATACCGGCAAGACGCGCGCAGGCTGACGAACCAAGTCCCTTGCCGATCGGAATTTCATTTTCGATGTGGATGCTGAGCGGCACAACTTTGCGGTTCTCGGACTCCAGTACCTCCCGATAAGTTGTGAGGATCAGATGATCGTCCATGCGGCGGCAGATGTGGGCATCGCGGCCTTCGGCGGTGATGAAAAAATCGGGAGCACGCTCGGCTTGCAGGCGCAGGTAGAAATCCAGGGCCACGGCGGCGGTATCGAAAGCCGGACCCATGTTGGCGGAGGTCGCCGGCAAAGCCAGGCGGATGGAGCGGTCCGATGATGCGGGACGCGACGGCATTATGAGTGCACACCTTAGGGGCTGAAGCCCGAATCAAAATAAAGGATTGCCCGCAGCGGTAAACCGCTGCGCCACCCAAAAGCAGAGTTCTTCAGCAAACTGAAAAGCCCAGTCAAGATTCACGTTAACCGCAGCGCTGAAACGCTGCGAACGCCTGAAAACCAGAGTTGTCCGTCCCAAGTCCTTGCGGATAGGCGAAACCGAGTTTTATACACGTTTTCGGGCTGAACTGCTACGAATTTCTGGTTTCGGCCTGGTCGAGGGCTGCGACTACGGCGTCCAAGTCCGGGTCGAGGACGACTGGAGCCCGCTGCAGTCGGGCGATTTGAGGGGCTTGTTGCTCGTAGGGCGTTCCGGTGAACAGGTCCCCGCGGTGAAATTTTATGGTGAAATCGGGGTCTTTGAGCAGGTGTCCGGTGAGGATCAAAACGACGGTCTCGCCCCGTTTCACAAAACCTTTCCTAGTCAATTTTTTTAGGCCGGCGAGGGTGACGGCCGAGGCGGGCTCGCAGCCGATGCCGTCGGCGCCGATTTCGGCTTTGGCTTCGGCGATTTCCAGTTCTGAGACTTCTTCTACAGCGCCGCCGGTCGCGTTGAGGACTCGGAGCGCTTTCTTCCACGATGCGGGGTTCCCAATCTGGATCGCGGTGGCCTGGGTGTCGGCGGTCATCGGATCGAGTTTCTTGCCGCCGAATTCTTTGACGCTGCGGTAGAACGGATTCGCGCCCTGCGCCTGGATGATGGAGAGGTTCGGTAGGCGCGAAATCAGTTTTAGGTCGAGCATTTCGAGCAAGGCCTTGCCGATCGCCGAGCTGTTTCCCAAATTTCCGCCGGGCACGATGATGTGATCGGGCGGCTCCCATTCCAACTGTTCCATCAGTTCGATGGCGGCGGTCTTCTGCCCTTCGATCCGGTAGGGATTGACGGAGTTCAAAAGATAGACCGGTTTGCGGCGAACCAGTTCATTCAGGATGCGGACGCAGCCGTCGAAGTCCGTGCGGAGTTGGCAGGTGAGCGCGCCGTAGTCGAGCGACTGCGAGAGCTTGCCCCAGGAAATCTTTCCTTCGGGAATCAGGACCAGACTGTGCATGTTGCCGCGCGCAGCATAGGCGGCCATGGATGCCGAGGTGTTGCCGGTGGAAGCGCAGGCGACCCAGCGGAATCCGCCAGCGTGCGCCGAAGAGGCGGCGACGGTCATGCCCGTGTCTTTGAACGATGCGGTCGGGTTCATACCCTGATGCTTGGCTTGAAGCTTCTCCAGTCCGGCGAAGCGCGCGCAACGAGGTAGATCGTAAAGTGGCGTATTGCCTTCGCGCAACGTAATCGCGTGCTCTTCGGCAATGCCAGGAAGCATTTCGCGAAAACGCCAGACGCCGCTCTGGTCGAGCGGTTTCAGGATCGTCTTGCGATTCGCCCAGAGAGACTTCAGGGCTTGTGGGTCGTGACTCCATTCCGGAAAAACAAATTCAAGCAGATCGGCGCAGGTGGTGCAGCGGAAATCCTGCGCGGCGGATGCCGGCGTGGCGCCGCACGAGATGCAGCGGAGTTGGGAGATGGCGCTCAATCGGATTGCCTACAGTCGGACAGTACCATCATAAGTGCGTTTCACCGCAGAGACGCGGAGCGAGCGGAGATCTTTTGCTTTTTTACGCGGACTTTGCTTCGAACTCGGCGGACTTTCTCTGCGGCCTCTGCGAACTCCGCTGTTCAATGTCCTTAACGCAGATACACGTCCGTTCCGCTCATCCAATCGGCTCGTGGCGGATTGAACACGTCGTAGTCAACCGTGTCTTCGAGAGCTTCAGCTTTATGCGGCATGTTGGGCGGAATGGTCAGGACTTCGCCGGCGTTGACGACGATCACTTTGCCGTCGATCCAGAACTTGAGCGCGCCCTCGGCAATAAAAGTCAGCTGCTCATTGGGATGGCTGTGTTCGGGCACGATGCAGCCCTTCTTCAACAATACGCGCGCCAGCATAACGTTCTGGCCGACCACGAAATGCCGTCCGAGCAGCGGATTCAAGGCTTCGACTTCCACGGAAGCCCACGGAACGTGGCGGAGTTCGGCTTTTCGCTTGGTTTTCGAGACCGTGCCTTTGAGCCCAACTTTGCCGCCCGAGCTCGCGGCTCGCTTGGTGTCGGTTTTCATTTTGGCCTTCGCCATTGATTTCTTTTTGCCGGGCTTATGTGCTTTGGTCTTTTTCATGTCAGTGGCTCAATGTCAACGAAGGATACAGGCTCAGGGCTGTGTCGTGGAGGTAGGCATGAGCCATTTCAATGGCTTTGGCGTCGGTGATTTCTCCGGAAGAAACCATCTCGGCAAGCGCGCCGGCTAGTCCCTGTCGGGCCGAGATATTTCCCAGCCAATAGCTTTCTTCGGCTCCCAGGATTTCGTTGTAGGGAAAGCAGTCGGTGCCGAAGGTGATCTTGTCGGGAAAAGTTTCCAGCCATTGGCGGAGCGAGTCTTTGAAGGCCGCCGGGTACATGGCGATTTCCATCAGGGACGAATCCATGTAGACATTCTTGATCGACGCCAGCCAGATGGCTTCGCGCTCGAGCGGATATCCGCCGTGGATCATGACGAACGTGGTGCCCGAGTAGCGCGGATCACGCAGAATGTTCTCAAGCTGCATGATGTTGCTCTCGGAAATGTTGAAGTAGTCGCCAATACCGACCGCGGAATGGATGTGGACAGGGAGTTTCAGGCGTCCACCTTCGGTGATGAGGTACCGGAAAATGAAGTCCTGAAAAATGCGGTACTCGGGCTCACTGGGGACGCCGCCCTTGACATACTTTGTATAGACGGCCTCGGCCTCTTCGCGCCCAGGATCATTGAAGTGCAGTGTTCGAAAGTAGGCCACTTCAAATTTCATTGCGATCGCAGCTTTGTTTTCCTGGTTGTGTTCCAAGGTCTCGGTGACGAATTTCAAGTAGCCGGTGAAGCTGCCGGGTAGGGCGCTGATTTTTTCCTGCTGCATCCAACGCTTCAGCATTTTTTCCTGGAGTGGCAGGTAGACCTGCTGGTCGCCGTTGCGAGCGGTCTGCTGCGTGTTGTCGAACGGCCACATGAAGGCGTCGGCAAAGAAGACCCACGGAAACCGCTTGGCATCGAGGTAGTCGGGCATCATGGCGCGGTTGGCAACGCCTTTGTCGAAATTCAATTTGTCGAGCAGCATGTTGAAGTAAGCCGTGCCGGGATACTGTTTCTTCATCTCGGCTTTCTTCTGGACCAGCCACTTGGCGTGTTCGGGAGAGAAGTCAGCGTAAGGATATCCCCAGAGCGCGCGGGCCGCCGCGACAAGTTCGGGATTGGTGTCGCGCTCGCGGAAAGCGGAACTGCCTGGAGGCGCGGCCATCGCATCAACGTCGGGATCATCGGCGAACCCCGGATGCGCGTGGTGGTCAAAGGCCGGAATGTTGTTCACGACGTCGAGATAGTGTTGATAAAGTTGCGGGAGATCGGCACCGGGATAGGGGCGCGCCTGGGCGAACGCGATTGAGGATGCGAACGCAAGCATTAGAAAGAAGAGGGCATTTTTCATCATCGGTATTGTCCTGCGCCTGAAGGCACTCTGTTTATAACGGACTTTCGGCATCGCTGAAGCGATGCCCTGATACGAATCTTTCTGGCCAGACCACTGCCATCGCAGACGGCTACACTCGAACGCCTTGCCAGGCCACGGACGCCTTCTGAATTCGCTCGACTGCTTCCTTTAAGGTTGCGGTGGACGATGCGAATGAGAAGCGTACAAAGTTCTTGCCCATATCGCCGAAGGCGGCGCCGGGAATTCCTGCTACGCCCGCATCTTCAAGCATGATGCGGCAGATTTCTTCAGCACTGGTTCCCGTCTCTTCGATGTTCACCCAGGCGTAAAACGCACCTTCGGGAGGAATACACCGAAAACCGGGGACGCGGTTCAGGTCTGCGATGAATTGGTCGCGGCGCTTCTGAAATTCCGCGACCATTCGGGGCGTGGCTCCGGTAGAGTCGCGCAACGCTTCGATGGCCGCGTACTGCGTGAACTCGGCGGTACAGGTGTAGCTGTTGATCGCCAGCATCACGAGATGCGGAACGAGTGCAGGCGGGGCAATGGTGTATCCGAGGCGCCATCCGGTCATCGCAAAGCTCTTGGAGAAGCCGTCGATGATCATGGTTCGCTCGGCCATGCCGGGGTAGCTGAGCATGGAATGATATTGCTGACCGTAAATGATACGCGCGTAAATTTCGTCGGAGAGCACGTAAAGGTCGTGCTGGACAGCCAGTTCGGCGATTCTGCGCTGAACAACATCGGTATAGACGGTGCCGGTCGGATTGCACGGCGAATTCAGGATGATGGCCTTGGTGCGCGGCGTTATCTTCGCCGCAATTTCGTCTGGATCGGGCTGGAGTTTGTTTTTTTCTTCGAGGCCATAGGAAACCGGGGCACCTTCGAAGCCGCGCGTAATGGATGCGTAACCGGGAAATCCGGGATCGGGCCAGAGTACCTCATCGCCCGGTTCGACGATCGACATGAGAGCGAAGAAGAGCGATAGCTTGCATCCGGGGGCGACAACGACGCTCTCGGGCGACACTTCGATCCTGCGCGTGCGATGAAGGTACGCGGCGATTTCGTCTTTCAACGCTGGCAGACCGGCCATTGGACAGTAGCGGTCTTTGCCATCGCGCACCGCTTTTTCCAGTGCCGCGACGACTGGTTCTGCCGGATGAAAATCCGGCTCGCCGAGTTCCAGATGGATGATGGAACGTCCCTGGCGCTCCAGTTCCTTGGCGGCCAGGTAGACGGAAAGCGCGCCTTCGCCGGTGAGCACGTCGAGTCGGGATGCCAGGGGCTTCATGCGTACCTATCTTAGATGATGAAGCGTGGTTGATGTCATGCGGGCGAGGGCGTGATCGGGATGCGGAGTCCGTCGACGAAGCGCGGGAACAATTCGAACGCGGCGGCCGTGGCGATGAGTTCGATGATTTGCGCGTCGCTGAAGTGCTGCTTGAGTTTGGCGAAAAATTCGTCGGTGATTTCCGAAGCGGATCGGTGGAGGCGGTCGGCGGCGCGAAAACCGAATTTTTCGGCGTCCGAGAAAGGGCCGGATTCGAAGTCAGCGCGGGCGGCGTCAATCTGGGCTTCGGTCGCGCCTTTCTGGCGAGCCGAGAGCGCGTGGGCTTTGACCGCGTAGTCGCTCGAGAGCAGGAACGAGAGGCGCATCGCGATCAATTCTTTGTAGAAGCCCGGCAGCGCGCCGTCACTGAGGAGAGCTTTCAGGTATCCGGCAGTGGCGAGCGCGAGGGCTGGAGTGTGCGCGAGCGTCTTAAACATGTTTGGCACGACGCCCCGCGTTTTCAGCAGGGCGTCGTAGACGCTGGCGACTTCGGGCGCGACCTGATCCCGCTCCAGGAGCGGGATCCGGGGCTTTGGCGTTTCTCCGCTCACTAGAAGGCGTACCTCAACTGGAACTGGACCAGACGCGGGGTGCCGACTGTGCTCACAATCTTGCCGAACGGGCCGGAATAAGTTCCGTCGGGCAGTTTGGTGCCGATTGCCGAAACATCGTTGATCGTTGGGTTGGAAAAATTGGCGTGGTTCCAGATGTTGAAGAAATCGGCCGTGAAGCGCAGGGACTGCTTCTCGGTCAAGCGGAAATTCTTGATCAGGGAGAAGTCCCAGTTTTGCTGGAACGGTCCGCGATAAATGTTGCGGCCCAGGTTTCCAAAGGCGGTAGTGCAGGCGTTGGAATCGCTCGCGCAACCAGCCGGATCAGCCGCCGGAGCATTTGTAAAGTTTGCCGGGTTGAGATACTCATTCAGCCGTTTGTGGATGTCCCCTGATGTCCTGCCAGCGCTGATGGACCCACCCGACACCAGTTGCGCGCCCAGGGTGGATGGGGTCAGCCCCGGCGCCAGATAAGCGCTTCCTGCACCAGCGTCCAGGACAGAGAACGGAGTGCCAGACTGCAAGATGGTGATGCCGCCGATGGCCCAGTCTCCGAGCAACGTGCGTTTCAGGCCGCCGGCGGAAGAGAAGAATGGAAGTTCATAGCGGTAGCTGACAGTGAGGCGATGGGTGCGGTCGTAGTCGGAAAGGCCGCGTGAAAATTTGAGATCGCTTTCGTCATTGAACGCCGTATTCAACGCGGTGTTGCCGCTGGAGGTGGCGTCGGTGGAGCGGGAGAAAGTGTAGGCGCCCTGGAAATATCCCGCGCCCCAGCGGCGCGAGATCGTGGCCTGGAGCGAGTGGTAGTGAGCATAGGCGTCGTTGGCAAAGAGCTGCATGCCTCCGTATCCATTGACACCCGAGAGGGTGGAGCGCGCTACGCCGTTGGCAACGGTGCTTTCTTTGATCTGCACAGCTCCATCGTCGGTGGTCTGGATGGTCAGCGGATTGGCTGCTGTCGCAAGCCGCGCCTGAACGTTGGTGCGGGTCTCGCGCAGGTGAATCGCGTGGGTGCCGATGTAGCCCAACTCCATAACCCACTTCCTGCCGAGATCGCGCTGCAGTGTGAGGTTCCATTGCTGAGTGTTCGGAACGACGAAATGACGCGGGACAGCCAGCGCGAAGAGGAAGTGAGACGGCACGACTCCCGGACTGCCGGCGGCGCAGCCTATGTTTGGAAACTGTGTGGTGTCGCCGCCGGGGAAACTCTGGATCGCGCCGAGGCACGGCAGGAAGCTTCCATCGAGTACTCCGGCTGCGGGTAAACCATTGGGGTTCGGATTGGGAGGATTCGGACAACTGTTGGTCGCGGTCGGATTGATCTTAAAGAATTGCGCCAGACATCCGGCGGGGCCGCCGCTGAAGGCAATCGGCAGGATGGGAGCCTGGAAGGACAACTGGTCCACGGTGCCGACGTCTTCGCGCACGAAGTAGTTGCCGTAACCGCCGCGGATGGTGGTGTTGTGATGGCCGAAGACGTCCCAGGCAAAACCGATGCGCGGACCGAGGCCGGTGGAGTACGCGTTCTTCAACGTCGTATCGCTGCCAGAGCCGGTCATGCCGCTGACGCCCAACTTGTTAGCACAGCCGCCGTAGACAAGCGGATATTTGCCGGCGTTGGCCAGGCCGAGATCGAAGTTGCCGATGTGACAGAGGTTGTCGTGGAAAGCGCCGATGACTTCGGTGCGCAGGCCCAGATTGAGGGTGAACGTCTGGGTGACTTTCCAGTCGTCCTGGGCGAAGAAGGAGAAGTTGTTAGTGCGGTATTGATGGTTGAAAACGCCGCCACCGCCGAAGCTGAAGTCAACCGCCCCGGACAGGACTTTCTGGAAATCGGTGAGACCGCCGACGCCTATTTTTACAGTGTCGGTAGGTGCCACACCCGATGTGTTGACAAAGAACACCTGGCCGTTGAAGACTTGCGGGAACAGTTTGTCGAGGTTGACGCGCGTATACTCGCCACCGAAGCGGAACGTATGTTTGCCCTTCACCCAGCTCAAAGTTTCCACAAAATTGAAGTTGTTCTGGGTCTGTGCCTGGTTGGCGGGTGGCGTGGGGCCGATCTGGATGCCGGAACTGCCGAGCGTGAACTTGTAAATCGAGTTGGTGATGTTGTTGGTGGGGCGATCAATGCCTACGGCGTCGGCGGTGACTCCGGCGGGAGGCTGATTGATCAGGCTATTGTTGATGCGCACGAATCCGAAGCGGAAATCGTTGACCAGAGTGGGCGAAAATAGGTGGGTTTCCGCAACACTCAGGAACCGGGCGTTGACGGGAAGATCGTAGGGGAAGTTCAGGTCTGTTGCACTGATGCTGCTGGCCAGCGTTCCGCCCAGAGAAGCCTGGAGGCCGCCTGCGCCAAACGGCAACAAAGATTCGTTATTGGAAAAAAAGAATCGAGCGGCGATCTTGTCGTTTCCGCCGTTGAACTCCTTGTCCCAAGTGGTCGTGAACTGGTCGTCGGTGAATTTTCCCGGCTTGCTGATGATGAAAGGCGCGGTGTTCACCGTCGCGTTGCAGGTTGCAGGATCCACCGACACACCCGGGGTACCGGGAAGAGACGGAAAGAGAAAGCCGTTGGCATCGCCTCCGAACTGGTTGCTTTTGAGGTTGAACAGCGCCAGCGTTACGTCGTCCATGGTGATGGGACTCGCCGAACAGCCCTTTCCGGTGATAGGGTCGGGCGGAAGTGCAGGCGTGCTGAAGATCGCAGCCAAATTTGCCGCGGAGCGATCGGCAGGCAGGATTGGGAGGTTGGTACTGATCAGCGTCCCCGGCGAAAGTCCACTGCGCTGGCGGGTTCCCTGATAATTCACAAAGAAAAAGCCGAGCGGGCCGAGCGGGCCTCCGAGGCTGGCGCCGAAGATATTTTGTTTCACCGGAGGACGCTTTTCGCCGGCACGGTTCAGAAAGAATTCGTTGGCATTGAGCACGTCATTGCGAAAGAACTCGTAGGCATCGCCGTGGAAGCTCTTGGTGCCTGATTTCAGAATCGCGTTGACGTTGCCGCCGCTGTTGCGGCCCTGGCTGGCGTCGTACAGAGAGGTCTGGACTTTGAATTCTTCGATGACGTCGGGGTTCGGCAGAGGTACGTTCGTGGACTGCGAGACGTTGTAGTCGGTAGCGCTGATGCCTTCGATCAGATAATTGTTATTGTCTTCGCGCTGCCCGTTGACGATGACGCGGGCGTTGCCACGTCCGAGCTGGGCGGAGGCGTTCAGTTCGCTCTGCGCGCCGGTCGAGAGAGTTAGCAGTTGCTGGAAATTCTGGGTTGCGAGCGGCAGTTCGCGGATGGTTTGCTCTTCGATTGCCTGACCCGTGGTCGCCGTAGTGGTCTCAACCGATTGTACGGTCGCCTGAACCTCGACTCTTTCCAGGACTTTCAGGGGCGCTAGTTTGGCCGTCAGACGGGTGGTTTCAGTAACGCGAACCACGATGTCCTTAAAGTTCCCTTCTCCAAGTCCGGTGGCCGTGACCTTCACGGTGTAGGTGGCGACCGGCAGAAGAGCAGCGGTGAAGGCTCCGTTCGCATCGGTCTTTAGAGTGCGGGCGACCGCTTCGGTGTCCTGATTGATGATCTGGACCTGCGCACCCGCCAGGATTGCGCCGGTGATATCGGTGACCGTACCGCTGATCGCGCCGGTCGCGCCTCCCTGGGCCAAAGCCGCCGTTGCGAGAGCCAACACGATTAACACCAACGTCAATGATCTGAGAGTGGACATGCACGCCCCCTTGGATATGATTGCTTTGATTCCTGCCAAGCGTCCCCAGGTGGGGATTTCAAAAACGCTCCAAGAGATATGGGTAGGCTCGATGCGGCGCCGTGGGTTGGCGCATGGAGCAGTTCCTTACATCTCTGCGGCGCGAATGAGTTCGCAATTCTTAGTCAGGATGGGCGTCAGCTTACTGGAAAACAACAATCGTTGCAATAGATGGGATGGTACACGGAGAGAAGAATTTCGCGACGATTTTCTTAGTCGTCTTTAATACGATGGAAGTTCAATCACAACATGAATCCTGGTCACGGATCTGACTGCGCAGCGCCTCACATCCCTTTGTAAACGCCGCCGTCCACCAGAATTGTCTGGCCAGTGATGTACGATGCGCGCTCGGAGGCGAGCCATACAATCGTGTCGGCCACTTCGCGCGGCTCGCCCAGGCGCTTGAGAGAGGTTTCAGCCGCCAGCCCTTGCAGGATTTCTGCTTCAGACTTGCCGGACGCTGCCGCTCGCGACCGGCCGAGGTCTTTCAGTCGATCGGTAGCGGTGTATCCCGGACCAACGTTGTTTACGAGGATGCCGTCTTTACCGAACTCATTCGCCAGGCTCTTGACCAGCCCGACTACAGCGGCACGAACTGCGTTGGAGTACACCAGGTCAGGGACGGGCTGTTTTGTTGAGACAGACGTGATGGTCAGAATGCGTCCCCATTTTTTCTCCTGCATGTGGGGAATGACCTGCTGCGCGAAATAGACCGTGCTCATGAAGTTGACGTCAACAACGCGCTTCCATTCCTCGATGGTCGTCGCCACAAAGCCCTTGGAAGGAGGGCCTCCAGCGTTGGTGACGCAGATGTCGGCGCTGCCAAACTTACTCACCACGGCGGCAACAAAATCTCGCACAGCGCCGGCATCGGTCACGTCGAATGGCTCAGCAACAACGTCGACCCGATACTGGCTGCGAATCTTCTCTGCGGTAACGTTAAGCGACTCGCGGTTGCGCGCGCACATGGCAACGCGACAACCTTCGGCGGCAAACGCTTCGGCCGTAGCTCGGCCAATCCCCTGGCTGGACGCAGCAACGATCGCAACACGGTTCTTGAGCCCAGATTCCACACGCACACCCCAAAAAGTCTTCCGATTATATCGGAGAAACTCAACTTATCCTTCTTCTTGCCGTGATTCGGTCGCGGCAGGTACTCTTCTAGATAGGAATTATTTGCACGAGGAAATCATGGCTACCGCCCGCTATATCTGGATCGACAATTCGTTGCGGCCCGCCAGCGAGGGCGTGGTGCCCTTTCTGAGCGCCGGCGTGCAATATGGCTTCAGCGTGTTTGAAGGGATTCGTTGCTACGCAACCGACCTTGGTCCGGCCGTATTCCGCATGGACGAGCATGTAGAGCGACTGCTGGACTCGGCTCATATCGTGGGATTTCGTGACTTGCCATTCGACGTCGATCAGGTGCGGACTGCGATCCACCAGACCATTTCGGCCAACGAGTTTTCGGCCTGCTACATCCGGCCGATGATTTTCCTCGACGGCGCTTTGACCATGACGGTCGAAGCCGGTAAGCCGCGCTTTATGGTTGCGGTGTGGGAGTGGAAATCGTTTCTGGGAGCGGAGGCGAAAGAGCGCGGAATTCGGGCAAATATTGCGTCGTTCACGCGGCTGCATCCCAACATCATGATGACCAAGGCCAAGGTCTCCGGGAACTATGTCAGCTCAATCCTCGCGAAGACCGAATCGCATCGCGCGGGATTCGACGAGGCCATCATGCTCGGACCCGATGGATACGTGGCGGAGTGCACGGGCGAAAATCTTTTTGTCGCGCGTAACGGCGTCATCTACACAACGCCACGCGCGGGAATTCTGGAAGGAATCACGCGCGACAGCCTGATTACGCTGGCGCGCGACCTGGGATACAGCGTCGTCGAGGAACCGATTTCGCGTGATCAGCTCTATATCGCGGACGAAGTGTTTGTCTGTGGAACTGCCGCCGAGGTAATCGCATTGCGCGAAATCGATTTCCGCAAGATTGGCGAGGGAAAGACGGGCCCGGTGACGAGGGCGTTGCAGCAGGAGTTCGACAAACTCGTCGCCGGACGGCACGCCAGGTCGGCGGCGTGGTTTGCGCCGGTACCGATGAAGAGTTCTCAGTTCCCGGTTCTCAGTTCTCAGTAAACGCGGGCGGATCGGCAACTGAGAACTGGGAACAGAGAACTGAGAACTTAATTGGAGCAGACCATGAAGAAGCACGAGTTCCACCAGGAAACTGAAGCTGTTCGCGGCGGGACGAGCCTGCATAAGAAGAATGGCCCGCTGGCCACACCGATCTACCAGACTTCGACGTTTGAGGTCACGGATTCGCAGGAACAGTTGCGTGCCACCGACACCGACCGTTTCTACACGCGCTATGGGAATCCGACGCACACGGTCGTCGAGAACGCGATCGCTGAACTGGAAGGCACTGACGCGGCGCTGCTGTTCTCGTCGGGGATGGCCGCGATTACGACTTCGATTCTTGCGCTGGTGAAGGCGGGCGACCACATCGTCGCGCAGCGCGACATCTATGGCGGCGTGACCAAGTTTCTCTCGCAGTGGCTGCCGAAGCTGGGCGTCGAGACGACGTTCGTCGATACCAATGACATCGAACAGCACGCACAGGCGATCCGTCCGAATACGAAGATCCTGCACATTGAGTCGCCGACCAATCCGACCGTGAAAGTCGTGGACCTCGAGAAGATTGCGGCGCTCGCCACAAAACGGGGCGTGATCACCACCATTGATTCCACGTTTGCCACGCCGATCAATTGCCGACCGTCCGAGTGGGGCATCGATCTGGTGCTGCATTCGGGGACGAAATATCTGGGCGGGCATGCCGACCTGATCTGCGGCGTGGCCGCGGGGCGACGCGACCTCATTGACCAGATCCACAAAACGCGCACCACGCTCGGCGGCTGCATGGATCCGCACGCGGCGTTCATGCTGCTGCGCGGGATCAAGACGCTCGCGGTGCGCGTACAGCGACACAATGAGAGCGCGCTCAAGATCGCCGAGTTCCTCAGCCGGCATCCGAAGGTGACGCGCGTGCACTATCCCATGTTGAAGGGGCATCCGCAGCACGATCTGGCGAAGAAGTATCTGGCCGGCGCGGGCGGAGTGCTGAGTTTTGAGATCGACGGCACCGGCGAAGATGCCTGCCGCGTCAGCGAAAGTCTGAATCTGTTCACGCTGGCCCCCAGCCTTGGCGGCGTGGATTCACTGGTCTCACTGCCAGTGCTGACGTCCCACGCCATGATCGACCCCGAATTGCGGCGAAAGATGGGCGTGACGGAGCAGATGATCCGGTTGTCGGTAGGGATTGAGAATGTCGAGGATCTGATTGCGGATCTAGAAAAGGGGCTGGCGGTGCTGAGCCGGAAGCGGGAGAAGGTGGGCGTAGCGGGGTGAAACGACGTTTTAAGCCTTCAGAGTTTCAAGGCTTCGTGGTTCATGGCGGACGGCGCTGATTTTGGTTCGACAGAGAAAAACCCTGACCTCTTCGAGGTCAGGGTTTTTGGTTGGTGTCGGGATTGGGTTAGAAGATGAACTTCGCGCCCAGTTGCAGGATACGGGGATTGTGAGCACCAGCCGTCCGCAGGAAACCGGAGGTTGGGTCTGTGCTGAAGGTGTTGACTCCGGAAGCGTTGTTGCTCGCACCCGACCCGGCATCGCCTGCTACCGGCAACCACTGGGTATGGTTGAAGATGTTATAGGCCTCAGCGCGAAATTCGAAGGAAGCCCATTCGTTGAACTTGAAATGCTTGAACAATGCCATATCAAAATTCGTACGATGTGGGTTAACGAGCGAGTTACGCCCGGAGTTGCCGAATGTTAGGCCTTGCGGGGGGGCGAAAGCCGCCGGGTTTGCAAAGAGCGGGCTGTTGTTGTCGAGAGGACTCTGCTGGATGGCATACTTATCCCCGACCAGATCCGCGCGCGAGGTGGAACCGACACCGTTGGCCACGCCGGCATTATCACCGGCAAAGATGACGGAGTACGGCGTGCCAGTAGCGAAGGTCGTGATTCCCGAGTACTGCCAGCCTCCGAGAATCTTGTTTGCCAACCCCGGCTGTTTGAAGAATGGCAGGTCCCAGACGTAGCTGAAGTTCAGAACGTGCCGCTCATCGAAGCTGGAACTGGCCCGATTCAGGGATGGATTGAAGGAGTCGGTGAACGCGGAATCGAAACGATCCGACGAATCGTCGATCGAGTGACTGTAGGTGTAGGAGAAATTCAACTGGAGCCCACCAATCGTGTGGCGCACGGAGGTTTGCAACGCGTGGTATGTAGAAGACGATGCGAACTGTAGGCGCGTGATGTCGCCGTAGCCGGTGTACTGTCGGAAGAAATCAGCATTGGTGCCGCAGGCTGCCACCCCCAGATTGACGGCAGCCTGACCGGTGACTGGAACCCCGCTCGGCGTCGTGGCGTTGGTCGGCACACCGAACTCATCAAACGACTCGCCGCAGTCCACCGAGGAATTGGTGATGGGGTCCGTGGCGGTACTGATTGCCTCCCCGGGCTTGTACGGATTTTGTGCCGAAGTAAGAGCATGAAGTTGGTTAAGATTCGTCTGCCGATTCAAGTGGGTTCCCTTGCTCCCCACGTAGGAAATCGTAGCAACCGTGTTCTTTACAACCTCGCGTTGAATGTCAAAGTGCCACTGCTGAACGTAGGGCCAGACTGCCTTGGTCGGTATGGAAATGACGCTTAGAGGAAATTGCGGCGCCAACGCGCCTCCGCCAATTGAGGAGTAGCCTGACACTCCATTTCCACCGATACTGTTCTGCTGCACGGTCGTAGCAAGGGGCGGCGAGTTCTCGAGAGACTCTGTATTGGCTTCGTTGCCATTGGCATGCTCAAAAAAGACACCGTAACCACCGCGAACTGCAGTCTTGCCATCTCCCCTTGGATCCCAGGCAAAACCGATTCTGGGAGCAGGATTGAATAGATGGCCTTGTATGCAACTATCCGGCACGCCGGCGGTAACACCGCATTGCACGATTCCGTTTGGCAGCCCGTTAATGAAGAGATTGTTGACTGTTCCGTCGTCGTTGAGAGTAGTCGCGCCAGCCTGGTACTTGTTGGGATCAAAGTTGAACGCCTGGTGGTACCGCTCGCGGTAAGTTCCGAAAAGACTAACTCGCAACCCAAGATTCAAAGTCAAATGGCTAGTCACGTGCCAGTCATCCTGCAAATACGGCTCGAAGATTTTGTAGCGGTTGTAATACTTGACGCGCTTGTCCTGCTGCCCGAAGCTGGAGACATATCCCAGGAGAAGATCAGCAAAGGCGTTACCGCTTGTGTTGCCACCGCTGGTATCGTCAAAAGTCAGGTAACCCGGGATGGATCCCGCACTCAGTTCCCCGCCTAGTTCATTTTTCTGGCCCGCGACAAAATAGGCGCCAAATTGCAGATTGTGCTTGCCTATGATCTTGCTCACGTTGTCGCGGTAGGTGTAAGTCGGATTGGAGTTGTACGGACCGTTGGGTATGTATCCGGCGTCCTGTCCGAAACCTCCACCGAATAAGTTCGTCACCAGGTTGTAGCCCGGCAAGATGCCATCGCCGTTGCCGCCGAACAGATCGCCGATTGGCAGCCCTGCGGGCCGCCGCCATGCGCCGGTGTTCGTGAGGTCAATGTGATCGGTGGTGTAGCTCGCCACAAACTCATTGAGCAAGGTGGGCGAGAAGGTCGAACTCATCCGGGCAACAATACTCACGCCCGGCCCCTTAAAATTCGTTCCAATCGTGGGGAAGGTTCCTACATTTGTCCAGAGTGGAGTTGACTGATCCTTCACCCATGAATCGTGGATGTAGCGGAACGTTACCCGATTCTTGTCATTCAGATTATGGTCAACTCGGATGAGTTCTTCGCGCCAATTCACTGGCTCCGGGGCGTTACCTATGAATCTCGGATCGGCCTCAGTGCCCGGCGATGGCGCGGGGATGGTGACCAGCAATGCCTGGGCGACAGCTTGACTGTCCTGGAAGGCCTGAACGCCGGTTAGATCAGGGGTTTGTACCCCGTTTACGATAGGGCAATTCGGGAAATTTATGGGATCTGGGGGCGCCCCCGGTACACCGCACACTTCACTGAAGTTTCCCGCACGCTCGTCCACCGACGGAACCGGCGCATTAAATGTGGCCGGCACACGATCCCGACGCCACTCCTGAGACCAGAAAAAGTAGGTGTGATTCTTCCAGATCGGACCGCCGATGGTGTAGCCAAAATCATTTTTCTTGTACGGCGTTACGCTGGGCTGAAAGTAGTTGCGCGCATTGAAAGCATCGTTGCGAACAAACTCGTAGGCGTTGCCGTGAAACGCGTTGGTTCCGGATTTGGTTTCGACTTCGATGGTACCGGAACCGTTTCGGCCGTACTGTGCGCCGTAATTGGAGGTCAGGACTTTAAATTCGGCGATGGCTTCCAGGCTGGGGTAGACGTTCAGCGTATTGTTGCTGCCGTTATCCATGTTGTCGCCGCCGTCGAGTTCCCAGTTGTTGTACTCGACACGTCCGCCGTTGATGCTGTAGCTGACATTGCCAGCGATACCCACGGCGCCTTCGTCCTGGCCAGTCTGATTGCTGACACCGGGCACGAGAGTGACTAACTGCGTGAAGTTGCGTCCGTTCAATTGAAGCTGCGTGATTTCTTTACCAGTCACCGTGCCCGCAAGATCCGACGACTGGGTTTCAACCTGAGCTACGTCGGCTCCTATGACGGTCACTTCCGTGGTGGTCGCGCCGACTTGCAAGGGCACGTCCACGCGCGCCTTTTGGGCGACCTGGAGAATGACGCCCTTCGCCTGAAATTTCTTGAAGCCCTGGGCGATGACCACAATGTTGTAGGCACCGGGGGGCAGTGCGGCCACCGCATAATCGCCGTCGCCGTTGGTAGTGGTCTCGCGGTTGATGCCGCGGTCGGCGGCGGAGACGGTGACTTGCGCGCCAGCTACGGTTGCGCCGGAGGTGTCACGTACGGTTCCGGTGACGGAGGCGGAATCCTGGGCGTGGAGAACCATCGCCGTGAATAAAGCCATCACAAAAACGATTTTGCTGAAGAGACGGATGTTCATGCGTGACTCCCTGAGAGCATCGAGATGAGAACCGGGGGCTTCAGCGGATCGAGATGGACCGCTTGTGCCCGGCATTGGAAAATCATTTTGCACCACACGTTTTTTGAGGCCTGACGCCGTTGTGGCGCCATTCCGCGGGGAATGGCAAAATCCCTTTATTAAAACGTATCAATAGTGCGTTAGTTGGCTTTTTGTGTCAAGTAAAATGGCATACAGTTTTTGGTAGACGAACTACTTCAGACTACGGGTCGACTCGCGCACGATCAGGTCGGGTACGACCTTTCGGTGTATGGCACGGGCTGGTTTCTTTTCTAAACCAGCGTTGATCGTCTCCACAACGATCGCGGCAGCCGCCGACCCCATCGCTTCCATCGGCTGGCGAATCGTGGTGAGTGCGGGAGAATAAAGTGCCGCGGGAGCGATGTCGTCGAAGCCGATCACGGAACATTGTTCGGGAACACGTACGCCGGCTTTCGCGAGAGCGCGGATTGCGCCGAAGGCGGTCATGTCGTCGAAGGCCATCAGCGCGGTAAATGGACGGCGCCGATGCAGAAGTTCTTCCGTCAGCTTGAATCCGTCTTCGAAACTGGAAAACGGGTCGCGCGACTCGGGCAGATCTACGATCAGTTTGGGATCGATCTCGAGATCGTGCTCACGCGCGGCTGCGCGCACGCCTCGCCAACGCGGTTCGGTGTCCGATAGCTGGCGCGGGCCGCGGATAAAGGCGATCTTGCGATGGCCCAGTGAAATCAGGTGCTCAAGAGAGGCACGGGCGCCCTGCGCGTTGTCGACGATCAGAGAGCTGATATGGTCGTTCTTGAGTTCGCATCCCACGATGGCGGTGGGAATTTTGCTTTTTTCGATGTCGGCCAGGACGTTGATGTCTAGAAAGAGCCAGTTGGCGAGCACGATCAGGCCTTCGATGCGGCGATCGAGAAGCATTTCCAGATAGCGTTCGAAGCGGCTGCGCTCGTTGTGCACATCGGTCAGGATGGGCAGGAAAGAGGACTCATAGAGAGCATTCTCCATGCCGCGCAGGACGAGCGTGCAGTAGGGGTCGGTCATGTCGGAGACCATGATCCCTACGGTATGACTGCGCTGGCTGCGCAGAGAGCGCGCGAACAGATTGGGACGATACCCCAGCTGCGAGGCGGCGCGCTGGATGCGGGTCTTGGTGGTGTCAGGGATGTAGCGCGCGAGGGGCGCGTTATTCAGGACAATGGAAACGGTGGCGGAAGAAAATCCGCTGCGCTCGGCGACGTCGCGAATGGTGACCGCGGTCGAGCGGGATCGCTTGCGGGCTGGCTCGGGGCGCTGGGTGGCACCCGACGCCGCGGGTTTGGCAGGTTTCGAATCGGAGGACGCCATGGACTCCTTGATCTTGGGGCTCTTGCTGGCGGACACTACAGCACGATGAATCGAGTGTCAAGGGAGTCGTGGGTGAGGGCCGCGGTGAAGTTGCCGATGGTTTTGGCAATCGCTGGCGCGGCGATGGTCTTTTGCTCCGGGACAACTGAAATGCGCGCGCAGGAACCGCGGCAGAGGACGGCTGCGGCTGCTCCAGCGGCAACGACCAATCCGCAGAAATTGTTTGCTGCTGGTGAAGCAGCGCTGCGTGAGAACAAGCTCGATGAAGCGGAGAGGAATTTTCGCGCCGTCGTGGCAGCGGATCCGGGCGTCGCGGGAGCGTACGCGAACCTCGGAGTGGTCCACATGCGACGCAAACAATGGCCGCAGGCGCTGGCCATGCTGCGCAAGGCGGAAAAGCTGGCGCCGTCGATCGCCGGTATTCGATTGAATATTGGGCTGGTGTATTTCCGGCAGAGCGACTACTTGTCGGCGATCAAGCCTTTTGAGTCGGTGGTCAAGCAAGCTCCAGACTCTTTTCAAGCACGCTACCTGCTGGGGCTTTGCTACTTCTTCAACGATCGCTGGGCTGACACGGTTACGGCTCTGGAGCCGCTTTGGGGACAGGCTTCGAACCAGGTGAATTATCTTTACGTGCTCGCGCGTGCGGCAGAGAAAGCAAACAACACGGTGCTGGAGGAAAAAGCACAGACCCGACTGGTTGAGGTCGGACAAGACACGCCAGAATATCGCCTGATCATCGGCAAAGCCCATTACAACCGCGGCGAATATGACGATGCGGTCCGCGAACTGGAAGCGGCCGCGCAAACCGATCCGAAGCTTCCCTTCGTGCATTTCAACCTGGGTCTGACGTACCTGCATAAGCAGGACTACGAGCGCGCTGAGGCCGAATTCAACAAAGACCTGGAGCTTGAGCCCGACGTGGCCTTCACTTATGAGCAACTGGGGGGCGTCGAATCCACGCTGCAGCACGACGATGAGGCGGCAAAGAATTATCGCCAGGCTGTGAAGCTGGATCCACGGCTGGTCAACGCGCACATGGGACTGGCGAAGATCGAAGAGCGGAGACGCAATTATAAAGTCGCGCTGGTGGAACTGGACGAGGTCATCCGGCTGGATGCCGGCAATGCCAGCGCACGCTATCTACGAGGGCAAGTCCTGGTGCGCATGGGCCGCGAAAAAGAAGGACGCACCGAATTGGCCGTTGCAACGAAAATGCTCAATCAGCAACGCTCGGCGCGACAAAAAGAATTGGAAGGAGAGCGGCCGCCCAGTCCGGAACTGGCGCGGGAGCCAGAATAGCCCGAGTCGATCTTCCAGTAGTAAATCATTATGCGCGCACGCACTCGAGAATCTCTGCCTCACTCAGGGTGTGGTCGCTGGCTTTGGCGCGGCGGTAGATGCGCTCGATCAGTTCCTCGGTCGCGGGATAGCCGCGGCGTTCCAGCCAGAACTGGACGTTGGATTTGCCGCTCATCGGACCGACATCAATGATCTGTTCCATCCCAAAGATATGGGAAGGAACGCCGGAATAAACGGCGTTTGCCAATTCTGTATCCTTTTTCTTATAGGCCTTGATGACGGCCGCGGCATGCACGCCGGTCGCGGTGCGGAAGGCGTCGTCGCCCACCACGGGATAATTCACGGGAATGGGAACGCCGGTCGCCTTCGATACGGCTTCGCAATAGGCTTTTAACTTGGTGAGATCCTGCTGATCCCAGGGCTGGATGCCCATGAGTTTCAGGTTGACCAGCATCTGATCCATTTGGGTGTTGCCGACGCGCTCCCCTACGCCGAGGGCGCAGCCGTGGACGCAGTTCGCTCCGGCAACCAGTGCTGCCATCGAATTGGCCGTGCCAAAACCGCGATCGCAGTGGCCGTGCCAGTCCACACGGATTTTTTCACCGGACGGCTTCACGACTTCCTCGATCACAAACTTGACCAGAGCCATCGCGCCCATGGGAGTGGCGTGCCCCGCGGTGTCGCAGATTACGATGGCGCGCGCGCCGCAGTTAATCGCGGTCGAGTAGAGCAGCTTGACGGTCTCCGGATCGCAGCGCGTTGTGTCCTCGGTGACGAACATTACTTCGAGGCCAAGCGTAATGGCGTAACGGATCGCTTTCTCGCTGGTCTGGAGGAGAAAGTCGTCGGTCCAGCCTTCGGTGTAACGACGGATCGGGCTCGATCCGATAAATGTTGCGGCTTCGATTGGCAGCCCAGTTTTCTGGACGATCTCGGCGATCGGACGGATGTCGTTCTCGTGCGTGCGCGCGGCGCAGTTCGCTTTGATCTTCAGCTTTTGTGAGACGATCTCGCGCGCCAGGGCGGTAACGTCCTCCACGGCACGAGCACCGGCTCCCGGCAGGCCCAGGTCCAGCGAATTCATGCCGAGGTCCTCCATCAGGTGGAGGATTTCAATTTTCTGTTCGATGGAAGGATCGCGGACCGAAGGGGATTGCAGCCCGTCGCGCAGCGTCTCGTCGTTGAGCAGGACTGGGCCCGCCGGATGCAGCGACTTTGGGTAGAGAGTGTTCCAGTCGTAAATCAGTTCGGCGGCGTTCATGTGTGCCTGATCTCCATTGTACCGAGAGAGCAAGGCAGGCCAAAATCGCCGGGCAACGAATCAGCCGAACTCTTGGCGTGGCGCGGCCTGATCGTGGCCAATTCGGCCGGTAGTGATCTCGGCGATGAAGTAGTTTTCGCCTTTGATGGCTACCCCGGCCATCCGTCGCAGCATGGCGATTTGGCCGACGTGAGTGAGCGCGTCCGCGACTGGACCTTGAAATAATTTTTCGGCCGATGCATGCAGAGGCTTCTCGGAAGCCAGGTAGTTATCCAAGGCCTGGAGCGCGGCAAAGAAGCGGTCGCCTTCCTTTTCCCATGCAAGCGGAGCCGCGTTATTCCATTTCTGCTGGCCTTCGGCGAGGCTCAGGCCCCAGTCGAGAAGATCGCCGATATGGGCGAGAATCTGGCCGGGCGTGCGCGAGGATTCGCCGCAGCGGTAGTCGGCGAAACTGGCGGGGGCGTTACGGACAGCTTTACCGCCACGATAAGCGAGCGTGGCCACGGTGTGGCGCAAGAGGATGCGGGCTTCATTCATGAGATGTTCTCCCCCATGCGGATTGAGCACCTAAGAGCGCTCAACCAGCCAGTCTTTCTTCGGCTAATCTTGCTTCCAGGTCGCGAAGGTTCGCGCTCCACTCGTTCAGGCCGTCGGCTTCGAGCCACAAGTCCTTGAGTTCGGAGTTCGTTCGTACCCGCTGAACGGCTCGGGCCGCAAGGGCGGTGAGTTCAGGGATCGAAGCATCCGTCTTCTGGGGTGTTACCCGGCGTACCCACTCGGCAACTTCTTTTGGGAGAACATCCGCAGGGACCTGTTTTAGCGCCGCAACTGCTTCGGCAGCCGCTATGGCTACGCTGCTTTCTGGCGTCTCCAGGTAATCTTCTTTGTCGGCAGCGCGCACGAGAGGAACGCGCAAGTCACCCACTGCCAGCGATGCGAGCGTCGCGAGCCAGGCCTGAGCGTCGTCATTTTCGAAACTGCCTGGTCCCCATCCGGGCATGGCGCCTCCGGAGAAGATTATAGATTGTGCGCCGAGTGGGGGGCGAAGGCTCCGCTCGTCTCAGGCGACGGGTTCGCGCGACGCCTCAACTAGGCCTTGCGTTGCCTCAGCGTGTCCAACGGCGGAATGGAATGGGATGTGGTCAAGGCCCGTTCCGGTGGCTGCGTTCCAGCGTTGATAGCTTTGACCAGAATTTCAATGGCCTGACCCGCGAAGGGAGGGATGGAAATAGTGGCGGTCAGCAGTCCTTCGCGCACCCAGGCTTGTCCGGTCGCGGGCTGACCGTCGCATCCGGTAAAGGGCAAATTCAGCCAGCGTTGCTGTTCCTTTTTGTCGCCAATCTCCTGAAATGCTTTGCGCGCGCCCATGGCCATGGTGTCATCCTGGGCGCTCACCAGGTCGCAGGCCAGACTTTGCGAGGTCGCGAGCTTCAACCAGGAGCGCACGGCGCGCAAAGCGCTTTGCTCGGTCCATTCGCCCTTCAGCGTTGAGACCTGAATGTTGGCTGGTTTCGTCTCCAACATACCAGCGGTGCGCTTCTCCGCGGAGGAACTGCGGGATGGCCCTTCCACATAAAGGATAGTGCCGCCCTTGGGGAGCAAGGCAGCGAATTGCCGGCCCTGGATGCGGCCGATTTCCAGGTTGTCCATTCCGACCGCGAACACCGGCGCGTTCGCGGTTCTCCGGAGTTGCGAAAGGTAGTCTGGAGTGCGGTTCAACACTACCCAGCCGATACCGGCTACCGACGCAGCAGTCGCTGCCTGGGGCAGCGCAATGTTGCTGATTGGCTCCAGAATGATGGCGTCTGGCCGAAACTCGCCGCGGCCCTGAATTGCGTTCAGAACCTGCGTGCTCTGGTTGACAGCGTCATTGTCGGCGTAGGCGACTTCCAGGTCGACTCCCAACTTGCGGGCGATCTGCCCGGCGGCGGCCGCCTGCGCGAGTTGGAAGTCATTGTCGCGGGTGTGGAGCGACAACAGGAACCGGAGCCGTTTCATGAGCCAGACAAATTGTCATCGCGGGACGGCAGTCCTGTCTAGGCCCAAAAGGTCCGATCCAGGGTACGGTATTGGATCGCCTCCGCGATGTGTTTCGGCTCCAGGTTGGCCGCGCCCTCGAGATCGGCGATGGTGCGGGCGACTTTCAGGATGCGGTCGTGGGCACGGGCACTGAGTCCCTGCTGGGTCATGGCACGTTCGAGCAGGCGTTCGCAATCGGGAGAAAGGTCGCAGAAGACGCGAATGTGCTGGGACGACATCTGGGAATTGCAATAAAGCTTTTCGCGTCCGTTGGCGAAGCGCGCGAGCTGGATCTGCCGGGCGCGAATCACGCGCTCCAGAATCTTTACGGAATTTTCCGGCTGGCTAGTGCCGCGCATTTCCTTGTAGTTAACCGCCGGAATGTCGATGTGGATATCGATGCGGTCGAGCAGCGGCCCGGAAATTTTAGAAATGTAACGCTGAATCATCTGCGGAGTGCAGTGGCACTCGTGAGTACGGTCGTTGTGAAACCCGCACGGGCAGGGGTTCATTGCGGCCGCCAGCATGAAGCGTGCTGGAAACGTCAACGACATGGCAGCGCGAGCGATGCAGACTGTGCCATCTTCGAGCGGCTGCCGCATGACTTCGAGCACGTTGCGGGGAAATTCGGGAAGCTCGTCGAGGAAGAGCACGCCGTTGTGAGCGAGCGAAACTTCCCCGGGACGCGGAATCATGCCACCGCCGATCAGCCCGGCGTCGGAGATGGTGTGATGCGGCGCGCGGAAGGGACGCATGCCCACCAGTCCTGCCCGGGCGTCGAGAACGCCGGCCACGCTGTGGATCTTCGTGGTCTCCAATGCTTCTTCAAAAGTAAATGGCGGAAGAATAGTCGGGATGCGCTTGGCGAGCATCGTCTTGCCGGAACCCGGAGGGCCGATCATCAGAATGTTATGACCACCAGAGCAGGCAATCTCCAGGGCGCGCTTGGCGGTCTGCTGGCCCCGAACATCTTTGAAGTCCACCAGGAAATGCTGGGCTTCACTGAGGAGCTGATCGCCATCCACTTGAAGGCGAGCGATGCCGTTACCGGAATTGATGTAGTGGATGACATCCAGCAGCGATTTCACCGGATACACTTCGAGCCCGGTGACCATGGCGGCCTCGCGGGCGTTGACCTCGGGCACAATCAATCGTCTGATCTTTCTGCTGCGGGCCTCGATGGCGATAGGCAAAGTGCCGCGAACGCCGCGCAGACCGCCGTCGAGCGAGAGTTCACCGACAAAGAGCGCGTCGGGAATCTCCTTCTTATTCAGGCCGCCATAGGCGCCCAGGATGCCGAGGGCCATCGGCAAATCGAAACCGGATCCTTCCTTTCTTATGTCAGCGGGCGCGAGATTGATTGTTATGTTGGTCGCTGGAATATCGTAGCCACAGTTTTTCAGCGCCGCGCGGACGCGGTCCCGACTCTCCCGCACGGCGGCGTCGGGCAAACCGACAGTGTGAAAGTAGTCGTCTTTTGTTTTTATGTTGGAAACGTCCACTTCCACGTCGATAATGCTGGCGTCAATACCATAAACAGCCGCACTCATTGTCTTGTAGAGCATAGGGACACCGGTGGGGCACAAGGAGGGAACAACGCGGGCGGGAGACCCATCCTGATCATACCAGTCCGCCACCAAACGGTTGTGACCTGCGTCACCCGTTACCGTGATGGAACGTTGTCTCGTTGAGAACGGTATTCGATGCTACGCTAAGTTGAACTTGGCGGGAGACCGGCGATCCAACTGAAGTTAGCCGACGCGTTTGTAAGGTACCAAATGCCCGAGCGAGAAAGTAAAGCGCAACCGCCGAGCCCTCCAAGCCGCCTGGAGCGGGAGGAGAGCCAGCTGTGGCGATGGGCTCTCGGCCTGATGGTGCTGCTCGCCACCGCCGTGGCTGTGCTTTCCTGGGAACAACTTCGAAATCTGCCTTACCGTCTGTGGGCGATTCCCTTCGGACTGCTCATCCTGTCCGTGCTGTTTGCCGTGTATGCCTTCGGCCGGCGCCGTGAAGTCGGCGATCTTAAACACCTTCTGAAAAACCTGCAGGACCGGGCTGGCGTCATGCCCTCGGACGATCAACTGGATCAACTTACCCAGATGATCGCGCGTTCGCAGCGTAACTTCAAAGAACTGATTGACTCGCTCGAAGACGTTGCGCTGGCAATTTCCCTCGACGGCACGCTGCGAACCGTGAATCGGCGTGTGACGGAGATCCTGGGCGTTCCCTACACGGACATCGTCGGCCACAAACTGACGGAGTTTCTTAGCAACGATGCGCGCTCGGAGAGCGACGCCGGCCTGTCGCGGTTTCTGGAAAAGCGGCACTGGGCCGGAGTAGTTGAAATCCATCTCAAGAGCGAGATGACTCCCCATTATTACGACTGTGTGGTGAACGCGATCATCAAGAGCGACGAAGTGGTGGGTGCGAGCGTGCTCGCCCGGGACATCACCGAGCAGCGGGAAAAGGAACGCCGATTCACGCAACTCTTCGAAACTTTGCAGGAGGGCGTTTATTTCTCCACTCCACAAGGCAAATTACTCGACGTGAATCCTGCTCTCTTTCAGATGCTGGGATACGCGAGCCGTGAAGAGCTGTTGAGTCTGCCACCGGCAGGGCTGAACATGGACCAGGCCCAGGATCCCGTGCTAGGCAGAGGGGGAAGCCAGAGCGGCAGCACCCGGACACGCGAAGTCAGCATCCGGCGAAAAGATGGAAGCGTGGCGGTGTGCGTCGATACCTCGACTGGTGTTACGGAAGAGGGAAAGATTGTCCGTTACCAGGGCACGCTGGTCGACGTCACCGAAAAACGCAACATGGAACGGCAACTGCGCCGTCAGGAAGAATTCCGCCGGCATCTGCTGGAGAGTTTCCCTGACTTGATCCTGGTGTTAGATCCCAAAGCGAAATACAGCTTCGTCAGCTCACGGATCCGCGATCTGCTCGGCTACGGTCCTGAAAAACTAATGGGCAAGAAAATTGAGGAAGGAACCGACAACTCGCCGGAACTGGTAGCGCTGTACCGCACCGTCGCAAACGGACAAACCGGGCTTGCTACGTCGGAATACGGAGCGCGACACCACGACGGCAGTTGGCGCACTATGCTGGGCACGGCCAGTCCCATGCTCGATACCGAAGGAAAACCGGCGGGCGTGATCATCTCGGTGCGGGACGTGACCATGGAAAAGAAGCTGGAGCAGCAAGTCATCCAGAGCGAACGGCTGGCGGCGATGGGCCAGATGATCGGAGGCTTCGCTCACGAACTGAACAATCCTCTGACCAGCATTCTCGGCATGACGGAATTGCTCCAGGACACCGAGACCAACGAGAACAGCCGCAAACAACTCGAGTCGATGCATCAGCAGGCGCGGCGCGCGGCGGACATCGTGCAGAACCTGCAGTATTTCGCGCGGCCACCCGCCCCCGGACGCAGCCCGGTGAATCTAGGCGAACTCATTCAGCGTACGCTACATTTGCAGGCATATCCGCTGCGCAAGAGCAACATCACTGTAGATTTCCTGCAGGAGCCGGACCTGCCGCCGGTCATGGCCGATCCCAATCAATTGATGCAGGTGTTCTTAAACCTCATCCTGAACGCCGAACAAGCGATTCGCGAGAGCCGGGACCGGGGCACAATCCGCATCAGGATGGGCCGCAATCCGAGTTCCGTGTGGGTGATGTTTCAGGACGATGGCCCCGGCATCGCTCCGGAAGTGCTCAAGCATATTTTCGATCCGTTCTTCACCACGAAGAGGCCCGGACGCGGAACCGGATTGGGGTTGAGCATCGGCAAAACCCTGATTCGCGAGCATGCCGGAAACATCGAAGCGTCGACCGCGCCGGATGGAGGCGCGGTCTTCACGATCACTCTGCCCGTAACCAGCGTTCCAGTCGTCTCTCCTCCAGTAAACTAAGGTTGTGGCAGACCAACCCATCATCCAGACCATCGACCATGGAGCAGTGCGCGAACTTCGGCTCAATCGTCCGCCGGTCAACGCGCTTTCTCCGGAACTGATCGCGACGCTGAAGAACTCAATTGAAGGTGCGCCCGGCAGCGGCGCCCGAGCGTTGATTCTTTCAGGATCACCAGGCAGGTTTTCCGGTGGGCTCGATGTTCCCCTTTTACTCGGCCTCGATCGTCCCGGTATGGCGGCGCTTTGGCGAGACTTCTATGGCTTGCTGGGGGCAATCGCGAAGTCGCCGATTCCAATCGCAGCAGCCATCACCGGTCACGCACCGGCGGGCGGGACCGTGCTCGCGCTGTACTGCGATTGGCGGGTGATGGCCGAAGGCGATTACCGGATCGGACTGAATGAAGCGCAGGTGGGAATTCCCATTCCTCCGGTGATCTGGTCGGGAGCACGGCGGCTCCTCGGTATCAGGTTGGCGGAACGGCTGGCGGTGAGCGGAGAGCTGATTACATCACGCGAGGCCCTGACCGTTGGACTGGTGGATGAACTGGTTCCGTTGGAGCAGGTCATGGAACGCGCGATGGCGTGGTGTGAACGCTTGCTCGCGCTGCCTCCGCAAGCGATGGCGGGCACGCGTCGTTTGGCACGGGCCGACTTGGTCGCTGTGTTTGAGGCAGATCTGGAGTTGGAGTTAGAAAGCGTGGTCGCAGCGTGGTGGAGCGCGGAGACACAGGCCACGTTGCGAGCTCTGGTGGAATGGCTGGGGAAGAAGACAAAGTAGTCGCTTCGCCCTGGATGACAGTTTCACTAAAATCACAAACTCTTAGGATCGCCTCTACCGTTCCACAGCCATCGCAACCGCATTTCCTCCGCCCAGGCACAACGCCGCGATGCCGCGGTGCACGTCACGACGAATCATCTCGTAAATAAGGGTGACCAGCACGCGTGCTCCACTCGCGCCGATCGGATGGCCGAGAGCCACCGCGCCACCGTTCACGTTCACACGATTCATATCGAGTCCCAGCTCGCGGATTACGCCCAGCGCCTGCACGGAAAAGGCTTCGTTCAGTTCGTACAGATCGACTTCATCTTTCTTCCAGCCTGTCTTCTGCCAGATTTTCTGGACCGCAGTCACGGGCGCCATCATAACCCACTTGGGATCGATACCGCTGGTCGCCTGCGCGACGATGCGGACCATGGGCGCCGCACCCAACTCGTTTGCCCGGCCGGCGCTGGTGACGACCAGAGCAGCAGCTCCGTCGTTCACGCCTGGAGCGTTGCCGGCCGTCACAGTTCCATCCTTCTTGAATGCCGGCTTGAGCGCGCGCAGGGTTTCGGCAGTCGTGTCTTCGCGCGGGCCTTCGTCTTTGTCGAAGATCACCGCGGGCTGGCCTTTCTTCTTCGCGGGTATTTCCACCGGGACGATCTGCGATTTGAAGCGACATTCTTTCTGCGCGGCGATGGCCTTGCGATGGGAGTTCACTGCGAACTCGTCCTGATCCTCGCGCGATACAGCGTATTTCTCGGCGACATTCTCACCCGTGATGCCCATGTGGTAGGCATTAAAAATGTCCCACAATCCATCGTGCACCATGGAGTCGACCAGTTGTCCGTTGCCGAGCCGGTATCCCTTGCGCGCGTTCGGAAGCAGGTAAGGCGCGTTGGTCATCGACTCCATGCCGCCGGCGACGACGATGGAACTGTTGCCAGTCTGGATAGCTTGCGCAGCGAGAGCGACAGCTTTCAATCCCGAGCCGCAAACCTTGTTGATTGTCATGGCACCTACTTCGGGAGCGAGTCCGCCGAAGAGTGCGGCCTGCCGCGCCGGATTTTGTCCGATTCCCGCCGACACAACGTTGCCCATGATGCACTCGTCCACGAGCTTCGGATCGAGATTCGCGCGCTTCACGGCTTCACGCACGGCGACTGCGCCCAGTTGCGGAGCGCTCATGTCGCTCAAGCTTCCTTGAAATTTTCCGATCGGCGTGCGGCATCCGGAAATAATGACAACATCGTTAGAACCAGCCATACATGCGCTCCTTCGCGGTGTTCTCGACTATTGGAATCGTACTTATTATAGATGGAGCTAGAGGCCACGAGGGTTCAGGCGAGCACGTGCGGCGAGCTTGAGCGAAACATCAACGCGCATGCGGACGGAGACGACACACTCCAGCGCTACGAGCGCTCGCTTGCATGGCGACGACGAAAGCGTTGAAGTTTTTTATCCGAGGATTGAGTGAAGTGACTTTGGTGTGGTGCTGTGCAACGCTCGCATCGCTCATTTTTCTCTTGACTTCACTATGTGCCGACTCTATACAATCAAACAGTTGCGACAGAAGATCGTTGCAAGATTCCATGAAGAATGGAAAGGGAGAATAGAACCATGGCAACCAAAAAGAAAGCAAAGAAGAAAAGCAGCAAAAAGCACTAAGCACCTGCAACAAGGCAACGACGGGGACGCGATGAGCGTCCCCTAAGTTTTTGGTGGCAACTTCTGGAAGACTTGTTCAATTCGAACGCACTGATTTTTTCGCCGGAGCCAGAATCACTTTCTCAGTCGCCGGGCACAGGTTCCGATACGGGCAAAATACGCACTGGTAGCCCGGTTTGGCGTCGAACTTCCCTTCCGCAATCGCTTCCGCGACCTTCTTTACTTTCAGCTTTGCTTCTTCCAGTTGGGCATCGTTGCGGGTGGTCGTGACGGCGGAATTGTTTTCGAGGTTGTAGAAAACCAATTGCGCCACGCGATGTCCCCACACTTCACGGGCGGCCAGCGCATACAACGAGAGCTGCAGACTCTCGTCGGCATCTTCCTGGGACTTCGGCTTTCCCGTCTTGTAGTCGACGACGGCCACCGCATTGCCGTCCACGCGGTCGATGCGATCCACTCGCCCGCGCAATTTCGTTCCGGCAACTTGCAGGTCGAAATTCTGTTCAGTTTCCAGGACCTCGGGTTGGGGACCAGTCCGGACCAATTCCAGAAATTGCCCAAGCTGGAACGTTCCCTGCTTCAGATACAACTCGTACTGGTAGCGGTCGGCGATGCCGGAATCCGCGAGTCCCTGCCGCAACTGCTCGACCAGCGCCGTGTCGGCGACCTCGCGCCCGTAACGGAGAGCATCGTAAAAAGTACGCAGAACATCGTGCATGACCTTGCCGTAGTGCAATGCGGCGGACACATCCCGCGGCAGGTTCCACTCGCGCTCCAGTTTGAAGCGCAGCGGACACATGTCATAGGTCGTAATGGCCGACGCGCTGAGCCCGGTGAAAAAGTTTTCGGAAGCCGGCATCAGCAGCCACGCCGCCACGTTCGAGTGCTCCAGCGAGATCCTCTCCTCCTCGCCGCCGAAGAGGTCTTCCTGCACGGCCGCAGCTGTACGCGCACGCCAGAATTTGCGATAAGCCGGGTTGGGCATGAAGTCGCGCATGAACTTGGTCGGCGTGGGATCTTTTTTCGCCCGCCCCCGGTTTGTATAAATGGTCAGGGTGTCCTTGGCGCGCGTCATCGCCACGTAGAACAGGCGCCGCTCTTCTTCTTCATTCACGATCTTGTCGTCCGCATCAGACCCGGAGGTGCGCAGCTCGGGCGGCAGGTCGAGCAACGGCTCCCGCCATGTGCAGGGAAAGCATGGTGAATAGGCGCGAATGATCGCGACGTGGCGGAACTCCAGTCCCTTCGCGGTATGCACCGTCAACAGGCGTACCGCGTCCGCGGTGCTCGGAGGCAGCGCGATCGCGCCCTTGGCCTGTGTGAAGTAATCCAGATATTCGAGAAACTCACCCGGGCCGCCGGTCTCGACGATCGGCTTCGTCTGCCAGGTCTCCACGAATTTGAGAAACGCTGAAAGTGGCGCGGAGTCGGCGAGGTCGAAGTGCCGGCTTACGAAACTCGCGGCATCAACGGCGCGAGTGCCTTCCTTCTCCACCCGCTCGTGAGCCTTGTCAACGCACGAGAGCACCGCAGGCCCGTTGGCAAGCTTCCCGAGCACGTCGCGGATATCAAGTTCGTCGCGACGAACCGCTCGCATCGCCGCTCGCAACTCGTGCGGGTCGATCGCAAACTGAGGAAGAGCGGCCACGCGAAACAGGCTCGCCGCATCGCGAGGACTCACCGCAGCGGTTAGGCACGCGATCAGATCCCGAACCTCCGGCGTATGCAAGACGTCCAGCCCTTCAATCGAAAACGGAATTCCCCGCTCGGTGAACTCGCGGACGAGTTCCTCCCGATGATTGTGCTGGCGATACAAGACCGCGAAGTCACTCCATGTGCAGCGCTGATCGCCACTCTTGTCTTTCCGTTTCTGCTTGATCTGATAGGCCAGGTCCGCGGCTTCGACTTCCGGTTCACCCCACGTGACAATTTGAACCGGCGGTGCCACGAACGGCTCACCCTGCGCACTGGCCTGCGTTTCCCGCTCAGAGACGAGTGGTGCGCGCTGGTATTCGAACCCAGTTCCCTTCTGCGCAAAGACCGGGGGATTGTCATTCACAATGCCGAAAGCACACTGCAGGATGGGTGAAAGCGAGCGCCGATTCTTTTCGAGTATGACGAATCGCGTAGATGGGAAATGACGAGCGAACAGCGTAAACGCCGCGCTGGAAGCCCCACGGAAGCGATAGATCGCCTGGTCCGGGTCGCCCACTGCAAATACGTTCGCCGCAGTCCCGGCCAGCAGAGACAGAATCTCGACTTGAGCGAAGTTGGCATCCTGAAATTCGTCGACCAAAATAAAGCGCGTTTGGCTGCGCTCTTCCTCGAGAAGCGCGGAATCGTCCTTGAGAAGCTGATACGCGCGCGTGATCATGTGGCCAAACGTGCCGAGCTTCTTATCGGCGAGCATGCGTTCCACGGTGGCGTAAACGCTGGCGATCTCGCGGCAACGATCCAGCGTCTCGGCGGGGTCCATCCCGCTCTGCTTCTTCGAACTGGTCACCCGCTGGAGCGGGGTCTCGCGGCGTTCCAGGCGTGCGACGTACCCCGCATATTGCTCGGGACCCACCAGTTCGTCCTGGCAGCGGCGCATGAAACTTAGCAATGCTTCCAGAAACTCGTGGACGTTTGCCGCCCGCACAAAATATTTCAACTTCAATTCGCGGATGTTCCGCCGCAGATAAACCCAGAGGTCTTTGTCATCCAGCACGCCGAATTTGGCGCCGCGGCGATGGAGGAGGTCGTTGCACCAGGCGTGAAAGGTGAGAACCTTCATGCCGCTGATGTCCTGCCCCTCGAGTTCCGCCTGCACGCGCCTCTTCATTTCATCGGCGGCATTATCAGTGTAGGTGAGCGCGAGAATCTCGTCGGGCCGCGCGTGGCCTTCACGAATCAGATGGGCAATACGCTGCGTCAGTACGGTCGTCTTCCCGGTTCCAGCGCCCGCGAGTACCAGCATCGGGCCGAGCACGTGCTCGATAGCTTCGCGCTGGCGTTCATCGGGCTGAACTTTCGTGACGGACAGGACTGAGGGATTCACTTGCCGGAGCATATCAGACACCCGTGTGGAAAATCGGCTTGTTAGCGGAGGGCGTCCAGGGCCAGCGCTGCGGCTACGATCGCGGCGGTTTCGGCGCGGAGGATGGTGTCGCCTAGCGAAGCGGCGGTCCAGTCGTTGTCGCGGAACCATTGGAGTTCGTCGGGAGCCCATCCGCCTTCGGGACCGATGGCTAAGGTTGCGGCGGAAGGGCGCGGGGTTAACACTTCGCGCAGGTGTAGATCTGCCTCCGATTCCACTAGTACGATCTTCGCGGGCGCTAGAGCAGGCGAGGAGGCCTGCTCGACAGCCTGCAAGATGCCGGCGCTACACAGATCTTTCAGCTTTATTGGTGCGCTGATTTCGGGCGGAGCTTGGCGCCGGGATTGTTCGGAGGCTTGGAGTACCACACGCTGCCAACGGTCGCGCCGTTTGGGAGCGGCTGTGGCGAGATGCGCGTCCGTGCGGCGGGCGATGATTGGGATGATTTGCGATACGCCTAGTTCCGTGCATTTTTCTATGGCCCATTCCATGCGGTCGAATTTGAAGATGGCGAGAACCAGTGTGAGTTGCGGTGTCGTCGGAAGGCTCTGCTCTTCGCCGAGAGCGAACTCGACGCGGGTCTCGGAAATCGAAGTGATCGTCCCGCAGCGAACGGCCTCGCCAGTCGCAATGTCGAATTCCTGATTCACCTGTGCCCGCAGCACGCGCGAGAGGTGGAGCGCGTGTTCCCCTGTAAGGGCGGCGGTGTCGCCATTTACTTCATCGGCAATCCAGCGGCGGCGGGTCATGGAAACCATATCTCAGCTGTCAGCTCTCTCAGGACAACCATTGCGCCTGACCCGCGTGCTTTTCCTGACAGCTGAGAGCTGAGAACTTCTTCACGCAAACATATCTTTCATACGTCCCAGCAGAGACCTTCGCTGCGGCTTGTTCTCTACCGGAGAGAGTTGTCCAAGTTCATTCAGTAGTTCGCGCTGGCGTTTGCTGAGTTTACCGGGCGTTTGTATGCGTACTTCAACGTACAAGTCACCCTTCCCGTGTCCATTCAGGACGGGTACGCCCTTGCTGCGAATGCGGAACGAAGTACCCGATTGCGTGCCTTCCGGAATTTTCAGCTTGTAGTCGCCATCCATGGTCGCGACCACGATCTCGGTGCCGAGCGCGGCTTGCGGGAATGAAACGGGCACAACGCAATGAAGATCGTTCCCCTCGCGCTCGAAGAACGCGTGCTCCTTCACGTGCAGGACAACATAGAGATCGCCAGCCGGGCCGCCATACGCGCCGGCTTCGCCGAGTCCGCTAAAGCGGATCCGCGTGCCGTCCTCGACTCCGGCAGGAACCTTGGCTTCCACAGTGCGCTCGCGCAGCAAGCGTCCTTCGCCTTTACACTTCGGGCATGGATCGGTCACGACACTGCCCGCCCCCTGACACGTCGGGCACGTGCGCGCGATGCTGAAGAATCCCTGTTGATACCGCACCTGGCCATGTCCGTTGCAGGTGCGGCACTGCACGGGCGCTTTACCTGGAGCGGCTCCCGATCCATGACAAGCATCGCAGGTTTCATGCCGTCGGACTTTGACCTTCTTCTCCACGCCGAAGAATGCTTCGTCGAATTCCAGATTCAGGTCTTCGCGCAGGTCAGCGCCGCGTTGCGCGCGCGAGCGGCCTCGCCCCTTCCCGCCAAAAAGATCGCCGAAGCCGAAGAATTCCCCAAAGATGTCGCCGAAGTCCTGGAAAATGGCTGGATCGAAACCAGCCGCACCACCCGATGCGCCGCCGACTCCGGCGTGGCCGAAGCGGTCATAGAGCGAACGCTTCTCGACGTCGACAAGGATCGCATACGCCTCGGTCAACTCCTTGAACTTATCTTCCGCGTCAGGATTATTCGGATTGCGGTCGGGATGGTACGTCATTGCAAGTTTGCGGTACGCGCTCTTGATCTCGACGTCGGTAGACGTACGAGTGACGCCCAGCACCTCGTAGTAATCGCGTTTGCCGTTGTTGGCCAGATTGCTCCCCTTCGCTAATTCGTAGTGATTAGTGGATAGGCGTCTGCGGCTAATGCCGGATCTTTAACTAACCGTTGTGGCACGGCTGAAGCCGTGCCCTCCCGCTCCTCCGACACATTGGTCCCAGCACATCCGCCCTCAGCACATCTCGAACCCTATGCACCGTTCTTGGCCACTCTCACCATCGCCGGACGCAGCAGGCGTCCCTTGTAGTTGTAGCCACGCTGAAATTCATCGAGGACCTGATGATCTTCGGCGTCCGTGGTGTCCACCATTTCAACCGCCTCATGCAGGCGAGGATCAAACTGCTTCCCCACTGCTTCAATCGGCTGGACGCCAAGTTTCTGCAGTGCATCCTGAAACTGCCGGTAGATCAACTCGAGACCGCTGCGCAAGTCGTTGGAATTGGAGCCAGCACTGCCGGCCGGCGCCTTCAATGCCCGCTCGAAACTATCGAGAACAGGGAGAATGTTCTTGATGACATCGGTGGCGGCAAATTCGCGGAACTCCTGCTGTTCGCGCGTCGCCCGTTTGCGGGCATTGTCGAATTCCGCTTGCAGGCGCGCCAGTCGATCGAGCAACGCATCGCGTTCCACTCGAAGCTTCTCCGCCTCAGACACTGCCGGCGTCCCGCCCTGCAGAGGTGTTGCCGGAGCAGTGTCGTCGCCTCCCTCCGCGGGAGGCAGTTCGCGATCAAGATCGAGATGCGTACTTTCTGTCTTTCCGTTTCCCTTACCCATACTTCCTGATTACTCCGATTCGTTTAGTAATTTGTCGAAAAGCCGCGCGATATACGACACCGCCGACATGGTGTGCTGATAATCAAGCCGAGTCGGCCCAATCACCGCCAGCGATCCCATCACTTCGCCGCCAACCCGCGCCGGCGCGCCGATCAGCACGAAGTTGCGCATCGACGGCATCGTGTCGTCCAACCCGATCACCACGCGCACCGCTTCCTGCTTCGTGTCCAGATATGACCCAAGCAGCTTGACAACTTTTTCTTTTTCTTCCAGCGTGCGCAGCATGTCCTGAAGGCGTTGCCGGTCGTCTTCTCCGGTCACCAGGTTGGCCGCGCCTTCCACGAACACCGCTTCGGGCGCGTCGCCAGTCGTGAGTGCGCCCTGCAGATACAACTGCGAAATGGACTGCATCAGCCGGTCATACTCGCTGCGCTCTTTCTCCAGACGTCGCGCGATTTCCGCGCGCATGTCCTCCATGATCCATCCGCGAAAATTCTCATTGATGTAGCGGGCAGCGAGATCCAATTCCGATTGCGGCAGATCAAGGCGCAAAACCCGGTCGCGCACCACTCCCGAACGCGTGACTACGACAGCGAGAACTTTCTGGTCGCCCAGCCGCGAAAAATAAACATGCTCCAAAGCGTTCCGCGGGCCGCTAGTCGCCACCGTTACGCCGACACTGCGCGAAATCAGCGAGAGCACATGCGACGTGCGCTCCATAAATTCCTGCACATCCGTCACGCCCGTGAGGCTGTCCTGAATGATGCTTTCGTTCTCATGCGACAGCCGCGTCTCGCCGCTGAGCTGCTCGACATAATAACGATAGGCCTCGGTGCTCGGAACGCGTCCCGCCGACGTATGCGGCTGCTCCAGAAAACCCGCGTCCGCCAGATCCGCCATGACATTGCGGATCGTCGCCGCGCTCAGACCCTCGCGACTGCTGCGCGCAATCGTGCGCGAACCTACCGGCTCGCCGGTCGCGATAAATGTCTCGACAATGGCAGTCAGGATTTCGCGTTCCCGACCGCCGGTGGGTCCTGGTGGCATGATGATTCGAATCCGGAGCCGGAGGCTCTACCTAAATACTTTAGATGCAGAGGCTTAGATTGTGGATTCAAGGCCCCTTTTGCGATTCTAGGGAG
>Ga0210402_10000253_pt1 | contig 60959 bp, 90 predicted proteins | sample IncBWC7MmetaG_FD_161055 | JGI IMG/M metagenome (GOLD analysis project Ga0210402, IMG submission 161055) | Forest soil microbial communities from Barre Woods Harvard Forest LTER site, Petersham, Massachusetts, United States - Inc-BW-C-7-M | ecosystem: Environmental > Terrestrial > Soil >... | reverse complement strand
CCTCACTCGGCCAAATGCGCCCCCCAATGACCATCCATATCAAAAAAGCATAGCCTCATACATCTTTCATATGACAAATGCCATAATCCCGCCACATTCCCATGCTATGGTATCATGTTCTGGAAGCTTGACCTCACAAGTTTCGGCCAAAGTTTCAATTCAGGGAGTCGCAATGATCCACCCCCACATCCCGAGAGTCAAGCCTTCCCTCACAGTCCGGCTTGACTCAAGCCTAGTCGCCGTCCTCTCCGAAGAAGACCAGTCCTATTCTTTCCCAATCCACGGCCGCGCCGAGACCGTCCTATCAAACGCCCTCCTCCACATAGCAAGCGGCCTATCCGCTGCTCGCATAGCCGAGCACTTCAACCTCCACAACTTCGCCGACTCACACTGCCCCTGTTGCAAACTGGAAGGCCGCATCATGGCCGCATCGGGTCGGAGGAGCGTAAGCGGACAAGCCGCTTACGCTCCTCGAGGCGGGAGTGGCGGCAAAGTAGAAATTCGCCACATCCGCCCCGGCATATCCGGCGCGCAGCTCAAAGCTTATGAGGCAGCCTACGCGAAACGCACAACACCCCACTCCAACGTCATCAAATCAGTCAACAAACGTATCGAGGATCTAATCTAATGAAATGGCATATCACATCCTCCCCATGCAAAGGCGACTATCGCTGCAGCATAAAAGATTTCTCACACCGCCTTTCCAGCGAACAATGTAAGCGGTGCACAGTTCGTTTCCGCGTCTCTATCCGCAAACATCTCCTATCCGAACTCCGCAAAGAGTGTGCTAATACACCAATCGAGGATCTCATCTAATGCCAACTGACATTCACCACGGCCCCCAAATGATCGACATAACAGCCCCCTCTCTAGCCGAAATACAAATCCGCTCAGACGGCGCAGTCCTATGGATCAACGTAGACGGCGTCTGCCGCCTGAGGATTTGCGGGCTAAAGCCCGCAAACCTCATCCTAAACGACGAACGCACCATCATAATGGGGAGTTCCCAAATAAATGGCTAACCCCAAACTCTGCATCCGCTGCAAAGGCACTGGCCGCAAATACGACGGTGGCTCATGCTACCGCTGCGACGGGCGAGGCACCGAACCGGCCCAAGCCAAATCCTACATCTCAGCCGAAGAACTGCTGTTTGATGGCGAGACAAGCTCGCCATCAAACATCAGCAGTGATGGCTCATCCATTGGTGGGTCCGATGCTGTCCTCAAGCTCACCGGCCGCTTGGACGCCGCCATCGCCCAAATCGGCTCCAACCACGTCACCGCCATCACAGCCACATCCAAGCTCAGAGGCGAATTAGCCAAACTCCTCGCAGACGAGCGCATAGCCCACGCCCACGCCATCTCATCCCTGGAAGAGAAAATCGACTCCTTATCAGGCTCATTAGATGAGGCCGTCAAACTCCTAGAAGCCAAGCGCGAAGTAACCATCACAGTCAACACGCCCCAGGGCTCATTCACAGTCCCAGAGGGCCACAAACATCCCATGTTCGAAACCCTATTACGCGCTGCAGCCTCCCGCCAAGCAGACGGCTATCACCCCAACTGCTGGATCGCAGGCCCAGCCGGCAGCGGCAAAACCACCGGCGGCCGCATGTTGGCCAAAGCCCTAAACCTCCCATTCTTCTTCAACGGCGCCGTCAGCATGGAACACAAGCTAATCGGCTTCCGTGACGCAGGCGGCTCCTACCACACCACCCCATTCCGCGAAGGCTACACAATCCCAGCCGTCTACCAATTCGACGACGTCGACTCCTCCGAAAACAGCGCCCTCCTCGCCCTCAACGCCGCATTGGCCAATGGCGAATGCGACTTCGCAGACCGCCTCATGCCCCGCCACCCAGACAGCATAATCCTCGCAACCGCCAACACCTGGGGCCTCGGCGCAACAGCCGACTACGTCGGGCGCGTCAAAATAGACGCAGCCTTCCTCTCCCGCTTCCCCGTCAAAATCTCATGGCCCTACGACGAGCCTTTCGAGCTTGCAATAGGCGGAAACCCCGAGTGGACCCGGCGCGTTCAGCGTGCAAGGCACGCTGCCCGCACAGCTGGCCTCAAAGTGATAATCGACCCGCGCCACTCCATCGCCGGCGCTGGCCTCATCCAGTCCGGCTTCACCCCAGATCAAGCTGCCGAGCTAACCTACTTGGCCAACATCCCAGCCGACAAAAGGAATCTCCTTCAATGAAAGTATGGATAGCACAAGCCACCTCAACCGACTGTGGTGACAGCAGTCTCTTCGTCGCCTCTACCCGCGAACTCGCCCTCCGCGAACTCACCAAATGGTGGGAAGGCCAGAATTATGATAACGACGACTCCCCTCCACCCATCTCCAACTACTACCATACCGAGATCTGGGATTACGAAGTAGTCGAACAATGAAAAAGACTGCATGGGAAGCTCTCGTAGACTCGGCCATCTCAGCCCAAATCCGCGCGGGCAACATCCGCCGCCTCCCCGACGGCTCCCTAATCCTAACTCCCAAAGGCCACACCACCACCCAAAAACTTAAATCCAAAAGAGGAAGTCCTCAATGAAGTCAGCTGGCATATCCCTCCGAGACGCCTGTGAGCAAATGATAGCCCACGCCCAATCAGAAGGCAAAATCGATCCATCCCTTACCATCGCCTCTCTAAAATGGCGCATGACCCCTGACGGCAAAGAAGTAGACATCACCCTCTCAAACGGCGATACAGTCTACATCGTAACCAAAGAGCCAAAAGAAAAAGGACTACCTCATTGACCCTCAGCCTTGGCCTAGCGGCCAAGGCAAAGACAGGAGCCTTTTCGATGTCTCTTACATTCCCCACCATCGCCGAGCAAGTCCTATTCGAGTTCAATCACTCAACAAAGACAGTGGCCCTCATCACCCTCGCGCGCAAGCGCGGCGCAGAAGTTACCCGCTCTTACATGACCGGCAACCTGATTTACACATTCGACGATGACACCTCCCTCATCATAACAGGCCGCGGCAAAAACTACAAAGTCCGAGCCCAGCTCCCATGACCATCACCCGCCACACCCGCGTCCTAACCCCCACCACAACTGGCCGGGGTATATCCACAATCCCCAACCTTCCGGGCAAATCCATCCACTACATAATCGCCCAGAGCCTCAGCGAACTCGGGGAGTTCGCCCGCGCATCCATGCTTCGCAGCTCATCCTCCTCCTCCTACTGGGATATGAATCTCGGCATGAAAGGCGCAATCGACTACTGCTTCACCGGCGACCTATCCGCCGTAGAACAGTCCGACGCCTTGCTCCACAAAATGGAGGAGCACATCACCATGCCCTCCACCCGTGCCCTATGGACCGACGACGTAGCCGGCGCATTCCCAAACATCCCCGCCTACATCGCCGGCCAGCCCCTCAACATGCGGACCCGGACAAAGCACCAGATCGACTCAGCCCCATTGGCCATCATGGTCGACCTGGGCATCAGCGCCGCCATCAACGCTACCCAAGTCCGCAACCGCGGCACCGCCATCCTAGCCCTAGTCCGTGCCCTCAGCGCCCACCGCCCCATCGAGTTATGGGCCATGGATTTCGGCTCAGCCGACGACGGAACCTCATCCTTCTCCTACAAAGGTTCCAACGCTGTCTGCTGCGCAGCCAAAATCGAAACATCACCCCTCGACCTCTCATCAGCCTGCTACGCTCTAACCCACCCAGCCTTCGTCCGCCAAATCCTATTTGGCCTCGAAGAGAAATACCACGACTTCCGCGGAGGGTGGCCATTCCGCATAAACCGCGCCCTATCCCGCCATGAAATGGAAGTCCTCTGCGCCCCCATGTGGCCGCACGTCAGCGAAACCCTCGCCCTCCCAGGCCTCCACGTCGCGGACCAAAGTATGACAGATCCTGAAGCCTGGCTTAAGCGCCAACTCTCCGAGCACGACCCCCTCAAACTCGAGGAGACAATCGACTGATGCCCACCGAAACGCAAATAGAAATGAACGAGGAAGCAGTCTTAACTGCCTGCAAGAAGGCAAAGAACGCCATCCTTTTCTATTTCGACGAGAACTCCAACCGCTCAGTTCCCTCCATAACCGTCTGGTCTAAAGGACTATCCCACCACGACATAATAGACGTCCTCCAGGGCTACATAAACAACCTCAAACAGAGAAATTAATGACCCGCAAAGCAGTAGTCATCCCAACCGCCATCAAAGTCGGCTCCAAATGGCAGCCCTACCTCATCCACTACGAAGTGGATGACCGCTTCAGCGTCATCCAGTATTTCACAGACGGCACATACGAAACAGTCCGGGCGTCGGTCGCCCCAGAAGAGGCGACCGCCGCATTCAACCACTACACCAACAACGTCGCCTCCCGCATGGGCATTACATCCCGCGTCATAATCACCGACGGCGGCGACAGTATAGTCCTAGAATGGCGTCACAATCAGGGCATTACCTGGCCCAACCCCTCCAACAAGGAGCCCACAGATGATTGATCCATTCAAGCCCATCTTCACATTCGTCGCCGACGACGGCGAAAACTACCACATAGACACTCACGCTCTCCGCGACTGGTGCGTGGCCCAAGAAAAGCTAGGCAAACTAGAGATCTTCAACATCCCCCTCAAATACGACCTCGCAGCCACATTCATCCCCGAGAACGTCATCGCGCCCGACCGCGTCTTCGAACTAGCCGAGCGCCCCATCGAGTCCCTCGATCCCATCATAATGGTCAAAGACGGAACAGAGACAAACAACGCGCCCAACGTCATGCTAGTCGACGGGCACCACCGCTTCTTCCTCGCCTGCCTCCGCAAATGGACCTACATCCCAGGCCACCTCCTCGAAGTGTCCCAATGGAAACCATTCCAGCTTCACAACCTCCCCTCCATCACCCGCGAACAGCTCCGTCGCAGCCCCCTCCTCAAAAGGAACTACTAATGGTCGGCGCAGCTCTCATCGGCTTCTTCGCTGGCAGCGGGATGTGGCTCACCCTCCTCACCCTCCTAGCCCTCCGCGCCCTCTTCCTCGGTAGCATAGAAGTCCTCGCCCGCATCCACTTCAACTACCGCCAGCGCCACCCATACAATCCAGCCCGCGCTCGCCGCAACGGCAACATCTTCTACATCGCAATAGCCACTCTCTCAGCCCTCGATGTCCTCTACGTCTATCTGACCCGTTAAGGAGCCCTCCAATGGGTATCACTCAACAGCGTCTAATCGACCTAACCAACGCTGCCCTCACCTGGGAAAAAATTTTCTCCCAGGTAATGACCCGCATCAAGCGCGCCGCCGAGCTAGATCCAGACAACAACCAGCTCCTCCTCGGCCTCACTGGCTTAACCCCACAAGAATGTGCAGAAGATTACGACGAATATATCGCCGCTATCGAAGTAGTGGCGCGAGAGCTTGAAAATATCCGCATTACCAAAGCCAAAAACACTCGCCGCCACTTCCGCGCCGTCCGCCGTCGCGCAGAAATTCCTGAACTCGACACATCCGAGTCTCTCATGGATAGACGAGCCCGCGCATTCCGGGAAAAACATATTGGGTCCGACGACCCATTCAGCAGCTCCCCAGCGGAGAAACCAAACGGAGAAACCCAGTGAACGATGCACGCCGCAAAGAAATAGCAGAAGCCATCTCCAAAATCGAGGACGCCCGCAGCATCCTCGAAGCAGCCTCATCCGAGGAGCGAGAAGAGTTCGACTCCCTTCCCTCCAAAGCCCAGGAGTCAGACAAAGGAACCGCAATCGACGCAGCCGCTTCAACTCTCGAAGAGTCCCTCGACAAGTGCGATGAACTCATCAGCTCACTAAACGACGCCAAAGTTTAGTCCAGCGTCAGCCAGTCTAGTCCAGCGTCAGCCAGTCGGTCTACGACCGACTGGCTTCCGCGGGACTAAAAAGCCCGATAAGGAGAGTATAATGACAACCATAATTGAAGAACTCGCCCTGATCCTAGCCTTCGACGAAGCACGCAAACAGCTACAACCTAAAAACTACTGGCCAACCGATGAACCCGACACCACCATCGAGTTCGCAGGCCGCCAGCTCACCCAAGAAGATCTAGCCGATCTAGTATTCAACAAACACCAAGACCTCTTCCTAGCCGAGGCAGCAAAAATACTAAAAAACCGCACCACTACCACCCGCCCATTATCTTTTAACGCCGAAACAGCCGCCATAGATTAGCGTTCAGGGAGTGGGGCTACGCCCCACTCCCTTCCGCTAATCTATTAAAGGAGGAAATATGACATACCAACGCCGCCGCATAAAAAGAGAAAACAACAAACCATTAGTGGCCACTCCCACTCCGCGGCGACGCCGCCTCCCATTCGGCGAGTGCCCATCCTGCGACCGCGACGGGCCTGAAGGCCCATCCCACGACCCATCCCCCCACTGCGAGTCCGGCTCTCGCCCTCACTGCACCTGCGACACATGCTTCTAGGAGCCTCGGCCTATCGGCCGAGTCTCCAAAACAGTCAACCATAAAGGAATAAGAAAATGAGAGGAACACTCCTAATCGGGCTGGCCCTATACACCACATACTCCGCACAAGCAGCGTGCCACCACTACTCCACATGGAATTACCCCTACCCACAGCCCACATGCGGCAGAGCAGCCTTCGCCGCCCGCAATGACTCCAACTGGTATGTTGAGATAAAGCCCGAAACCAAAATCACACCAGGCCCAACTGAGACCGACCAGCGCATACCTGACCAGGTCAAAGACTTTATCCAGCACAACATGGCTCTGTCCCTCCACCACGACGATTTGGAGGACGCGCTAGAACTTCTCCTCCAAAAAGAACTGACAACCAGCGAGCTGAAAGGAAAGTAAATGGCCTGCACAACCCTAACTTACCACCAAATCGAGCGGATCGAAGTCGACTTCAAGCCCGACTCCTCAGACTCCCGCTATTCCTACCTCCAGCTATGCGTCTACCCTCGCGGCGCATCCCGCCCCGACAAACTATCATTCTTCCCATCCACCGCTCAGGCAGCTGACCACCTGCACAACATCTTCCTCGCCTGCAACCTAATGGTTCAGACAGAAGTGGAGTTAGCCAAATGATGCGCCCTCTTTGCACTCTCCAGCCAGGACCATACGGCGACACCATGATAGTCACCCCTCCCGGCTACCGCTCATGCCGCGTCATCGACGGCAACCCCTGCAACTGCACAGTCGCCTATGCCCTCGACGACGGCACCTGCCCCTGCGCTCCCGGCAACTACTCAGTCTTGCTCGCCATCCTCCCAATAACCAAACCCAAAGAGCAGCCAGAATGAAAGACTGCCGCCCAATCGGTATAAAGGCCACAAGCCTCTACGCCTCCTACGAGTTCTATTTCGGAAAGAGAAAACCCATGAACCGCACCACTTCATTCCGCGCCTTCCATAACGCCCTGCGCATTCTCCGCGCGCTCGACTGGCACGAAGTTCACTTCCTCTCTGAAGAAGAATGGAAAAGCTTCCGCGATAATCCATACAAATTCTTTGTCTCAACTACCGACCGCAATGCCAGTCTCATCTGGGAAGCCCTCCAGCGCCGTCAGCCCGAGGAGCTAAAACAGAATGTCTGATCATCCTCTCCACGAATGCGCCCGGACAGCCGCACCCCTAATCGAGTCCGGCGCAACAGTCCACCAGAAATTCACCTGCGAGAACTGCGGCTCCCGCCAAACCGTCGCCGAGGCGAACCAGTTCTTCACCAGCGGCAAATGTGAAGAGTGCAACCACATCACAAACATCGTCGAAACCGGCTGTAACTACATAGTCATCTTCGGCGAGCCCAAACCAATCGGAGGCATCCAGTGAGCTACAAACCAGAAGTCCAGACCGACTCCTCAGGCAAATGGTACGGCAACGCAGCCCGCTTCGCCACCGAGGAAGAAGCTGACGCCTACAATCTCGACCTCGCCTTCCGCTGGACCTCCGTCCGCGAGAGCCGCGTAATCGAAAGCGCCGACCCCGTCAACTTCCGCTGGGATTGGGCAACAAAGAAAGGAGTTGCCGTGAGCTAAAGCTCACGGCAAAAGGAGAAGACAATGAACTTCCACGACCCCACCCGCACCCGCTTGGGTAACTGGCGTCCGTGCTGGCTCAACTCAGTCATCGCGCTCCCACCCATCCAGCTAGAGCCCCACGAGACAGACCCCTCTCTCATCGTGATAACCATATGCCACGGTTCCCGTGGCATATGGTTATCAAAAGACATCCCAAAAACCGAACTCCATAAAACCCTTCATTTCTGGGAAGTGGACCCAGAAGGCACATTCATGCACCTCTTCGGCCTCACAGACTGGCCCCATGAACACGCCCGTGTAGCCGCAGCTATGAAACCAAAGGACACACAACCCCAAGTCCGAGTCCCTATCCCAATTGAGGATTTAATCTAATGACAGGCTTCACATACAAATCCTACTCTTTCCTGGACAAAGATCCCATAATCGACGAGATTCGCACCGTCATCAAAGACTCCGGCGTCTCGCACAAATGGATCGAAGAGGAGTCCGGCGTAACAGCCGTAACCCTCCGAGCCTGGTTCTACGGGACAACCAAGAAGCCCCAAGCGGCCACAATCAACGCAGTAGCCCGCTCCCTCGGCTACAAGCTCGGTTTTGTCCCATTCGGCAGAGCCATCATCCACATCGACCCTCCAATGCCGGAGTCTTTACCAAAGCCTCGTCCTACGGCAGTCCGACACATCATTCAGATGCACAAGTATAAGAAGAAGGGAGCACGGCGATGACAAAATTCAAAGTCGCCTTCACTATGGACGCCAAAACCCTCTTCCTCATCATATCCAAAATGCTCCCCATCGAGGACTTAAAAGTAGAAGAGAAGCTTGATGAAGCAGAGCTTAAAGCAGCCCTTCATAGTCTGGCTCCGAAGGCTGAGCGAGCAAAGCTCGTTCAGCCTTCTCCAAAACCAAAGTTTGCAAAGTCCAAGCCATCCATCCCCTTCAGCCCCGACAAAGGGATAAACAAAATCCTCCTCGACTACCTAGCCAAGCGGCCTCACAAGTCTATCGAACTACGCAAGCCATTACAAGAGGCCGGTTATTCAGCCAACTCAGTCGGCTCCCGTCTTCAAGAGCTGGCAAAACGTGGCATAATCACCCAACACGGTGACGGATTATGGAGCTTGAACGCATGAAAAGCGACGAAATTCTCTGGCGTCTCCAGACCGCCCTCGAAACCATAACCCCAATGCGCGGCCAGCTGGAGAGCGACATTACAGAGGAAACTGCATTCATCACTGGCCAAGCATTAGGTGCCCTCCATCAAGCCATCACCCTAGTCAAGCGTGATATCCTCGCACAGAAGAAGCCGGAAAAAGATGACGCATAGATTTGATCGTGGAGCAGCGCACACCTTCATATGCAACGGCGACGTCCGCTGGCACATAGACCAGATCCTAAACGGCATCTACTTCAACTGCTCCCGGATGCTGCCAGACGGTCGCTTCAAAGAGTGTACAATCATCTGCCCTGAACATAAGCAGCATGAATTAGCATGTGAGAATGGCCTGTCCAATGGTGGGCCACCCTACTCCCTCGAACACCATAAGGCTAAACGAGCATGAGTATCGCAAGTAGAGGTGACGACCAATATATGCTACATCTACCAGCTGGATTGCGCGAGCGCATTAAACGGCGCGCAGTTGCCAACGGGCGTTCACTCAATACGGAGATCATCATAGCCATTAAACACCATCTCACAACTGCTAAAACACCAAACATCAACGGTACATTACCAAAAGTTAATGTGAACACCCCTTGACATGACCCACCAAATATGTCAAAATTGAGACGGGATAACTTCAGTCATCCCTCAGAACAGGCGGACAGTCTTATGAAGAAATTGCTGCTAACTTCAACTTTCCTAATGGGGATGTCTCCCCTTGCCGCACATGCAACGCTCCAGATCGAGGTCTTCGACAACGGGGCTTTGATCGACAACCTCACCGGGCTCACAACAGGCGCAGGCACACTCACAGCCAGTGATGCCAACTTCGCCAACATCACCATCGCCGCCCAAGGCAGCCCGATCCTACCGAATGCCGACCTCTCCAGCGTCACCCTCGACGCCACGGCAGCGGCCGGCTTCACCGGCTCCCACACCCTGACGGTGGACGTCCTCCAGAGCGCCATCACCGGACTCGGCAACACCCTCTCCACCTTCACAGTCAACGGGCTCACAAATGATCCCGGCCCAACGACGGAGAGCACATTCGCCAACGGCGGGCTCCTCGCTACGCACACGTTCCCGGTCGCCCTCCTGGATGGATCTTTCGGCCCCGTCTCAGCAGCAACTGGGGCGTTCACATCGGACGAGATCCAGTTCGCTGTGGACTTTACGGCCCCACGTCAGTCGTTCGGCGGCTCAGAGCAGCTAACGACCAACGTCCCGGAGCCCTCAACCTGGGCTCTTCTTCTGCTAGGCTTCGCCGGCCTAGCTTTCATTGGAGGCCGTCGTCGTAGAGCACCGAAGACAGCCTCCATAGTCGCAGTCTGACAAACCCCCGTTAAGACTGCGATGGGGCCGAGTCCAGGCACCGCAACCTCCCAGGACTCGGCCCTCCTTTACAAACCCAAGCAAAGCTTGGGTTTGTAAAGGAGTAGTGAAATGCGTAGAGTCATTCGTCCGCAGTCTAGACGCCACCTCTGGCTCTATGACGAAGACTGGGATTTCGTCTCCACCCACGTAGCAGCCCGCACTCGTCTTCCGCCGGGCTCCTGGGTTCGTGAGATGCTTCACCGCGTAGTCCTTCAGCTTCGCGAAGAGCGCTACATCCAATCCGAGACTGCAGCTAAACTGTGGGAACATGTAGACCAGCTTCCTAATGTGCCAATCGAGGAAACACATGACTGAAGAGCTGCCTCGAAACGACCTGCTGACTAAGGCGGACCCCGAATGGTCAATGGCCGAACTCTTCAACCGAGAACCCCTCGCCCTCTACCAGCAGCATCCCGAACAGTTCAAGCGGCTCATCATCGAGCTTCGCGCTCAGGCCGAGCGCAACCGAGCAGCCGAGGAAGCTGGCAAGCGCATTCCGCGCCCCTCCAAGATGGCCGACGCCCTCCCAGTCAAATCTCTCCTCACCGCAGAAGAACTGCTTTTCGGAGACGACAAATGACCTGGGACGACATCTGCACCGCTCTGGGCGTCTTCGCACTCATTTGCCTCTGCCTCCCCTGCAAGTACGATCCAGCAATCCGGCTTCGGGAGTGGCTCGATGGCTGAAATGGCACATGCAACTCTTCTTGCGCCCAATCGGCACGACCGCGGATGGCCCCGCATGGAGATCAAAACCTTCATAACAGAGACCGACCAGTCTTGGCGTTTCTGTATCGAGCCAATGGGATACCGCGACACCATCTGGGAGCGTAGCGGTTACGTAGAACTAATCAAATGGAAGGGCTAAAGATGATCGAAGAATTATTCAAACAATTCACCAAAACACTCCGCATACCCATCAGCATCCACGTCGAAAAACATGGCCTGATCATTGCTGAAAACGACCTCCTGATCGCCCATGACCCACACACTGGCCGCATCGTCATCACATTCGAGGTCACCCAAACTCCAATCGAAATGGCAGCCGAGTAATGGAGAGGTGGCAGAGTGGTCGATCGCACCGCACCCGAAATGCGGAGTACGCGCAAGTGTGCCGAGGGTTCGAATCCCTCCCTCTCCGCCAAAAATAAGCAAAAGGGGCAAGAAGACAGTGCAGAATTGGGAAAATAATAAAAGCTTCTCTCAGAAGCTACCCCGCTTCCAAACCTCAATCGACTCCACTTCCCTGGGCGCGTTCAAACAATGCGCCCGCTACTACTACTATTCCATTGTCTGCGGCTACACAAAAATCGGCGTTCAAATCCATCTGGACTTCGGTTCAGCAGCCCATCATGTCTCAGAAAATTACCAGCGTCTTAGATCCCAGGATGTGGGGCACGAAGACGCCCTGGAAGCCACAGTCGTCAAAGCCCTCTCAGGTACTTGGGACTACAAAGCTAACGCTCCTTCATTTGATGATCCTCAGAAAAACCGGCTATCTCTCATAAGGTTTGCCGTCGAATACCTGGACCATTACGAGAAGCAGGGCTCCCCACTCAAAACCCTCCAGCTCGAAAACGGCAAGCCGGCAGTCGAACTGACATTCCTGTTCGACGCTGGCTTCCGCTCCATGACCAACGAAATCATCTCACTATGCGGCCACATAGACCGCCTCGTAGCATTTAACGACGATATTTTCATTGCCGACCTAAAGACCACCTTGGAAGCCATCAGCTCCAAATACGCTGAACGCTTCACCCCCGACAACCAATTCACTCTCTACACCATCGCGGGCCGAGTCGCCCTCGGCGTCCCTGCCCGTGGTATCCTCCTCGACGCTGCCCAGATTGGCGTCAACTTCGTCCGTTTCCAGCGCTTCCCCGTCTACCGCCCCCAGCCCGTCCTGGACGAGTGGCTCCAAGCCCTCCCCTATTGGGTATCCCTCATGGAAAGCTGCGCCGTGGTAGCTGAGCCCATGCCAAATCCCGAGGCCGCCTATCCCCAGAATGACAAAGCCTGCGGCCTCTATGGCGGCTGCCAGTTCCGTGAAATCTGCGGACGAAGCCCGCTAGCTCGCAAACCAATCATGGACGCCACATTCCAGATCCGTCGTTGGGACCCAGCCGGGGAGCCCCGCTAATGAACAAGCAGCTTCAGCCATATGGGATTTACGACACCCGCAACTGCACGCTGATCCATATTGGCCTCTACGAGAGCATTGCTCAATGCTGGCAGCTTTTTCTCGGATGGCCTACCTCAGAAGAAATCCTGGATGCCAAGCAACACGGCCTCCACTGTATCCCAATCACCTGCCACTATGAACTGCCAAAGGAAACGTCCAAATGAAAAAGAAACGTCCAGCAGTAGATCCCGCGTCATACGACTTAGCAGAGCATTTCCTTGGGGAAGTCCCTGGCGCGACAGAAGACGATATCTGGAGCCTGGCCGACGACATTCAAAAAATCTGTGAAGCTTATGAAATAAGAAGAAAAGCAGCAGAGAAAGACAGTCAAGGACAAGCCAAATGAACGAGGAAGTCAAAAAAGACCTATTCGGCGAGAAGCCAGTCGAGCCCGCCCCAACATTTAAGCCAGTCAAAATCCTGATGCTTGGCGACCCTGGCTCAGGGAAAACAGGGAGTCTCGCATCCTTGGTGAAGGCGGGCTACAATCTCCGCATTATGGACTTCGACAACGGCACCGAAATCCTCCAGAACCTTCTCACCCCAGAAGAGTACGCCACCTGCTCAATCATCCCCCTCCAGGATAGAAGAATGGCAAAGAAAATCCCAGTAATGGATGGCCAGAATGTTCGTGGATGGCGAGTGAGTGCCATTCCAACCAAAGTGGACGCCTGGCAGAAAGCAGTGGATCTCATTTGTACTGACTGGAAAGACCCGATCACAGGCAAGTCCTTCGGCTCCGTCTATACATGGACCTCCCAGGACGTCCTCGTCTTCGACTCGCTGACCCACGCATGGCGCACAGCCCTCAACTTCATTCTTGCTATCAACAACCGCCTTGGCCAGAACCCCACCCAACCGGAGTGGGGCACCTGCCAAGGGATGATCCTCGACGTCCTGTCCACCTTCTTCGACGCCAGCATCAAATGCAACGTAATCTGTTGCGCCCACATCGCCTACGACACCGACCAGAACGAAATCCTTCACGGCCTCCCCGCAGGCCCTGGCCGAGCCCTCAACCGGGAGATCGGCACCTATTTCAACCACACAATCCGGGCCGCCACCGTCGGCAACCGCCACTCCATCATCACCCAGTCGGACGGCGTAGTGGAGTTGAAAAGCGCAGCTCCAGGCCGGATCAAATCCACCTATCCAATCGAAACCGGCCTAGCCGACTATTTCGCAGCCGTGCGGAGCCTCCAGTGATCGACCTACCTGAACTCCCTCACCGCATCTCATATCTTCCCAAGGACGAGCGGGGCTACCCAGTACCGTGGTTCGTAGCATGGATGTACGCTGGCGAACTCTGTCCGCCCGGCCAAGGCGAGCCAGATTTCCGCATAGTGGCACCCGGCAAACTGTGGACAGCCTACACCCGTCACCGCTGCTGGATCTGCGGCGAGCCACTAGGCCAGCACAAAATCTATGTGATCGGCCCTATGTGCGTCGTCAACCGGATAACTAGCGAGCCGCCATCCCACAGAGAGTGTGCCGAGTTCGCAGCAAAAGCCTGCCCATTCCTCACGCGCCCCCGCCAGAAGCGCGACATGAAAGGCCTCCCAGAGGAACGCTTCATTGCGGGAGAGCATATAGACCGCAATCCGGGCGCAGTCTGCCTCTACGAGGCTGGGACAGCGAAAGCCTTCAAAGCCGGAGGCGGCTACCTATTCCAGCTCGGACCGCCCAACCGCGTCGACTGGTTCAGCTCGGGTCGAAAAGCTACGCGAGCTGAAATTGAATTGTCAATCACAACTGGCTACCCGCTCTTGTATGCAATGGCAAAGAAAGACGGGCCCGAGGCAGTTCAGGAGCTTGAGCGTATGCGTGAAGCCGCATGGAAACTTTTACCAGAGGGAGCAAAGCAATGAGACTAACAGACAGCCTAACAATCGCGGAGTTTGGATCATACCGTATCAAGGCACTTTACTACTATCGTATCGAAGTGCCCTACGAAAACAAGCATGACGGGCCAGACATCACAGACATTCAAGTGGAGAAAATCGAGCTTAAAATCGAGGAAGCCCTTATCAGAAAGGGAGCGCCACTCTGGGCCCACTTCCGCACAATTACCCTCCTCGACATTCCACCATGGATGTGGGAACTTCTAAACAGCACATCAGTCCTCGGAGAGCTGGATCGAGACATCGGGCCAGACCCGGACGAGCAGAGAGACGCTCAACAAGATGCGGCTTTTGAAGCTGCGTTTCAAGGCGTCAAGACACCAGATTAATCCAGTTGTATAAAACAGATTTGTGAATTCATTCCCAGAGGAAAAAAATTTGGGAGTGATGTAAGCAGGGCAGCTGCCCAAGGAGTGAGTAAATGGCAAATCTAGCAGAACTGATGAAAGGCCGAGTCGAGGATTTGGTGAAAGGTCCACCGACCCTCCCCATCGGTGACTATCCAGCCGTGATCTCCAAGTTCGAGCTTACAACAGCCCGCAATGCGGAGCAGACTCCCATCCTGCGGTTCACGGCCCGCATCCTCGACTGGCCCGCAGACGACTCCATCGACGAGGCGCAGAAGGCCCTGGTCGAGAACATCGCCCAGCGTTCCGTCAACTGTGACTACTGGCTGCCACTTGACTACAGATATGGCCGCCTGTGCCAGCAGTGCGGGATCACCGGGGAGATCACGGAGCAAACCAACTACGAGTTGGTCGGCAAGCACGTCCTCGCCACCGTAAAGCACCAAATCAGCAAAAAAACTGGTGAGGTCTGGGCCGTCGCCCAGGCCTTCATCGGCACAGAATAAGCTCACGCCTCCCGTGTGAGCTTATAGGATTGCGGGAGGGCAGTCCTTGGGGGAGGTTTCGCGGCCTCCCCCTAAATTTAGGAGACTTACATTGTCCGAGCCGATCCCTACAAAGTTCTGGCGCAGTCTAAATCCATACGAGTTCAAAAGCATAATCCTAAACGACAGCAAAATTGAAGGCGAACTCCTTCTCCGTCTGTGGCGCATGTGGGAAAGGCAAGGCCCGCCACCAAAATCAGTCTCCGTCTCCCTAGAACTTGCGGCAGTCGAAAAACTCGCTCGCACTCTAAAGAAAAGATCCAAAAATGCCTGACATTGCCCTCTCCCTCATCTGGGTCAAACGAGACTCCCGCCAACGCCGAAAGCTAGAGCCAGACCCCGCACTCCAGGCCAGCATCAAACGAGTGGGCCTCATCAACCCCATCATCATCACCAAAGACTATCAGCTTATAGCAGGCGAGCGCAGATGGGAAGCCTTCAAAGCACTCAACCTCCCAACCATCCCAGTCCGCTGGGTAGATGATCTGAACATCGACGAGCTAAAAGTCATCGAGCTTGAAGAGAACATCAAGCGCAAAGACCTCTCATGGCAAGACTCTGTACGAGCCATTGCGGAACTCCACTACCTCTACGGCAAGAATGACCCCGCATGGAACCAGAGAATGACTGCCGACGCTTTGTCACTTGATACAGGCCACGTTTCCAACACCCTCCTCGTCGCCACCCACCTAAAAGATCCTCGCGTAGCCAAAGCAGCCTCCGTCAACGAGGCTCGCAACCTCATCCGCCGCCGGAAAGAGCGAGAGGACGAAGCTGAAATAAACGACATGGCTGTCTTCGCCCGCGAAATGGTAACAGTCCAGGGCAAGCCGTCCCCCATTACACAGGGCATAATAACCCCCCAAACTCAACCCGCACCTGAGTCCGTCGAAGTGACATGGTCCCGCCAATCAGTGGAACGCTCAATCAAACTTGACAATTTCCTCGATTGGGCATCAACCTACTCAGGCACCACATTCAACCTAATCCACTGCGATTTCCCATATGGCGCGAACGTCTTCGACGGCGCAGGCCAGTTCAAACCAGAAGACCAAGAGGGCGCTTACTCCGACCAGGCCACCGACTACTGGGCTCTCACGGAGTGTCTAATCAAAAATCTAGATCATCTCCTATCCCCCCTCGGTCACATAATGTTCTGGCTCAGCCCCAAGCCATCCGTTATGCTAAAGACCATTCGCCTCTTCGAGACTAAAGGCCCCAGCATAGAATTCTACCCATACCCTCTCATCTGGCACAAGTCGGACAACAGCGGCATAGTCGGTGACTCCCAGCGGTGGCCTCGCCACACATACGAGACAGCCCTTCTCGCCTATCGAGGTCGCCGTCCCCTCGTCCGAACCGTAGCAGACTCCTATTCAGGTCCGGGCGACCGCAGGCTCCATCCATCCTGCAAACCAGAGCCGATGCTTCGCCACTTCTTCGGAGCCCTGGTCGACGGAAACACCCGCTTCCTAGACCCCACTTGCGGAGCAGCCTCCTCCCTCAGAGCCGCCGAAAGCCTAGGTGCATTACCACAAAATGTCCTCGGTCTGGAGATTGAGGAGCGCTTCGTCTCGGTCGGACGAGAGTCGCTCCTTAGCTTCCGCGTAAACGCAGAAGCTCACGACCGAGTCCACGTGTGACTCGGCCGCCCTTCTCAGGATGGGCTGGCTCCCGTGAACCGCGCCTAGTTATCATTGGCGAAGCGTGGGGCGAGTCTGAAGAACAGTTAGGCGGCATCCCCTTCTGCGGAGTAGCCGGAGCCGAACTCTCCCGCATCCTCTTAGAGACAATTCCAGCAAACAAATACACAGCTGATTTCCGCTATGCGCTTGCGCGAAGCGGATGGCACCAGATGCGGAACGTATGGGCTAAGGAGGCCGGGATCGGCTTAACGAATGTGGCCGCACTTCGTCCACCAAACAATGACTTCGACTTCCTCCTCTGCTCTAAGAAGGAGCTTCCAAATGACTATCCTCAAATACCCCCGCTCGGGCGAGGGAAGCTCGCCTACCTCAAAGCGGAATATCTCGGTGAGCTTGAACGTCTACGCAACGAACTTGCCATCAGCAAGCCGACATGTATTGTTGCAGCTGGAGCTATCGCAACCTGGGCGCTCCTTGGAAGATCTGACATTAGCAATGTCCGTGGAACTGCGACAATGGGCTCGCAAGGAGGGGTTGCTCCGGGACTAAAAGTCCTCCCCACCTATCACCCCTCAGCCGTATTGCCGGGACGCGGGCGTAGGGAGTGGCGTATCATCTGCATGGCCGACTTCTTAAAGGCCTGGCGCGAAACATCCCACCCCCGAGTAGTCCGGCCCGAGCGCAGAGCTATAATCAATCCTACACTAGCTGAAGTCGAAGGCTTCACTCATGGAGTTATTTCTTGGGCATCTCCTCTAGCCGTAGACTGTGAGACAGCAGGCCCGCTAATCACCTGTATCAGCTTCGCTCACAATTCCCAGTATGCAATCACTATTCCATTCCGATCCAAAGATGGCACCCGCAACTACTGGACCAGGCTTGAAGACGAGCTTCAAGCCTGGAAATACGTTCAAGCTCTCTTAGAGTGTGGAAGACCTCTCGTCTTTCAGAACGGCATGTATGACATGCAGTACTTCATCCGCATGGGCTTTAACCTGCGACATGCCCGCGAGGACACCATGCTCCTGCACCATTCCCTCTACCCAGAAGTGCAGAAGAGTCTCGGTTTCCTTGGCTCCATCTACACCAATGAGGCCAGCTGGAAGCTGATGGGTCGGCATCGTGCAACTAAAGTAAAAGGGGAGAAATTAGATGAATGATCACCCCACACCAGGAGAAGGTTACTGGTATATGGCCGGCCCATACTCCGACAATATACCGGAGCGTTACAAAGAGCATTTAGCTATAGCAGCCCTTCTAACAAGAACAAAACTCACTATATATGCTCCCATCATTCACTATCATGACATGGCGCAAACATATAACATGCCAACAGACGCTGAGTTTTGGAATGAACATAACCGCCACATGATATTCCGCTCCAGAGGAGTGATCCTCATTTGCCTCCCTAATTGGGCGCAATCAAAAGGCGTGCGCAAAGAACTTGACTACAGCAAGGTAATTGGCTGTCCAGTATGGGCGCTCGATCCGCCTCCTACATATCAGGGGGATGAGGTAATTCTGAACTGGACAAGAATGCTCTAATGCCAGTCATCCAGACAGCTACGATAGAACCTGGCAAGCTGAATACAGAGGAGCAACACCAGACCTATTGCGCACTCGACTCCATGCTCACTCTCGAGATTTTGGAGAACATTAACAAGGAACATCCGGGCGGTGCGGAGCCAATCTACTCCTTCGAGCGGGCGCTTCAAGCCCCCCTCCTGGAGATGGCTCTCCACGGCTTCCTCATAGATGGTCTTGATCGGCACCGGATGGAGCTTAAAGTCAAGCAGCAGGTGGCCGAGTCCCGTCAAGTGCTAAACATACTCGCCCAGCACGTCTGGGGCAAAGAACTTAACCCCCGCTCCCACACCCAGTTGTCCGAGTTCTTCTATAAGACAATGAAGATTCCCGAGATATGGCTATCCTTTAAGGGTGAGCGGCGGCTGTCAGTCAATCGGGAGGCCCTAGAGAAGATAGACGAGTATATGTATGCTCGGCCAATTGTCTCCCTCATCCTTTCATGCCGCGATCTCTACAAGCAGTTGGATGTCCTAACGGAGGAGATAGATGAAGACGGAAGACACAGAACCAGTTATAACATTGGAGGAACTGAGACGGGTCGCCTTAGTTCTTCAACTTCAGTCCTTGGAACTGGAGGCAACGCTCAAAACATTGCACCAGAACTGCGTCGCGTTTTCATCTCTGATCCAGGCTGGAAACTCTGCTCCATTGACCTCGAACAAGTGGAGGCTCGTGACGTTGGCTTTCTTTGTGGGGTACTTTTTGGCGATTGGTCTCTCCTGGACTCTTGCGAGTCGGGAGACTTCCACACCAACAACTGCAGACTTATATGGCCGGATCAGCCTTGGCCTGCAGATCCCGCTGGTTGCCGCCAGTTGGCTGAACGCATTCCCGTCTACAGAGACTGGACAATGCGCGACTTGGCCAAACGGGGAGGCCACCTCACAAACTACAATGGCACTGCATGGACAATGAGCCGCGTCCTGAAACTCCCCATGAAAGTGTGCGTGGAGTTCCAAGCCAGATATTGTCGGGGCGACATCCGAAACAACATCCGCCCAGCCTATCCAGCCCTCAGACAATACTGGAACTGGATAGCTGACCGGCTCCAAGTCGAGGGCTTCATCACGACCCCATTCGGGCGTCAGCGTCACTTCTTTGGGGACCATAGAAGCGACGCCACATTACGGGAGGCGATTGCTTTCGTCCCCCAAAACATGACAGCTGAGCGCACAAATCTCTGGCTTTGGATGGCGTGGGCCAGACTTGGAGATCGCATTCAGCTCCTCGCGCAGACACACGACTCCATCACATTTCAATTCAGAGAGAATGATCCAGATCCAGACGAATTAATCACTTCTACTTTAGCTCTGTTGAATGACATAAGGCTCGTTGACCCGAAGGGTCAACGAACTTATGTCGCGCCTGGGGCTGCTAAAGTAGGATGGAATTGGGCACCTGAATCGAAAGGCAATCCAGCTGGACTATTAAAATGGAGGAGGGGAACGCATGACAGGCGTTCTAGGCCGTCAGGCCTAGAACGACTGTAGGGAGGGTAGGTTGTCGTGCCATCTGGGGATTTGGTCGATCAATTCATGGCATACACTGAAGGTATGCAGTCTTGTCTTCTATATCGTAAATGGTGTGCCATTACTATGGTCGGCGGGGCAATGGAGCGCCGCATCAGGGCTGTTGCAGGCAGGGATACCAATTATGCAAATCTCTACGTAATGCTGGTTGGCCCTCCAGGCAGTGGCAAAAGTGTGATCAACGTAGTCCGTGATCTATGGGACATGGCTCGCGACGACGTGAACGCGCCAGCATTTTTCTCAGGGGCGAATGACTCCACTAAGGCCGCCCTCTTCGACGCCCTGGAAAACGCCTCTCAGGACCACGGTCCAACTGGTTTCAAATATCATAATCTCTTGCTGCCTATCGAGGAGTTCTCCAACTCCTTTTCAAAATTCGAGGCTGACATTCTCGCATTCCTCACCACTATTTACGATGCCCCACCCCATTTCAAGGAGCGTCGGCGTAAGAGTGGCGAAATCAAAATTGACTACCCACTCATCACGGCCCTCTTCGGCTATCAGCCAGCTTTGCTGGAGAAGATTTTGATGAAGGATGCTCAAGACCAGGGCTTTCTTCGTCGCTCCATTCTCGTCTGGAACGAAGTAGCCGACCGCATCTCTCCATTCAATGCTCCTTCAATCAATTTAGATCTTCAACGGAGCATATGTGAACGCCTCGGTGAGATTAGAATGATCTGTGGTGAGATGGAATGGGCTCAGGCATCCAAAGACTTTCTCACCAAGTGGCACAAAGACGGCGGACAGCCTCGCCCAGTCCACGAGGACCTGAAAAACTACAACACTTCGCGCACCCAATTCCTAATGAAACTGTCCATGATAGCTTCAATGAGTGAAGGTCCATCCATGACAATCGAGCTTACCCATGTAGAACGCGCCCTCCAATGGCTGCTGGAGGTCGAGGGCGTGATGCCCAACGCCTTCAACAGCGCAAAGGGCGAGTCAGAGATCCGCGTAATCCGCAAACTTTACGCTGCCATGCTAGTTAAGATGAGCAAGGGCGAACCCATCACAGACAACTTCCTCAATGGCTGGCTTAGCGGAATGGTCAAGACACAGGTCATTCCTTACATAATTAACAATCTAATAGCTCGCGGTATCATAGCTCGGAAAGACGATAAAACTTGGCGTGTAACTGGCAAAAGTCTATCCGATTTAGACTGACATGATGTCTCTTGGAGGATAGACCTGGGAAATAGATTTATCTTCAATATGCAGCTCGTCAAACTTGAGAACACCTGTAGCCACAGCGATGGCTACAGCCTGCGGCAAATTAACTGCATTCAGCTTGTGTCTGGCATTATCCAGATAATTTTTAATCGAGGAGAATGAAATTTTCTCAATAGCTGCTATATCATCATACGTCTTCCCGCGCGCAATCCAGAGCAGACACTCACGCTGCCTCCTTGACAGCGCCCGCCTCATTTGTTCTGTGTCACACTGAAGCCCAACTTATTAGGAGCTGATGGAGGTGCGGAAGCAACCCCGGCTTGAAGCAAATTTCTCACCGCATGAGGATTATGATAGAGTTCTTTTGCCCCCTGCGTCATCCCGTAAGCACCAAAACCAGCTGCTCCACTCATCAATTGCTGACCCCAGTCGGGCATTTGCATCCCGAACTCATTCAGCAGATGTTGTCCACCCAGATATCCGCTTGCCAGCGAAGGCATATTTCTGATCCAGAACGGGAACTCTCTTCCGCCAACTGACGTAGCCCTTCTTTGGAGTTCTTTGGCCCAAGCAGTCAGCTCCTGCGTTTTCGCCTTAGCATTCTCCTCTGTCTGGCTTAACCCAATCTTAGTCTTCGCTCTTGCATTAATGTCCACATCCCTCAATGCAGCCCCATGTGCGCTAATATCCTGTTTAGCCTCTTGAGTATCCTTTAACAACTGTGCTCGCTGTTTGTCGGCCGCCGCCTTCGCATCCGCAGCCGCGCTCTCAGCTGCCGTTCTCCTAGCCGTGATAGCATTCAGCGCTGGCGCTTGTTTTCCAAACATTGCAGTCTTAGCTTCTGGCAACTTATCATAGGCTGTCTCTGTATCCCTGCCACCCGCCCTCAATTTGGACGCTGCCACCTCATTGACCCCTTTATCCAGCGTCGGCTCCGACCTCAGCTGATTTATCTTTGTGCTGTCATTCCACAATCCATTATTATCAGCCAACATCTTGGGAGTAATAGTCTCCTTCCCAAGATTTGTCGTCGTGACAATATTATCACCCACAGTCCCTGCCACACCAAACAGGCGTGTTGCCTCCTTATTGAATTTATCGAACGCATCCAGCCCTTGCTGTCCCGCACTATTGCCAACGGCTGCTCTTATGTCATCGTTCACCCCCCTATACATCTCATTCAGCTTTTTTACCCCAATACCAGAGATCACTGAAGGATCGCCTGCCGCATCCCCAATCGCCGACCTAATATTTCTCAGATCAGCAAACGTAAACTTAGGCGCTGCCCCTTCAGGCAGTCCTTGTGCCTTCGCCAGCGCATCCAGCTTAGCATTAACTGCTTCTGGCAGCCTACTCCTAAACATTGCAGCAATCGGCTCCCCCTCTACTCCTGCCCCCGTCACATAAGAGTGTTCTATGGAGCCTTTAAGATGAGTCGCATCACCCTCCGCGTCCTGAGGAACCAGCGTACCCTGACTGTGGTCTGCTGGATTTTTATAAAACATCCCATCCTCAGCTTTACTCAGCGCAGGCTTGAACTCGGTTCCCAACCATTGTCGGGCCTGATCCTGCATCTTCCCCGTACCCTCCTCCAGCGTCTTCGACGTTCCCAACTTGGCCGCAGCAGCCTCTCGGTCAGCATCAGCTCCCGTATGTTCGCCCTGCAATTGCGTGTCAGCCGCACCAGTATCAGTAGAATATCGGTTCTCAATATCTGCTACAGAACCTTTCTTGAATGCTTTTGCTACTTGCTGTGTTCCTCGAGTCTGCGCCTTCTGCAGCTGCGACTCATCAGGTGCCATGACGTCGTGAGCTTGTCTAGCCGCAGTGGCCTCAGCCTGTTCTTTTGCCGCCTGCTCCGCAGCTTGGGTTGCCGCCTGCCTCGCACCCGACTCTCCCCACAGCCTCGCAGCACCCGTCAAAGAGAGCGCAGCTGGTAAACTTGCCCACAGTGGATTCGTACCGGTTTCGTGATGCCACACATCGCCGACAGCCGCTGGCAGATAAGTGTAACCTGCATTTGCAAGTCGAGTCATCCCCATCGCCTCGCCCAGCGGCAGCGAAGCAGTCGCCTGTCCAGCTCCCCTTATCACCTGACTGCTGAGATCTTTCGGCTGTGTCGGATCATATCCAATACTCTTCTGCGCTTCCCCCAACATCTCACTCGCCGTATGAGGTGCAAGAAACCTTGTCAGCGCATTATCCGGGATATCAACTCCAAGTTTTGAGAGTCCAGCGCCTATTGCGTGTTCTGCTATTGCGGGCAGCCCTAACATCCCAGCTCCGCCCTCAATCGCCCCCTGATAAAGCTGATGCGGTGCCCCCCTTGCAACATCTGCCCAAGTTTTAGGCGTGTCTGAAGCTGGGCTTTGTACGGCCCCAGGGAGCGGTGGGGCAGCTGCACGTAATGCAGCTGCCCCAGTTAACGGAACCGGAGCAGAACCTTGTGTAGGCGCTGCCTGGTCTGTTTGTACAGGTGTCGGCGCAGCTTGGACCGGTGCCTGTGTCCTAAGCTGGGCGCGTAATGCGGCTGCTCCAGTGAGAGACGGTTGGTCATCAGCCATAGTTCACCTATTTCTTCGGCTTCAGATCTGGATGCATGACGTCATACATGTCATCCATTGCTTTCTCTGCAGGGCCATCCGGATCATCCGGATTATCTTTCTGCTTCCCGAACAGACCCCTTTGATAAGCCTGCGTCAGTTTCGTATCATCAGTAAATTTTATGTGGGTTCCATCTAATACAATTCCCTCTTTTGACAGCTCTTTCATAGCCTCGCCGAGCGGAGTCGAAACCTTATTATAGGCTACATCCGACCCAAGCAGCGACCCACTGCTATTTCCCGGATGCGCCAAATACTTCTCCTTAAACTCATACTTCCCGATATCCCAGTTGGCCAGCGCTTTCAGCCCCGCAGTCAACACCTTAAATCCCAACGGAGTATTTTCTAAGCTTGGTACGGCCGCTGCAGCTTCCATCAGTACACCCAGTCCTCGTCCGTTTGTTCCGTCGAGGTTATTTTTTAGGGCAAATGGTAGAGCATGAGCCCACTTATTAATGACCTGAGCATCCGCATCCTTAGCAGGCAATGCTGCATCTCCAGTAAGTTTTGTCCCTGTAATATTCTCAAAAGTCTCCAATGCATTCGAGATGGCTCCTCTAGCCGTACCAAACAATCCAGGGACTGTAAAGCCGCCTCGTGCTGTCAAATCATCAGAAGCTGCTTGCATTTGGCCAAGGCTATTAAGCATACTCCTATCACCATTATAGGCAGTCAGTTCTGGTCCACTATGCTGCTCCTTGAGATTTTTATCCATATCCCCAAACTTGGCTTGGTCGATAAGATTTCTCCCTTGTACAGTAGTAACCGGATTTCCCTGCCTATCCCTAACCAGATATGGAGTGACCCCTGACACGTCAACCGGAGCGCTAGCTCCAGTTGCTGAGTTAGTGAATGTCGTAGCTTCCGGCGGAGCCTGCGGCTGAGGCACCTGCCCAGGAATTGGAGTTTCAGTCTCACCCCGTATACGTCCTACTGCAGACGGGACTTGATACGGAACACCCTGTTGATCGACTGAAGTGGTAGGCAGAACTGCCGACAGTTTGCTCATGTCGCCGTTTGCCCCAATGAACCCACCAGCAACCAGCGTCTGAATAGCTTTCTGCGCCTGCGCCCTCTGCGCAGGGTCATTCATATTCAGCCCCTGAATTTTGGCTGCAATCCCCTCCTTCAGCGCATCAACTCTCGGCTTAACAAAATCCATCGCAGCCGGGTCAACCCCCTTCATCGCAGTATCAAAATACTTATTCCAGTTTTGAGGATCATCCGCACCTTGCAACCCAGCTGTCGCTACATTAAGAAACGAGTCCTGTCCCAGCTTCGTCTTAGCAGCCGCGATATTCATTCCAATCTGTCTTGTCTGCGCCTGCACCATCGCAGTGTTTCGCGCGTTCAACAGCCCTTCACCCCCAAATCCCATAATCATCGGATCTTTCTGTGCCTGGTTAAGCCCTTCCTCCATAGACGGAGCATGGGCCATAATCTCTCCAAGCGCCTGATTGGCCATGAACTCCGCCTGAAACTTCCTATTCTGGTTAGCCTTATTTTGAAAATCCATGAGGGAGTTAGCCATCCCAAATGGATTCTCCATCCCCGTTCCACCAGGCTGTCCAGTGGCGTCCGGAATTAATCCAGGCATCTCAGTCTCCTGTTTCGGCTTCCGCCGAAACAGGAGCCTGATCAGCTTCCTCATCCGGCTGTTGTGGGCTTAATGCATTACCTGGACCGCTAGATCCAGGCATAGCAGCTTGCGCTTTCAAATGCCCCTGCTTGATTGAGTGGACGTGAAGGGAGGCCATACCAGTAATAGCCCTGTGAACAGCGGACGCCTTATATTTCGCTTGCAGCTGTTGATCCATCTGCTGGGCTCTCTGATCCTGCTGCTCGACCCACGCCTGCAGCGCCTCCCCACCAGTCGTCGGCATCTGCGCCAACATCTGCGCTAGCGCCGTCGGGCTAAACCCAGCCCCCACCATCGTCCCGGCCCCCTCGATCACATCCTCCACCTGGATCTGATCCCCCTTCTTCTTCAGGGAGTCCAGCATAGTTTTTGCAACATTCATCCTTTTCATAGAAGCTTTTATCAGCTTATGTTGGGCTTCCGCCTGTTGCCAATTCTGCTCAACATGCTGCTCCACAGAAAAGCCACCCGGAGTCTGCCCCGGCGGAGGAGCAGGCTTCGCCAGCGCATTCGGAGGAGGTCCGCCTTGCGGTGGACCTCCAGGAGCAGCCCCTCCCATCGGTATTCCTGGAGGCAGCCCACCTGGCATTCCCATAGGAGACATCATATTCCCATTCGGCATTTAAGCCTCCTATGCTCCGCCTGCCGGATTACCATATACTGCATTGATCCCACTCGTCAACGTAGAGTCGCTCAGCCCGCCACCTCCCCCAAACAGACTTCCGCCCCCAAGCGAGTTAAGCAGCGCAAAGTTGCTTAGCCCACTCGTCGCACCAGTCACACCTTGCCCAATCGCATTGGCCGCACTCTGCGTCCCAGCCGCCTGTGCCGCCCCACCCGCACTCGTCAGCCCCGAGATCGCATTCGTCGCACTCTGGCTCACCCCGCCATACGTCCCCGCCGCCTGCTCTCCCAGTCCAGCCTGTCCCATCATCATATTAAACAGCTGCGAATTCTGCCCCAAGTAATTCTGAAACTGCTGCTGATATGTAGTGCTCGCCAGATTCTCCGCATAATTGATCGCGCCCTTCGCCCCTGGACCAGAAGGCGTCATCGCAGTCGCACCACCAGTCACACCCGCCCCAAGCCCTTGCCCCGAGTAAGCGTTCGCCACTCCCTGCTCACCCTGTCCCAGCGTAAACTGGTAGCCCGGCGTAGCAGCCAGGCTGGCCATCGTGGGATTGAACGGCGTAGTCAGAGAACCGATATTCGCTGTCAGCTGATTTAATCCAGACTGTCCAGTATTCATATAGGGCTGCAGCATCCCCTGCAGCTGCGCCTTATTTTGTATCTGATACTGGATGCCCAGCTGCGTAGCCTGTAACTGTTCATTGGCCGCAGCCTGCGCTCCACCAGCCGAGATAAGCCCACCACCAATAGATCCAGCCGCTCCTAAGGCAGCTACTGCTCCAATGCCAAGTGATGGCATCTACGCCTCCTCTTGGGGTGGGCGTTCGCCAACCCAAAGCATGTAAGTCTGTTGAATAGGAACGGCTCCCAGACTTTGGAAGAACCGTCCCAATCTCATACCCCTGCCTTGAAGCCTATGATGCGGAAACACACACTGCACGCCAATCTTCTTCAGCTCATCCAGAGAGACCATGAACAGCTTGGCAGCCCCTCCCCACGGAGCACCCTCCCCAACATACCACGCTCCCTGCGTAGCAATGGGCAACCCCTCACTCTCCAGATCCCAGCTCACATTCCACGAACAGTATCCATAGATCTCACCGTCTACCCTCAGCGTAAACCATCTAATAAATCCCAGCCGATCCGCCTGAATAATCCTTGCCACGTCCAGCTTGAACGGCCTCGGACTCCCCTCCGGCTCAACCTCCTTGGCATGAGCCCTCGTCAGATCTCTTATTGCAGGCCAGATGGCCTCAAATGCCTCCCTTTGAACTCTTACAAATCTGTGCGGCGCAGCCTCAGCTAGCATTTGCAATCTCCAGCTTCAGTTGTGCAACCCTATCCGCATTCTTCCTCAGCTCCTCAACCCTCTTCTGCATATCCACTTGCACATTAATGGGAGTCCATTGAGCCCACCATTGGACATCCCACGGAACATCCAAACAGTACTCCCAAATCCACCTCGCACAGCTCTCCAGATCCAAATCCTGATAAGCAACCGTCCTCACCCCACTTGCACTCACAGTCCACAAATCCCTAACCCTCTGAGCCCAATCATCCGGGTCAACTGTAATCCCCTTCTTCATCAGGCTGTGTAGACAATCCATAGGCTCCCGCTGCACTACCAGAAGCTTCGCCTTCGGCAGCCTATCTCGGAGAACGGAATAAGCAAAGGCAGCCCCAGTCTCCACAGTTCCATTCAGAGTCTCGAAGAGTGATAAGCACTCTTCAAGGGAAGAACATTTGCTGAACGCATCATGCCCCACCGACTTAACCCGGCTCCCATCCTTAATATAGGACAACCAGTGACTAAGCCAGGCAGTCCGACTCCGCGGCAGGGCAAAGATGATGAATGGCTCATGCATCAGAAGCCTCCTGGAAACCAGATGGCCGAGGGAGTTGGCCCATACCAGATCACGTTTATGTGATCGCCCTCCACCATCAAGATCTGCCCACCCAGCATAGACGCCTTATAATAGTTGGTCCCATCCCTCGAATAGTCCACCTCACCCCCAGACAGTGCCATAAACCCATTCGCCGTAGCCCTAAAAGCCCACGGGCTCGTAACCAGCGTCTGCACAACAGGAGGCTCTTTCGGCAGCGGTCCACCACCGATTGGCGTTCCATTGCTCGGTCCCGGACCCGAGATAACCGGCCCAGAAGGCGTCTCAATCACCACATACGAGTTATTGATAGTCGTTGAGCCGCCACCTGTCTTCGCCCACAGCGCCTGAAAGAAATATTGCCACGCAGGCTGCAGCTGCCCCAGACTATCCACAATCTGGAAGTCCTTGGGATAAGCCGACGAAAATTGGTACGGATTAACTCCCACTACATCTCCTTTAGACTCGTGAAGCTCTGCTTCACGAGTCTAAAATTTCTGCGTCGAGCCATGCTCCATTCAGCGCTGTCTCTCCAGCAGCCGAGAAGCTCAACTCGAAGATCCGATCCCTCGCCATCCCAAGCCCCCTCCAAGTCGGCCAGGTGTCATATTTCCCTTGCGGCCCATACGGCTGCAAAATCCCATTCTTCCACGTATTCCCTCTATCATCACTCCACCTCAGCGTAATCATCGGGTTCCCATCCGCATCCAGCGGCACCTGCCCCGCATCAATGTCAGCATACACAAAATTAAATTTAATCCTTCTCCCGTCTGCCATCCCCTCTTGCATAGTTCCTTGCGCCCTCGCCTTCCCAATATGATGGAAAGTCCTAATCCAGCTTATCGGCCCCGGCTGATTACTCGGCGGATACCCAGCCACAGTAGTCTTCAACTCAGCCGCGTCATCATAATAGTAGTTCGGATTGAGGAAATACAGACTCCCATTCTGCCAATCCCCGCAGACAAACAACCCATTCTGGTCTCCCCACACAGCATTCTGCATAAATGCTCCACAATAAGCTCTCGACTTATGCAGCGACCCCTGATAATCTGTCCAAGCCCACTGATGCCACGCATCATTCGGATCAGTGACCGACGCATCATAAACCCAGGTCTGATCACCAGCCGGGAATGTCAGCACATAAAAGATGTGCCCGTCAACCTGGGTGGTGAACCCCACCGCATCCTGGATAGTCCCATTTGAAGCCATCTGCCTCATCTGATACTCCAGTGCGTGATTAGAGATCCGCCTCGTTTCATACCCCCTCTGCATCATAACAATACCCTGCCCCTGCTCATTCCCCGCCAACCAATAAACCTCAATATTCTGGAACGCCGCCGAGTAGGGCGCAAGTATCCCTTGCTGAACATAAATACCCGGAAGCAGCGCAAACGGAAACTGAGCCCCTCCTGTATTATACCAAATCTCACTCCTCTTCGCCCCCAACAGAATAATTTCCCTCTTATTCACAATCAGCCTTTTTAGCGGATCTGGAAAAGCAGCCTTCGCCGCAAAATAGAGCGGATCAAATGTCACACTCCCAGCCAGCGTAGATCCAAAAAAATTAGAGTTCAGAAATCCCCAAATAATGAACGTGTCCAGCGTATCAACGGAGGTCGCGCCCGTAAATGTCCCTGTCGTATCATTAATCACAGAGAACACATTCCCCACAAACTGAATAAAGTAGCCATTCGCCGATCCATCCACCAGCATACACGTCACACCATTATCCGTCATACTCACCGGACCATCGACGGAGCCGATGGTCCCAATAGCAGTCAAATTCAGCGCATTGTCCAGATAATAGACAGTGGCTCCAATAACCACATAAGCCCCATTCGAGTCCGATCTGCTCCAAATCCCTCGCACCTGCGTCAGATTGGCCGGATCATTCGTTATGAATTGCAACCCAGGCCTCTGATAATGGGTCATCGGGACAACCGCGAACTCCCGCGGATTGACCTCCGGGTAGAGGTTAATCGCCCTCGTGCAGCTTGCAATATTAGATCGCGCTGAGTATGCTCCACCAACTAACGGCAGTCTCACCTACTTCTCCTGTAAATTGAAATTTCCCAGAAAAAAATTTTCACCTGGCCCTCCTCGCCCCAATATAACCCATTCCAGCCGCACTTGCCCCAGCACCAGTCAATTGCACAATCAGAAACACACTCTTGGATGCATTGGTATTGATCCTACACCTTCCAGCATTCACAAAGAATGCTCCTGACTGCATATTACCTTGCTGCTGTGATATCGAGGCAACACCAGCCAGCACGTTAGCCGTAGTCGGCAACGCAGCACTCGTCTGGCTTATTCCTGCAGTTATCGATGTAGGATTAGTCTGCGCCGTAAAATAAACCACGCCAGACACGTCCCAATCACCCGCTGTCAGCGCCAGCGTAGCAATATTGACCGGCACCGTCTGCCCAATAGCCACCCCAGTTGTCACCGACGTGAACAGAACCTCTCCCACACACCCAGGAGGTGCGTTATCCTGCGCCACCGTCCCCAGCAGATTTAACACACCCCCCATTGTAACGCCGCCAGCCTGCGGCACCTTCGTATCCGAATACTGTTTCGTGACAGCTCCCAGCACATTCGTCGGATCACCCGACAGCACCAGCAGTCCGGACATAGTGTCGCCAGACTTCGCCACCCTATTAGCGTCCGAGGGATGCACATGGTCCGCTCTAGCCCAAGTAGTCCCTGTCCCAACAGCCGCCGTCCCAGCCATGAGCGGAACAACAGTGGAAGGCCCAGGCACAGAGCTATCCACATACTGCTTAGTAGAAGCCCCAAACGGCACTGACGGATTAGTATTCAGTATAAGTGCCCCTGTCATCGTCCCACCAGACAACGACAGCTTGCTCGGATCAGACGGATGCTGATGATCCCCTCTCGAATAAGTAGCCGTTGCACCTGCCGATCCGGCCCCATCCGGTGCAGGCACCACATTCGACCCACTCGGCACAGCCGGAGCTGGCACAAAGATATAGCCATCCGTTCCCAGAGCAGCCGTATTCCCCGTGTTCGCACTCACAGTGGATGGCCCAGCCGGTCCTAACGGCCCAGCTGGTCCAGGCACACCTTGCGCCCCTGTATTCCCAGTCGGCCCTGGCAGTCCCTGCGCCCCTTGTTGTCCCATAGGACCGGCCGGACCCTGCGGTCCTGTCAGTCCCGTATTACCCGTCGGTCCCTGCTGTCCAGCCGGACCCTGCCCACCTTGCAACCCTTGCGGCCCAGCCTCACCAGGCACACCTTGCGGTCCCGCTGGCCCAACGCCTCCATCTTGTCCCGCCGGTCCCACCGGCCCAGCCAACCCAGTCGGACCAGCCGCTCCCTGAGGCCCAGCCGGACCAGCAGGTCCAATTGTCCCCGGTGCTCCCGACGCACCCTGCAACCCATCAGTGCCAGCTGGACCTTGCGGTCCAGCTGGCCCAGGTATTCCCTGTAGTCCAGTGTTTCCAGGAGGACCACTGGGTCCGACAGGCCCTTGCGGTCCTGGAGGTCCGACGCCTCCCTGACTTTCGTCCAGCACAACCCAGTCGGCATTCTGCATTCCATAGACCTGCCCATCAGAGGGCGCAATCAATGGATGACTGTCCGCCTCAGCAGCCAGCTGCTGCAGATCTAGGCCGGTCGGCATAACCGGTCCAGTGCTCACGTTGAAGCTCGGATACTTTCCAGTTACTGTCATCTCAACACCTCTTTAAGCCTGGACCCAGACACTTCCCTTACCATGTACAACACTACTGCCTCCAGACCAAGCCGAGAAACCAGCTGGTGGTGCATAATGTAGAAGGTCCGCCGTATCATGCAAAGTAAGAGCAGGAGTATCCCCAAGAGCCACTGTCTGAACTGACACAGCATTAGGCCATGCAGCATTCTGAACCGCTAGACCGCCAGTCGGCGTCGACGGATTACCAGCCGTGGAAGTCGCGCCAAACCAAGAGCCATTATTCTTATTCCACCACATAAAGTTATTAACTGCATCATAAGCAATCCCTACCGTATCCCCAACAGAGTAGCTCATACTAGGTGTTCCGATAGTCGCAGTACCATTAGGATATAGAAATGCAACATACGGAATATTCTGCCCACCTTCTGTAACTCCCCAAGCAACACTAGCTAACCCCACTGCAGTACCTGCAGCATTACCCATCGTCCCACCAATAACAATCTCCGCATACCACTTCCCAATACCCGGCAGACGGGTAACAACACTCCTCGCACCTTGAAAATTAGTCGTCGGAAAGGTAGCCACCTTCCGCGCACTCGACAGCGTCACTCCCGTCGACTGATCCGTGGAGAAACCATAAGCCTGCGCCCCCGTCCCATCCAGCTCCAGCGCAAACATCAACTGACTAGAATTACTAGAGCCTCCAACTATAGGATTAGCCGGAGTAGTTGGACTTTGACTTCCACTCACAAACCACGAAGTTGAAGGGCCAGCCGTAATAGTAACAGATAAAGAACTGTCACAAACATAACCTACATAATAACTCGTCCCTGCAACAATATTCAGTGGCGTACTTAACGCAAGCCTATTATAATTAGCAACAACCGAGTTGAAAATGGCACTACTTGCCAGTAGCGCACTAGGCGTTGCATCATAAATCAGCGCCCTAAAATTAATTCCACTAGTAGCACCAGGCATATCAAGCAGAACAGCATTAACAACTCCATTCTGCTGAGCCGTCACTTTAGTCAAAAATATAGAGCTTGCCCCAGCATTTCCGCTTGAACGATTGGGATAGCCCGTATAACTTGCAAACCCCCCAGTCACCACAGATGTTGGCAACCCTGCTGTAAACCCACCAGGCACCACCCCCGTAAAAGCACTCGCACCAAAATTAGCCGTAATTGCAGCAGCCCCACTAATCGTAAATGAACCAAGAGCATATAACGGAACACTTCCAAGACTAGATATAGAGTATCCACCCGTCCCAGTCGCAGGATTAGCTGTCCCCGATCCATTCCAGCTTCCTGCAGCCCCATTCCTAAACCAAATAAGCTGTGCCCCTACATCAAGAGCAACACAGCCAACACTCCCTGAACCAAACGCGCCAAGGGCACCACTCACACCACCCCCATTAACAGCGCTACTACCACTCCCATTAAACCCTGCCGCCAGAGTGGCATTTTGCGAAACATTACTCAAATTAGTAGTGGCTATCGCAATACCTAGGAAAACACTAGTGGCAACTCCACTACCAAAAACATATTCCCAGTAATATTTGCCCCCAATCACAGAAGCATTACTTCGTATACCCCCCTGCCCAGTCGGAGTCGCAATCAGGTTACCGCCACTTACTGTAACGTTAACCAGATCAGCCGGGTTCCAAGTAGCCCAGGTCATACTCTCATAGCCAAAACAGTAATCCCCACATCCGCCAGCGTCGCATCAGCCGTTCCCGGCGCAACCATCTGCAGCACATCTCCAATAGCCAAAGATCCACCAGTCCCAGAAAGCGTCGCAGATGTATGATTAGTCGTCGTAATCGTCACAGTCCCCAGTGCAGTCGTCGTCCCCCCAGAGATCTTATTCAATGTGAAAACTGCACTCGCCGTTGGCAGGGTACCGTCGTAAACGACGGTACCTGCCAAAACAGCCGGAATAGTCAGAGCCATCGCCGACGGAGCGTTAACCATCGCATTACCCGCTGGCACGCCCGGAAATGCAAAACTAATCGGAACCTTTTGCACCTCAGATGGCAGATTGGTATAAGAGAGATTTGCCGCTCCTATTGCTGTAGTAACCTGTGCAGCAGTCTGATATCCTGTTGGATTGGTCGCATTATACGGCGTATAACCCAGCGCCGTAGTAACATCCCCCGAATTCAGCGTAACTACCCCAGTCCTCGTATTAAAGCTGGAGACCCCACCAGATCCACCAGCCACAGCCGCTGTCACAAAAGCAGTCGTCGCAACATTATTAGTATTATCGCCCGGACTCTGTGTCGGCGCAGTCGGCGTCCCTGTCAACACCGGACTATTGAGCGGAGCATAATTCATATTAGCCGCCGCAGTCACTAACCCCTTAGCATTAACCGACAGTCCCTGGAACGTCCCCACATTTGCATTCACATTATTCAGCGTCGCCGTAATAGTCGTAGACCCCAACCCAGTAAGATCCCCTCCCAGTGTAATCGTCTGATTGCCCGTCAAATACGTCGCAGTCGCAGCAGCCCAATCCGTAATATCATTATGATTAAGCGTAACAATCCCTGTCTTCCCTGCCACACTCGTCACACTCGTAGTGCTCGGCATCACCACCCAGCTCGCACTCTGCCTTACATAATAATTTCCATTATTCGGCGCATCCGTAATCCCACCCCCTCCCGAGGTCATATCCATGACCAGCTGTTGGAGGTCTTGGCCGGTTGGCATGAGCCGACCAAGACTCGTGTTGAAGCTAGGATATTTCCCGTTTGGAAAAGTCACAGCTCACTCCTCAGGCAAAGTCAGCAATCTGCTTCCACTTGCCTAGCGTCATACAAATAAACCCCGTCATATGCCCAGCAGTCAGCGCAACAGCCACCGTCCCAGCATTCGCAGCTGTCACCCCATGCGGAACAATGACATCAGTCACGCCCGTATTCGGATTACTTTGCAGATTAAAGATATTCATACTTGCAGCGCCACCATTATACACCCAACAGAGCGCATTCATAATGGCCGGAGGCAGCACAACAGAGTCCGCCGCCGTAGCGCAGACATCCACCTCATTGAATCCCAGGTTAAGCGGAGTCGCCAAGGCAACTCCACCGCCCGCATGAGCCGTGATACCATTCACACAACCCAGCACCATATTGAAAAACTTCGACATCTCTGTCGAGTCCAACAGCCCAGCACCTCTCCCCGTTTGGAGAGAGGGCAGAAACGCCAAATGAGAACCGGGCATTTCGCCCTCCTTCCATTAAGAGAAGTCGCCGACCTGCTTCCAGATACCCTGCGTGGTGCAGATGAACAGGCTGCAGTGCCCATTCAGCAGCACCAACCCAGTCGCACCCGCCACCAGCGCAACAGAACCATGCGCCACAAACTGGTCCAGGATATTGTTGTTGAACGGATTGGCCTGCGCCAGTATCTTCCCACTCAGTCCAGCCGCCGTATTCTGCATGTTGACCCAAACGCTAAAGCCCATCACGGCAGGCGGCATCACAACGGAGTCACCCGTCGTAACAACCGTATCAATCTCATTCATCCCAGTCGACAGCAACGGAGTTGCTGTCGTCAAAGCACCACCCGCCAGCGCAGTGATATTGTTCGTAACCGGCGTATCGGGCAGAACACGAATAGTCATCTCTCAGTCCTTTCAATAGCTCCGATCCGAGAATATGTTATATATCCCCGGCCTACTCAACTCCTGTGGCAGACTAAGCTGAGCAATCTGCACAGAAGTATTCTTGATCGCCGCTCTCGCACCCTTGGCAAGATCCGGCAGCGTATCTCCTGGAAAAGTCCTCATCCCATAATGCGGCCTCAACCGCACAGCCAGATTAGTATAAAACGCATTAAAATAAATAAACGGCAGCTCAATCACATCCTGCGCCGTCACAAACTGAAGCGGCAGCTGATCACGTAAAACACAGCCAACACCATAAATGGCATTGGTAGGCAGCGGGTAAAGGAAAATCCTCCCAAGCGGCCATGCCGGATCATAATAATACGCTCCCGGAAAGCTTACCATCCCCTTCAACGCAATCCTCGCATAGTCCGCCATGCTATCCAGCCCATACAGCGGATAGTCAATCGGGAGTCCTCCAGACTGCCCCGGTTGTCTCAGGAAGACAGCCCTTATCCGTCGCGGAGCGACGGATAAAGATTGAGTCGGAGATACCGCGGCATTATCTGGTCCAGTCTCAAACCCACCCAGCACACCAGCTCCCGGTCCAATTGGAAAATAATAAACAGGGCGAGCCGGTGTCCCCTGATCGGGATCAGTAGGTAGCACACTCGTATCCACCTGCTGGACCGTAATAGTCCTCTGCCTCCATACCAGAAAACTGTCTTCACCCCATTCCTGCAACATCCACTGGAGTCTAGCCCAAGCATCCGCAAGCTCCTCCCCCGTCGGACTCTGCCCCTGACCCAGCGCACCGCACTCCTTCAGCGCGGCATTGCAAATATCATTGACAGAAGTCGCTAACGGAGTCAGCTGGGACATTTACGCAGCCTTTCCAGGAGTCGAAGCCGGCTTGGAGTCGGGCACCACCTTGCCCTTCATTTCCTCAATCTGCTTCTTCAGTGCAGCAATCTCCTCCGATTGCAGCTCATGTGTAGTCTTGGGCGGTGCTTTCAAATGAGTCTCCGGATTGGCTCTAAGCGCCTGCGCCTCCGTATAGTGCCATCCGAGCGCAACCATCTCCTCTTCCTGAGCCTCGCTCTCCACAATGACATTCTTCACTCCCCAAACAGCTCCCGCATATTTGGGCTTCCCCGTCTCATCAAACACCGGCCTGCTATCCCGATCCGTGACCAGAATGCCCTGCGAAATACAGTGCAGCTCCCCCTTCGGATGATACAGCATCTTGGGATACTGCACCGGCCCCTCGTAAATAGAGAGCCCATCATTACTCACTGCCTGGACATTAGCCTTATTCGTCTCAAACAGTCCTCTATCCTCCATCGAATGATAAATGGAGTACACTTTATTCATCCTATTTCTTGGCATCACTTCTTCTCCTTATGTCTCTCAGCCCTGGTCATCTCCCCACGCTTCACGCCCTTCGCCGTCGGCTTATTAGTTCCCTTCTTCAGCTCCCCAGCTTTCTGCAGTGTGGACGTCGCCACAGCCCAGGGATTGACTCCTGGGCTTGTCTTCTTGATCGCCTTAACAGCGTCCTCCAGAATTTTGGGCATCTCACACCTTCTTCGGCGGCGGCGCAGCGGGTTTCGCCGGCGCAGGAGCAGGCGTAGCAGGCTTCTTCATCTCCACAGACTTCTGAACAGATACAGTGGTCTTCACCTCCGGAGCTTTCGGAATAGGCGGAGGCATACGCTGCTCAGGCCTCAAATCAGGGATAGCAATCCCATTCGACACCGAAAACGCTGATCCAGCCGTATTGACCGCCTCCAGCTTACAGTCAATGGTACTGCCAGCATCCGCTGGAGTTAGACTATACTCATTGGAGTCTGTCCCAATATTCGTACTTACATCTCTCCTAAACTGGTAATGATAGGTATCAGGCTCACCCGTCCACTCACCCATCGTACAGTTCAACACACTCCCAGTCTGACTCAAATAGGGAGCATGTTTGACAACTGGAGCCATCAACGGCTTATCCGGAGCTGATGGCTCCATACTGGGATGCGGCTTATAGCCATGGCTCGTCGCCTCAGCCCTCTCCTCGGCATCATACACAATACACTGTCGTGGCCCATCATAGAGCATCATCGGGTACTTCGCACCGACTTCCGGCATGTCCTCCTCCTCTACTGGCTCGGGAGGCCAGAATTGGCCTCCCATCTCATCCAGCTTCTCAAACCAGAGGGTCTGCGCAGCAGACCCCCTTCTTGTTGGTGGCTTATATGACATCCGCCACAACCACGGCCCACTCTGGCCTGATCCACAGATACCCATACAGAACATCCAGTCTGGTAATCAGCTGGTCAGTCCCGATAAAGTAATCCGTAATCATCCTCATGCTCACCCCATCAAACTGCTCACGTGCAACCGCGTGAACACCCTCTGGAGTCTCCAGATCCGCCGTAGCCAGCGTGACCGCTTCCGGAGCGAACACAAAGTTCTTCCGGTAGACAGAGGACGCCGCCAGCCCATTGGTCGGATTGACTGCAGCCCCATTCGCCGGGCTTGCCGTCACCGTCTGATACTGAACCGGCAGTCCACCAGAAGGCGGCACAATAGCCGGATACAGATTCAGTACAGTCCCGCCAACCGCAAGCGGCTGCGTGACCACAAACTGCTCCAGCTGCCCAGTGGTCTGCTTGGTGATCCTATTCACCTTAAACACACCAGCAATGGTCACAATGTCGCCCACCGCCAGCGTGCTCGCAGCCGCCGCAACCGCAATCGCCAATCCAGTCTGATTGGCCCCATTGACTGTCAGAGAACCTTGCGCCATCGTCCCAGACGTATGGGTGATGACGGTCTGGTCCTTCATCCAGATGAAACCGAGCGCATCATACATGCGTCCGGTCACATACTGCCGACCAATCTCCGGTGCCGGATTCAACAGTCCAGCCAGCGTTGCAACCATCCTGGCTTCAGTCACCGGATTATTGACAACCTTCCGGTTCTCAATCGGCCCGGAATTGTTGTCCAGGTTGGCACCGGCCAGCAGATAAGTCGCTGCAATAGGACTCAAAATATTCTGACTCGCATCCTGGTTGGCCACAAGATTGCAGATCCCACCTTCAGCCCCTGACATAATGTCCGCGGCCACAGACCCAGCCAGGTTGTTCACCGCCGGAGCTAAAATCCTCCGCGAGAAATCATCCAAACTGAGGGTCCGTTCCTGGGTGGTGAACGCAATATCAACATGTTTCTGCGTCGCCATGGTAAGCGTCGTATTCTGCTCCGCAGTATCCTGCACTGACAGCGCCGGACCCGTGGTAACAATGTAGTCGTTCGGCAGCCTGATCCTCAGTGTATTACCGATCTTGGCCCCGGCCACCGCAAAGGAGTCATCATACTGCATGTCCACATTTTGCAGAAACGCATTACTGTTCTTCCAGAGTCTGACCGCCTCTCTCGTGATCAGATTAATAGTAAGTAGTGTATTAGCCATCATAGCCTCCGTCCTTCGGCCGGAGGCTCGAAGGAGCAGCCAGTAACGGCAGTAGAGCGACTACCAGATAGCTCTACAGGGTAAACCCTGTCACAGGGATCACAGTTCCCAGGGACTGGTTAGGAGGCAGGAGCCCTAACCTCTCCAGCAGGACTTTTCAGTCCAGAAACCTCAGCCCTCCCATGTGGCCGCCATCACGGCCCACATTTGCGCTCCCTGCGCCTCAGTGATTGCCACCGAGTACATGCGCTTGACCTCAGGATCAGTCGCCGCTTCGCGCTCCTCGTGACAAGTGTCGATAAACGCGGCTGCGGTCCTCTTCAGGGCGGCGACCGTCTCGTCGCCACCAGGATTAAAAGTCAGCCTTACAGCCTTTTCCCCAAAAGTCACCTAATCCTCCTCTCGGCTGCCTGCTTATTCCGCGCATTCATCCAGTCGTCAATCTTCATCTCGGCTCCCCTCTCTGGATCATCCGGCTTCGTCGTCGTCACCGGACTAGTGCTCCCGACTGGCCTAATCGGTTTGGGAGCCTTGCTCGGCTCTCCTCCCTTGCCATCCGCCAACTTCCCCACCTCCATCGCCATCTTCATTGGGCTCAGCCCCAGTATCCTCGACGCCAAATTCAAGTCCGCCCCCAGCCTATAAATAATCGCCTCCGCTTCCCCCGTCTCTAGAGCCGCCTCCAAAAACAGATTATAATTCTGAAGACTTCTGGCATCCGTCTGATCCACCAGCTGCGTCAACCCACTCAGTCTCACCTGCCAATCCGGATACTTAGCAGCCCCTCTATTCGCAGCATCATTGCACCTCGTATTGAAAGCCGTCTGGTTTGCAACCAGCGTAGCTCTCTCATTAATCATCTGGTCAATCTGGGCAGGCGTGAACGCCTGCCCCGTCGCCGGATCAATCGTCTGCTGCCCTCCCGCCGCTCTCGCCTCATAGTCTCTCAGCCGGGCAGTGAGCTTCGCAACTCGATCAACTGCACTCTTAGGCCAGACGCCTGAAGGAGTGTGAGGGGAAGGAGTGGGAGAAGGAGGTGCCCCCTTATCCTTCCCCTCTTCGACAGGAGACTCCTGCGTACGAGCCTCGACCGCCGCTTCGGAGGGCTGGGGGGAGTCACCAGCACCATCCGAACCTTGGCCCGTCGCGGAGCGACGGTCCAAATCATCGTTATTGTTCTCAGGGTCCACTTAATTTCTCCTTATTCCTGCTGCTTCCCAAGCATCTTCACGTCTCCCCATCTGCAACGACCTATCCAAAATCAGCGCCTCATGAATCTTTTCTCTCGACTCCTCATCAATCCCCGGAGCCGCAGCCGGATCAAGCATCCTAGCCAGCACCACTCTCGCTGCCTCGACACCCTTTCCCCAATTATGTTCCAGATAAATCTGCTCCAGCTCCTTAGCTGTCGCATCCGGAAACTGCCTCTTAAAGGCCGCCCAGTGCTCATTATGATGCATCAGCGCATCATAACTCTCCATTATAATCCCCACCGCAGCATCCGCCACCATCGGATGCACATGCTTCAGTCTTCGATTGCGCTTCCTTGCCACCTTACCATAAACAGCCTTCGCGGCCTCATCTCTACTGTTCATTGTCATCTCCTCCTTCCAGATCTTTATCCTGCACTACCATCGGGGGCACTCCCATTCCCCGAGCCGCCAACAGATTAGACGTGCCCTTATATTTCGGATCAAACGCTGCAGACGGATGCCTCAGCTGATTAGGATGCCTCACAATCAGCTGGTCATGATTTCCGCCAATATCATTAATATTCTTCAACAGCAGCGAGTCATGTCCTTTCGCCCAGGCATCCTTAATAATCTTCGACATTACCGCCTTACTATACATAGTGCTCCCTTTCGTAGCACTCTTCCATTCCATAACCAGCGGATTGTCAGTCCTCAGCACATGCGGATTCAAATTAGCCCCATACAAATTCGCATTAGGTGCTCCCGGCTTTCCTTTCGCATTCACATCAGGATGAAAAAATAGTCCCGGCTCATAGTCCTTCGTAATCGGATCTTTATAACCCACAGCAGCCGAGTCCCACGAATACGGCCCATGAGGCGCAACTCCTCTCCACCAGACCAAATTATTATTCAGCGGTCCAAATCCCTGTTCCTGCATCCTCTGCGTCACAGACGCCTGATCCATCGGCAGTCCACTCGGATTAAACGGAAGTGTCTGCCCACTCGTCCCTGGCGCAGTCTCCATCGAATAAGCCGCCTTCCCCGTCACATTCGGATTATACGGAGCCATACTTGGCACTTCCAGCTTTGGCCACTTCTTCTCAAATACAGGAGCCAGATCATTCGCAGTAGCCCCACCTCCAAATCCCAGCGCCTGCTCAGGCGTCACCGGCGCAGACTTCACAGCTTTCGGCATTTTCGCTTTAGGCTGTTTCAAAGGAGGAGCAGCAGCCACACTCGGTTTAGTAAACTCGCTATCCAACGCCTCCCCTGTTGCAGATACCGGAGCCTGCGTTACACTACTCCCTAATTTAGCCGCCTCAGCTTCACCAGCAGCACCCACTTTCGCCAAAGAAGCCTGCGCCGCAGGCGAAACCGGCGTCTGCGGCGCAGGTATCTGCGGCTTCGGTTTAGCCGCCTCCTCCATCAGATGTTTAGTCGTCGCAAGCGCTGCAAATCCCTTCCCTGGTTGACTTTCCGGAGCCGACTCAAAAAACCTCTGCCCCCATGCCGGACCATTCGCAATCATCTCCTTCACCACCGAAGCAGTCTCCGGCTTCAGTGGTGGCTTGCTCTTTATCAGATTATCCAAATACTTCGCTGCACCGGGGTTCCATCCCGCTCCCACGCCAGTCTCACCTCCCGGCCCACCCATCATCGACGCCAGCGTAATCCCCGCCCCAGCATAATCCGCCCCACTTCCCCCCTCATTAAACTGGGGTACATGTCCCTCCCCATACATCGGCCCCACAAACTCTTGCAACGCATTAGGCACCGCCATCGCAGCCCGCTTAGCCTCCTCCCCCACAGCTGACCCAATCCTAGCAGGCATCGGATGTAGCGGATTACCCGCATATTCCGCCCAGTTCTCAGCATCACTCCCCGCAAACGTCCTCGCCAGCATCTTAACAATATTTGCTCCATGACGAGCGATCAAAGATCGCTCGTCAGGAGCAGGCGGCACAGCATCTGTCGGAATAGTCGCCGCTTGAGCAAGTTTATCCGCATTCGGGTCCGGCTGACCCTTCTGAAACTCACTCACCACTGGCGACGGAGTCTCACCCTTCTTGAAGGGATCATCATCAACCGGAGTGAAGTCAAAGAGGTCGAACACTAATAACCACCCTGCTGACCATACTTATGCACCTTCCATGGATCATATCCAATATTCTTAAATTGCAGTTGCGGAAACAAGCTCTTAATCAGCATATACCTCCACAGCTTCTGCATCATCGGATCTGACCCCAAGCCCGGCAACTGAAACTGACTGGGCGGCACTTGGGTCTCCGGCTGATTTTGTTCCGGCTTAGTTCCAGTTGGTGCAGCCACCGGCGGCGTCGCACCAGGCACAACCTTATCCGGATTGATCGCTGGCTGACTCACACCACCACCTAAATTCGGCGTCCCCTGATCATTCTTTTCGCCACTCGGCCCAATGCTCGTCGGCGGCGAAACCACCGTAGTAGTAGGCTTCGGCTTATCCTCAGTATTATCCGGATCAAACTTGGGCGTCGTAATACTCTTAACTGGAGGCCCCACAATCTTCCCATCTCCATCCGTCGCATAAATCCCATCCGGCCTCTGAATGTAAGGTCCACCATGGGGAGACATCTGTCCCGCCTTCGGCCCCTGCCCAAACTCCGGAGCCGGAGTCGTCGAAGAAGTAGGCGGCGGCTGCATAGCCCCAGCAATCAAATAAGGCTTAAATGGCTGTGGACCAGTATCGGGGGCAAGCCCCGATACTGGTCCAGGAGCAGCACCACCTTTTGTGGGCACGTTGGGCGCTAATGGACTCCCCGAAATAGCTTTAACGTACTCCGTGGTCTCACTTGGCATCGGCTTCCCAGTCAGTCCCACTCCACCATTGAGCCCCCCAGTCTTCAGCCACCGCTGTACATTCCCTGGTCCCCAATTATAGGCCGCCATTGCCAGCTGATCATTATTATTAAACATCGTCTTCATCTTAGAATAATATCTTGCAGCCCCATCAATGCTCGACTTCGCATCACTCACATCCACTCCCTCATCCTTCGCCGTCGCAGGCATAAACTGTCCCAGTCCTCTCGCCCCCGCCGGAGACTGCGCAGTAGGAACAAACTGACTTTCCCTGTAAATCAGCCTCGTCAGCGTCCCAGGGTCAACCTTATACTGATTAGCCGCCGAGTTCACCATATCCTTATACGGTGCTGCAGCCTTATCAATACTCACACCAGTCGGAACCCTCCCAGGTCCAGCTCCCGCACCTGGCTGCGCTACCGCCCCGCCCGGCGTATACGTCACACCCGGCGTCGCCGACGCAGGAGCAGCCAAATCAGCCAGCCCTTTCATCTGCAACAGCCCCTGCAACGAATTCATATTAGGCCCAGCCGTACTCGGATCCTGTTGCGTCGGCTGCAAATCATTAGTAGGAGCGTCACTGCCCCCCTTCGAAGCCGGAATGCTAGGCACGTTAATCGGCTGCGCTTGCGCAATCCTCTGCGGAGCCAATCCCGCGGTATGAATAGCCGGCACACTCGCCTCAGGCGCAGCCCCCACTCTCGCATAAGCGAGCGGATCACCCATAGGCATCAGCGGATTTGACGCCAGCCCCATGCTAGTCTGGCTAGCCGCCTGCGGATAGTCTTCCTCATCTTCGTAGGCCATTAGGCGTGTATCCCTCCCATAAGCTGCGTCCCCTGCCCAGAACTAACCCTATCCATTCCCCCACCTGCCTGACTCTGCCCCCCTTGCCCAGCCCCCCTATTCCCCGTACTATTCTGGCTCAACTGCTGCGAAAAGCTAGGCGGCGCAGCAATCTGCCCCATCATATTCCCTGCAAAAGCAGACGGCGCATTCGGTCCTCCAAACCCTTGCCCTAACCCATATCCCAGCGAATTAGCAGGCGTCGCCGCCGTCTGCCCCAAACCCTGCATCCCCACATTTCCCGCACCCATCGTCGCGGCCGTAGCTTGCCCAACGGGCGCACTCGGCCCCATAGCCGGATCACCAAAATTAGTCGCAGTAGCCGCCGCCGTATTATACCCCAGCGCCGGGTTCCCCATAGTTCCTCCACCCCCAAATCCACCATAATTCGCCGCATCCGCAGCTGCCTCAATTGCCTGCGCCGGACTCATTCCCCTCGCAACACCCTGCGCCGCAGCCGCCGCAATCGCAGCCCTAATCCCCTGCACCGTATCACTCGCATTAGCCCCCACATCCCCCTGTCCACCCTGCCCCAATCCAAATCCCTGCCCCGACCCAAAATTACTCACAGCCCCAGCCATCGGAGACACCCCTGGCCCATAAGCAGGCGTCCCTCCATACTGCGCCGGATCAAGCGCATTATAAGTTGGCGAGGGCTGAGGACTATTCAACAAACTATTTAGCTGCGTCACCATAGACGGGCTCAGCGTCTCCGCAGACGCCGGGCTAGAAAACATAGATATTGGCGACATAATACCAGATCGCATATACGCTATCATCTGCTGCGCAGCAGGACTAAGCATATTCTGCGCTTGCGCTGCGGTCGTCCCCATCCCACTAGAGCCACCACCACCCGTAGCCCCATAAGCAGGAGCATTGGCATGACCTTGCGCATTTCCCCCACTACCACTCCCACCTCCTCCCCCACCCCCACCCGACGCATTAACAGACCCCATATCAGAAACACCAAACCCCGTCGCAGTATTCCCTGTCGCCGAGCTAACATTCCCCATATTAGTAGTATTCACACTGGTACTATTCCCAACACCAACGGAGCTTGTTACTCCTTCTCCTCCTCCAAATCCCGCTGCCGCAGCTGCAGCAGCCGAGTCTCCATCCCCGTCGCCAGAGCCATTTTGGGCTTGCAGCCCAAAATGTCTCTTAAAGCTGTGCCAGTCCCATTTCATGGTGACGCTCCCTGTTTAGGAGCCACATGCAAATACTGCCCAGCCCCAGTGGGATCTTTCACATACCATTGCCCATCCGGCGCTTGCCTCGCTCCCGGCACCTTAGACGGATGATTTTCTGGCACTGGCTGCGCATCACCCTCCTCCGGCGCTTCCTCTCCAAGTCCGGGCATATTGGCCTTAATGATGGGCGCAAGCTGGGTATCCAGCGCATCCTGCACCAGCTGAGCAATCAGTGTCTGGAACTCCTCGGGAGCCATCGGAGCCAGCACCTTCATCCTATCCGTCTCAGCCTTATACGCGTCAATATCCCGCATCTCATCCTTACCAACTAACTTCAACTGATCCTTGCCCTGCTTCTCCAGGGACTTTCTTAAGGCCTCTTGGAGCGCCTGAATAGCCTGCTGCTGTTGCTGCTCGGTGGGCGTCGGCCCTTGACCCAGCGCTTGCGGCGGCACCATCCTCTTCAGCCTCTGAGCTGCCTCTTGCGCCTCATCAAACTCCAGACTCTTCAGAAGAAGATCCCCAATGACTCCCGTCAGGTTAGGCGCTTGCGTCAGTATCAGCGTCAGCGCATCCCGACTCTGATCCCTCTTCGTCCCATATTCCGGCCCCACAGTCGCAGCTACGTCATACTTGCCCACCGCCGGATTAAATATTCTCCGAGCCACTTCCCCTCTATGATCCATCTCCTGAAAGTAAGCCATTCTCGAGCCTGGATCAATCTCAACATCTTTCTCGACTCCATCCTCGGCAACCACCTTAAGAACTCTTGCAGTATCATAGACCTTCGGGATGATATCAATAAGTATACGCCCCAAGCTCTGCAAAGCCGCTTCATAATTGTCCTGAAAGTGGTACGTGGAAGTATCGCTCTGATCCTGCCTCTGCTTAATGGCCTCCCCTGTCCTCTCATTGCCCTGCATCCCCATCTGGTTTTGCCACTGGCCAGAACTCATCATCAGCCAGTTGAAAGCCCGATCCATCATGTCCGCATAGGCCGGACTCGTCGTGGGAGGTTGCACCCTTTGAGGCAGGGCCTGCGGTGGAATGTCATCACCTTCCGAGTCCTTATGCCTAAACGGGAGCCAGGCACTATTAGTCGTGTTTGCCCGCTCCCAGTAATTTTCAAGTCCCGCAAACGCATCCACTGAGCCTGTCCAAGGCGTCTTCCCCTGCATAGCAATATGTTCAACTTGGCTTGATGCATTGTAATTAAACATCCTCTGGGCATCTTTCATACTCCTCGTATGCCCCTTCCTATCCAGCCTCCCACGAAACGCAAATTCTTCCCCCTTCACTGGCACAAACGGTATCCGTTGCCCAATCCACAACTGATACGGATTACCCTCATCATCCTCTGGATCATCCTCCTCTCCCACAGCCCTATTCCCCACAATAAAATACCTTCTCACTTCTGGTGAGACAATGGTCCGCGTCTTGGTCAGCGGATCATCCAGAACAGTCTCATGTCCCTTCATCTTCTCCAGCTGACTCTTCTTCATCTGGCTCCTTTTCCCATTCGGCCCCATAAAACTGACCAGCTGATCTTCTTTCGGCACCTTAACAAAATACTCCATTACGATGCATCTATCATCATGCTCCAGCTCCTCCGGCCCAACCTGCAGCGGGCTCCTCTCCCACGGCCCTTGCCCCGGATAAAGATCATCCAGCTCCTCCGGCAGCATCCGGTCAAACGCAAAAAGAAACTTCGAGTCCGAGCAATCCGCCATCTTACAGTCCGGATCGACATAAATCGTCAACGGATCAAGCACTGGCCTCAGGAAGACTTCCTGGTCAAACGTGTCATCCCCAGCGTAATCCGTGGCAACCCTGATCCAGCCAATTCCACCGTCAATTTGCCATTTTCTCGCCGGAGCGTATACCGAAGCCTGCGCCTGGCTCTGATACTCAATCCTCCTAATAAGGTCTCTGAAAACTCCAGCGCTTTCAGCAGTTGCTCCATTTCCAACCCCGACAACTCGAACCGAGGACTTATTTCTTCTGAGCCCATTTCCAATCTGCAAATTATGTTGCCGCACCACATTAATAGTCAAACACGGCTTCGCAGCCGTATCCCTCGCCGCCCTCAGCGTATCCGGCCATTGCCACCCATTATCCGAGTCCGCATTTGCAAACTGCACATCCGCAATAAACCGTCGCCTAAAATCTGACTCCCACTCTTGGCACCTGTCCCACCGATCCCGAGCCTGATCCAGCACCACATTCCCAGTCAGCGCTGTCCTGAGAGGCTGCGTCAGCCCCTTATTAAGGCCAGCCCTTGAAGTGTGCGCCAGACTCATAATCCCATCCACCCCAAGTTAGGAGCCAAATCTCTCCACTTATTCACCACAGCATTCCCAAACCTCGTCCCAATATCCTGCTCCTCGCCCCTATCAAAGTTCGGATCTTTAATCGTCACCGCCATATATCTCAGCGCATCCGCCGCATGACTCGCCCAGTTATGCACCGGATCTTTACTCAACTGTCCTGCCCTATCTCCCCTACTCTCCTCCTCCACTCTAAACTGATAATGCCTCAGCGCATTCAGCCCATCCTCACACTTATCCTCATCAAACCACATATTCGGAAACAGCATCCTCACCATATTCCGCCCATCCACCGGAGTAATCTTCCGTGCAATCCTCACCTTCTTAGGATAGACGGCCGAGATCTGCTCCTTTATGGTTTTCCGCATCCCGAGCTTTTCATGTTCCGCGTCGAACGGCAATACATGCAACCCATAGACATAGTGTCTATTCTGAAGCACATCCATAAAGTGCTCCACATCCTCCCCGGTAGCCTCGTAATAATCCAGTATGCGAATCTGCATTGCCACTTGTTGCACAAACCAGATTGATGTGCAATCCCTCTTGCCCAGATCCCAGTATGTATCCACAGGTATAGTTCGCTCCCACGGCACCGTCGCAATCCGTCCCTCCTCAGCAGCCTTCCGCAGCTCTTTAGCATAAACCACCCCCTCCAGTATCTGCAGACAGTGCCCTTCCCAAACATTCAAATAATAATCATAATCCCTTTCCTTATCCGCCTGCATATCCTTCTTCAGCACTTCCGGAAACCACGGATTATCTTTATAAGTCATCTTACAAACAAACGAACTCTCACTCTCCAGCATAATAGAGGAGCCCAAAGGTTCTTCAAACCTCCTAGGCCCAACCGGGCTCAGTGACGGATCTTTCACAAACCTCTGATAAGTATAGTCCGTCTCCAGCTCCGGGTTGAACGTCAACCAGATCTCCGAGTCTTCTTTCCGGATAGTCGGTATAAGCACTCCCCAAGAGTTCTTCCTCGCCTTCGCCGCCTCCTCCACCCAGCAGATGTCAATCCCCTCATAAGACTTTATCCTGTTCACATTATTCCTAATACCCTCAAAATTAAATTCAGTCCCATTTGCCCCATAGATCTTTGTCTTCTGCACATCATAGAAGTTGCCCCATCCCAGCGCCTCAATCTGGTCCTTCAACACCTTATAAACGGAGTCATCAATCGAGTTCTGATACTCCCTCACACAGAGTATCCTCGTCGCCTTCTCTCTCCCAATGACCAGCAGTGCTCTAGCACAGCCCCAAGACCTCCCTGCACCTCTTCCACCCCACAGAACCTTAAACCTCTTCTTCTGAAACAAACACTGCAGCGGTCCAGGGAACGCCAGGTTCGGCCCTGACTGGGTACCGCGCTTTGCGCGGTACCCAGTCATGAGCCCACCATTGGACGAGCCATACACCTAATTTAGCTCCCCATCCACTTTAATCATTCCACTCCCACCATTCTCATAAAGAAAAGTCGCAGTCTTCACATTCACTCCTGTCGCGCATCCAATCGTCATTCCCAGCTGCGTTGTCACCATCCCCGGCGTCATCGCCAGCCCCGTGCAGGGAGTAATCCCACCCGAGTTCGCATCCGTCGCAAACCCCGGCGAGAACGTCACAGTCGGCACCTTCCCCATCGGTACCGGAAACTGGAGAAAACAGTCCGCCCTCAGCGAGATCTGCGACAAACACGGCCCCCCAATAACATCCAGCCCAGCCCCCTCATTCCTCTGCCAATAGTACGCCTCCTGCAACAGCGTCTCCTGATTACCCAGCCTCCAAACAAAGTTTGGCGACGGAAGCAACGCAGCCGCATAAGCCGTAAACTGGGAAACAAACGGGGCAAGTCCCGGAGCCATCCTCAGCTGAATGCCCGAGAAATCCATAAAATCACCAGCTCCCGCCGTCCCATTCGGGGCCATACAAATCACAACCCCCACCTCAGTCGCAGAGGTCGGGACAAGCCCCACCACCGCAGGCCTCGTCGCCCTCCCAATAAACAGCGGCGAGTACTGAGCCCCAACCACTCTCCTCTGCCCCGTCCATCCAACAGACCCACCTCCACCCCCATTAAACCCAAACGCCAGGCTCTGCACCCCCTCATCAGTCCCAGTCCCCGTAATAATATACATCCCCACCTGGGACGCACTCAGATTAGCGCCTCCAAACACATAAAAGTCCAAATCAACAACCTGCCCCTGAAGCATCCTACTATTCGCCGTGCTAATCTCCTGGGCCATACACATCAAATCAGTCCCAGCCGACGCAACCTGCCTCTGCATCTTATAAGCTGCAGAAAACCCAGGCACTGTCGCAATAGCCGTCAGATCCTGTCCCACTGTCATAGGCGTGACAGCCCCACTCCAGTAAGCCCATCTATCCGGCCCAAACATCACATTCGTAGTCGCCACAGGCCCATTAACCCCCCTCTGAAACAAATTCTGACTTGCATCACCCGCAATCAACCAATTCTGCTGCGGATCAAGCGTCACCCCATACTGCCCCAGCTGCTGCGTCGTAATGCGGACACTGGGGGGTGAAACCCCAGTGTCCGCAGGAAGCTGTTCTGCTCCTGTCAACGGTGGCTGAACCGGTGGCAGTCCTGTGAACACCTGGGCGGAGGCCGCCCAGGTGTTCACAAAAGCAGCCAATGCTAACGCTTGCTTCCGCACTTCAGTTCCTGCATGGCATTCTTCAGACTCTCATCTCCCGCATTCGTATTTCTTGGAGGAGTCCTGCAAAGCCTGCTTGTGAACCCAGAAACGTCTGGGTTTGCGGTATCGTAGGGCTTCTTTGGAATATACTGATCGTTACTCGAGTTTACAATATACGAGTGAAAGTACTCGTCTGAGATAGCTCTTGTCGCGCTCAGTTTGCTCCTCGGATCACCCTCCGGCTTCTTACCTGCCTTTGGGTGTGTCTTGATGTGCGGCTTCCCGCAGGACGGCTCCTCTTCAGGAGCCCCCACTGCAATTAGCATATTCAGCTTCATGGCAGGCGCCTTTTACTTGGGCTGCGGAGTATCCGGCAGCGTGTTGTCCGGCCAACCGTCCGGATCAATCACAACATACCTCCATCCCATATCTGGGATATGCGCCAGCACAATAAACAGTCCACTGATCGGACCAGGAGGCTTTGGCCAAATCGAGCCCGGAGGAGGTGCTGGCAAATGTCCCGGCTCACCAGGCTCAGCCGTCTCCGGAGGAACCGGCACAATCGGATGACTGACAGTCGGAGGCGGCCAAACGCCCGGAGGCGGTGTCGGCAGCTCATTGTCAATCCCCGTGCCCTCATCAATCCCATAATCGGGATCAATCGGCTCGTCAATTCCAGGCAGTCCCTGATCGGGATGTCCCGGCCTACGCTTGATAATCTTCAGAAAACCCTTTACTCTCGGCATCGCTTCTCTCCTTAAAATGACTGCCCAATTGCAGCCAAGCTATCAAACAGCTATTCTAACGCTCTAGTGGTCCGAAGAAATGCACCATCGGCATTCCTGCAAGCAAACTAACCGCGCAGATAATGAAAACAATCAGACAGACCAGAAGATAGATCCGCTGAATGTTCCACGGGATCGGCCACTCAAAGATCTGCGCAACCCACACAATGACCGCTCCTACGAGCACCAAGATCGCGACCACCAGAACACAGTTAAGAAGGCCGATCAGAATGCCCAAGACGCTCATCAGCGGCCGTGCCTCGACTTGGGATGCAGCCCATGGAGCGGCTCATGCCGATCATGAGTACTCCCGCCATGGTGCGGACCCCTCTCATCATGCTTCTTAGGATGCTGATCATGCAGCTCATTCACCGCCCTTCCCAGCGCAGCACCCTCCTTCTTTCCCGCATCCGCAAACGCAGCCTTATTATAGTGCTTCTCCGGCCCCGGACTCCCATGGGAAGGGCGCCCCTTCGCAACTCTCGGCTCCTCTTTCTGAGCCCGATTAATCTCAGCTTGCTTGTCAGCCATCACCTCAATCCTTTCATTGGTCCAGTTGGTATTTCCTCAGCCACCTTCTTGGCCTTCTTACCGAGGCCCGCAGCCTTCATCTTCCCTCCTCTCTGCCGAAACGGAGTCTCAGCCGCTCCAAGAGGTTCGGCCTTCAACGAGGGCGGAGTAGCCATCGGCCTCTTCCCACCCATAAGCAGGTTTTTAACCATATCTCAACTCCTCCTTCAACAGCGGCACCCCTCCGATATGATGCCACACCGGGCAGAACGGCGGGTTAACTTCCATGGCAGCATGAATTGCCTCTTTCAGGGTATCGCAGACCGTCCTTGAGGCCGAGCGCGTCAGATACTTGCAGACCACAATCGGCAGCACCTGACTCCGCGGGATTTCCAGCGCCATTGCCACCACTGGAATATAAAGCCCATATAGCTGTTCCTCAGCCTCCATAGTCCAAGTCAGTTTGCTCTCCAAGAGAATGGCCCACTGTTTGGCCTTGCCAAAGAAATCCGTTTGACATACCCCTATCCCCTGATCGTCTTTGTACTCCCACCACATCCCATAACGAAACTTGGAGCCCAGCCCCTTGGCCAGCGCCCTCTCATACCTGATCCCCTCCCCCTTGGCATTCTTCCCTGCCCTGGAGAACGGGATGAACGCAGGTTTCCCCTCAATCTGTCGCGCCCACCTCAGCCCACTCACCTGTCTCACTTGGGCGGATCTCCCGAGCTATCTTTCCCCTTAGAAAACCAGTACCCCATAATAACCGCACTTCCACCCGGAATAGTAATCAACAGCTTATCCACCACCTGCTGATTATGAATTATCTCCATCCCCATCAAAACGAGCGCTATCATGGAGCTAACGCCCCAAATCACTGTAATAATAAAATCGGGCTTCAAGTGTCTCACAGCTTCACTACCTTTGCCACACCGTACAGCCCTATAGCCATACCACCAATCTCCAGAGACGTCCGAAATATATGCTCGGACGAGCACAGATCGGTCTGCGCGATCTCCGCATGAGCCAGCGAAAAACATTGGCTCACAGCATAAAAATCCATCAGCGCAAAAATGGTGAGAACTCCCAACGCACCACACAATGCAATTATCCCAGTCATGTCGGCTCAGGCATACAAGGGCACTCTGGCAGCCCTGGCAGCTCTTCCTCCTTCAGCTCATCCGCATACGGCACCTGCTTCAGCGCATTCTTAAACTTCCAGTAGTACTCAGCAATCGTACTAGCCTTATCCGTCCCATTCACAATCCGCCTAGCATTCACCGGATCTTCAATATTCTTCCCCTTCGACAGATACTTAGGCAGCCCAACTCCCGTAAACCACCCATAGACCATCCCATCATAACTGACCAGCGCACTCGTCTGCGAGTGCAGCATCAGATGCGCCTCTGGATGAATATTAGCATGAACAGCGTACCGATCCTTCAGAAATTTCTGCCCATTCTTATAGTTCTCCTCCCACGTGAGCTGCACATGCCCACGTCCATAATATTTCTGCCCATACGGCCCGACAGCCTGGCCATATGATTTGCCCGCACCCTTCCCATACTCCTCAATCGGCTGCATGGTATATGCCGTCTCATGATAGAATGTAGCCATCGCATAAGCGAGCCACATCGTCCCATCATTGGGATTATTTTTCTCGAAGTGCTCCTCCCATACCTCAAGCAGATACTCCATGCCATCCACCTGGCTCTGCGTGAGCGTCCCTCCAAACAGATCTTTCCGCACTGTATCAAAGTAGTGTTTTCGCTCATAAGGCATCAGGGCACCATAAAAATTCCGTTCGGGCCATTAATCGGACCACCCAATCCCGGATCAAAGGGAGGAAGTGCTGACGTTTGCCACGTAGCGCCTCCATTCATCGACCAGTCAACTACATAGTGATTGGCTGGAGTCCCACCTGAATAGACCCTATATCCAACCACCATTCCTGATCCATCCGGCATCACCCCACACCTAGTGGCCGCCCGTGACGCTGCCGATGGCAGCGTCACAGATGTCCACGAAGCGCCTTGGTTAGTCGAAATCCAGGCAGCCCCAGTCTCTGTTACATTATCATCTTTCCCCACTACCAACAGCATAACACTCCCAGTCACGCTCATGGCAAAAGTAACATACCCCACATGCTGTCCCCAAGCAGCTGCCGCGTCAAAATGATTCCACGTCACCCCACCATCCGACGACACATTCATCGAGGCAACATTCGTCGCAGCTCCCGGCCCACTCCCCAGCGCCACTCCCACCACATTCCCATCCTGCGAACACACCACAGTCACCCGCGGCTCATTGCCCGTCACCGCCGGAGTACTCGGACCAGCACTCAGGATAGCCCAGGAAGCCCCTGACGTAGTACTTTTCCAAGTCTTCCCGCCAGCAGCACCGTCTTGAACATAAACCGTCGTTCCACCCTGACTAAAAGCCGGCGACCAATACGCATCAGCACTAGTTGGCAGCCCCGTTCCCGGCGAAAAGCTAACTCCCCCATTCGAACTAACCAGCACAGGCGATCCACTTCCCGCATTCACAATCGGGAAAATCAGCTCCGTCCCAAACGCAGTCAGTCCACAGCTATCCGATCCACCACTCGTCCAAGCCCCTAACGACTTAATCGGCGCACTTGCAATCCCACTCGGCCCAGAAGCCAAAATATACCCAGAAGGCCAGCTCCCCCCAGGCGTCGTATCCAGCGCCAAAATCGTATTATAGTCCCCGTCATTCAGGGCCATCTTCATATCATTCCAAGTATCATTATTCGTATTCGCTTCATTAATCACATAGACCCAGTTCGTAAAAGGCGGCCCCGCACTCGAGTACCAGAAATGTCCCCCATCATCCATCATCACAATCGTCAGCCCAGTCGGGCACGGACAAGTCCCCGGAGCCTGCATCGTGAGCGGCCCATCCAAATTAATATTAAACACACCTCCTGAAGTCCCCTTATTAATAGCAATATCGGTCGGCACACCTGACGCAGCAGTCAAAAAGAAATTTGGCGGCGTCCCCATAGGAGTCTGCCCATTGGCTCCCAAATCCACCGGACTCAAATCCGCATTAATAAACTTCCTTCTATTCGCCACCACAGTCAGATCAACCCACCCCGGCGTAGCCATCTCCCAAATATCAGCCACTGCCGGATACACACTAAACGAGCCAACATCCAACGCAGTGGCCACACCAGGTCCGGCCTCACCAGGCATCTGCCCTGATCCAATCCATCCACCACTCACAGGCTGATATGGCACATCATTCACATACAGCTGCACAACCTGCAAATCCGTATTGACTGAAATAAGCACATGCCACTGCGAATTAGGCAGTGGTATATAATGAGCATTAAACTGTTGAGTCCCGTAAGGAACAGCCTGATAAACCTCAATATCGCAAGTAGCCTCTAATCCATTATGAGCCCCTACATTAACATAAAATATATCCAGTGGTGTAAAGGTCAGATCACACCCTGTATCTGGCCCAGGTCCAGGCGGGCAGCAGTGCCACGAACTGTGCAGCAGAAAAGAGAACGGATTAGGCCCGAACGGGCTCACATTCGGCAGCGACAACCCACTCACATTCCCATTAAACTGCACAAGCGGCACTGCATTCTGAGTGGGCGAGCAAACCAGCCCAGCCGGGGCATCCACCACACTTCCACAATACTGCTTGGGTTTGGCGAAACAGGGTTTCGCGAAACCCAAAGAAGCAGCCCCTACTCCTATTAGGGTCTGGCGTCTACTTAGGAGGCGCATCAGCAGAAGCCTTCGGCGGAGCCTCAGGCTTCTGCGAAGCAGCATTCAGCCTGTCTAACTCACGCTGGAGTTTCATAATGGTTACGTAAGCGTTTGCCACCTTATCTAACGCCTCCTCTCTCTGTTGTCTCAGTGCCTGTATTACATCATTCTGGGAGTCTTGAGCAAATGCAGGAGCCCAAAATAAAATTAAAATGAGGAAGCTTGTCTTCCTCATTTTAATTTGACGTGCGTTGCGGTTGCAAGCTGCTTCACTTCATTCTCTAGCGTCTGCACCTCAGTCTCGATCGCCGGGATCTTCGCCACACTCTTATGCGCATTAATGACCTGCGTCTGCGCATCCAGCGTAGCTGCCTGTATCTCAGCCTGGGTCGAAGTCGCGGACAGCAGTCCAGCCCCTATGAAGACGTCCCACGCAGCAACCTGCCCAGTCATGAACGCCTCAATCGCATGGCCAGTCCCACCCGGCACCGGATCAATCCCCAGCTCCATATTATAGATCGCAGAAGACCCAATACAGAGCGGCAGCACATCCCCACTCACATCATGACAAACTGCTGACCCCCCACCCGGCAACCCAGTAATGGTCCCGGTAAATGTCGGATTGTTCCATGTCCCCCCATTAATAGTCGGATTATTAATAGTGGGATTATTCTCCGCCACCAGTGGTCCAGTCCCATCCAACGGCTGCTCCAGCGCGGCCAACACACCAGCACCTAGCCCCGTCAACGCACTCACATCCCCGGCAGGAATTGAGCCCCAAGTTGGGGCTCCTGACGCATTCCCAAACAGAACCTGGGAGGACGTGCCCAGCGGTAACCCTCCAAAAATCCCATTATTATTGTATTGAAGCGCCCCATTCGCGCCCAGCGGAACGGTCCCACCTCCCACACAATTATACCCTCCAGTCAGTTGGTCCCAGATAAGATTATTATTAACGTCGTACACCATCTGCCGATAGATGCCCGATCCCCAGATGAGGGCCTCCCCAGACCCATTCAGCACTATAGGGTTCGCGTTTACGATGCTCTGGTAAGGATCTTGCCATGTCGTCTTGGGAGTGGTAGTCCCTGGTGTGTAGAAGAAAACTGTTCCGTTCGATAGAGGCTTCCCATTCGCATCAGTAAATTGGGTGTATCCATTTGGAATAATAACTGCAGTCGGAGTCTGAGCCGCACATTCTGAGGGGCAAAATATTGCGACCCAGACTCCTATCGAGGCGGCCAGTAGGGCAGGGGCTTGCCGCCTCAAATTTACATTCCGCATGGCCTGGTCACCAATCCCGAGTTCTCAGACAGTGAAGTCCCGTTCCAGTGCAAATAAACGATCCCCTTCAACCACACTGGGTAGTCCGCCACAATCGGCCCCGTCGTAACACAGTTAATCGAGGGCATCTGATAACCCTTCCCAGCCGTCCCGCTCGCAGTCGGCACCAGATCACTAATCACGCTCGGCGTCGTCAGCACTCCCGTAACCGCATTCCACCCCATACACTGCGTCACATTCTCAAACCCCGAGCAGTTCGGCACGCCCTGCCTATTCGCCAGCAGATCTGCCGTATTAGTAAAAGCTGGCCCCACACCGCCGGGAGTCCCTGGATAAATGTTAGTCCCCAAATCTCCCAGCACGCCGCCAAAGGTTGCCGCATCAAACGTCGCATTGCAGAAAGACGGACTCCCCGACAGCCCCGTACAACCCAACCCCGTAGAGGGCGTATCATTGGCCGCCCTAAACACATTCTGCTGCCCCCCTCCACCTACCGTCACATTCGAGCCGGCCAGAGGCCGGCCCAGGAGGAAGGCATACACATGACCACCACCCCCCGCTGAAGACAGCGCCGGCTGAAAAGTCAGATTATTCTGCACAGTCAAGTTCAGCGCAATGTTAGCGCCGAATGTCTGGACTTGAATCTCCCCATTCGCATTATCACCCTGACTATTCACATTATCATTAAAACAGGTATTCCCATAAACCTTAATGGTCGTGGTCTCACTCCCCGATTGGAGCGCCTGAAAGCACATCCTATTCGCCCGATACCCCACATTATTTGACCACACCTCCTGAGCCAAACTATTATGGTTCCCCGGCGAGTCAGCCATATAGGCCTCCACATCCGAGCAGGTTGGATTGCCGGGCGGCGCTTGATGATTAAAGGAGAAGTTTCCATTCACATAAAAATGTGTCCCAGGCAGTGTATCAGACACTCCCGGGCTAACCACATCGATGGCCGCCAAACAGATCGGATCTTGCGCCGAGTTCTGCGCAATCATTCCCAGCACAGCAAAATAATCCACTCCCACTGCACCCGTATTCCCATTATCATCCGTGTCCGCCGCCTGCAGACTGTCAGCCGAAATATCATTAATGAAAGCCACATGATGTATCACACTACTCCCATTCGACTCATAACACCTACCTTTCGGCACCCCTCCAGCCCCAGTCGCCAAACTCGGATTGCAATAGAACCCTTCCATCGCCCAGTTCGAGCTATTAATAAAGACCGCGTCCGTAATCGCCGTAATCGGCAGCTTAGTCGTCATATAACAGTCACCAACACTCGCACTCCCACAGAGCACTGTCGCAAACCAAATACCTCCCGTCCCATCAATCCCACCCGAGTTAGACGGACAATTAGAAACTGTCCCGCTCGGCCCCTGCTGCGGATAAGACCCAGCAGCCGCAATAACCACATCCCCACAGTTCAAATTATGATTTGTCGCAATAGCCCAGGGTCCATGGCCCCCGCCCACCACTGGCGCCAGTCCATCATTCGAGTCACTCCCGGCAGGATCAGCGTAATGCAGCACATCCCCGGTCGGCAGCGCAAACGGCAGATTGGCTAACGCATTTACAGTCACATTCGCTGTCCCACTCCCATTCCCCCCAGCATTCGTCGCCTGGACCCCCACAACATACGTTGTGGGGGTCGCACCACTAGCTCCCGTCGGCGTCACAGTAATGACGCCGCTTGAAGAGATTGCAAAGTAACCTGTGCAGGACGCGCTGCAGCTCGTAATCGCCCACCCAGTCGGGCTCCCACTTGCAGCCATCGTCCCAATCGTCTGCCCATTAGTGAGCGGCAGCGAAGCCGAGAAATTTCCAGTCGACACGACCGGCGCAGCAGGTGGCCCAGTCCCACCTCCCGTCGTAACTGGCAGCGGGTTAGATACAGATACCGGCACACAAGAGTAGACCGTAGAGCCATTCATAACCGATGACCGCTGGACGCACGGATTCAGCACCTGAGTTGGGGATGACGTTGCCGTTCCCGACCCCGAGGAAGTCACCGGCATTGGATTGCTTGAGGAGATGGGCACACATGAGGTGGTCTTGACTCCATTCACTATGGACGGCACCTGTAGGCAGAGCGAAGTCAATTTCTGAGCTTGGGCTGGACAAGCCAGGCCCAGTCCAATAACTGCCAGGAGGGCGCGCCTTAGCAATGGGTGACAATCCCATTAGTCACCACAAAGGTGGTTAGCGAGACTGAGGCAGCAGCACAGCTCACACCGACTGGCCCTGCCTGAATAACCGATCCAGTGCTCATCAAAAATGAGCCCGCTCCAAAGCCCGAGGTCGGCGTCGTCCCTGCCGTCAAAGTCGCCGTAGCAGTCCCCGACTGAATGATCGGCATCGGGTTCGTCGCCGAGACCGGCACGCAGGAGGTGACCGCCACCCCATTCACGGAGGTGGTGATTGCCAAACACAGGGAGGCTGAGGTCTGTGCTTGGACTGGGCCGAATGAAATGAGGCCCAGTCCAGCGATGACTGAGAGGGTTATGAACTTCACGCGCCCGCTTAAAGGCGGGCGCGGAGTAGGATTAATCATCCTTGTTCCCCTCGATGGTCGTGATGGCAGGACTCCCTGGCGTCACCCCGGCCGTGACAAAGCTGATGGTGATGGGGGAGGGTGGCCCGGAGGATGTCCAGCCCTTCTGCAGCTCCATGAGGCGCGGCTTGTTCGCGTTGGACTCCACCACCTCGAGCAGCTCTCTCACGGAGAACTTGTCCGGCTCATCGGCTAGCCGATCTGTCAGCTCGTCGACTGCCATTTCGCCGAGGCGCGCTTGTTTGGCGCGAAGATCCAGCATCTCGGCCTCGGCTGCCCGCGTGTAGTGGGCGACCAGCTCCTGGAATGCTGGGTTGGTTGTGGCGAGGTTGGAGATGTACTGGGGGGTGTAGCCGCCTGCGATTGCGACGTCGATGTAGGACGCGCCCGTTGCGATGAGCTGGGCTAGGCGGTGGTGCGCGGCCTTGAGGCGGACCACGGAGACATTCCCCATATGGCCGGGACGCTCTTTTCTGGGAAGAAAGTCATCCCCAAACAGTTCTTCGATTGTGGGATCTGCTGCTGAGCGTGGCATCGCGCGAGTATGCGCTACTGGACCGCCGTGTCAAGGTAAAATCGGCCGTTTAGGTAATAATACCTATAGGGTGGTCCTACCACTGATTTGCACTGGCCGCTAGGCCAGTGCTTGGTGGGTAGAGTGTTTTTTACGAAATTACGCCTGGCTGCACAACGCTTCGCTTTAGGATCTCCTTCAGGCCGGCCCCCCCCCTGGAAGCCGGAGCCTTGGGCTGGCCTTGCGGCCAGCCCGACGCCCCGGTCAGCAGTCCATTTCGTAGCGATGGAACGAGTCATCAAGCGATGGCGTATCCTCATGGAACGCGGACTCATTGTCCGCGTTCCAATCATCGATGCTATCCCACACATCTTTGAAGGAAGCAAAGAAACCATCCTCCTGCCAGTACAATCCCTCTTCTTCATCCCGATAGATATCGAACCCCTGATAGCGACCGACTGCGTAACCCCGACGTTGCATCCAAGCCATTGTCTTAACCCCCAATCACGTTGCAGATGGCCGCGCCAACAGTCGCGATCATCAAGATGGTAGCAAGAGTCCAGAACACCAAAGCATCCAACATTTGAGCACTCCTCTTCAACGTCCCCACCTTGCCATGAAAAAGGGCGGGAGTCAATCCCGCCCTTGATCACATATTATGACTAGCGATGGCCCTAGCGGGCCATCGCATTGCGGTTAGATGAGATCCGCGAGGGCTTCCTCGGCAGTCTTCTCAACCGCCTTGACCTGCGGGACCGCGTTGGCCTTAGCCAGTTTGGCCTTCTCCATCCGCTTCTCATGCTCCACCTTGGCCTCGGCAAGGAACCTCTCCGAGTACTTCTGATAGACCATATCAGTGAGGTCTTCCCGCGTCATCATGCGGCCAACGAACTCGATCTGAGCATCCTCTGCCTTGATCCCGTTCTTCCTGTCCGCCTTGGGCCAGTAGCCTTTGGGGGCCAGTTTGGCTTCCGCCTCTTTCGCGGCCAGCTCCATCGCGATATTCTCGATGGTCGTCCCCCTTGGCCCGCCAATCCGCAGTCCGATGGTCCCGTCCAGTATCCTCTGAACCATCGCCTTACGCAGCTCAATCGACTTGGAGTCCTTCAACTCGTCGTCCCAAACCTCGCCGTCCTTTTCGGCCTTCTCCTTGACCTTAACCATGTTGGCCGCAACTTCATTCCCCAACTTGTGAATGATCCCTTGCTTGGCCAGCCCAACAAAAACATTGCTCGGAATGGCCGCGAGATCAATCTCGACTCCACCCCACTCAAAGACTCCCATATCGTCATGCGTTGCATCAACCATCTTACTCTCCTTTGGACCGGACCCATGTCCCGCGTCCACAATCCCAACATAAGGGAGCTGGAAAAGAATGTCAACAAAAAGTTTCGAGGAGTCGATCACGATATATTACTGTCCTCGGTCCTCAAGGGGATGGACCGTCCAATGGTGGCCCAATTCGGATAATCCAAATGACCCCCCAAATGACCGGGCATTTGACCCGGTGCGGGGCGGGAAAGGGCGAGAGAACTGGGGAGAAAAAAAAATTTAAAAG
>Ga0210402_10000252_pt1 | contig 61089 bp, 51 predicted proteins | sample IncBWC7MmetaG_FD_161055 | JGI IMG/M metagenome (GOLD analysis project Ga0210402, IMG submission 161055) | Forest soil microbial communities from Barre Woods Harvard Forest LTER site, Petersham, Massachusetts, United States - Inc-BW-C-7-M | ecosystem: Environmental > Terrestrial > Soil >... | reverse complement strand
AACGCCGCCAGGAAATTTGTTATCGCACACCTGCCCACTCCAGCAATCGTTGGGCGCGCGCGCGGGTTACGTTGATCACGGACTGATCGGCGATGATCTGATCGAGGATGGGCTGAATGGCCGCGACCTCGATCAGTTCATTGTTGCGCGCGAGATTCTCCATGCGCTTGAGTTCCTCGTCGAGCGCCAGCTTCTGGTACTGGTGATCGTATTGGAGGCGATGTCCGAATTCGAGTGTGGCCGAGAGACTCTGCATCAGGCTGGTCATATCCCGCACGGCGGGTTTGAGGGAGTAGTTGTACGTGGCTTCACCGCTGCGCCGCGCGTCTTTGTAGGCGAGTGTCTTCTTCCCCGTAAAGGCGAGGTCTTTGTGATGCGAGTCGACGTCCTTCTGAAAGTATCCGGCCTTCGCCGCCAGTTCAAAGATTCGCTGCCGCGTTTCCGCGGCTATGGTGAAGTCGAGATCGAAGCTGTCGTTCTCGTGGGAATCGGTTTCGTCAGAAACGGGCGGCCGGCGGCCGCTGGATTGGTAGCGCGCCAAGCCGTCGGATTGAACCCGAATCGAGTAATGCTCAGGCTGAGAGCTGGGGAAATCGATGGTGAAGGTGACCGCAGCCGGAGCTACGCTTTGCGAACAGCCGAGTGTCGAAGAAAAAAAGAGGATCGAAGAAGCGATGAGCAGGCAAACAATCTGAAAGGGACGGGGCATGGGCCGCTGTAATGATTGGGGATGGCTGGCAACAGTGTCAAGGGCACAACAGCACGGCCTTTCGCTCTGAGCATTTGGTCACCGCCTCCTAGCCCGGAGCCAAGAGCGAAAGGCTGAGAGCGAAGCGCCAGGACCTTACTTGCACACTGCCGTGTAGCCCAAGGTTTTACCCGTGAGGAAGATCTCTCCAGAGATCAGGCCGTTGTTGTTGATGCCACCGGCCATGGTGTAGTTCGCGCCCGAGTAGACGATGTTCTTGAAGACTCCATTTTCGTAAATGAAGCCAAAGCTTTTGTCGGAAAGATGGTTGCCGACGATGACGCCGGAGTTGTTCACTGCGGTCAGAACGGTTCCGAACTTCGCGTACGGGTAATTGATGGTGGTGAAGGTCCCGTTTTTCCATAAGAAGCCGTTGCTGACGAGGCTGCTGGCGTAGGTTCCGACAACATCGCCGTTGTCATTGATCGCCAGGGCATAAGTTACTTGCGCATGGGGATAGCCAATCGTGGTGTAGTTGCCGTTCACCAGCCTGAATCCCTTGGTCACGTACCCGCCGGCGCTGAAGCTCCCGACCGCACCTCCCGGCTGGTTGACGTTGAACAGCCAGGTATTGGCGGCGTTCGGATGGTTGACGACGGTGAACGTGCTACCCTCCAGCAGGAATCCATGAATGCGCCCAGGGTACGCGCTGTCCTGGTAAAAACCTGCATTCGTGCCACTGCCATTGCGCCCGTACAACCACGTGGATGCGGATTTCGGGGCCGCGTACTCGGTGAAGACCCCGCCTGCCGAGTGCGTGAAAGCCACGAATTGCAGCGTTTTGTTGTTCATCAACTGGCCGACCACGGTGCCGTCGTCGCTCACTCCCTGAATCTGGCTGAAGGAATATCCCGAGGGTGCGGAAAATGTCTCGAAGATACAGGAAGCCGTCTGGGCGGCAAACATCACAGATGAGTGCAAGAGAAGCGCGACGAAGGCGGCAGCAACGAGACGGGGAAGGCTCACGAAATCCTCAGGTGTAATTTTTTTTTGCGCATTTTCAGGATAACTTGAGAGTCGGCGCAAGTCAGCGCCGGATGCGCTCGGATGCACTAACGAGTGGCCCGGTACGCGGCGGCTTCGGGACGAAGCGGGGAATAACTTTGACGGGGGTTAGCCGTGCGCCTGATGTCCCCGTCTCGGCGAATGACTGCCCGTCTGGGGCGCCTGCTTTCTCGTAGAGACGCGGCTTGCCGCGTCTTTCTCCGCGTCTCCACGGGTCAGCGGGTTTGCGCTCTGGCGTTCCCGCGTGGCTGCGGTGTGGAGATGGCAGATGGCGATGGCGAGGGCATCGGCAGCATCGGCGGGCTCCGGAATCTGATCGAGATTCAGAAGGCGCGTCACCATTTGCTGGACCTGATGTTTCTCGGCCCGGCCGTATCCGACCACCGCGGACTTGATGGAGAGCGGAGAGTATTCGGCGACCTCAAGTCCCGCGGAAGCGGCGGCCAGCATCGCCACACCGCGCACTTGGCCCAGCTTCAATGCAGACTTCACATTAACAGCGTAGAAAACGTCTTCGAGAGCGACACGGTCGGGCCGGTGCTGGGAGATGAGTTCCTGCAAGCCGGTCGAAATGCGCGACAGGCGCGTGGGCATGGGGTCGCGCGGGCAAACTTTGATGGCGCCGCAGACGATGCACACGAGCCGATCATTGTTGCGTCCATCGGAGAGGAGATCGACTACGCCGTATCCGGTATATTCCGTGCCGCAGTCGATGCCGAGGACGCGCATGGAGAAAGTGTAGCAGGGCAGCAATCAGCCTTCAGCTTTCCGCACTCAGCATTCAGATTTTGTCATCCTGACCCTGGGCGGAGCCGAAGAGGAAGGACCTGCTTTTTGGCGCTCAACAGCATCTCGGTCTCCGCGATTTGGCTTGTTCGCTTTCTCTCATGAAGATCTCGTACGCGCGGGCGGAGGATTGCAATTGGCCACGATCCAGAAAGCGCTGGTAGGCGGATTCGTCGAAAATTTCCCGCAGGACCGCGACGATCAGGCCAAACAACTCACGTAGGGACAGGCGCCCTCGGCTGTCCAGCCGGGCACAGCACGGCAGCGACTTTACCTTCATGCTTGTTCCTCCATTGCCAAGCTGGTCATCACGAACGGCGCTTCCTTGGTTGCGGCGGACTTGCTGCCAGAAATCACTCTCATGCATTCGAAACCTGATTCGATCAGGATCATGGCCACCATCACCACCAACACGCCGGTGACAGCAGCGTCCAGGCGATCGTTGAAGATCAGCCGTGGATTGGCTCCGGCAGCAGCGAGCTGGCGGGCATGGGCGAGGAAACCGATGCGCGGATTCGGATCAAGGACCTTGTGCCACGAGGCGGTAAAGGTCACGGCCACCAGCCAGCACAGCGGAACCAGACTGACGAGCACGTAACGTACGCGGCCCATCTTCACGATGATTGCGGTCGCCACGCACAGCGCTACCGTTGCCAGCAATTGATTGCAAATGCCGAAGAGCGGCCAGAGAGAATTAATTCCGCCGAGCGGATCCTTGATGCCCTGCCAGAGGAAATTTCCCCACGCAGCAACGATCACCGCGCTGGTAAAGAGAATCGATGGATACCAACTGGTGCGACCGAGCGGCTTCCAGATGTGGCCCAACGCATCCTGCAACATGAAGCGCCCGACGCGGGTACCGGCGTCAATGATGGTGAGGATGAACAGCGCTTCGAACATGATGGCGAAGTGATACCAGAGAGCCATGACCGCCTGTCCGCCGAGAGTGTTCGAAAAAATCTGCGCCATGCCCACAGCGAAAGCGGGCGCGCCGCCGGTGCGGTTGTAGAGCGTCTGCTCGCCGACAGCGTGCGCAAGAGAAGCCATCTGGGCGGCAGTCACCGGGAATCCCCAGGAACGGATCGTGGTCGCGGCCGCTTCGGGCGCCTGCCCCACAATGCCAGCGGGGCTGTTGACCGCGAAGTAGACGCCGGGCTGCAACACAGAAGCCGCGATCATGGCCATGATCGCGACCATCGACTCGGCCATCATGCCTCCGTAGCCGACCATGCGGGTTTCCGGTTCGCGGCGGATCAACTTCGGAGTAGTGCCACTTGAAATCAGGGAATGGAATCCGCTGACCGCTCCGCAGGCGATGGTGATAAACGCGAAGGGAAAAATGGTTCCGGCAAACACGGGCCCGCTGCCGTCGGCAAAGCGCGTCAGCGGCGGCATGTGCAGGGAGGGGCGCAGCGCCACGATGCCGACTGCCAACAGAGAAATTGTGCCGAGTTTTACGAACGTGCTCAGGTAATCGCGAGGCGCGAGCAGCAGCCACACGGGCAATGAAGATGCGGCGAATCCATAGACGATGATGAGAATTGCCAGCGTTGGAGCCGTCAGCGTGAAGATGGCTGCCCATGAGGGCGTCTCGGAAACCCACTGGCCACCGAAGATGGCGGCTAGCACGAGCACAAATCCAAGGACGGAGGTTTCGAGAACTTTTCCCGGGCGGATGCGACGCAGATAGACGCCCATCAATACGGCAATCGGCATCGTCATAGCGATAGTAAACGTTCCCCAGGGGCTCGACTTAAGCGCGTTGACGACGATCAGCGCAGTGGCGCCGAGCAGAATCACAATGATGCTGAGCACGGCCACGTAGGCGACAACGCCACCCACACGGCCGATTTCGGATTTCGCCATCTCCGTGAGCGATTTGCCGTCCCGGCGCACGGAGAAGAGCAGAATGACAAAATCCTGCACGCACCCACCCAGCACTGCGCCGGCGATGATCCAAAGTGTGCCGGGCAGGTAACCGAACTGTGCGGCGAGCACGGGGCCGACGAGCGGACCCGGGCCGGCGATGGCGGCGAAATGGTGTCCAAACACGACCCACTTGTTGGTGGGAACAAAGTCGCGGCCATTGTCGAGTCGCTCCGCCGGAGTCGCGCGCAGCGGATCGAGCGCCAGCACTTTGGCGGAAATAAAACTACTGTAGAAGCGATATCCGACGGCGTAGGTCGCGACCGCGGCGACGACCAGCCAGAGGGCGTTGATCTGCTCGCCGCGATGCAACGCAATGGTGGCCAGCGCCAGCGCTCCGAGCACGCTGACGGCAATCCAGAAAAGAACGCGCAAGATTCTTGGCATGAGGGCTATCTGATTTGGCGACAAGTGTCCGGCGAGTATTGTGGCCGAAAAAGCGCCGGCTTCGCAAGCGCGCCGAGTAAATCCGATTCTCTCTCTGTTCCCCAGTGCTCCCTGTGGTGAAAGCTCTTGAACTAGCCATCGAGACCGGAGCCGCGTGATAATCTTCTCGCTGAAACGTGTGGTACGGGCGGAGTGCATCCGCTCGGGGGACGGACTCATACTCGCACCAGGGAAATTCCTATGAGGAGCAGGCGATGAAGATTGGAGTGCTGACAGGCGGAGGCGACTGTCCCGGGTTGAATGCGGTCATTCGCGCTGTCGTGCGTAAGGGTACCTTCCACTATGAAGACGAGTTCGTGGGATTCATGGAGGGCTGGCGCGGGTTGCTGGAAGACAAGACCATGGAACTCGATCTCGCGACGGTGGGCGGTATCCTGCCTCGCGGCGGCACCATCCTGCGCACCTCGCGCACCAATCCCGCCAAGCGTGAAGACGGCCTCGAGCGATGCGCCGAGACCCTCAAGAAACATGGCTGTGAAGCGCTGATCGCAATTGGCGGCGATGACACGCTCTCGGTGGCAAAGAAGCTTTTCGACAAGGGACTGAAAGTGGTTGGCGTTCCGAAGACGATTGACAACGATCTGGCGGGCACCGACTTCACATTTGGCTTCGACACGGCCGTGGATGTCGCCACCGAAGCCATCGACCGGGTGCACACGACGGCCGAGGCGCACAATCGCGTGATCGTGGTGGAAGTGATGGGACGCGATTCCGGCTGGATCGCAACCTATAGCGGCATCGCCGGCGGCGCCGACGTCATTCTGATCCCCGAGGTTCCTTTCGATATTGACCAGGTGGCCGAAACGATTCGCCAGCGCCACGCCCGCGGAAGATATTTCAGCATCGTGGTCGCCGCCGAAGGCTCGAAGTTTGCGGGCGGCAACGAGACTCTGCCGGCAGCAGGCCTCGATGAATTCGGGCATGCTCGCTTGGGCGGGATCGGCTCGGTGCTGGCGCAGGAGATCGAAAAACGCACTGGCTTCGAGTCGCGCTCGGTTGTCCTCGGCCACATCCAGCGGGGCGGATCGCCCAGCGCTTTCGACCGCGTGCTGGCCACGCGCTACGGACTGGGCGCCATCGATATGGTCCACCGCGGCGAATTCGGGCAAATGGCGGCGCTGCGCGGGAACAAGATTATTTCCATCCCGCTGGCGGAAGCCATCGCTTCGAATCGTAAGGTGGATAAGGAAATTCTTGACGCCGCAACCGGCATTCTCGACAAGATCGAAGAAAAGGGTGTGAAAGTTTCCTAACCTATTTTCCCGTTTCGTGCCCTACTTTCCCGTAGAGACGCGGCTCGCGGCATCTCCGCCGGGGGATAAGACGGCGCAAACCCCGTTGTTACAGACCGCCCGGCTATAGTAGAAGGTACGACCAGACTGGGATTCGCTTGGCAGGGCGCGGGTTTAGAGGCATACTAACTCAGCCATTCGCGAGACCTGATTAAGATTTCGAGGCGCTCCCGTGCCGATGTTTCAAGACGAAACCCAGCCCGAGAACCAATTGGAGAGGGCGACGCCGCTTCCCTCGCGACCTGCGTCGCAGGATCCGGAAGTGCAGCGCAAGCGGATGCTCATCGCGCTGGGGGTATTACTCGTCGCTCTCGCGGCCGTCGTTCTGAGGGACTGGGATTTCTGGTTCCCGCCGAGCGGCGAAGAGCAGGAAGCCACGGTGCGCAGTAAGCGCAACAGTGAAAGTAAGAGTACCCCTGCAGCACCTGCCGCGCCAGTCGCCCCGAAGCGGGAACCGAAGCCAGCCAAGTCCACGGCATCGGCTGCCTCTGAAGTTCCCTTCTCGGCAAGCACCGAGCGCGCAGCGCTGCCTCCTCTCCAGGTGGAAGTCGTAGCCGGAAACCGCCACACCAACGTGCCCGCGAAAAGCAATGCCATCCATCTTGATGTAGATTCGGGCGCGACGTCTTCCGCATCCGGCGCTCCCGCATCGGCAACGAGCGTGCAGGTCAGTGCCGGCGATCACGTGCAACTCTCGCCGCAAACGGCGCAGAGCGTGAGCGTTTCGGTGCCCCCGGATTACCCCTTACTGGCGCGGCAGATGAAGGTGCAAGGCGCAGTGAGGTTGCAGGCGCTCATCTCGCGAGAGGGCACGATCCAGGAGTTACAGATCCTGAGTGGCCCGAGCATCCTCGCTACCGCGGCTCGCGAGGCGGTGAAGCAGTGGCACTTCAAGCCCTACATGCAAAACGGGCAGCCCGTGGAAACGCAGGCGCGCATCACAGTGAACTTCACCATTTCTACAAATTGATTTTGCACGTGTGGCGCCGACACTCTTGTTCGCGGCCAATGATCTTGCCTTTGGTTTTGCACTTGGTCTTTCTGGTAGACAGAGCCGGCCCTGAGCGAGTCGGAGGGAGTGTCCGCGTCACACAAAAACTTGCGGAAAGATCAAACGGGCGCCCGGATTCTTGCGAACCCAGAACGCCCGGGCAGCCCTCCCCCAGAACTGCTCAATGGGGAATGTAAGACTAAGCTGCGAATCTGAAAATGGCACGCGGGTGCCAGCTTGTCCCACCAAAGTGCCAGCCCGTAACACACACATTACAAACGCCTTATAGTTAGTCAGCCGTGAGATTTTGAGGGAGAGATTTCCACAGTCTTCGCCGCGCCGCGCGGCTGTGAAAATCTTTGTGGAACAGCTGCGGATGAAGGTTTCTGCGGGCTGCTTACAAGGGCAGCCAGCAGGCGTCCCGCGGCTACGAGGGTTAATTAACGCCAAACACGAGATGTTTTAATCAGAGTCTCGAGCGGCGGAACGTGCTTGGCTGCCCAAACGAAGACTCAGATGAGGTCTGGAGCAACCCCAAGCAAGACTCGTGCGATAAGGGTTTCGCGGAAGCAAAGCCGGCCGGCACGAGAGGATGAACAAGGAGGGTAACTGCGAGCTATCACCGCTCGCTGCTCGGACAATCCTGTGTGAAATCTTTTGTGGATACCTTGTGAACCGGTGCGCGAAGGGGGGATAAAAAACGATCGACAGACTTACCATCAGATATCGGATGGATGGTCCCAGTACAACCCTGAACAAACCCCTGAATTCCCGTAGAGACGCGGCATGCCGCATCTACCGTTGCCCGGTCCCTACGCTGTTTCCCGGAATATTTTCATTCTGAAAGCACCATCTTCCCGGGCGCAGCTCCTGTGGAAAAAGGCGAGCCCGCGATAGCCGTGGGAGCGCCGGTCGATGGATCGTAAGTATAGCCAGCAGTACCATTCGCATCCTGACTCCCGATATAGAGATAGTTGCCACTGGGATCGATCAGGGCGAACAGCCCGCCCGCAGTCAAGCTGAACGGCGAGTTGGTTGCCGCCACCAGTTGTCCGTTCATCGGACTGATCGTGAAACACCAGATGGAGAAACTCGATCCCGCGGTAGTCGCATAAACAAACCTTCCGCTGGGATCGACCGTGACGGCGCTAGGGCCTTTGCCGTTCGTCGCGGTAAACGGCGAACCTGGCATCGTGCCCAGTGCACCGGTGCTGGGGTCGATGTTAAACCCAGAAATGTTGCCGGTGGTGGACGAAAACGGCGGAGGGTTGCTCGCCGACGGATTCGCAACGTAGAGGAACCGTTCACTTCCGTCCACAGCCAGGCCGATGGCTCCCGCCCCTGAAGGCACCGGCGAAGTGGGCAGCTGCGTGAGCACGCCGTTGGAGAACGAAAAAGCGGTAACCATCCCGATGCCCGGATTTGTCACATAAACGAACTTGCCCGAAGGCGTGATCAGGATCTCGGCTGGATTCGAATTGGCCGGGAAGGGTGACCCCGCAACCTCCGACAAAGCGCCGCTGCTGGCGTCGATGGAGTAAACGGAAACGTTGTTACCGAAATTGTTCGTCACCAGCAAATACTTGCCTGAAGGGTCGATGACGGCATCATTCGGACCGTTACCCGCCGGACTCGGAGTGCCGCTGAGCGCCAGAGTCCCGTCGCTGGCGACATTGAAAATCGAGATCGAGTCGGCGTGAGAGCTGGAATTGATGGCGTATAGAAACTTTTTGGACGGGAGCAATGCAATGCCGGTGGGCGAGGTGTTCTGCACTTGCGGCGTTTCCGCCCCCAGGGTGATGGCCCCGGTTGCGCCGTTGATGTGCAGCAGAAGCACGGAGCCCCGCGCCGGCAAAGTGACATAGGCATTATGGTTATGCCCCGACGTGCCATGACTGCTGCTGCCGCAGGAAAGCGCAAGTCCGGCCAGAACGAAGACAGCAACAACCACCAAAGCCACAGGAATTCGGGGAAGACAATTCAGACCTGCCAGTGCGGCGCGCGCCGCCCTCAGAAAGCTCATTTGCGAACCTGCTCCTCAATATCCAAGGTGAGAACGAAAGAGTCGTGTTCCCTATCGTGCACGAGAAGGCGGGAACTGGCAACCGCGAGCCTCGCCCGACAGTGTCCTAATTAACCAAAAAAGGGCACCCGGGAAACTGTCCGAGAACTCTAGGGTTGGATGCGCGGTCGGGGCCGCGAGGCTGCGCAGTCGACGGCTCGCGTCTTGTCGGTGCGTCCGAAGGTCCCGAAATGCTCCGCGGGAGGATGTGTTCTAATCGTTATGTTGCAAATCGATTTTTTCCAAGTAAAGACTATGTCGTGATCGACATCCACTGCCACCTTCTGCCCGAGGTCGACGACGGCCCCAAGTCCTGGGATATCGCCGTCGAAATGTGCCGCATGGCGGCGGCTGACGGAATTACCCACGCCGTCGCCACCCCGCACGCCAACGATCGTTACGCCTACGATCGCGCCTACCTCTCCGGACTTCTCGGCCAACTACGGGACCAGCTAAGCGAGAAGCTCGATCCCGCGCCGCAATTGCAACTGACTTTAGGCTGCGATTTTCATCTTTCCTTCGAGAATCTGGAACGAGCGCTCGAGCGGCCGCACAGCTACACGATTGGCGAAACCAACTATCTGCTGATCGAACTCAGCAATTTCAGTATCCCGACCCAGCTTGAGAACTGTTTCTTCCGCCTGGGAGATCGCGGCCTTACGCCCATCCTGACCCATCCTGAACGGAACCCCATCCTGCAGCAAACGCCGCAGCGAATCCTGGAATGGGCGGAGCAGGGCTGTCTGATGCAGGTTACGGCCTCGGCGCTGACGGGGTTCTGGGGAGAGCGCCCCGCGCTCGTCGCCCGCTGGCTGCTCGACCGCTCCGCCGTCCACATCCTCGCCTCCGACGCGCACGATACAAAGCGCCGTATCCCGAATCTCTCCGCCGCTCGCGCCGTGGCAGCAAAAATTGTGGGAGCAGAGTATGCTGAAGCGCTGGTCGAGGGCAACCCGGGAGCGATTGTGAAAGGGATGCCGATTCCTTATTGCCCGCGGCCTGTGCTCGACTAGGTAGATTGCGCGACCCTGACCACGAGTTCGTGTGTGTTCAAGAGGACTCAAATGTTGCCCTGTACCCCTCGCGGAGTCATGCATCGTTTTGCGGAAGCGCCGCGAAACCCTGGCTCTGCCCTGGTTAAGCTGGCGCTATTTTTTCTCTGCTTAGTGGGGCCGACATGGCTCGGAGCGGAGACGATTTCCGGAACCATTCAGGATTCGTCGGGCGCCGTCATTGCCGGAGCGCGCATTGAAATTACCGGCGGAGACCTGGCGCAGCCGGTTGTGCTGGCATCAGACGGACTGGGCAAATTTGCTTCCTCGGAGCTGAAAACGGGCACTTATTCCGTGCGAGTGACGCGGGACGGCTTCGAACCCCTGGTGAAGACCGTGGATTTGCGGGGACCTGTCCGGTTACCGCTCACGCTTGCCATCGCGCAGCAGCAGGTCACGGTCAACGTCCCCGGAAAAACCATGGCGTTTGCGAATTCTGATCCGCTTTATCGCGAGCTCCGCAATGTTGCACTCGGACAAACGTATCGCTTCGACAACTTCACCCTGAATTACGACGTTGGAACTTTTCAATTTCGGAAAGGGACGTTAACCGTATTGAATCCGGTGAACGGAGTTGAGACTGGAGCGATCTTCATCGGCGAGGGACATTTCAATCTGAAGGCTATGCTTCGCCTCGATGCGCATGAACTCGAACGTCGTACTGGGTCAGCTGAGGCGAACGAAGACTTTACCCAGGTGGTTTTCCGATTCACCCGAGAAGCTTGGATGAAGTTTGTTCCGGGTTTGGGGGAACAGACAGGAACGCCTGCGGAGGCTGGCGTCGTTCTTAGCCACTGGAGGGGAAGGGTGCGAGAGCGCCGAGAACACCCTTTGGGTTTCAGCCAATATCTCCTCGAAGGCGAAGCCATGGACAACGTGGACGCCGACCTGATGGCCGCCTTCTACAATCCTTTGCATCCGCCATTTTTGAATGCCTACCTCCGCGGCACCAAGCATAAGGACCTCCGTTTCTTCGTGCGAAATCGCGTGGGGGCGCTGCCCCAGCTTGATTCACCGGAAGAGGTCGCGCTCGTCAACTATGATCCCGAAGGAATGGATGACGGCGTCTGGTATCTGGCTCATTTGAAGTCGGAATATCTGAACCGCACCGCGAGTTCCGGGGAAGACCGCCGCCTGTTTGCCACCCACCACTACAAGATCGAGACCGTGATCTCGAAGAACGATCATTTGTTCAGCATCGCCACCATAACCTTCGAGCCGTTGTTGGCCGGGGAAAGAGTTTTAAAGTTTGGGTTACTGCCGACCCTGCGAGTGACGCGCGTCCTCGATGAACAGGGGCAGGCTCTCTATTGGATTCAAGAGAGTCGGAAAGAGGACGGCTCGTTTTACGCCATACTTCCTGGCGCGCCGGAGGTCGGGAAAGAACATTCAATTACTGTCGAATACACAGGCGACAAGGTTCTCGAGGAGGCAGGGGAGGGAAGTTTCTATGTTAGTGCCCGAAGCTCCTGGTATCCGAACCTTAATGGATTTGGGGAGCGAGCGCTTTACGATCTTACCTATAAGGTCCCTCATAAATACAAGGTCGTCAGCGTCGGACAACTGCAGGCAGAGTCTAAGGAACAAGATTTTGCTGTAACCCACTGGGTAACTTCGGTTCCGGTTGCGGTCGCTGGTTTCAACTACGGCGATTATAAAAAGCTGGAGATGCCCGACGAAAAAACCGGCTACAAGATCTCGGGCTATTATTTGTCCGAGTTGCCCAGCTCTCTGCAGCCATATAAGGAGAGGGCCTTTCTCGGGTCCATGGCGCCGGGAAGTATGACCAAGTACGCACTCGAGCAGGCGCGGGCCCAGTTGCAATTGTGCAGCTATTACTTCGGCAGGAGTCCCTATGATGGCATCTACATCACGGAACAGCCCAATTTCGCCTTCGGACAATCGTGGCCTAATCTAGTATATCTTCCTATTTCCGCGTACATGGACTCGACGCAGCGATGGATGCTGTTTGGCCGCATCAATGACAAGTTCACTGGCTTCGTACAAGAGGTAACGCCTCACGAAGTGGCGCATCAGTGGTGGGGTCATGCAGTGAGTTGGGGTTCCTATCATGACCAGTGGCTCTCTGAGGGATTCGCCGAGTTTTCGGCTGGGCTCTTCCTGCAGCAAGCCGTCGGCAAAGACTGGCGGAAGGACTACATCGAATTCTGGGAACGCCTGCGGTTGCGTATTTTGGAGAAGAACAATTTTGGCGTGGCTCCGAACGACGCTGGCCCGATCTGGATGGGACTGCGATTGATTTCTCCGCGCAGCCAGAGTGCTTACCAGAACGTGACCTATCCGAAGGGTGCCTATATTTTGCAAATGCTGCGTTCGATGATGTATGACTCCGAGAGCCAGGACAAGGATTTCATCGCCATGATGCATGACTTTGTGGAGAGCCACCGCGAAAAGGCAGCGACCACGGAGTCCTTCAAAGCCATCGCCGAGAAACACATGACCAAGTTGATGGATCTTCGGAAGAATGGCCGACTGGACTGGTTTTTTGACGAGTGGGTCTATGGAACACAAGTGCCGCGCTACCACTTCGAGTATCAAGCAACTCCGGGGGAAGCTGGCAAAGTGAAGTTGCACATGACCATTACGCAGAGCGAGGTCGATGAGCACTTTGCCATGCTGGTTCCGGTATTTGCCGATTTCGGCAACGGTATGACGCCTATCGCTCAGGTCGGAATCGGCGGTGATGCCAGCCGCAGCTTCGACATCGTCTTGCCCAGCCGGCCGAAGACGGTCGCGCTGAACGCGTACAAGGAAATTCTGGAGCGCTGAGTCCACGCTCGCTCCTACCGGAGGGGGAGCAGTGAGTGCGAGTGCCGGCTAATTCTTTGGGATGCTGTCCGCCGGAACCGGCTTGACCGCAGCCTTTGGGTTGGCTGCCGGGGGGGTAGTGGGCATTGTCATCGCGCTTTCCGGATTGAGCAGGTGATCGTGGCTCGGGCCGAGTCCGAGTTTGATCAGCGCGCGCGAATCCGGAATCTGCTTCGACTGCCATCCCTGATCTGCCTGATAGCGCTTCATCGCCGCCTGCGTGGCGTTGTCCCACGATCCCGAAGGCTCGCCCTGCATGTAGTGCTCGCGGATGAGCGCTGTCTGGATTTGCCGGGCGCGACCGGAGTCAATCGCCTGCTGGCCGCGCTTCTTCGAACTGGATTTGGAACCCTTCCTGCCGTGGGAGCTTCTGCTCTTCTGAGCTACGGCGTGAGATGAGGAGGAGGAGTGCGGGCTGGCGAGATGCTTTGCTTTGGCCGCTGAGGTGGAAGCCGGCGCTGGTTTTGTTACCGGAGTCGGCGTATCGGCGATGGCGGGCCCCTGCACGGCCACGCAAAGCAGGCCGCAAAGCCCCACCCGTCGCCAACCCCGAATTTGTTCTGCCCAGTACATCTGACTTCCCCTAGAGACGCGGCTTGCCGCGTCTCGATATGCGATTCGTCAATCTTGCATTCAACAAAAAACCGGCGAGACCGGTCCACCCTTATCGTCCCCGAAACGGGGATGGAGCGCCAGTCTCGCCGGTATGTATACCAGTTACGGAAGTGTACCTGCCAGGAATATCGTTCCATCCTGAGCCCTCGCGCCCCTTGGACGCACCAGGAACACGACATCCTGTCCGCTCTTCAGCGACGACTCGATCTTCGTAAAGTCGTCCGGACTGTTCACGGGCTGCTTGTTCACTTCCAGGATCACGTCGCCGCGATTCAGGCCGAGGTCCTCGGCGAACGATCCCTGCTTCACGTCCTGCACCACCACGCCCTTGCCAGCGGGAATGCTCAGGCGATCGGCCAGATCGGAAGTAATGCCGCGAACCGTAATCCCGAACTTGCTGGCCTTCGGCGCCTCTTCGCTCTGGTTTTCGTCCTCTTCGCCCAGACGGGAAGCGAACAGTTTCGAGCGATCCGCAATGGTCACCGTCGCGTCTTGCCTCTTGCCGTTGCGCACGAAGGCAAGCTTGGCTTTCGAGCCGGGCTTGCGGGAAGCGATGTCCGCCACCAGATCGTCGCCGCTCTTCACGTCCTTGCCATCCACGGAGGTGATGGTGTCGCCGATCTTCAGGCCCGCCTGATCGGCCGGACTGCCGGATACCACGTTCGACACCGTCACACCTGATCCGTAAATGCGCGCGATCGCCGGATTCGGTTGCGCCGAGAACTCAATGCCGATGGATCCGCGCGACACCCGGTGCTCGGGCCCGATCAACTGGTTGTAGACTTGCGCGACTGTGTTCGACGGCATGGCAAATCCCACGCCCGCGTATGAACTCGTCTCCGTCAGGATGGCAGTATTGATGCCGATGACTTCACTCGCCATATTCACCAGCGGACCACCGGAATTGCCCGGGTTAATCGCGGCGTCGGTTTGAATAAAAGACTGGAACTGCCGGTTGGGAACGATGTTGCGCCCCTTGGCCGACACGATGCCCGCGGTCACAGTTTCCTGCAGTCCGAAGGGACTGCCGATGGCAAGCACCCAGTCCCCAACGTCCATGCCGTCGGAGTTGCCAAGTTTTGCCGCCGGCAGCGGACGATCCACTTCAATCTTGATCACCGCCAGGTCGGTTTCCTGGTCCATGCCGATCAATTTGGCGTCATGGCCGGGCGTGGCCGGATTTTCATCCATCAACTTCACGCGAATGCGATCCGCCTTCTCCACCACGTGCCGGTTGGTGACGATGTAGCCCTTGGAATCCACAATCACGCCGGAACCAAGCGAGCGTTGGCGGATGGTGCCCGCTTCCGCGCCGCCCTGGCCGCCCGGGCCTCCGAAGAACTTATCAAAAAAATCCTGGAACGGAGTGTCTTCATCGCCGTTGCCCTGATCCTGGTCCGGATCGGGACGAATGGAGCGCCGCCGGTGAGGGTTCTTGATGGTCGACTCGGTATTGATATTTACCACGCTCGGCTCAAGCTGCTTGGAAATCTGGGAGAAAGCGTTCGAGAGTTGTTGCGGAGCGGGAATCGTAAGCGGAGTCGCATCCGACGACTTCTGACCCTCTTTGCCTTTCACTCCGGAGGAGACAACCGTGCCAATCAGAATTCCAACGGTGAGCGTCGCCAGAATGGTAAAAGTATAGGCCCAACGATTGGCCTTGAGACGAGCCCAAAAAGCGCTCTCGCGCGAATCCATTTCTTTCCTCCTGAAACTAACCAATCTTTTATTATACCTTCGACGCTGGCAGGGGTCGGGCAGACGGTTGTCAGATCATTAGACGCAGAAAAACCAGCTCGCGTTACCGTAATTTCGCGTAGAGACGAGGCTCGCCGCGTCTCGACAGCTTCAGCGTCGGGATAGCCTCCATGTCGAGTCTCCCGCTGTCATGGCTGCCAATCGAGCGCATAAATCTCGGGGCTGCCGATGTTGCGCGTTACCAGCAGAGAGTCATCGGGCCCCAAACCGCTCCACTCTGCATTCGGCCCCCAGAGCCGGTGAATGTCTTTCAAACTGACCAAGCGCTCCAGTCGGTGATCAGAAATCCGCACTCGGAAAAATGCTGGATCTTCCGTAAGTTCGGCGTCGAAATACAGATACTGCCCGTCATGTGACCAACTCGGATATCCAATGTTCATCCGCACCAGCTCTGTCCATTGTTGATTGGTGCGATCGAACAGCATCAGCGCTTGAGAGTCGGTTGTAATCCCCGCAATGTAACGCCCGTCGGGAGAACAGCGCGGCGAGAACAGGTTTTCTCCGCCCGGAACCGCGGAGACCTTCTGTGTTTCCAAATCGAGGACGCTGATCTTGTTGCTGATCACCCCCAAGTCCCCCACCGACAGCACGATTGACTTGCCGTCGGGAGACCAGCCTGGGTCAAAACCAGCCGTCGCACTGGGGATGAGCTCCCGCAAACCCCATCCATTCGCCGCCACCATGTAAGCTCGCCAATCGGTATTCAACGTTCTCGCCATGAACACGAGCTGACTTCCGTCGGGAGACCAGCGCGGCAAGGCCGCCTCCATCACGTTGGGATCGCTCAGCTGAATCCGGTCACCGCCGTCGATCTTGCTAGACCAGAGCGCCAGCTCCGGAACCGAAACGTAGGCTACCCGCTGCCCGTCCGCGGAAAATGCCAAATCCGTCGCGGATGCACCACCCAGATACGGAACGAATGATCGCCCATCGTATCGCAGCACCTCGGATCTTGGCTGCCCACCCATGGCGAAGATCCTTTTCCCGTCCTTGGACGGGACCGGCAGCCAGAAATCCAGTGGACCGTTTGTCAATTGGACCGGCTTCGGATTTGGTTGAATCCACGAATGCCGCTCCGGGAGTGCCCAGAGGCTAGTTCGGCCTTCCCGAAAACTGGTGAAGAGAAAATATCTCCCGTCCGGTGTCCATCCCCCGCAACATTCGTGAGGCGATTCGCGCCAGTTCGGGAGCAGCGAATGGGGCTGGCTCCCGTCGCGGTTGAGTTCCCAGATTTCAGTGAAGCCGGTCTTGACGTCGTTGAGTGTCACGCGGATTTTGCGTCCATCGGGTGAGACTCGTACGTTTTCTATAAGTCCGCCAAGGGTAGTCAGTATCCTGGGCTCGGATCCGTCGGGTTTTGCCTCGTAGAGGTCGGCCCCTTGGGCGAAGAGCAAACGGCGTCCATCCGGCGACCAAACGGCGGAGTGAGCCACTATCGTTCCGAGCGGCCGCGGCGAACCAGCAGGCAAGGGAAGAATCCAGATCGAATTCTCCTTATCGGTACCCTCAAAACTGCGGATCAGAATCGAAGAACCATCCGGCGCGATATCGTCGAGAAACGTATTCTGGAACGGCGTGGCAATCAACTTGCTATCGCCACCGGAAACGGAAACCTCGGCGAGGGCTATGCGGTCTTTGTCCGCAGCGTTGAAATAGAGCCTCTGCCCGTCCGTGGCCAGCCCCCCAAGTTGATGAACCTTGCCACCGCTGGTGATCTGCGTGAATCCAAGAATTCGCGGCGGTGACTTCGGCATCAGCTCCAACATGACGCCGGCGAGAACAGCCAGACAGCCGACCGCAATTACCGCCAAACGCCTCGTGGACCGAGCCGCGAGTTCACTTGAGGGTCGGGTATCTGCCGACAGCGATCCGGTCCCATTCCCCGCACCCGAACCCTGGTTCGAAACCGGCGATGAAACTGCAAGAACACCGTTTGCGTTCTCTTTGGCTGCGGGCAGTCCGCGCTCACCCATCGCGGTCGAAACCGGCGCGATGAACCGGTATCCCCTTCGGTAAAGCGTCTCAACAAATCGTGGATTGTCTGATTCGTCTCCGAGAGCCTGGCGCAGTTTCTTCACCGCAGTGTTCAGGCTCAGATCGAAATCAACAAAAGTGTCAGCCGGCCAGAGTCTGGTCTGTAGTTCTTCGCGGGTCACCGCTTCCCCGGGACGTTCCAGAAGCACGGTGAGCACCTGAAAAGGCTGCTCATTCAGTTTGATCTTCACCCCCGACTTGCGCAGTTCGCGGGCGTGCAGATCAACTTCGAAGAGTCCAAACTGCACTGTATTCGGATTCACTGCTGGTCGTTCCATCCAGCCATCCTGCTTGGTTGCTCGTGAGTGTACACCGAAACCGCTTCTTGCCCCTGCGGATCAAGAATCACTCTTGCATTGAAGCTTTTTGTTTTCAGTCTCTTAGCCGATCACTTTCATATCCCAGCCGAGTCATCGCCGATCCATTGTTCTGCCCGTTCGCACGAGCGAAATTGAGCGCCAGTTCGGGCAGGATATGCCATCCACTTGGCCGCCAGCCGAGAACCACCCAGGAGAAAACAAATGAAGAATCAGACGCTCCAATTCGCGTCACTTTGCCTATTGGCTATGTTCGCCGTCACCCTCGCCCAAGCCCAGTCAAAGATCACGGTCAAGGTACCGTTTGACTTTCTGATTACGGACAGAACATTTTCGGCAGGTCAATATTCGGTATCGTCGTCCCGTAACCAGCTCACCGTGCAGGATTCCACCGGCAAAGCGGTCTTCGTCGGGATCGCCAATCCGGTCAGCGGACGTCGCGTCGGCGAGACCGGTCAAGTCGTTTTCCACTGTTACGATAACCGCTGTTTCCTGTCAGAGTTTTGGACGCCCACCAGGGACAATGGCAACCAGCTTTTGCAATCGCGCTACGAAGCGGAATTGGCGAAGCATAGGAAAGGAACGGAGTTTGCCCTGCTCGAGCAGCCGCGGAAGCGTTGACGGTTGTGCAGGACCGGGGCGGGTCGGTCACTCTGGAACTATAAGCGATTGCTGTGTGTGATCGATCCGGTGCTACTCTGCCTCGAACTACTTGGCTTCGTACACAGTCTTGCCGCTAACCACAGTCCGCAGAACCTTCGTCCCCAGGATTTTCGGCGGCAGCGCCGCCGTGATGTCCTGATCAAGCACAACCAAGTCGGCCAGCATCCCCGGCTCCAGCTTGCCTTTTTGCTTCTCGGCAAATTCGGCAAACGCCGCGCCCGTCGTGTACGCCGTGATCGCCTGTTCGATGTTCAGCTTCTGCGCGGGATAGTAGCTCTTTTTTCCGTCTTCGCTCATGCGGGTAAGCGCCGAGTAGAGCCCGCGAAACGGCGTCACCGGTTCGACTGGATAATCTGTGCCAAAGGCCAGCACCACTCCACGTCGAAGGAACTCCGCCCACGCATAGGAATGCTCCGCGCGCTTCGGTCCCAGACGTGACTCGGCCCAGTTCATGTCCGTGAGCAGATGGCTCGGCTGCATAGAGGCGATCACCTTGAGCTCCTTGAAGCGCAAAATCTGCTGCGGCGTGGCGACCTGCGCGTGCTCAATACGCAGCCGGTAATCGGTTCCGCCGTCCGCTGCCTTCACCTTGCCGTCTTTTGCCGCCTTCTCCGCCTCGGCAAAGGCGTCGAGCGCCAACTGGATTCCCTTGTCACCGATGGCATGGAAGCCAATCTGATATCCCGCCAGCAACCGCTCTTTCGTCATCGCATTCAGTTTGGCCGCTTCGTATTGCGGCAGGCCACTGTTCTTCGGATCATCGCTGTAGGGCTCAAGCAAAGCCGCCGTCTTCGAGCCAAGCGAGCCATCCATGAAGCCTTTCAGCATTCCGGTGTGAAGCATGTTGTCGGACGCGGGATGCGAGTCGCGTTTCTTGTTCAGGTCTTCCATCGAGTCGTCGAAAGGCAGCCACTCTGAAATCCTCGCGGTCAGCTTCCCGTCGTGCTCAAGTTCCTCGTAGATCTGAAAGTCGTCCCACTGTGAGTAGTCCTGCGCGGAGGTAACGCCGTGACTCGCCAGATCCGCCAGCGCCAGTTCGATGGCTTGCCGCCGCTTTTCGTGCGTCGGTTTGGGAATCACTGCCTGGACCGCCTCTTGCGCTTTCTCCCGCAAAATGCCGGTGGGCGTGCCGGAGTCATCGCGATCGATCTTTCCGCCCTCCGGATCGCGACTGGCGACGGTAACGCTCGCCAGTTGCAAGGCGCGCGTGTTGGCTACGCCAATGTGTCCGTCCACGCGTTCCAGGTAGACCGGGTGGTTGCCGCTTACCTCGTCCAGATCCCAGCGTGTGGGCGGAACTTTGACCGGCCACAGAGTCTCGTCCCAGCCTTCCCCCACCACCCATTCCGCGGGACCGGCGGCTTCGACCTTGGCCCGCAACCGATCGCGGAACTCGTCAAGCGTCTTGGCGCCAACCATGTTGACATTCATCTTCTCCAGGCCGGCGCTGGCGAGGTGCATGTGGGCGTCGTTGAAACCGGGCATGACGAAGTGACCATCCAGGTCCACAATCTTGGTCTCCGGTCCCTTCAACTTCATGATCTCGTCCCGCGCTCCCACCGCGAGGATCCTGTCGCCCAGCACCGCCAGCGCTTCGGCGCGCTTGCCCGACCCCAGCGAAGCCGCCGCATCGACCACTCCGGTGAAGATGTTGCCGCGGGTAAAGATCAGGTCCGCTTTCGGCTTCTGCGCGCTCGACTGGGCGCTCTCGGTTGAGACGCCGCTCTGCGCCAACCCGCCAGACGCCAAACCCACCAGCACAATCAGAGCGATTCGCTTTCTCATTCTCCTACTCCCGACAGTGTCAGCATTGTAAGCAGAATGCGCCTTAGTCCCAGCTCCCGTCCATTGCAGTCGAACCATTCTTGCAACGTGTGCGCGCCGCCTCCGGAGCCGCCGCCTCCGATCGCGATGGCCTCACGGCCGAGCGAAAGCGGAATGTTGGCATCGGTCGACGCCCGCTGCACTTGCGCCGTATTGCCCAACTGCGCATCCACGGCGCGAATCACCTTCAGAAGCCGCGCATCGGCCGCCAGTTCGCCCGCCGGACGATTGCCAATTTCCACCACTTCGCTCTGCACCACCTGCGGTTTCCGTGCTCCGCCCTGAGCAGCCGAGCGATTTTCCGCTGCGACCGCCTGCTCCAGCGCAAGGCGCAGCACCCGCTCCAGCCGATCAATTTCCGCTGTCGACGTGGAACGCAAATCGACCCGCATGCTCGCGGATTCCGGAATCGAGTTCACAGAAGTCCCGCCTCGAATCACGCCAACATTAAATGTTGTTTTTGGTGAAACCGGGACCGGCGTTTGACTGAAGACCTCAATCGCGCGGGCGAGCGCAATAATCGGATTGGGCGCGCCGAAGTCGCTCCACGAGTGCCCGCCCGGACCGCGCACCATGACTTCGAAGCGGCGGCTGCCCAGGGCCTCGGCCACCACCGTGTCCGCTCCAGCCCCATCGACAATCACACTGTAAGCAATCGCGTCCCGCCAGCGCTGCGTCGCGAAAACGTGCCGCATGCCGCGCAGGTCGCCTTCGCCTTCCTCCCCGACGTTCCCGATGAACACAAACGGCAGCGCATGCGAAATTCGCGCGCTCCCAAGCACACTCACCACGGCCAGCATTGCCGCAATGCCCGCTCCATTATCAGACACTCCCGGGCCATACAACCGGCTGCCCTGCTGCCGGATGTTCAACGTCGTCGTCGCCGGGAACACCGTATCAATATGGGCGCTGAGCGCCACGAAGCGGCTTCCGCATCCGGGACGAACGCCGAACACATTGCCGACCTCATCCGCCTGCACTTCGGTAAGCCCGAGCTCGCGAAAGCGGTCGGCCAGCCAAGCTCCCCGCGCCGCCTCTCCGAATGGAGGCGCGGCCACCCGCGTCGCCTCCATCTGCCACAACGCAAACTGAGATTCCCGCGAGCGGAAGCGATCGAATGCGGAGCGCACTTCCGGAGAGCCGGCGAGCCGGGCCACTTCGTCCTGCACCGACGGATACAAATTTGAAGCTGCCACTTGTCGATCGACTCCATCCTTCGCGCCTATCTTATAACGCCGCCGCGACCCGTGGAGAGCCGGGCGTTCTCGTCCGGCCAATATCATGCTGAACGGACGAGGCGCCCGCAGCTCCAAGGTCTAACGACACGGGTGGTCAATTCAAGCCGTCAGTCGCTAGTCGGCAGTCATCAGTCATTGGCGGAACCAGCGGTCGCGAACGACCGAACGACCAGCGACCGCCGTTTTTGATAGACTGACTCAGTCTCCACCGATTGCCTTCCGCGTCGGGTCCCGCCTTCAGGAGGTATTGTTGTGAAAACCGCCCTCAAAGTTGCCGGCATTGTCGTCGCCGTATTAATTGTTATCGCCATCGCCGTCCCGTTGCTCGTAAACGTCAACAATTTCCGTCCCCAGATTGAGTCCACCCTCAGCACAACCCTGGGACGCCCAGTGAAAGTCGGCAATTTGAGCCTAGGCATCTTCTCCGGCAGCGTGGGCGCCGACCAGCTCTCCATCGCCGACGATCCCAAGTTCAGCAGCGCCCCGTTTATTCAGGCGAAGTCGCTCCAGGTGGGGGTGGAACTGATGCCGCTCATTTTCAGCAAACAGCTCAACGTCACCAAGATCGTCATTGATCATCCCGATATGACTCTGCTCCGAAACCGCGAGGGAGTTTGGAATTTCTCCTCGCTAGGAAAGTCGGGGCAGCCCGCCGAAAAAACGTCCGGCGCGCCCGCGAACGTGAATGTGGCCAAACTCGACCTGAACGACGGAACCGTCACCGTCGGATCCCTAACCGGCAAGCGGAAGCCCATCGTGTACAACAATGTCAACATCACCATCCGCAATTTTTCTTTTACTGACCGGTTTCCCGCGATCGCGTCCGTCGGCCTCCTCGGCGGCGGCAGCTTGAAAATCGATGGCACCGCCGGTCCCATCAATTCGACCGATACTGCGCTCACGCCAGTGCAGGCGAAGCTCGCGATTAAGAAGCTCGATCTCGCCCAGTCGGCGCTCGTCGATCCGGAGCTGGGCATCACCGGCTCGGCCGATTTCGATGGCACCCTCACTTCCGACGGCCACATCGCAAAGGCCGCCGGAACCTTGAAGGCCACTTCGTTGAAGCTGGTTCCAAAGGGCTCTCCCGCCGGAGAACCCGTCCAGATCGTCTTCGCCGTCGAGCACGACCTGAAGAGCGAGTCGGGCAAAGTAGTGCAGGGAGACGTCATGATTGGCAAGGCGCTGGCCAAACTCAGCGGCACTTACGACATGCACGGCGAAACCACTTCCATCCACACCAAACTGAACGGACAAGCCATGCCGGTCGACGACCTCGAAGCCGCGCTTCCCGCACTTGGTGTGGTTCTTCCCAGTGGCTCGCGCCTCAAGGGAGGAACGCTTTCCGTCGAACTCGACTCCTCAGGCCCGCTCAACAAGCTGGTTTCAACCGGTTGGATAAAGATGAACAACACCGCTCTCTCCGGTTTCAACCTCGCCTCCAAGCTTTCGGCAATTTCCGCCCTCACCGGCAAGCAGGCCAGCACGGGCAATAATAACGACACCAATATCCAGAACCTGAGTTCCGATGTGCGGTACACGCCCGATGGCACGCGCCTTGACAAGATCAACCTCGTGATCCCGGCTCTCGGAACCGTCACCGGCGCAGGCACCATCAGCCCCAGCAATGCCCTAGACTTCAAAATGGTAGCCAACCTCAACGGAGGAGCCGTCTCCGGTCTCACCCAAATGGCTGGCCTCGGCAGCAAAGGAAGCGGCGGTATTCCCGTGAACATTACCGGCACCACTTCAAACCCAACCTTCCTGCCGGACATGAAAGGGATGGCAGGCGATCAACTCAAAGGCCTGATGAATGGAGGCAAAACCAATCCTTTGGGCGGATTAAGCGGCCTTTTCGGAAAGAAGAAACCCAACTAATTTAATTTAGCAAAAATTCTTGCGCGGTGACGGGGCTTTGCCCCGTGGGAGGACGGGCGACCCGCCCGTCGAGCGTCAGCGAACGCCGCGCAGGGCCGTCTCCGCAGCATGACCTTCGAGCGTCTGCATACCATTCAGAATCGCGGCAATCACGTTCTCGTCCCCGACCACCGTATTGATCATTAGGTGATAGAGTTCGCGCCTCGGCCAGTCGGCGTTGAAGTAGTGTTTGATATACGCGACCCGCTCCTTATCTACGTTCTCCACCAGGTCTTCCGCCTCTCGGCGACTCTTGCCCATAGCGACCACGCGGCGAATCTTCTCGTCGCGCGGAGCATAGGTGAAGACGCGAAAAGTGTCCTCGCGTTCGCGCAGGAAAAACGGCGCCCCGCGGCCGACAATCACCGCGTTCCCTTCCTCTGCAATCGTGCGCATGATCTCACTCACCATCGCCATCATGCGATCCGTATCAAATGAGTGAGAGGCAGCCAGAGGAATGCTGCGTTCGTAACTGCCCCGCCAGAAGGTTTTCGCTAAACGGTAGAGACGGCTATCGACACGCTCATCGCACAAAGCGACCGCCGCTTCCGACACCTGCGCGCGCTGGGCAATCTCGCACGTCAGTTGCTGGTCCCACACCTTCCACCCCAAGCAGCGGCCCAATTCGCACGCAATGCCTCCGCCCCCACTGCCAAATTCGCGTTCCAACGTAACGATGCGAAACATCCGGAACCTCCTGCTCGGCGAAGCGACGGGCTCCTCAGAAGCCTGCCCGGTTTTGCCGAAGCCCCGAGCGAAGCCGAGGGGGGAAGTCGAAGGGTCCAGCCAGGCGCGGGGACACCCGACCGTCCACAACGACACCATTGTACGACGATCAGTATACGACGATCAGTATACGACGATCAGTATGCGACGATCAGTATGCGACGATCAGTGAACCACGATCTCGCCGCCCGGCTTCGCCTTCTTGATCAGGAACACACAGGGGATTAAGCAAAAGATCACGACCCCAAGCAACCAGAAATTATCGATATAGGCCAGCATCGTCGCCTGCTGGATCACATTCGCCTGCATCCGCGCATAGGCCTGTTGCAGCGCGGTTCCCGGCCCCGAGCCACCGCCCGAAAAAGTGCTCGTCATGCCTTGCAGCGCCGACCGAAACTGCGGATTCGCGGCGCTCAGATTCTCCACCAGTCGCACCTGATGGAACTGCGTGCGGCGAGCCAGCAGGGTGGTGACAACGGAAATCCCGACGCTGCCTCCGATGTTTCTGGCGAGGTTCATCAATCCGGATGCGGCATTGTTCTTATCGCGTGGCAGACCGGAATACGCGGTGGTATTGATGGGCACAAACAGGAAAGCGAGGCCCAACGCCTGGTAGGCCCGTGCCATGGTCACCGTGCGGAAATCGACACCCAGATCGAACGACGTCATATGGAACAGCGAAAACGAGAGCGCCGATAAACCAAACATCATCAAATACCGCGGGCTATAACGGGAGAGCAGAAACCCGACAATGGGCATCGCTACCATAATCGTGAACCCGCCCGGCATGAGCGCCAATCCGGCCCGTTCGGCGGTGTAGCCGAGGAGCGTCTGCATGAACAGCGGCAACAACAGAGTGCTGCCGAGCAGGGCAAAACCCAGCATGAACATAAGAAAGTTCGCGGTGGCAAAGGTGCGCTCGCGAAATAAATGCAGGTCGATGATGGGGTCTTTGTGGTGCCACTCCCAGAAAATAACGAAAATTAGCGACGCCACCGAGATCACGGTCAGCCACAGGATGAAATTCGATTCGAACCAGTCGTCGCGCTGCCCCTTATCGAGGACCACTTGCAGTGTTCCAAGCCCGAGCGCGACGAAACCGAGTCCGGTGTAATCAATATGAGTTTCACTCAGCTTGCGGCGCTTGAAATACGGAGGATCCTGAATAAGCCGCGAGGTGAGTAAGAGCGAAAGAATCCCAACCGGGATGTTGATGAAGAAAATCCAGCGCCAGGTAAAATTGTCGGTGATCCAACCGCCAAGCGTTGGACCGATGGCCGGAGCCATCACCACCGCTATGCCATAAACGGCGAATGCCATGCCGCGCTTGGCGGGAGCAAAGGTGTCGGCCAGGATGGCCTGCTCGCTCGGCTGCAAGCCGCCCCCGCCCGCGCCTTGAAGAATGCGGAACACGATCAGCATGGGGAGATTCGGGGCGAGCCCGCACAGAAACGAACTGATGGTGAACAGCGCGACGCAACCCATGTAAAAGTGCTTGCGACCGATGATCGAAGAGAGCCAACCGCTCAGCGGCAGCACGATGGCGTTCGAGACCAGATAAGACGTAAGCACCCAGGTGCTCTCGTCCTGACCCGCCGAAAGACTGCCGGCAATATGCGGCAGCGCCACGTTGGCGATGCTCGTATCGAGCACCTCCATGAACGTGGCCAGCGTAACCGTGAGAGCAATGATCCAGGGATTAACCGCCGGACGCCATTCGGCGGCCCCATTCATGGTGATAGCAGCAGCGCCCATTCTTATCTCAACCTGAGCGAACCCATCGATTCAATCTCTCAAGGATTCGATGTCTCTATTTAATCCACACCTTCGGCACCACCGACATCCCCGGACGCAGTTCATGCCCCTTGTTCTCGCTCGCCTCGAACACGATCTTCACCGGTATGCGCTGCACAACTTTGACGTAGTTGCCGGTCGCGTTTTCGGGTGGCAGCAGGCTGAAGCGCGCTCCACTGGCGCCAGCGATGGAATCGACATGCCCTTTGTAAGTCTTGCCGGTCGCATCGACTGCGATCTCAGCTGACAACCCAGGCTTCATCTTCTTCAGCTGCGTCTCTTTGAAGTCCGCTGTGACCCACAGGTCCCTGTAATCGAGCGGAATCACCTTCATCATTTCCTGCCCGGGTTGCACGTTTTGACCAACCTCGACGGTGCGGTTGCTGACGGCTCCGCTGACCGGCGCGATCACTTTGGTGTACAGAAGATTCAACTCAGCCTGGTCTAATTCGGCCTTCTTGCGGTCGGCGTTGGCTTCGGCGGAAAGGGCGCGGGCACGCGTGGCTCGCATCGTCTGCGGCGCGGTGTCGGCAGTTCTAAGATCGGCGCCGGCCTGCACCAGTTTGCTCTGCGCTTGCTCGATCTGCGCCGCGTAAGAGTCGGCGCTCGCGCGCGCAGCCAGCAAAGCTGCAGCGGCTGCCTGGGCGCTGGCGACGGCTTGATCGTACTGCTGCTGCGAGATTTCCTGCTTCTCGATCAGTTGCTTGTAGCGGACAAGATCATTCTGCGCTTTGGTATTGTTGGCGTCCGCTTCAACCACCTGCGACTTGGCTGCTTCATATTGCTGGCGGGCAGCCGAGATTCCTGCCTGCGCACTAGAGACACCGGCCTGGGCGCCGCTCACCTGGCTTGAAGAACTCACGTCGGTGATCGGGATGTTGATCCCGGCGGCAGCAGCCTGCGCCTGGGCGTCAGCGTATTCAGCGCGCGCTTGGGCTACCGCGACTTCATAATCGGCGGGGTCGATTTCCACCAGCACCGTTCCCTTTTCCACGTACTGGTTGTCTTCGACGTTGAGCTTCAGTACATGGCCGCTGACGCGCGCGCTCACCGAGTTCACGTGCCCGTCAATCTGCGCATCGTCGGTGGCTTCGTAGCTTGTGAGGTACCGCCACAGAAAGAAAATGCCGATCAGAATCACGAGGCCGATGAGAATGAGCCCCCACCTGGTACGTGGATGGTTCAAAAACGCGGATCGCCGCTGATAGCGGGCTTCGCTGTCCGGCTGGGCAGGGGATTCGGGCGCTGCCGGACGCGGTTTCGACTCGGCTACAACGCTGCTGGGTTGTTCCATAATCTACTTCCCTTTCAGATATTCGCGAACGCCCTCTTCGGCGCGTCCCAGGGCGCGAGCAAAAGAAACCTTGGCCAGGTTGTGCAGATAAAGGCTCGAAATCAGGCTCTCGTGCGCGGTCGCCAGCGCTTCCTGCGCCTGAACCACTTCGAGATTGTCTGTGACCCCGGCGGAGAAACGATCCTGCGATTGCGTGAGCGCCTGCTCGGCAAGATTTACGGAACTCTGTGCTACTTCCACCTGATCGGCGGACGACTTGAGGTCGAGCAGCGCATTGCGGATATCCTGATCGATCTGGCCGCGCACATCCGCCATCTGTGCCTGCGCCTGCCGCAGGCTGGCGTCGGCCTTCAGAACGTCTCCGTGAACTCTGCCCCCCTGGAAGATGGGAATGTTCAGCGTGCCGAAGAAATGGTACGTAGGCAGCAGGCTCCCAGGATGCGCGCCGATGTCGCCATAATCCGCCGCCAGATCGAGGGTTGGGAAATAGCCCGCGAACGCGGCGCTGGACTCCAGTTGGGCGGCAACCACGCGATCGTGCGCCGCTTTGTAGTCGGAGCGCAAAGAATACGCGCGCTGCAAACTGGTTTCCAGATCGGGGATGGGAAAAGCCTGGTAAGGAGATTTGTCGGCCAGTTCGAATTCCTGCCCCGGCGCTAATCCAATCACACGTGCCAGCGAAATCTTCTGCTTGGCGAAATCACTCGTAGCCGCGATCAGCTGCTGTTGGCGCGACTGGTATTCAACCTGCGAGCGGAGCGTATCAATGGCGGGAGCGACCCCTGCCTGCTGTTGCGCAACCGCCTTGTTGTACAGAGCGCGCGCAGTCTCGACCTGCGCTAGCGCGGTTTCCACGCGCGCCGCCCCAGCGATCGCCTGCAGATAGGCATTGCCCGTCGCGAGCACGACCAGATCCCGCGCGTCTTTGAGATTAAACCGGGTGACGCTTTCGCCGACCAGCGAAGAACGGTATTTCTGTATCGCCTTCCAGTCAAAAAGCCGCTCGGTCGCCGAGGCGCGCACATCAAAGTAGTCGAACGGACCGATGACGCGAGGAGGTTTCGCCCCGCCGGGGAATAGCGCGGAGCTTAGTCCCAGCGCCTCCAGGCTCTGCTTCTCGACCGCCTCCTGCACACTCCCATTGACGTTCGGCAGCAGGTCGCTAAGCTTCTGCCATTTCTCTCCCCGAGCCTCAATGGTGTTGTACTCCGACAAGAGACCCGCGAGGTTCTGGCGCAAAGCCCTCTCCATCGCATCGCTGAAAGTCAGCGACAGAACTCCGGGCGTCGGCTTGGCCTCCGGCACACTTCCAAACACCGGATTCTGGGCCGTGATTTGAACTTGTGACACTTGAACCTGCGACGTTGAAACCTGGGGCGTTGCAAGCGCCGCAGGCGCACCCGCCGAACTCGAATTCGAAGTCGAATTGGAATTTTGGGCGTAAAGCGCCGCTCGGAAGATACCGGTGAAGATGGAGATGACGATCGACACGATCGCTAAAGCGTTCCACAAAGAGGACGCACGAAAACGCCGCAATTGGCGGGTGGGACAGTCCGCGGAAGACATGGAAGCTAGCTTCTTTCCTCGAGAACGGAAATGATAAGTCTTTTGGACTATCTTTGCTGACCATGCGATGCAAATTGTTGAGCCGACGTGTGATGGAACACGTTCCCGGCCGCCTCGCCGGCGCGCTACCGCTCGGCAGACTGTGACCTTGGTCATCTTGTGTAACCCCCACCCAAAGTTCAATCTATGAGGCGAGTGTGAGAGGGAAGTCCTGCGTGAATCCCCGCGTATGAGCGAAGCCGCCAAACCATCGCCCAAAGGATCGGACTGGACGCGCCTGCTCACCGATCCCGACCTGGTCAGCCATCTGGGAAAGTTGCTCCAGACCTACCGCGAAGTCTCTCCGGAGGAGCGCGAACCGGCGTTGCTGCGCGCGATGCGCGAGATCAAAGAAGCTGCCGTCAAAGCGCGCGAAGTACGGACAAATGTGTCTGTGGCTGCGGTGGCCGCGGCACCCGCCGTGCTTCAACATCCCGAACCGATCGATGAAACGCCGCCGTTCGAGCCGGATTTGTTCACTCCGCAATTGGCATCGGATCGCCGCCGTTTTCACCGGATCAAATGCTATGTGGCGGTCGAAATTCACGTTGAGGGTGTGGAAGAACCGGTCTGGGGCAATCTGGCGAATGTGAGCCGCGGAGGCTGCCTGGTCGAGACCGCCGGCACCGTGCCCGCGGGCAAAACCCTGGAGATCGGGTTGTGGGTGGCGAGCGGCAAGATCTGGGTGAAAGGCGTTATCATCAGCGGAGTCGCGAGCCGCAGCGCGTCGACGTTGGGCGTTCGCGTGAAATTCTCAGAAGCGGAATTGTCGGAAAAGGAACACCTGCGCGAATTTCTCAAGTTCGTCGACAACACGTCCCGCAAGTCGCAATACGGCAAGGCCTACGTGGCCCAATTAAAGCGCTAGGCCACTCCCTTCCAACCCAACTTGGCGAGCAACTTTTCCCGCACTCCGGGTTCATTCCCTATTGAGGAGGAGGCCAATCAGGATGGACAATGCCTTGCGCGAACGCCGTTTGCTGCTCCTGGCAGTCACGTTGCTTATGGCAGCCGGTCTTACGACCCAGTTCGCTCTCGGCTGGAAAAAAGACAAGCCCGCCGCCGGTGAGACGACATCGATGGACGCGCAGAAACGCGCCGTCCACGCTCTGAATCGGCTGACGTTCGGTCCCAGGCCCGGCGACGTGGAGCGCGTCAAGCAGACGGGCGTCGACAAGTGGATCGAACTCCAACTCCATCCCGAGCAAATTGATGACTCAGCCCTCGACCGAAAGCTGGACCCGTTCCGCACGCTACGTATGAGGACCAGAGAGATTGTCGAGAATTTCCCGCCCGACCAGTTGATCAAGCAAATCGCCGACGGGAAAGCCTCGCTGCCGCAGGATCCCACAAAGCGCGCGGTTTACGAAGCGCAACTCCAACACTATGAAGGCAAGCAAGAACGCAAGGACAAAGACAAGGACGAGGACAAGGACAAGGACAAAAACAAAGACAAAGACATAAATAAAGCCGAAGCGCCCAAAAGCGGGGATGCACAGAATACCTGTAAAGACGGGGCTTGCCCCGTCTCCGCCGATAGCACCCCACCCGCCGACCCCGACGAAACGCGCCGCCGCGAAGAACGCCGCCGCGCGAATCTCAGAGCGCAGGAACTCCTCGATCTGCCCCCCGACGAACGCATGAAAGAAATTCTGAAAATGTCGCCCGAAGATCGCCGGACGATCGCCACCAGGACGAAGGGTGCCAGGGCCGACGCGCTGATGGAAGGTATGAGCCCGCAACAGAAAGAAACAATGCAGGCGCTCAATAATCCCCAGCAGGTCGTGGTCAACGAGTTGACGCAAGCCAAACTGCTGCGCGCGATCTACAGCGAACGGCAACTCGACGAAGTGATGACCGACTTCTGGTTCAACCATTTCAACGTGTTTATCAACAAGGGCGCCGACCGCTACCTGCTCACCAGCTACGAGCGCGACGCGATCCGTCCGCACGCGCTCGGAAAATTCGAAGACCTGCTGGTCGCAACCGCGAAGAGCCCGGCGATGTTGTTCTATCTCGATAACTGGTTAAGCGTCGGCCCGGACTCCGAAATCGCGCTCGGCATCGCCCCGCACCAAGCGCATCGGCGCGTCGATGGCTCCAGTCCGAATCGTCGTCCACAGCGTCCGCGAGGCAACAAAGCCAAGCAAGCGAGCGGCCTGAACGAAAACTATGGCCGCGAGCTGATGGAATTGCACACGCTCAGCGTAAACGGCGGCTACTCGCAAAAAGATGTCACCGAAGTAGCCAAAGTGTTCACCGGGTGGACGCTCGATCAGCCGAGAAGCGGCGGCGACTTCCGTTTCGAACCCCGCATGCACGAGCCCGGCGACAAGATCGTCCTCGGACATCGCATCCAAGAACACGGCGAAAAAGAAGGACTGGAAGTGCTGCACTTACTGGCGCACAATGCAAACACAGCCCACTTCATTTCGCAGAAACTGGCGATGCGCTTTGTCTCCGACGAGCCTCCCCCAGCCCTGGTCGATCGCATGACAAAAACCTATCTAAGGAAAAACGGCGACATTCGCGAGGTGCTGCGGACCATGTTCAAGTCGCCCGAGTTCTGGTCGCCCGAGGCCTACCGCGCCAAAGTGAAAACTCCGTTGGAGTTCGTAGTCTCCGCCGTACGCGCCAGCGCTGCCCAAGTTGAGGACGCCCGCGCATTAGTCGGCACGCTCAACAACCTGGGCATGATGCCGTATGGCATGCAGCCGCCGACCGGTTACTCGATGAAAGCCGAGGTTTGGGTGAACTCTTCAGCGCTCCTCGGACGCATGAATTTCGCCCTGGGCTTGGCGGCGGGAAAGATACGGGGAATCAAAATCGATCCGGCAGCGCGGCCCGCCGCAGCAGGCGTTTCGGAAGCAACGGCCGACGCAGAGCAGACGCTTGCGACTCTGGAAAACTCATTGCTGTCAGGCGATATTTCCAAGCAAACACACGATACCATCAGCAAGCAACTGGAAGACCCAAAGATCAGTCAGCGCCGACTGGATGATCCAAGACGTCCGCCAAACGTAGCCGCAATCACGGGACTGATTCTAGGGTCCCCAGAGTTTCAGAGGAGATAGCTGTCAGCTCTCAATTAGTCGGGGGTGGGCCCGCTCCTTCGCGGGCTTTGCGAAGGGGTGGGAGCCTCCCAAGAGCGGAAAAGCCGATAGCCGAAAGCTGGTTCCCATGCCGATCACAAGACGCATTTTTCTTCGCAACGGCGCGCTGGCCGTAGTCGGCACAACCGCGCTCCCGAGCTTTCTGACGCGCGCCGCCTTCGGCGCAGCCGACCCCGGTGTCCGCAGCAAGCGCCTGGTCGTGATCTTCCAGCGCGGAGCGGCCGACGGCCTCAACATCGTTGTGCCGCACGGCGAGCCCAGTTACTACGCCATGCGCCCGACCATCAATCTCCCAAAGAAATCCCTGCTCGATCTCGACGGCTTTTTCGGACTGCATCCCGCAATGTCGCCTTTTCAGCCGCTCTGGAAACAGAAGCACCTGGCCATCGTGCACGCCGCCGGATCGCCCGACCCGACGCGCTCGCACTTCGACGCCCAGGACTTCATGGAATCCGGTACGCCCGGCGTGAAAATCACCGACGACGGCTGGCTGAACCGCGCACTGCACGACCTCGCCCCGGACACGTCAGCCTTCCGAGCCATAGCGCTCGGCCCGTCGCTGCCGCGCATTCTATCCGGCAAAGAACCGGCGGTAGCAGTCAACAACCTGAACGATTTCTCCGTTGGCGGAAAAAATCCAAACGCCGCTCCGATGTCGAACACCTTCGAAGCCATGTACGATCACTCCGTCGACACCGTACTCCACGGCACCGGCCAGGAAACCTTCGACGCAGTCAGGACGCTGAAAGCCGCCGATCCCGCGCACTACACGCCCGCGGCCAACGCAAACTATCCTCGCGGACGCTTCGGCGACAGCCTGAAGCAACTCGCACAACTGATCAAAGCGAACCTGGGAGTGCAGGTGGCCTTCGCCGACATAGGAGGCTGGGACCACCATGTCAACGAAGGCGGCACCCAGGGCCAGATCGCCAACGTCCTGGGAGATTTCTCGCAATCGATAGCCGCCTTCTGGACCGACCTGGGCGATCTCGGAGAAGACACGGTCGTAGTATCCATGTCCGAATTCGGCCGCACGGCGAGAGAAAATGGCAACCGCGGCACCGACCACGGCCACGCCAACGTAATGTTTGTGGTAGGCGGCCCGGTGAAGGGCGGCAAAATCTATGGCCGCTGGCCCGGGCTCGATCCATCGCAGTTATACGAAGGCCGCGATCTGGCGGTGACGACCGACTTCAGGCTGGTGCTCAGCGAAGTCGTATCGCAGTATTTGGGGAACAAGGATTTGAAGACGGTGTTTCCGGGATTCGAAAATCACTCAGGCCAGTTCCTAAAGCTACTGGGATAGATCGCGCGGGGACGGGCGCCTCGCCCGTCCAAGCCGGGCGAAGCCCGGCAGAGCAGCTAAATCGCACCCGTCAACCGTAAATCTACGAAACGGCGATTCGCTTCCGAAGCGCCGCGACAAAAGCGGCATCGGCCTTAGGCGAGACCATCTCCACTGGAGAAAACCCTCGCTTCCACGCAAGATAGAACGTCATCAGCAACAGCAAAATTGTGATCGCAAAGTTGGGCCACGCATTGAGCGCCCATTGTCCGCGCCAAGTCAGTTCGCAAGCCCGAGAGAACGGCGCCAAATATGGAATTGGCCATTGATCGCCCTCCGGGCCGCGACTCCCCACCAAGTCTTCCAGTAGATGAATGTGGAAGCTCAAGAAGGCCAGACTCGCAGTCTTCAATCGCTCTGTCGCCAACGGGAATGTCACCGTCGCCACGACAACCGCGAACGGAAGACTGTGCAGCGAGTGATGGTAAGTCGAAAACCATTCGAGCGGATGACGAGAGTTACGCGTTAGATATTCGGCAACGATCCCAAGGCCGTCAATATCAGGAACGACGCCAGCCAGAGTAACCAAAGCGCATTCCCTGCGACTCAACCATGCGGAGTTTGCAAGAACCCATCCAGTAAAAAAGTGAGTGACCGGGCTCATGGGCTCACAACTCGATCAGCACATCTCCGCCCTCGATCTTCACGGGATACACCGCCACCTTAGCCCCCGGCGTACCCGCCTCGCCCGTCTTCGGATCCCATTCCCACCCATGCCACGGACAAACAACCTTCCCTCTCGATATCACGCCCTGCCCAAGTGGCCCTCCGCGATGCAGGCAGACGTTATCCATGGCGCTGATCTCGCCGTTCACATTGGCGACGCAAATGGTCTGGCCACCGAAAGGGAATTCTTTGGCTTCGTTGAGCGTGGGAAGTTCGGATTGAGGGGCGAGTTTGATGAACATAGCATTCAGCAGTCAGCAGTCAGCCCCCGATGCTAGTCAGAGAACGCAAGATCATCATGGTCCAGTACTCGCCGAGTGGTGAATGCTGAGGGTTCACTTCGGCTCCATCGTCTGCGCCACCATCACCTGCCGCTTGAAATTCTCCATCATGTTCTCTTCCAGCCGCACTTCAGTCGGCCGCTTGGCGAGTGTCATCGTGTCGATCTTGTCTTGCAGCTTGAGCAGCGCGTAAAACAAATTCTCCGGACGCGGCGGGCATCCGATCACATACACATCCGTCGGCACGATGCGGTCCACGCCCTGCAGCACGGCATAAGTATTGAACGGCCCGCCGACCGACGAGCATGCGCCCATCGAAATCACCCATTTCGGCTCGGGCATCTGGTCGTAAATTCTCTTCACCACCGGCGCCATCTTCAGCGTGACCGTCCCGGAGACGATCATCAGATCCGACTGCCGTGGGCTCGGCCGAAACACCTCCGACCCAAAACGCGCGATATCGAATCGCGCCGTCGATGACGCGATCATCTCGATGGCGCAACACGCCAGCCCAAACGTCATCGGCCAGAGCGCCGACTTGCGCGCCCAGTTGAAGACGTAGTCCACCGTCGAGATCATGAAATTCTTTTCGAACTTGTTCTGGAGCCAGCTCATGGGGCCTCGTAACTGCAAGAATACGCCAAACGCGCCACCGGTGCGGGAAAGACGCATCTCAGTTGAGCCAGTCTAGACAGGGGCACGGCCGCTGTCAATTTACGCCGGACTGCGGGGACTGCGGGACTGGTGCGGTTGGAATCTCCATAGGAGTGGTATCGGAACCCGACCTGTGGGAGACTGTGGCTAGGCAGAACGTCGGAGGTGGCTCCATTGAGATCATGGCAAACAGAGAAACGACATCTCACGTGCCGCTGGTCTGAGGTGGGACAGCGCATTCAGTACAATCCACGTTGGATGCAAGAGGCTTCAGATATTCAGAGCGGCTATTTGTCTCCTGTTCCGGATTTTTCGCGCCACAGTCCGTTCGGGGGAGCAACCTCTTGGTTCCAGCTCCACATCGCTGAACGCATTCCGACTAGGCTATGGATGCAAAAACAACGAAGCAATAAAACAGCCCGAACGAACAACCACATTTCGTAAACTCCACCACGACCTTGCATGCGCCGCCCCAATACCGACCGAGTGGTGGCGGGGGTCTGCCCCGCTGGGACGTGGCGAAGATCGCCCGCGCCGGTTTGCGACTTTTCCGAACGTGATTTACAACTGATCGCACATAATGTCCACCGCCGGCCTGCCCGTGGTTAGCCCGAAATCCCCATCGTTCGGCATATGGTATGGAGCCTGGTCCCGCATCCGTTCCTCATTCCCGTGGATGGTGGGCATTGCATTCGGCGTGCGCGTGCTCTCGATCGTCGTGATGCATACCTACAAGGTCCGAACCACCGAGGACAATTTCGGCTTCGGATGGGAAATGGGACGTATCGCCGCCTCCATCGCCTCGGGCCGCGGCTTCGCCAATCCGTTTCAGACTCCCACCGGCCCCACCGCGTGGGAGCCGCCCCTAACCCCGTACTTGATGGCGGGCGTATTCAAGATCTTTGGAATTTACTCGCAGGCGTCGGCATTCGTTCTGCTCGCCATCAACAGCCTGTGGTCGGCGCTCACCTGCATTCCGATTTTTCTAGTCGCCCGCCGTTCGTTCGGGGACACCGTCGCCGTGGCATCCGCCTGGACATGGGCGCTGTTCCCCTACGTCATCTATTGGGACATCAAATGGATGTGGGAGACCAGCCTCTCTGCGCTGCTGATCACGACTATTTTCTGGCTGGCGGTTTCGATGGAAGACACCGACGGTGTGAAACCGTGGCTGCGCTTTGGATTACTCTGGGGAGTGGCCGCAATCAACAGCCCGTCGCTCCTCTCGTTCCTCCCCGCGTCCGGACTCTACGGTTGGTACCGCCGATGGCGCGCTGGCCGGCGTTCTCTCGCCGGCGTGCTGATCGCCTCTCTGATTTTTCTTGTGCTCATCACTCCCTGGCTGGTGCGCAACCAGCGCGTCTTCGGCCAGCCCGTTTTTTTGCGGACGAACTTCGGCGCCGAACTGCGCATGGGTAACGGTCCCTACGCCGACGGCACCTGGCAGTTCTATCTTCATCCCGTGCACGACTTGGCGGAGTTTCACCGATACGAGCAAATGGGAGAACTGGCCTATGTCCGCGCCCGGAGAGATGAAGCGGTCGCGTGGATCAAAGCCAATCCGGGACGCTTCGCCGCCATCAGTTTCCGGAAATTTGTTTACTACTGGTACGGCGTACCGCGCGACCTGCGACCCGCATGGCTTGCGCCCGTAAAAAATTCGCTGTTCGCCGCCTCGTCGCTGCTCACGTTATTCGGCTTGCTGCTCGCCCTGCGCCAAAAACGCCCGCATGCCTGGCTTTTCTCCTGGCTCTTGCTGCTCTATCCCCTGGTCTACTACGTCGTGTTCCCGCACGCGCGATACCGGCATCCGGTCGAACCGGCGATCACAATTCTCTCTCTGTTCGTGATTACCCAGGCGGAACGAGGGGCGAAACCCAAACCGTCGCATCTCTCCGCTCAGTAAATCGTGTATCCCGGCGCCGGATTCCGCACATCCGGCTTGGATGCCATCAGCAGCAGCGCACCCACGCGCTTGAAAGCCTTCATGTCATCGAGACTGTGAAACGAGGTCGTCTGGTAATTTTCAGGCGTGGGCGTGTCATCCGGAATCTGCGCATACTCCACGTTTTCGAAAGCGTGCTGCTTCAGCAGTTCGACATACTCCGCCGCCGAACGAACATGCACCGGAACCTTCAACTTTGGCACCCACTGCAGGGAATACGGATTATCTTTGTAGAGATTGATTAAAATGAAGAGCCGTCCATGCGGTGCCATGACGCGAAAAAGCTCGGCCAGCGCGCGTTCCTGATCGGGATAGTAATAAAACGATTCAACCGATAGCACTTTGTCAAAAAAATTCTCTTCCCATGGAATCTGCGCCGACGAGCCCACCACGAACATCACGTTGTCGAATTCTTTCGAAGCGGCCCGTGCTTGCCGGATCATTTCGTCGGAAATATCGACCCCGACCACCTGCCCAAAACTCTGCGGCCCTTCGCCAACGATCCGCGCCAGCAAGCGCGTCGCCCACCCCGAACCGCACCCCAGATCCAGAATCCGCTCACCCGGACGCAGATCCATGCGGCGCATGGTTTTTTCGGTGATGTCGAGGTGATGGCGCTCCATCTTGGCGCCCTCCCCCTCATCGGCCCAGCGGTTGAATTCCTGCTGCAGACGATCTTCCGGAGATGGTGGTTTGTCAGGTGCCATGAATCTCGCCTCTCGCTAAAAGTCACACAATGGAGCGGCGGGCGTCTCGCGCGTCCGACCGCGCCACCACGGAAATGGGTTCTAGCGCCATTCGAGGGGTCGACAACGTCAACGCCACAATCCTCGAAGTCTTCAACATTGCGCGTGGCGAGCCTGGCTGATCGCACTCGCGCACTTCGAACGTCTGTGATGGGTAGCGCGGACCCTCAACCGGGTCTTCGCTTTCCCGTCAGGTTGTCGAATGGTTATGGTTGCCATGCGGTCAATGCTAGCACTGCAAAGTCGTTGGCAAACATCGCCAACGACTAACGACCAGCGACTATCGACCCGCGACTTTTTCCAATTCCTCGAAGAACGTCGGATACGATACTCCCGCCGCATCCGCCCCGCGAATCGTCGTCTCACCTTCCGCGCGCAACGCGGCCACGGCAAACGCCATCGCGATGCGGTGATCACCGAACGAATCGAGGTCAGCGCCATGCAGATGCTGGCCCCCGGGAATCCGCATTCCCTCGGGCCGCTCTTCGACTTCCGCGCCCATTTTCCGCAGATTGGCCGCGACCGCAGCGATGCGATCCGACTCCTTCACCCGCAACTCTTTGGCATCGCGAACTTCGAGGCCACCGTCGGAGTAAGGCGCAAGGGCCGCCAGCACGGGAATCTCATCAATCAGCACGGCCGTATCGCCGCCAGCGACTACGGCTCCCTTCCACGCCGCTCCCCTCGCCTCAATCGTCCCTACCAACTCGCCCTGATGTTCTTCCAAATGCGCGACCGAAACCTTCAACCCCATTTGCATCAAGATATCGAGCAACCGCGCCCGCGTCGGATTCATCAGAATCCCGGGCAATGTAATGTGCGATCCCGGAAAGAGCGCCGCCGCACAAAGAAAAAACGCAGCACTCGAAAGATCGCCCGGCACATGCGCCTCAATGGCGCGCAGCCGCTGTCCGCCTACAATCCGCGAGGCGTTCCCGTTTCGCTCGACTTCCGCCCCAAAAGCCCGGAGCGCAATTTCGCCGTGATCACGCGTGCGGACGGGCTCCTCGACCACCGTCTCGCCCGCGGCAAACAGCCCGGCAAACAGCACGCAAGATTTCACCTGCGCACTCGCCACTTCCGGCCGGTAATGAATCGGCTTCAGCGCACCACCGTGAATTTTCAGTGGAGGGCGTCCGCCATCCGCAGCCTCGATTCTCGCGCCCATCTCGGAAAGCGGCGTCATGATGCGCGCCATCGGCCGCCGCGAAAGCGATTCATCTCCGCCCAGTTCGCTCGAAAATGGCTGCCCGGCGAGAATTCCGCTCAGCATGCGCATGGTCGAGCCGGAGTTTCCACAATCCAGCGCCTCCGTCGGAGCGTCCAGCCGCGGGCCCTCTCCACGCACTTCCATCCCTCCGTCGTCATCTTTCACTCGCTTCCACTGGCAGCCGAGCTTCGCCACACAATCGAGCGTACTCGCACAGTCGCGAGCCGCCGAAAAATTCTGGAACCGGCTGGTACCCTGCGCAATCGAGGCCAGCATGGCGTAACGGTGAGAAATCGACTTGTCCCCAGGAATGCGAACCACCCCCCGCACCGAGCGCGCCGGACGGACGATGACATTCGAATCATCAAGCTTCGAATCAACAGCCATGAATTAAATATAGCGGAGATTTCTGACGGTAGAGCAGGACTGAGCGTTGCCCGCTCGCGTGGGGACGGGCGCCTCGCCCGTCCAAGCCGAGCGCAGCTCGGCAGCCGCCCGCGGCCACTGCAGCTCCACCTTCGCCGGCGAGGCCGGCCTAGGACGCCCTCACCCGTCCCGCGGCTTCGGCGAGTATTTCCTGCGGAACTTCCCGCAGCGCGACGCAGAATTCAAACATAGGCGTTACCGTCCCGCGCCCCCACCGGGCTACTTCCCAATGCGCCCGGACAAACTTGATCTCCGGCCGCGACGTCAGATTGAGCAGCAGGGGAATTTCCTCGCGATAAAACTTCTGCGGAAAAGCCCCAATCGGCTTCGCATCCCACGTCGCACCATCCGCTGATCCGTAGATGCTGACATCGAGCGATTCCTGCTCGATGATGTTGGTGATGGCGAGTGTCAGCAGAAAAACCCGGCCCTCCGTCCGACTGACATCGAGCGCAGGACCGTCTCCTTTGGCGTTGACCACCGTTCTTTCGGGAACGAGAAAGGCTTCCATCATGACGCGGAGATTCTAGCAGAGAGACCATGCTGCATGCTGTAGCCGTGCTGCGTGGCTTCGCTCCATAAGCGTCAACTTGGCACTGCTCGCAACTGCTCTCCAACCTGCGCGTCCACTTCCGCCCTCCATTGCCGGGCCCGGGCAATGCAGATGATATGAAGCATCATGAGGAGCGGCACCGCGAATGTCGGAATCAAACTCAGTGGCAGCACGGTCATTAGCCCGGTCCCGACTTCGTTCGGACTGATCCACCGAGCCGTCGTCCCCGCCGTAACTGCCGTCACCAGATCAAATATCCCCAGGACCTGCCACAAGACAAAACTTCTCCGCCGCCTGAAGTTCGCAAGCTTGAGCGCTGCCAGCGGTGCGGTTGCTCCGATGGCGATGTCGCCCCAGCCCGCGGGCAACGCGAAAACACCCGGCAGGAGCCCAACCGTGTACAGCGCCAGGAATGCGAGCCCCGCGATCCTCCAGGACTGCACGAAAGTCAAAACGCCCGGGTTCAAGGACAATGCGAACTCCCGAAACCCCGCCGACGCCCGAAACCATAACAGGAACACGACGAGCGGGATCAAAACCGCCAAGCCCATCGCCAGTGGCGGAACGTCGGGATCAGTTCTGAACCAGTGCAAAGCCGAAGCCGACACTGCAAAGATAAACCACGCGGCGATGAGGACGCCGGTGAGTATTCCATAGCCTGCGTTGTTCGTGACAGAGTTCGCGGCACGGTTCGTGGCAAAGTTCATGACCAACCTCCTTGTGTCGTCACCATGGTCGTAACTTCATTGGTTAGTTTCATAAGGGCGTGCCAGCGCTTGTCTCCCAGCTGTCGCCCCAACTGTGCTTGCGCCTTTTCCCAGGAAGGAAGCGCGCGGGCGAATTGATGTCGGCCAGCTTTAGCCAGCCGCAGCAACCGTTCTCGCCGGTCCTCGCCGCGGCGCTCTGCGATCCACCCCTCCCGGCCCATGATTCGCAGCGTCCGTGTAAGGGTCGTGCTGTCCATGGCAAGGATCTGCGCCAGCCCACCCTGGGAAACCTCTCCCGCCAGGGATAGCGCCTGCAAAATTGTGAACTGGGTAGCTCGCAAACCCACCGGCCGCAAAGCCTCGTCATACAACTGAGTGAGCGCCCGTGACGCCCTGCGCAGACTCGCGCACATGCAGGGCAGGATCGGAAGCTCGTGGCGTGTGTCGTTCATATCCACAATAGATGTATATACATCTATTGTGGACTCAAATCATTGAATCGATGCTTCACGGAAGAATCTCCTGCAACCGAAATCTTGGGAAAGTCGGGGGTGCCAACCGCAACCGCTAGGTCAACACCGCGTCGTCCAAAAACTGACGCAGAACTTTGCCGACCAACTCTGGTTGCTCCCAAGGCGCGTAGTGTCCCGCCTTCGGTATCACCTTCAACTCGCTCCCCGCAATGTTCTGCCGCATCAGTTCGCCGTCGGCGACGGTCGAGAGCACGTCTTCGTCTCCGATCACAATCAGCGTGGGCACATTGATCGATTTCAGATCCGCGACCGAGTCAGGCCGCTCCGCCATTCCGCGCAGCGCCAGACAGATATCCTCGGCCGACATCTTGCGCATCATGGCGCGCGCGCCATCGACCAAATCCGGACGCGTGCTCATCGTCGTGCGTCCCATCAGTTTCGGAATCATGCTGTCGATATACGGTTCGGTCCCCTGCTCTAGGACGGCAGACGCAGCCTGCAACCGATTCGCCCGGCCATCCGCCGTATCGGACTGAGGCCGCGTATCGCAAAGTGCAAGCGCGGTCACTCGCTCGCGAAAGCGGCGCCAGAATTCAAACAGAATGTACCCTCCGATGGAACATCCGATGAAGGCAGCCTTGCCGACGCCAGCCGCCTCGAGCACGCGGGCAACATCGCTCGCGTGCTTCTGCATGAGGGCAGGTCCTTCGCCAATTTCCGAATCCCCGTGCCCGCGCAGGTCGGGAAGAATCAGCCGGTAGCGAGAATCGAGCGCCCCGGCCACCGGGTTCCAGAATTCGTGATGACAAGGAAAGGGATGGAGGAGAACGACCGGCGGGCCGCTGCCCCGAATTTCATAAAAGATTTCGACGTCGTTGCTGCGCACCCGTTCCATGGGAGGAGATTATAGGGGCAACCAGGGCGGACTAAGAACCGGTTCAGGTGGAGAGCCGGGCGTCCTCGCCCGGCCGCCGAACCGCTTGCCCCTTCGACTTCACTCCGGGCAGGCAGGCGCAGGCGAGCGAAACGCCTGTCGTTCCAACACCTGAGGCGCTACCAGATCGCTAAATTAGCTGCTAGTCACCGGCTGATGCGAGGGTGCAACAGGCAACAGAAGCGGCTCTTCCGGAATGATGATCCATCCGAGTATGTAAGCGATGATGCCCGGGAAAATTCCGCAAGCAAGCGTGATGAAGAACCACAGAATGCGCACAAGCGATGTGTCGAGATCCAGATACTGAGCCAGCCCGGAACACACGCCGGCGATCTTGCGGTCAGCGCGTGAGCGCATCAGTTTCTTCGGTGTAGGCGGAATCCCCACCACGTTTCCACAGTAGGCGCAATAACGGCCGTCCTCGGCGATGGTCTTACCGCAAGCGTTGCAGTACATGGTTGGCCTCCCATGGTGATGATACGACGATGGCGGGAAAAATGTTCCAAGTCAAGGTCCAGCTCTTCGCGGTTGGCGTTTGGCTAAAAGCTTAAGAGCTAACGGCCAAAAGCCTGCCCCCTCACTCCCGGTACGCATCTTTCATCCTCCTCCGAGCCTTCTCCGCTTCGGCATTGCCCGAATTTGTAGCCACCACCGCCTCATACTTCTTCACCGCCAAATCCCGCTTCTGCATCTGGTCATACATCTCGCCCGCTCCCAGATTCGCCTTCTGCAGCATTTCCGGATCGGCCCCCGTAACCTCACCGACCAGTTCGTAAGCCGCAGCCGCAGCCTGATATTTTTTCTCGCTGCGCAGCAGGTCAGCCAGTCCGAGCGCAGCGATTTCGTAATGCAGGCTGCCGTACTTTCCCTCGCGCCCGTTCTGCCACACTTGGCGATACTGCTCCTCCGCCTCACCACTCTTGCCGGACGCGCGCAGCAGGTTCGCCTCTTCGAGCGGCAGAAGATAATTACGGGGAAACCGCGGACCGACTACGCGAGCGATCTGCAAAGCCTCGTCATAGCGATGCTCGCGGCGCAGGAAGACCATGAGCACGACCCCGGCGTCCACGCTGGTTTCGCCATTCGCGTTGTAGTCATCGCTCAGATACCGAAGTCCTTTTTCCTTGTCGCCGCTCAGTCCAACCAGCGCGACCGCCATTCTCACCGCCAGAGACAGGTTCCCCATGACGTAGTTATGGGCCCCCACAATCAGTTTGGCGTCGGTATACTGCGGAGCCAACTCGAGGACGCGCTCGTGGTCACGGCGCGCTCCCACGGCATTGCGCAGAGCAGAAAACCAGGCGCGCTCGATCAGTGCGGTGTACAGCGCGAACTGGCCGCGGGTAACGCCGCGGGCATAGAGCATGTCCACATTATTCGGATTGCCCGCCAGTTCCGCGTCTTCCAGTTTCTCGGCCTTCTGCACCAGCTGCTTGATGCGTTCCTTCTGCGCGGGATCGGCGGGACGGTGCGCCTGTCCGATGAAATTATCGTTCGAGTACTCGCCGGAATTCATGGCGCCCATGCGATACAGCTCCCGCACCTGAATCGCCGAGAGCAGGTGATTCAGGGCAAACGGATCATTCGGATGACGCGCCAGGATCCTCTCGAAATCCTGAACTGCCGCATCGTAGTCGACGTTGTAGTAGTGATCGAAAGCGGCAGAGTTCAGCGCATCGGGTGGACGGAACCCGGTCGAGACCGTGGGGGCCGCTGCCAGACAAGTTCGGACAAGAACCAGCAGTATGATGGCAATGAAAGCGGGGCGATGCCGGGGGAGGAAGAGAAACACGCTCACTCAGTTTAGCAGTTCACAGTTCCCAGTTTTCAGTAAAACCAGACGGGGCCTACGCCGAGCATTTGCTGAAAATCACGTCTCGTATTCGGGCATGGCTTCAGCGAGGCCGTAAATTCTTCGAAGTCAGAAGCCCCATTCAAGGGCTGGACATTGAAAGCCGGGTTCTTCAGCAAACTGGCAAGCCGTTCTGGTTTTACTGAGAACGGAGAACTGCCCCCAGGAACCAAACCAGCCACCTGCGCAGCCCATCAAGTCGTGCAAAATGGGAAATTCGGGCTTGGTTAGCGTAATTCTTGCCCTCCCAAGCGGCCGCCCTCCCCCCGGCTCATTTGTAACTGTCGTCTTTGCAATACCTTGCTTTGGTGATTCGCTTGCCATTAGAAAAGGAACGAAAGAAGAACCTCTTATGGCGGAAGCAGCTGATCAGGCTCAACACGATTTTTGGCGGCCACCCATGGCGGTGGCCGAGGCTGTCGCCAACCGGGGAAGAAGCGACGAACGCGCAACCTGTCAGGGTTGCGGAACTGAATTTATCGTCAGCTCGCTTTACTGTCATGCTTGTGGCGCCACCCGTCCCGGTCTGAACGCTGCGCATTCGCTGGAAATCCCAGGTTTCGCGGAACTTGCCTCACTCGGCGAGCGGCTCGGGCTCACTACTCCTGCTGTCGTAGCCTTTCTGGTTGGCGTACTCTGCGTGGTGGGAGCTCTGGCAGTTAGCGTTTTCTTCAGCGTCCGGACCGCACTCGACTGGCAGGCAATCCAACTGTGGCGGATCGAGTGGCTGCTCGCGGCGATCGCCAGCTTTGTCGCCGGATGCCTGCTTAAGAAATAGCTGTCAGCTATCAGTTCTTGGCGTCCTGCACCCCGTCTGCACCACTTCCGGCATCCGTCTTCAGCACCTGCGCAGAAATGCATTCCTGTTCGGCACCGTCGCGGACGAGCAGCCCCGGGGGGGCGCCCGACCTTTAGGCCAGCGCTTCAGCGCTGGGAACAGTGGCAGAAATGATTCAAGTCCCCGGAGGGCCGAGCGATGGGGCAACGACTGTCACTCATAATGTGGGGTAGGTTTAACTGAGAACTAAGAAACTGAGAACCAAGAAACTCAGAACCGAGAACTGAACTACTTCAGTTCCGCGAATGCGCGTGCTCCCCCTCAGAGACGACGCTGCTCGACCGCCGTTGCTCTCTCATGCGATACAGGTGATGCAACGGCCCCACTCCATGCCCCAGCGGATAGGCATTCGATATCGCAGCCGAGACATACACTTTGGAGAGAAGAACCGCCTCGGGCAGTCCGCGCCCATGCGCCAGGTGGCAAGCCAGCGCCGTAGCGAACGCGCAGCCGGTGCCGTGCGTGGAATTCGAGCGCTGGCGGTCCGCCGTGAAAACTTCCTGTTCGGGGCCTCGGGCAGTCGCGAAACTGAGGAGATCGCTCGCCTTCTCCAGGTGGCCTCCCGTGATGACCACATTCGCCGCTCCGAGAGAATGCAGACGCCTGGCCGCCTCCCGCATCTCGTCGAGATTCGTCACAGCGCTCCCAGTCAAGACGCTGGCCTCGCCAAGGTTCGGCGTGACTACCTCCGCCAGCGGAATCACCTTCTCGATCAATAGACGCGTCCCCGCCGCATCCAACAAATCAGCTCCAGAACTCGACTTCAGGATTGGGTCCAGCACGACATGCGGCAGCCTGGCTCTTCCCGGAAGAGTCTGCTCCAGAAAACCCGCGACCACCTCGACCACCTGCGCATTACCCAGCATCCCGATGTGGACGGCGTCCACGGTAAGGTCTGAAACCAGCTCCTGTAACGTCTCGCGAATCATCTTCGGGTCCACGGCCTCAACCCGCCGCACCCCCTGCGTCGACTGGACCGTTAAGGCTGTAATGCAGCAAACGCCGTAGCATTCGTGGGCCGCAATCGTCTTGACATCAGCCGTAATCCCCGCGCCCGAGGATGGGTCAAACCCGGCGATGGTCATCACTATGGGTGGCGTCGGAGCCATGCCCGCCACTCTAAACCGAAAGTTCACGCATGGGAACACCTCTTCTCGGCCCACTCTGGCAACGACCTTGGGGGCGGCGATATTTTGATCCAAGGCACCGAACGGTATCGATTTTGGCGCGCGCCATGTACTAACGAGTACTCGGAGATTCTCCGTAACTTACTGATTATTAAATGGTTATCGACATTAAATCGTAAGTCTAACATTCCATGTACGTTGCAAGAATTCTGCGGAACCGGAAATTCGTCTATTTACCACTTAACAAACAATCCCTAACGACTGCTTTCAATCACATACGACCAAAATCCCCTATTTTTCATCGGGCTAAGTGATTGATTAATTACCACTTAGTTAATCAGGTGGCTTGGTATTTTTCATTGACACAACCTAACGCCGTCGCTAGCATCATAGGATTGCTCGTTTGACCGAAGGAGCAAACGACCAGATAACCGACTTTCCACGATGAGAGGGTAACTGAATGCGACGACGTTTAGCCGAAGGTCTGGCAGTGCTTTTATCAATCGCCAGTCTGGGAGCCGGAGCCGCATCCGGGCCGAGCAGCCTGGAAGCCGCCGAGGTCACACACCCTCCGGTCATTGCGACCAATGGACACAAGACACGAAAGCCCGTCAGCCCGAAGTCCAAAGCCTATCAAGTAGGGACCGCGTCCTGGTATGGAGAGCAGTTCCAGGGCAAACAGACAGCCAGCGGTGAACTCTTCGACATGCGCGATTTCACGGCCGCGCACCCCAAGCTTCCCCTGGGCACCTATGTCAAGGTCACCAATTTGCGGAACGGTCGGGCCGTGCTGGTTCGCATCAATGACCGGGGCCCGGTCGTGGATGGCCGGATCATCGACCTTTCCTACAACGCCGCGCGCGCACTCGGCTTCAAAGAGCGCGGTTTGCAGACAGTCCGCCTGGACCTCTACCAACCCACAAACATGGCGCTGCTGCAACCCATGGCCAACCTCAACTAAACCCGATACACTCGCCAACAAGAGTCCCAAATATGGACCCGCGCCAGCGTCTCATCGTGGCCCTTGACGTATCCACGGCCGCGGCCGCCAGGAAGATCGTGGCGGCCGTCGGTGACTCCGCCCACGCATACAAGGTCGGCATGCAGCTCTACACTGCCGAAGGTCCATCGATTGTCCGCGAACTGGTGGGTTCGGGCCGCCGCGTCTTTCTCGACCTCAAGTATCACGACATCCCGAACACCGTAGGAGCAGCCGTCCGCGAAGCGGCGCGGCTGGGCGTGATTATGCTGACGGTGCACGCTTCCGGAGGCGGTACGATGTTGCGAGCTGCCGTCGAATCCGCCCAAGCGATCAAGCCCGGCTTGCTGGTCCTAGCGGTTACGGTGCTGACCAGCCTGGACGACGTCGAACTGGGCAAGATTGGCCTGCGCGGAGGGGCGCTCGATCAAGTCCTGAGGCTGGCCGCCCTGGCGCTTTCGAACGGATGCAAGGGTGTGGTCGCTTCAGCCCTGGAAGCCGCCGCTCTGCGCGAGGAGTTTGGCCACGATTTCACCATCGTAACGCCCGGAGTCCGCCTGGCGGGCAGTGGACCGAACGATCAGGCGCGCGTCGTCACTCCCTCGGAAGCAATTTCCGCCGGAGCCTCGCACATCGTGGTAGGGCGCCCGATCACGGAAGCCTCCGACCCCGCAGCCGAAGCACGAGCAATCCTGGGACAAATCGGGTAGGACAACTGCCGCATGTCGGCTACAACTCTCCAGTAGAGACGGGCTTGCCCCGTCTCAGAAGCGGCAAACCGCGTCCCCGGAGGGAATCGATTTTGACTGGGTCCTGATACCTCACACCCGCTCTGCTATAGTTTTTCAAAAAACTCGCAGCCCGCGCACGAGATATAGATTCCCCCCGGCACGCCGCGCTCACGATCTTTCACGCGCTTGACGATGCGCGTTTCCTTCCCGCATTTGGGACATGCGGTCGATTTCGTCGTATCCATGACCTTTTTCCGGTCGGCAGTCTTTGCAATTTTCGCCATTCACTTCTCCTGACAGGAATGTGCCGCCAGCCCAAAGGCCGCGGTTCTACCTGGTAATTGGCGAGTATCGTAGTTGGACGACCGTTGTTGGACAAAAAACGAACTCCGGCCCATCTCGAATCAGCCGGGCAGAATCAATCCGCGCGGAAGCGGTGCACTATACTCGACTCCAGAATCTTACACGAATTGCAGCCTTAAGGTCGGACCGAAGGGTTTGCTAAACAACTCGATTTTGTTCTTGCTTTCGGGTGGCGCAGCGGTTCACCGTTCGGATGAGCGTCCTATTTTCAGCGTTGGCTTTTAGCCGCTTAGGGCGACTGCGCCGCGCAAGAGTTTTTCAGCAAACTGCGAAGCCGCGATGCTCGGCACAAAGACGCTCGGTTAAGAAGCTCGACTCAAAAAAAGCCCCGCATCTCTGCGGGGCTGGTGATTGCAACCGACGTTCCTATTTGCCGGTGCCCGTCAAACTCGAAGTCTGCGGGCTGTTGCTGGCATTATCGGTCACGCTCAACTTCCCCGTCCTTGTGCCCATCGCGGCCGGCTTGAACACCACTTTGATGGTGCAGTTCGTCTTCGCCGCCAGACTCGCACCGCAGGTCGTCGTGGAAACACTGAAGTCCCCGGTCGTCGAGATCACGATGCTCGTAAGCGTTACGCTCTGGCTGTTCTTAAGCGTAAACGTCTTCGGCAGGCTGGTCGTCCCCACCGTCTGTGCTGCGTACGTTGCGCTGCCGGGGGTTAACACGACGGGAGATATGCCGGTGCCGGACAGTGGCACCGTCTGTGGGCTGTTCGAAGCGTTGTCGGTAATCGTAATGTTGCCCGTGCGCGCTCCGAGTTGGGTTGGAGTGAAGGTAACCTTGATTACGCAATTCGCTCCCGCCGCCAGCGTGCTGCCGCAGGGCTTCGAGCTGGTCGCCGGCGCGAAGTCACCGCTGATCACGATGCTGCTGATGTTCAGCGTTGAGGTTCCCGTGTTCGCGACCGTGACACTCTTAGCCGTGGTCGTCGTGCCCACTACGGTCTTGGCAAACACCAGCGCCGTCGGCGTCAGCGTTACCGCCGGACCGCCGCCACCACTGCAGCCGGCGAAGGCAAACGATCCGATGTGAGTGCCCCAAACGAAGTCGCTATTGGCCGTCAGATACTGGTTCACGAACCAGAAGGTGCAGTCATCCGACGGGTCGATTCGCGCGGCGCTGTAGTCTCCCCATCGGCTATGACCCGTCTGGAAATGCGTGCCGGTAAGCAGAGTGTTCTCCGATTCCATGGAACCGGCGGCATCGGTCGGAACGCGCCCCGTATAGGCGAGGCCCGGATCGATGCTGCTGCTCGAGACGCTGTAGCTCAACAACATATCGCCCGCTTTATCCATGGCCATACTGCCCATCCATCGGAAAGTGGAGTCGGGAGCGTAAGTTCCCTGCTGGAAGACAGTCGGCGTATTGTTGGGAGTCCGAATTTCATACCAGCGCGGAGCGACGCTCGAGCCCGCTGTGACGGAGTGGTTCACGACCAACGCCTCGTGATCGCCGAAGTTGCGGTAGGCCAGACGGTACATCATGCGGTCGCCGAGCGTGTCGAGTTGTTGACCGGTTCCCTTTTGCGGGACGCACGTTCCGCCAGTTCCACCGCAGGGTTGTGAGAAACTACTGACCGGAATGTTGATGGGCCCGACGAATGTGGAAGCGCTGGGATTCGCAAAGTTCGGCGCCAGTTGGAATTGGTGCAGGCTGTTGGTCTCGAAGGTAATGAAATAACCCGGCGAGCCGTCAGGCGGAGCAGTCGAACCATCCAGGTCGGAGGGCTGGAACCCGCCATCATTTTGGATCGTGAAGCAGATTTGGACCGGCTTCGCTTTGCCGGCCAGCATCGCTGTGCGGTCGTATGCGCAGGCAGCGGTTCCAACGAAACTCCGCATATTCAGGAACAGGTGGGCCATCTGCAGGTAGGCTGGATTGCTGGCGGTCGGCCAGACTGAGTAATGAGGATAGTCGGGGAAGTTGTTGCCAAAGGCGTACTCATACAGCGAGTAGGCTCCGGTGGGGTCGTTGGTCTTGGAAACCGCCTGGCACAAGCTATAGGGCGCACTCTCACTGCCGATCTGGGAGAGGAACCAGCGGTCGGCAAGCCGATCGTATTGCACGATGGGATCACCCTGCTCGCCGGCGCAAGCGCCGCCCATGCTCGCCCAAATCGAGCCCAGCGTCTTGGGGAATCCGGCGGCGATATGGCCCGTTTTGTCGTAAACAGCCCATTCACTGTTGACAATCTCCACGATGTGGTTGGGTCCCACCGCCATATTGGAATCGGAGGGTTCACTACCGTTGACGCCGATGCCTTCGAAGTCGATGCCTTGAGTGCCGTTGAGCAGCGGGCCGAATTCGGTCTGTAGCGCCTTATCCTCGCCCCCTGGGCCCAGGTTGCGGTTAATGGACCGCACTTCGTGTTCCACCAGTTCCTCGGACGGCAGCGACTGCGGTACCGCGAACATGGGTGGCGAAATGGCAAATCGGATTGGTTGTCTGACGGTTGGCGCCTGAGTCGTGTTCTGGTTGGTTTTGGCGAAGGCCAGCGTTGTCAACGCCAAGCCACCTAGGATGAGAGTCCGAACAAACGTTCCTGCACGAACCATTGATTTCTCCTCGTGAAATTTGCTTAGGGGTTGGGCCGCTGCCGGTCAAAACCCGCTGGGGCGTGGGGCGGGACTTGCGAAGGCTACTAGCGCGTGTAGTTTATACCCCGGTTTTCAGGAAAAGCCAAGGAAAATCGGCGCGCAGCGCGCTTTGCAGCAATGTTGAATTTGTTTTCACATCGGGATAACAAAACAACCGGGGGAATCCCATCGACCCGTGATCAGTCCACCAGCGGGGGCCCCCGCCAGGGGCCGCGCTCCATCTCAAGTTTCGCGGCGACCGCCAGCACCACTTCTTCTTCCCAGGGCCGTCCGACAATCTGCACGCCGATCGGCAAGCCCTCCTCCGAATTTCCCATCGGAACCACGGCGGCGGGAAAGCCCAGCAGGTTAAACCACTCGCAATAACTCCAGGCATCGAGATACTTCACCGTCTTCCCTTCCACCTGCCACTCCCGTTCGCCGTGGCGAAACGCGGGGATAGCAGCGGTAGGGCAAATCAGCACCGGATACTTCCGCATCTCGACCAGAATCTTCTCCCGCACCGCATCGCGTCCCAGCCAAGCCGCCAGCAGCGACTCCCCCGGGTCCGACGCGCTGAGGGGCGCGGGCGTGGCCTTGGTCCACGCAAAAAACTCCCGCAGAATCGGGCTCAGTTCGGGCTCGTGGCCACGCAACATCGGTTCCAGAATCATCCCTCCGGCCGTGCCGAAGAATTCCCACCACAGCTGCCGCGCTTGTTCGAGTCCCTCGGGACGGAAGGAATCGACACGAAATCCGCAGCTCGACAACAGAGACGCTGCCCGACTCACCGCCAACCTGGTTTCGCGCGTCACTGGAGTTCGGCCATCGTCTTCGAAGAACCCGATGGAGGCCGACAGCACCGCAGCCTCATGAATCTCACGCACCTCCACCGGCGCAGAACACGGATCTCCATCACGAACATCGCCGTCGTCCCACCCCGCCATCACTTCAAAGAGTATTCGCACATCTTCTGTGGTGCGTGCCATCGGCCCCACCACTCCGATCAGGGCAAAGGGCCCGCCGGATTTCGGAAAGTGCCCGGTTGAAGGAATGCGTCCAGGAGTTGGCTTCAGGCCGCAAATCCCGCAAAAGTGCGCCGGCACGCGGATCGAACCGCCGCCATCGCTGCCCACGCCGCCAGCGGAAAGTCCCGCCGCGATGGCCGCAGCCTCTCCACCGCTCGATCCGCCCGCCGTGCGACTCCGGTCCCAAGGGTTGTTGGTGCAACCATAAAGAAGATTGTCGGTTTCCCACGCCATGAGCAGTTCGGGCGTGTTGGTAACCCCGAGGATCACCGCCCCGGCCGCGCGCAGGCGCGCCACCAACGGCGCATTCTCAGCTGCGATATGTCCGGCCCGCAAACGCGTACCCGCTTCACACCGATGTTCGGCAACATCAATCGCGGACTTGATGGATAAAGGCACGCCATGCAGCGGCCCGAGTTCATCCCCCCGCAGAATCGCCTTCTCCGCCTCCCGCGCCTGGGCCAGTACAGCTTCCGGCCTGCAATCGACGAATGCGTTCAGCCTTGGATTCAAGCGCTCGATGCGATCAAGGTGAGCCCTCGCCACCTCCACCGGCGAAACCGCTTTCCGGCGGATCTGCGATGCGATTTCCCGCGCCGAAAAAAGAAGAGGAGCGTTTGACGTCATAAAGTGTGGAGGACGGCGCAACGAAATTCAGGATATCAGCCAAGCTCGGGCGCGCGGGTGCCTGTTCGGTGACTTCCGCCTCCAGGCTGTCGACTTATCCGGCACACGAAGGTCCAGGCGATGACCCATGCCTCGGCAGGAACATCAAGACACCGCCGCGGTCCACTTGTTTTCGCGCAAGTCGGGTACGGATTCTACGCAGTTGGTCGCTCCACCCGTAGCGCCGACGTTGCGGGTCGCGGAAAACTGTCCACAACAGAACCCGTCCGTGCCGCCCAGATTGCCGGTTATATTTATGGATCCGTTCGCGAAGAAGACATGCGACAAGTCTCCCAAATGAACCCCGGCGCCCGTAATACTGTTTACGAAGGGACTGGCGAAATCAGTGCGCATCACCGAGCCATCCACGATTCCGGATGCCGTCGAAGGCGTTGCCTGTCACGTTTGCAACCGGGAGTCGCACGTTCCCGTTGCTTCTCGTCCGCCAACGACACGCGCGAGTCATTGGTGGCCAGAACGCCGACGCCGCTGGGATTGTTGCTGATGGAGTCATTCTGCCAGTCAATCTGAGCGCGCGAAGCCCGCAGACCGAATCCGACTTGCGAATTCTGGATGGTGTTCCCGTTCAGGCGGCAAACGGCGTTGTCAAAGCAGTCGATACTGCCGTTGATGGTGAATCCGTTCAAGGCGAAACGCCCTGAGTCCGCTACCGCGACGGCATCCACCGTCCCGTTGGATGCGTCGGTAATCGTAGCTCCCAGCGGACTGGCCTGCAGGGTCAGGTTGTTGAGGCGGGAGATGAGCACGTTCTCATGGCAATTGCCGGTCCCGTTGATGGTGTTCGGACCAAGCGGGTTCCGGGCGGCAAGCCGGGCAACGGCCGCATAGACGAGTCTGGCGTTCTGCTTTTTTTCCAGTAGAGTAAGGAGTTACATCGTCACGGTCGAGAACGAGAATCAGCTCCAGCGTGGGTACTGGGTGGTGGATCGACTTCGGTCGGAGCTCATCTCGTGCGGCGAAAGTCGCATTTTGATTTTGTTTTGAAGGGGCGCGGCTTTAGCCGCGCCGTAAAGACCCTAAATCACAAGCGGCTTTTAGCCGCCGAGGCTCGCATTCATGAAGCACATCCACAAGGTTGCCATACTCGGCGCAGGCACGATGGGCGCCCGTATCGCGGCGCATTTCGCTAACGCTGGCGTCCCCTCATTGCTGCTCGACATAGTTCCACCAGACGCGCCTCCAAACGGTCCCGCCCGCAACAAAATCGCGGCTGCCGGACTCGACGGGGCCATCAAATCCAAGCCCGCCGCGTTTTTCGAAGCATCACTTTCACGCCTCGTAACCGTGGGAAATTTCGACGACGACCTGAAACGCCTGGCTGAGGTCGACTGGATTATCGAGGCTGTAGTCGAGAACCTCGAAATCAAGCGGTCACTGCTAACAAAGGTGGAGGCCATCCGCAAGCCCGGCACCATCGTCACCACCAACACCAGCGGACTTCCGGTGGCGAAAATCTCCGACGGCTTTTCCGAAGACTTCCGGCGCTCGTGGTTCGGCACACATTTTTTTAATCCCCCACGCTATATGCGCCTGCTGGAACTGATCCCAACTCCGGAAGCGGATCGCACGCTGATCGAGGCCGTCACCCGCTTCTGCGACGCGCAACTGGGCAAGGGCGTCGTGCTGGCGAAAGATACACCCAACTTCATCGCCAATCGTATCGGCACATTTTCCGTCCTCAACGTGATGCGCCTCATGCAGGAAATGGACCTGAGCATCGAGGAGATCGACGCGCTTACCGGCCAAACCGTCGGCTGGCCGCGCTCCGCTACCTTCCGGACCATCGATCTGGTCGGCCTCGACATTCTCGGCCATGTAGTCACGAACATGACGCAGAACGTGCACGACGAGCGCAGCGAATTGCAGATTCCCGCTTTCTTTCGCCAGATGCTCGAACGCAAGTGGCTGGGCGACAAAACCAAAGGCGGCTTCTACAAGAAAAGTGTAGGGGGGGCGCCCTCGCCCGCCGAACCCTCCAAAAACAAACAGGACGAGCGCCTCGCCCTGGACTGGAGGACGCTCGAATATCATGCGCGGCAGAAGCCGAAATTCGCCGCCCTCGATATGGCGAAAAATGTCGAAGACACCGGTGCGCGAGTTCGAATGTTGCTAGGACTCGACGGCCACGCACCCGCCGCACCGCAAAAATCCGACAAGGCCAGCGCTTTCCTCTGGGCCGCCCTCTCCGACTTGTGGACATATTCCGCCAACCGCATTCCCGAAATCTCCGACTCCACGGTCGAGATCGATCGCGCCATGCGCCTAGGCTTCAACTGGGAACTCGGTCCCTTCGAACTCTGGGACGCGGCCGGCGTGGAAGCAACCGTAGCGCGCATGAAAAAAGAAGGGCGTCCCGTCGCGGCCAATGTAGAGAGGCTGCTCGCCTCGGGACAGAAATCCTGGTACGCCGATGATCCAAAGACTTCATCCGGCCGCAAGCATTGGGATCTGACAACCGGCAACTGGCGACCGGTAGCTGTCCAGGCCGGCGTCTGGTCGGTCGAAGTAGCAAAAAAGTCCAACGGCGTGGTCAAGAAAAATTCGAGTGCCTCGCTGGTCGACCTCGGCGATGGTGTGGCCTGCATTGAATTCCACTCCAAAATGAACGCCCTCGGCGCCGACATCATCTCGCTCATCATCCAGACGCTGAAGCCCGGCGGCCCCGGCGACGCCTTCGACGCCTTCGTCATCACCAACGACGCGCAGAATTTTTCCGTAGGCGCGAACCTGATGCTCCTCCTCATGTCCGTTCAGGAGGAAGAGTGGGACGACGTCGACCTGGCCATCCGTCAGTTCCAGGCTATGACGCAGGCCATCAAATTCTCACCCAAGCCAGTAGTGATCGCGCCCTTCGGACTCGCTCTCGGCGGCGGCTGCGAGGTCTCACTGCACGCGGCCGCTCGCCAACCGCACGCCGAGCTCTACATGGGACTGGTCGAAGTCGGAGTCGGCCTGCTTCCCGGAGGCGGTGGCTGCAAGGAAATGTTGCTGCGCGCGGTCGACAGCGCAGCTTCGATTCGTCCGGGCGGTCGGGGCGAATCGGTGGAGCTGATGGAAGCGATGAAGAAAGCCTTCGAAACCATCGCCACGGCGAAAGTCTCCACTTCGGCCCACGAAGCCCGCGGCCTGGGATTCCTCTCAAGCTCCGACCGCATCACCATGAACCGTGAGCGGGTTCTCTCCGACGCCAAAGCGCACGCGCTGGAACTCGCAGGCGCCGGATACGAGCCGCCTCAGCCGCGCACCGACATTCCCGCTCCCGGCGAAAACATCCTGGCCGCTCTCAAAATGGGTGTCCACCTGATGCGCCAAGGCGAATACATCAGCGATCACGAGCAGAAGTTAGCCACAAAAATCGCCGGAGTCCTGTGCGGAGGAAACATCACTCCCGGCACGCCAGTCAGCGAACAATACGTGCTAGATCTGGAACGCGAAGCCTTCAAATCCCTATGCGGCGAAAAGAAGACCCAGGAAAGAATCCAATACACGCTGAAGACCGGCAAGACATTAAGGAATTAGCGCGGTCGCTTGCTCATCTGTGCCTACCGGTAGAGACGCGGCTTGCCGCGTCTCCACCCGAGGCACGAACAGCGGCAGGGAGCGCTCGGAGCCAATCCAGACTCCGCCGAACAGCGAATAAGAATCGGGTATTGGAAATCCGCAGTTGCGCGGCAACGCGAATCGGTTCAGCTTTTCAGACGACTCGGAAGAAGTGATTCTTACACTGGATTGACGATCTCGCGAATCAGTGGCCCGGTGGACTGGTCGAAGGATATTCAGCGATGGCAATGGACGCTGCACGCGTGCGCGAGGCGGAGGAGTGGTTGGAGGCGCTGATCGGCGACGCAGCCGAGCCGGCGTGAGTCTCGCTCGGTCCCCATTATCTCTAAGGGAAGAAATTCGCCAGCATCGTCCCGCTTGATTGTTGAGCGATCTCCTCCATCGCCAATTTCCAGCAGATAGCTGCGCGATTTACTTCGCCAGCGCCCGGTCCAGCGAGAACGCTCCCGCACCGCGCAACAACAGCGCCCCGGCTATGGCCAGCGCCAGCAAATGAAATTCGATCCCCTCGCCTTTTTGGCTGCCCATCCAGTTCATGAAGAAGCCAAACGGCAGGTGAACCATAAAGATAGCTCCAACCATCAGGCCGCCGACTCCGAAAGCGGCAATGCGCGTCAACAAGCCGACAATCAGCCCCAGCCCGGCAAAAAATTCCGTGCAGATGATCAGAAATGCCATCGGGGCGGGCATTCCCATATGCGTAAAGGCTCCCATGGTGCCGTGAAAACCAAAGCCCCCAAACCAGCCCAGCATTTTTTGCGCGCCGTGCGCGAAGAACACCACTCCCAGAACCACTCGCAGGATGGTCAAAGCCACGTCATTGCCAGTACCCATCAGTCGCTTCATCGCTTTCTCCTGGCGGGATCTGTCGTCTTGCGCGTCTTACGATGACGGTGGTCCCGCGATTGTCGTTACAACAACAATTCACTTCGATTCTCTTCCCCACCACAAGATTCACTTTTTCTCCGGGGACCTCAGCCACTCAACCGCGCCAGCCCTTCCCGAGAAATAATCCGCCTTCCGGATGCGGCGTATAATTTGTGAACTAGACTTCGTGAAGGATGGTACAGACGAAAATGTCGGCAGGCAATGGCGATTCGAAAAACGGCGCGAACGGCTGGAATAACGATAATGATTTGGCTGCGGTCCTCAAACCGCGGACAGAGTGGCTGGCCCTGCGGAAAGCCGAAAACACCGACGGCAACTTCTCCCAGATGCACTATGCGCGCCAAGGCGTAATGACCGGCGAGATGCGCTACATCGCTCATCGCGAGAAGATCGCGCCGGAATTGGTCCGCGATGAAGTCGCTCGCGGTCGCATGATCATCCCCGCGAACATCAACCATCCCGAACTCGAGCCCATGGCCATAGGCGTAGAGTCGCTCTGCAAGATCAACGCCAACATCGGCAACTCCGCCGTCACCTCCAACATAAAAGAAGAACTCAAGAAGTTGCACACCGCCGTTCACTATGGAGCCGACACCGTGATGGACCTCTCCACCGGCGGCGACATTCCTACCATTCGCGAAGCCATCATCCGCCATTCCCCCGTCCCCATCGGCACGGTTCCGATTTATGAAGCCATCTCGCGAGTCAAGCGCGTAGAAGACCTCAACAAAAACGTGATGCTGGAAGTAATCGAAGAGCAGGCCGAGCAGGGCGTGGACTATATGACCATCCATGCCGGCGTGCTCATCCAGTACCTGCCCATGGTCTCGAAGCGCATCACCGGCATCGTCAGCCGCGGCGGCGCGATCCTGGGCCAATGGATGGCCTACCACCACAAACAAAATTTCCTCTACGAGTGCTTCGAGGACATCTGCAAGATTTTCGCGAAGTACGACGTAAGCTTCTCCCTGGGAGACGGCCTGCGTCCCGGCTGCATAGCCGACGCCAGCGATGAAGCGCAGTTCGCCGAGCTAAAAACTCTTGGCGAACTAACTCGCATAGCCTGGAAGCGCGACGTGCAGGTAATGATCGAAGGCCCCGGCCACATCCCCATGCACAAGATCAAGGAGCAGGTAGAAAAAGAAAATGCCTGGTGCGACGAAGCCCCGTTCTACACCCTAGGCCCACTGGTAACCGACATAGCTCCCGGCTACGACCACATCACCTCCGCCATAGGAGCGGCCATGATCGGATGGTACGGCGCGTCAATGCTCTGTTACGTAACTCCCAAAGAACATCTCGGCCTGCCCAACGAAAAAGACGTAAAAGACGGAATCATAGCCTACAAAATCGCCGCCCACGCCGCCGACATAGCCCGCCAGCGCCCGGGCGCCCGCGACCGCGACGATGCCCTAAGCTATGCCCGCTACAAGTTCGATTGGGAAAAGCAGTTCGAACTCTCCCTTGATCCCGAGACCGCCCGCTCCATGCACGACGAAACCCTTCCCGAAGAGGGATACAAAACCGCAGCCTTCTGTTCCATGTGCGGCCCAAAGTTCTGCTCGATGAATTACTCCAGCAAAGTGGACGAATACAACAAGCAGGTTCACGGCCTGGAAAAGAAAGACTACTCGGAGTTAGTGGAGAAGCTGGTAACCCTGAAGTAACTCACGTAGCGACCGACGCATTCGTCCCGTCCGCCGCCAACTCGCGAAACACCCACGAGCGATGCCTGCTATTGCGGCCATTCCGTGCCCATATTGTCGTCCGTGATCACGCCGACGCCCGCCGCACGAGCGCGGATATGGCCAGCAGTTTCCAAGGTGATGACTCCAGCCCGTAGGTCACGGTCCATCGTAGTCGCCATGGCCATCACTTCGAGCAACCGGCGGCGATGTTGCTCCCTGTGACAAGGCAAACACGGGCTGGCCATCGATTTTGTAACGCACCAGGAACGTCGAGCCCACCTCTTGCATCGAGTTGCAGGGGCGTATCACTGACCGCCATAAAATTCGCTAAGCGCATTCCAAAGGGAAAAGCACTGACGCCAGTCAGCATGGCTTCTTTCGAGCCGGTGGTGTTGTAAAGATGCACTCCCGCCGGATTCAAATGCCGGCGAACCAGCTGCAGAAATTCCAACGAGGGAAGGTTGGACATGTTGGAACGCCAGCGATAAGAAGTGTTCATTAGAATGACGCCCAATTTGTGTCCCGGGTTCCGCATCAGCCAGCGGCGGCCATCGTCGACGTCGATGCGCACCTGCGGATTTTGCAGCATGGCCACCTCGGGAACGCGCTGGATGAAGCAGAAGGCCGTTGCCCTGAACTAGCCCGAACGCCTGCCTTCTCAGGACCTGCGAGCCGAAATGACAGTAATAATGAAGGTTGCGACGAAGCGCCCCTGCCTCTACCGCAGCAGCGCCGGCTCCCACCACAGCGCCGGTGCCTGGCCGTGGAAATCGCCGGTTCGGCGGTCGGGTGAAAAGGCGATCCGTTCTTGTGCTCCACTATTACCCGCGTAATCTTCCCCTCGCCTCCGGAGTCAAGGTACGGTTGATCTTCGCCGTTTGTCCGAGATTCTTGCGCTCGGCCTGGAGTCTCTAGTGTTGAATGCGCGTGGCATGTGGGCGCTCGCGATCGTCGGATCTTTACTCATCGGCTTTACTGTGTTCTGGCTTTCTCCGGAAGGCGGCGAACGCGAATTCGGGCGCGCCGTCGAAGCCGCAAAGCTGGTGCGCAGCTATCGATACGCGTCCGTAACCGCCCCTCGCCCGACGCGCCACACCGAAGCGCACGGCGAGATGAGCTGTTCGCAGGCCGCGTTCCACCAACTCATTCATGTGGTTGATCAAGATCTGAAACCATCCGACTTCGTTGAGGAAACCGTGCGTTTGAATACCGGAACGTTTCAGCGCGCAGGAGACGGCGCATGGAACCGGCGGACGCTCTCGGAAGGATGGGAAAAGCCCGAGCAGCTCTGCACCAATCTCAGCAGCGGCGTCGATATTCAGTTCTTTCCCGACGTGAGCCGGATGCAGAAGAATGGAATCTTTGAAAGAGGCGAGAGTAAGGATGTAAACGGCGTTCAGTGCCGGGTGTGGAAAGTCCAAGTCACCGAGTACGGCTCGGGACTCGAGAACCGAACGGTCTGCCTCGGAGTGAAGGACCATCTCCCGTACGAAGTCACCTCCGACTACGATGGTTCACGAACCACATTTTCCGATTTCAACGCCGCCATTGAAATCCCGGAGATGACTTCGATCGCAGCTTCCGACGATGGTTCCAGGGCGAATAACCCCTGATCCAGGCGAGGTGGGAGTCCTCGCCATCTACCACGGCGCGCAACAGTGGCGAGGGGCTTTCTGAGCGTTAGCCTTTTGATCACAGCCCCTGCCCCCTACCGCATCAGCGCCGACGCGCACCATAGCACCGGCGCCTGGCCGTGGAAATCGCCGGTTCGGCGGGCGCGGGCGAGGTAGTAGTCGAGATCATTTTTCTTGCCGGTGCCTTCGCAGACGCTGGTCACGTCGGCGTTCTGGTCAATGTAGCCGACCAGCGCCAGCCATCCTCTGCGAGCTGCAGGGCCGTAAGTGGCGGGGTCGAGCCATCCGTTTTTTACGCCGGTGATCAATGCAAAAGTGAACATGCCAGTCGAGGAAGTTTCCGGCCACGCCTCGGGATGGTCAACCAGTTGCCTCCACATGCCGTCTTTGCCTTGGAAACCCAAAAGCGCCGGCATCATCTTCCGGTATGCCGCCAGAATACGCGCGCGCTGGGGATGGTCCGCGGGCAGCGCACGCAGCAAATCGGTCATACCGGCGGCCACCCAGCCATTGCCGCGTCCCCAATAGTAGGGCGCATCGGACGCGTGGAAGAACAGACCGTTGGGTTGCTGCAACCGGTCGAGGTAAGCGACCATTTCCAGCGCAGCGCGATCGAGATATTTGGAATCTCCGGTAGCACGAAACGCCTGCACCTGGACCATGGTGATCATGTACATGTCGTCAATCCAGAAGCGGGTTTCACGGGTCAGCCCGTCCGGCATCGGATTTTCCCACTGCCGGTCGGCGAACGACCTGCCGAGCTCGAGGTATTTTGGGTCTTTGGTCTGCTGATAAATTTCCAGTGGAACCGTGCCGAAGACGGTGAAGTCCACATGCCGGTCTTTGCCGATGAGACCGGTACCCGCCGGCGTCATCAGCGGATCGAAACGCTGAATCAGTTTTGCGGAGAGACCCTTATCGCCGGAAAGCTGTGCGAAAGTCAGCGCACCGTACCAGGTACAGACCTCCTGATAGACGATGCGCTTGGGATCCGCGTGAGGACTGATGACGAAGTGTTCGGACACGCGTTTGCCGACTTCGGCGGGGGAAGTGCCGGCGGGCCAGTCGGTGAAGTAGTTGGTCTCGGCGGCGGCCGGAAGGGCAAGAGCAAGGAGCGCAACTGCGGCCACCAGTATCATGAAAGGTTTTGAGGCTCTCTGCCT